>Ga0180221_1001064_pt1 | contig 19956 bp, 18 predicted proteins | sample eDN5th37CKraftMG_FD_151339 | JGI IMG/M metagenome (GOLD analysis project Ga0180221, IMG submission 151339) | Enriched Miracle-Growth compost microbial communities from Emeryville, California, USA - eDNA 5th pass 37_C Kraft MG (version 2) (version 2) ...
CCGCAATATCTCACCCTCTCGCATGAGGATCTCGTCGGCCCCGATTTCGCCGGAGCCAAGGCGGTCTGCTCGCCGGCGCTGCGCGAGAAGGCGGAGAACGAGCGCGTCTGGCGCCGCATCCAGGACGGCACGCTGGACATCGTTTCCTCCGACCACTGCGGCTTCTCCTTCGCCACCGCCAAGCGTGCCGCCGGCAGCAGCAGCTACGGCACCGGCGCGGCGGTGCAGCGGCCGGACGGGATGCCCGCCTTCAACGCCATCCCCAACGGCGTGCCGGGGATCGAGACGCGCCTGCCCGTGCTGTTCTCCGAAGGCGTCTCGAAGGGGCGGATCGACCTGCCGACCTTCGTCCGCCTCAGCTCGGCCAACGCCGCGCGGCTCTTCGGCCTCGGCGGCCGCAAGGGCAGCCTCGCGCCCGGCGCCGATGCCGACCTGGTGCTCTGGGATCCCGACCGCGAGACCACCATCGCGCAGGAGCGCCTGCACCACGCCATCGACTACACGCCCTGGGAAGGCTTCGCCGTGAAGGGCTGGCCGGTGGTCACGCTGCGGCGCGGCGCGGTGGCGGCGCGCGAGGGCGAGGTGCTGGCGGCGCCCGGCACGGGACGCTTCCTGGCGCGCGGGCCCTATGACCTCGTGAAGCCGACGGGGCGGGTGCCGGACGGGTTCGACGCGGCGGCGGTGGAATAAAAAAGGTTCGGGGGAAAGAATTCCCCCGAACCCCCATCTTCCTTTTGCCAGCTTGGCGCTGCGGAGGCCGCCAGCGCAGCGCCAAACTGGCAGAAAAAGAAGAGGGCCTGGGGGACTGTCCGAGGCAGTGCCTCGGACCCCCCAGCCTTCATGGTCCGGCGCTGTGCACCGCCAACACGTTGTCGGTCGTCCTGTCCACTTCCTGCAGCCGCACCTCGTAGCCCCAGAGCCGGGCGAGGTAGCGCAGGGTCGCCGCCGCATCCCGGGCGTGCAGCAGCTCTCCCGGCCGCGTGCGGTGTTCCAGCATCAGCCGTCGGTCGCCGCCGAGGTCCACGTCCACCACCTGGATGTCCGGCGTGTTCAGCCCGGGATCGTAGCTGCGCGCCAGGGTGCGGCGGATCTCGCGGTAGCCGTGGTCGTCATGGATGGCATCCACCAGCAGGGTGGGGTCGGAGGTGTCGTCCAGCAGCCGGAACATGCGGAAACGCCGCATCACCCGGGGCGAGAGGAACTGCAGGATGAAGCTCTCGTCCCGGTAGTTGGCCCAGGCATCGTGCAGCGTGCCGACCGGGTCGCCATTGCCGGCGAAATCGGGGAACCACTGCCGGTCCTCCTCGGAGGGATCGGTGCAGGCGCGGGCGATGTCCTCCATGATGGCATAGCCGAGCGCGTAGGGATTGAAGTTCGGCCCCGCATGCTCGAATCCCATCTGCGTCACCACATTGGTGGTGGAGTGGATGGCCTCCAGATAGGCGGCATCGTCGATCTGTCCGGTCTCGTGCAGGCGGGTCATGATGCGGTGGTGCACCCAGGTGGCGCAGCCTTCGTTCATCACCTTGGCCTGGGGCTGCGGATAGAAATACTGGGCGATCAGCCGGACGATCCGGATGATCTCCCGCTCCCAGGGTTTCAGGACCGGCGAAACCTTCTCCAGGAAGTAGAGCAGGTTTTCCTCCGGCAGCCCGAGCCGCCGGCGGCGCTCCGCCGCGCTGTCGAAGCCCGTCTGCGGCTTGCCGGAGGGCACGGTGCGCCAGAGGTCGTTGTAGACGCTCTCGTCATATTCGCGCCGCTCCCGCTCGCGCTCTTCCTCGGTTTTGAGGTTGAGCGGGCGCTTGCCGCCATGGCGATGGACGCCGTGGCGGGAGAGGGCATGCGCCGCGTCCAGCACCCGCTCCACCGCAGCGATGCCGTGGCGGTCCTCGCAGCGGGCGACGAAGGCGCGGGCGAATTCCAGGTAATCGAGGATCGCCGTGGCGTCCGTCCACTGCCGGAAGAGATGGTTGTTCTTGAAGAAGTGGTTGTGCCCGAAGGCGGCATGCGCGATCACCAGCGCCTGCATGGTCGCGCTGTTGCCCTCCATCAGGTAGGAGATGCAGGGGTTGGAGTTGATCACCACCTCGTAGGCGAGGTTGGAATAGCCCTTCTTGTACTCCGTCTCGTGCAGCAGGAAGTGCTTGCCGTAGGACCAGTGCCGATAGGTCAGCGGCATGCCATGCGCTGTATAGACGTCGAGCATCTGCTCGGCGGTGATCACTTCGATGCGGTTGGGATAGACGTCGAGCTTCAGCTCCTCCGTGGCGATGCGCTCGATCGCGTCGTAGCAGCGCCGCAGGGTGGCGAAGTCCCAGTGGGTGCCTTCGTAGAGCAGGGGCATGGTGCCGGTCTCCGCCATCAGCCGGCCACCGGGCGCTTGCCGAAGAGGTCGCGGAACACCGGGAAGATGTCGCGTCGCTCCGAGACCCGTCGCATGGCGAGGTTGGCGGCCCGCCGGGAGAGCGGCTCATAGCCACGCCAGAGGTCGGTCTCGCCGTGGATCAGGGCGCCCGAGGAAGCCACCTCGATATAGGCGAAGTACTGCACCAGCGGCAGGATGTCCTCCTCCAGCAAGCTGACCGCGCGGGCGGTGTCGCCGCTGTAGTTGTCGCCATCCGAGGCCTGGGCGGCATAGATGTTCCAGGAGGTGGCCGGGTAGCGCTCCCGCTGGATGCGGACCAGTTCGGCCAGCGCCGAAGAGACCACGGTGCCGCCGGTGCGGGGATCGGTGAAGAAGGTGTTCTCGTCCACCTCCTCCGCCGACTCGGTATGGCGGATGAAGACCAGGTCCACCCGCTTGTAGCGGCGCTCCAGGAAGACATGCAGCAGCAGGAAGAACCGCTTGGCGAGGTCCTTCATGTTCTCCGTCATGGAGCCGGAGACGTCCATCAGGCAGAACATCACCGCCCGCGCCGAGGGTTTCGGCACCGCGGTGAAGCGGCGGTAGCGCAGGTCCACCGGGTCCACCCAGGGGATGCGGGACTGCCGGCGCCGCGCCTCGGCGACCTGGACGCGCAGTTCGGCCAGCCGCGCCGGGTCCTCGCCGCTTTCCTCGAGCGCGGTGATCTCCTCCTCCAGCGCGCGCACCGCCTGGCTCTTTGGTCGCTTCAGGCCGATGCGGCGCGCCATGGACTGGCGCATGCTGCGCGAGAGGTCGATCTGCGAGGGCGGGCCGTCGGTGCTGATGCCCGTCCGCGTCGGCGCGACCGTCTCGGTGTCGAGGATGTCGCGCTTCTCGAGGTCCGGCAGTTCCAGATCCTCGAAGAACAGGTCGAGGAACTCCTCGCGGGTGAGGACGAAGCGGAAATTGTCCTCGCCGCCGCCCTCTCCCTCGCCGGCGCCGGCACCCCCGCCGCTGCCTCCAGCCCCGCCCTTGCCATCCGGGCGCTTGAGGCGGTCGCCGACGGAGAACTCGCGGTTGCCCGGCAGCACGAACTGCCGGGTTCCCGCCGTGAAGACCTGGTGGAAGGCGGGCTCGTGCAGCGAGTCGGCCGGGATGGTCACCGCCTCCCCATGGCCGACCTCGCGCAGCGTGCCGCCGTCCACCGCATCCCGCACCGCCCGCATCACCGCCTGCCTGGCGCGAGCGAGGACGCGGCGGCGATTCTCGAGGTTCTTGCCGTGCGGGTTGGGGCGTCTGTCGATGATGTCCAAGCCGATACCGTCCCCTGCGCCTCAGGCCGACTGCTTCACGCGCATGTACCACTCGACCAGACGGCGGACCTGGCGCTCGGTGTAGCCACGCGACACCATGCGCTCGACGAAATCGTTATGCTTCCGCTCGGTCTCGCCATCCTTTTTCGAGCCGAAGCTGATGACGGGCAGCAGGTCCTCGACCTGGGAGAACATCCGCTTCTCGATGACGTCGCGGATCTTCTCGTAAGACGTCCAGCTCGGGTTGCGGCCGCCATTGCTCGCCTTTGTCCGCAACGCGAATTTCACCACTTCGTTGCGGAAATCCTTCGGGTTGGCGATGCCGGCCGGCTTCTCGATCTTGGTGAGCTCGGCGTTCAGCAACTCCCGGTTCAGCAGCTGCCCGGTGTCGGGATCCTTGAAGTCCTGATCCTCGATCCAGGCATCGGCGTATTCGAGATAGCGGTCGAACAGGTTCTGCCCGTAGTCGTGATAGCTCTCCAGATAGGCCTTCTGGATCTCGTTGCCGATGAACTCCGCATAGCGCGAGGCCAGCTCGGACTTGATGGTGGTCAGGTAGCTCTGCTCAAGCTCGGGCGGGAACTGCTCGCGCCGCACCGCCTGCTCCAGCACGTACATCAGATGCACCGGGTCGGCCGCGACCTCGTTCGGGTCGTGGTTGAAGGTGGCCGAGAGCACCTTGAAGGCGAAGCGGGTGGAGATGCCTTCCATGCCCTCGTCCACACCGGCGGCATCCCGGTACTCCTGCATCGACTTCACCTTGGGGTCGGTGTCGCGGATGTTCTCCCCGTCATAGACCCGCATCTTGATGAAGGGCCGCGAGTTGGGGTGCGGCTTCAGGCGCGACAGCACGGCGAAGCGGGCCAGCATCTCCAGCGTGTGCGGGGCGCAGGGCGCCTCCGCCAGGGCGGAGGAGCGGATCAGCTTGTCGTAGATCTTGGTCTCCTCCGTCACCCGGAGGCAGTAGGGCACCTTGACCACGCTCACCCGGTCGAGGAAGGCCTCGTTGGTCCGGTTGTTGCGGAAGCTTTGCCATTCCGCCTCGTTCGAGTGGGCCAGGATGATGCCCTGGAAGGGAATCGCGCCGATATTCTCGGTGCCGACATAGTTGCCCTCCTGCGTCGCGGTCAGCAGGGGGTGCAGCATCTTGATCGGCGCCTTGAACATCTCGACGAATTCGAGGATGCCCTGGTTGGCGCGGTTCAGCCCGCCGGAGAAGCCATAGGCATCCGGGTCGTTCTGGCTGTAGGTCTCGAGCTGCCGGATATCGACCTTGCCGACCAGCGCCGAGACGTCCTGGTTGTTGTCGTCGCCCGGCTCGGTCTTGGCGATGGCGATCTGGCGGCGGCGGGAGGGATAGAGCTTCACCACCGTGAACTGCTCGAGATCGCCGTCGAACTCCTCCAGGCGCTTCAGCGCCCAGGGGCTCGCGAGGCCCGTGAGGTAGCGCGGCGGAATACCGTAGCGCTCCGTCAGCAGCGGTCCCATGCGCTCCGGGTCGAACAGGCCGAGGGGGTTTTCGAAGACCGGGCTGACCTGCTTGCCGGCCTTCAGGACATAGATGGGCTCCTGCTCCATCAGCGCCTTCAGCCGCTCGCCGAGCGAGGACTTGCCGCCACCCACCGGGCCGAGCAGGTAGAGGATCTGCTTGCGCTCCTCCAGCCCCTGCGCCGCATGGCGGAAGAAGCCGACGATGCGCTCGATCGTGTCCTCCATGCCATGGAAGTCGGCGAAGGCGGGATAGGTGCGGATCGTACGGTTGAGGAAGATCCGCCCGAGCCGCGGATCCTTGGCGGTGTCGATGGTTTGCGGTTCGCCGATGGCGCGCAGCATCCGCTCGGCGGCCGAGGCGTAGCACCCCGGATCCGTCCGACACTGTTCGAGGAACTGCGCGAGGCTCATCTCGCTCTCGCGCCGCTGCTCGCGCATCGCGCTGTGGAGGGAGAAGACAGTATCAAGCTGGGCCATTCGCGCTCCTGGCTTGCTTCTCGTGAGCAGGGCGGAACTCTTGCCGGTGGCAACTCCACGACCTGCGTCAGTCAGTTTCCGCCTTGCCGCACACAAAAGTCACGCGAATCATTCGCCTGTTACTCAAAAAAATTATTGCTTTTGCCGTGGAAAATCCGCTTCGCGTCAACATGTGTACAAATGGCGCGCAAGTCTGGTGCAGGAGTTGTGGCGGGGCGCCCGCCGGGTCTCCTGGCACGCCGCCAAAGGCTTCCGAGTCGCCGTTCAGGCCGCTGGCGGGCGCCAGCGCAGCAGCCGCAGAGCGTTCAGCGTCACCAGCACCGTCGCTCCGGTATCGGCCAGGATCGCCGCCCACAGCCCCGTCGCCCCGGCCACGGTGCTAATCAGGAAGGCGAGCTTCAGCCCCACCGCCAGCCCGACATTCTGCCGCACATTGGCCAGGGTGGAACGGGACAGGGCGACCAGCTCGGCCACGCCGCCGACGCGGTTGCGCAACAGGGCGGCATCCGCCGCCTCCAACGCCACGTCGGTGCCGCCGCCCATTGCCACCCCGGCGGTCGCCGCCGCCAGCGCGGGGGCGTCGTTGATGCCGTCGCCCACCATCACCACCGCGCCCTCGCGGCGCAGGGCGGCGATCTCGGCCAGCTTACCCTCGGGCCGCAGCCCCGCCCGCACCGGCAGCCCAACCGCGGCGCCGATGGCAGCGCCGGTGCGCGGATTGTCGCCCGTCAGCATCACCGTGCCGATGCCCAGGCGGCCGAGGGCGGCGATTCCCTGCGCCGCGTCGGCGCGCGGTTCGTCGCGCAGCGCCAGCAGGCCGAGCGCCCGGCGCTCCGCCACCAGCACCACCACGGTCTTCCCGGCCTCCTCCAGCCCGGCCAGGGCTCCGGCCAGAGCGGGCGGCAACCTGGCGCCGGAGGCTTCCGCCCAGGCCGGGCTGCCCAGGCCGAGCGCGCGGCCCTCCACCATTCCCGTCACCGCCTGTCCCGGCAGTGCCATAGCCTCGCGGGCCGCCTCCACCGGCATGCCGCGCGCCTCTGCGGCGGCCAGCACGGCGCGCGCCAGCGGGTGCGCGGAGCCTGCCTCCAGCGCCGCCGCCAGGCGCAGCAGCTCCGTCTCCGCCGTGCCTTCGGCGGGCAACAGATCGGTCAGCTGTGGCTGTCCCTGCGTCAGGGTGCCGGTCTTGTCGAAGGCCACCGTCCGGGCGCCGCCGATCGCCTCCAGCGCCGCGCCACCGCGCACCAGCAGCCCATGCCGCGCGCCGGCGGAAAGCCCTGCCGCCATGGCGGCCGGCACCGAGATCACCAGGGCGCAGGGGCAGGCGATCAGCAGCAGCGCCAGGCCGCGATACAGCCAGGTGCCCCAGTCGCCCCCCGCCAGCAGCGGCGGCAGCAGGATCACCGCCGCCGCGATCGCCATGGCGCCGGGGGTCCAGACGGCGCTGAACCGCTCGATGAAGCGCTGGGTGCGCCCGCGCGAGGCGGTGGCCTCGGCCACCATCCGGGCGATGCGGGCCAGGGTGCTGTCGGCCCCCGCATGGGTGACGCGGACCCGCAGCGCGCCCTCGGCATTGACGCTGCCCGCCATCACCGGCTCGCCGGGGCCGCGCGCCACCGGCACGCTCTCGCCCGTCACCGGGCTCTCGTCCAGCGCCGAGCGGCCCTCCAGAACGACGCCGTCACAGGGCACGCGGTCGCCGGGGCGGACGAGAACGGTGTCGCCGACGACGAGGCGCTCGGCGGCGACCGTTTCCAACCCTTGCGGGCCTTCGCGCCGCGCCGTGCGCGGCATCAGCGCCACCAGCGCACGGATGCCGGCCCGGGCCCGGCCCGCGGCCACCCCTTCCAGCATCTCGCCCACCGCGAAGAGGAACACCACCATCGCCGCCTCGCCCGCGGCGCCGATCAGGGCGGCACCGGCGGCCGCCACCACCATCAGCGCCTCGATGCTGAAGGGACTGCCGGCGCGTGCCAGTGCCCAGGCACGACGGCCGAAGGGCACCAGCGCAATCAGCGTCGCGGCGAGATAGAGCCATTCCGCGGCCTGCGGCAGCACCTGCGCGGCCAGCGCGGCCGCCGCCACCAGGAGGCCAAGCAGCGCCACGAGCCGGGCCCGGCTCGTGGCATACCAGGGCCGCTCCGCATCCTCCGGCGCCGTGTGGTGCGCATGCGCCAGCCCGCCATGCCGGTGGTGCGCTGGCTCGTCGGCCCTGGCGGCTGCATCGCCGTGCCGGTGTTCGTGCCCATGGTCATGTCCATGCGAGGCCTCCTGCCCGTGGTCATGGCCGCAGCACCCGGTGTGGCTGTGTGCGTGATGATGATGATGGTGATCATCATCATGGCCAGCGCCGCAACAGGGGTCGCCCGGCGCGGCGCCGTGCCTGGGGGACGGTACTTCCGGCCCGGTGGGCAGCGGCGCAACGGAATAGCCCAGCGCCGAAACCTCGCGGGCAATCCGCTCCGGCGGCGTGGCGCCCGGCGCGAGGCGCAGCGAGAGCTCCTCGGACATCAGGTTCACGGCGACCTCGGAGACGCCCGGCAACCGCTCCACCGCGCGCGTGACCTTGGCCACGCAGGCCGCGCAGTCCATGCCTCCGACCCGCCAGACTGCCCGCGTGCTGCTCTCCATCGGCTCGTCCTCCGCCACTGCGGACTCAGCTATGGCACCTCCAGTGGCTGGAGGTTCAAGGGGGGAGTGCCTAGATTCGACGGAGCACGCAGGAAGGGACAGAGGCATGGACCAAGCGATCGGCGACATCCCGGCCACGGCGCGCCATGCCATCGGCGAACTGGCGCGTCGCACCGGCGTCAAGGCCACGACCATCCGCTGGTACGAGCAGGAGGGCCTCCTGCCGCCCCCGGCCCGCAGCGAGGGCGGGCACCGGCTCTACACGGAGGACCATCTGCGGCGGCTCGGCTTCATCCGGCATGCGCGGGAGCTGGGCTTCGGCATGCCGGCCATCCGGGCGCTGCTGGGCCTGGCCGGTCACCCGCGCGAGGACTGCACCGCCGCTCACACGCTCGCCAGGGCGCAGATCGCCGAGATCGATTTCCGGCTGCGCCGGTTGGAAGCGCTGCGTGCCGAACTGGTCGGCATGGCCGAAGCCTGCGCGGGTGGGGCGGTGCAGGATTGCCGCATCCTGGAAACCCTGGCGGATTTCGACCACGGGCACTGTCGGCACCACGACCATGAGGGCGGGCCGTGAAGGCTGGGGAAGGAATTCCCCCAGGCCCCCATCTTTTTTCTTCGAGTTGGAGCGCACCTGGCGAAGGGGTGCTGGAACTGACAGAAAAAAGAAGGGGGTTCGGGGGAATTCCTTCCCCCGACCTTCTCAGCGCGGCCGGTTCCGCAGCTGCTCCGCCTCGGCGTAGAACTTCTTTTCCCAGGCCTTGTGGTTGTCCAGCCCCTCGCGGATGAAGGGCGTGAAGACCGCCAGGTTCAGCAGCAGCCAATTCACCAGCCGCGCCGGGAAGCGCAGCGGCTTCACGAAATCCACGAACAACACCACGCGGGTTTTGTCCGTGTGATTCCAGGCCTCATGCTCATAGGCGTCGTCGAAGACCAGCGCCTTGCCCTCTTCCCAGTGGCAGAGGGTGTGCTCGACACGGATGCCGAGCTTGTCGCGCGGTTCCGGCACGATCAGCCCGAGATGCAGCCGCAGCACGCCGTTATAGGGCCCGCGATGCGCCGGCAGATGTTTGCCGGGCTCGAAGATCGAGAACATTGCGGTCTTGAGGCCAGGGATCTTCTGGACGATGCGCCAGGTCTCCGGGCACTGGCGGATATTCTGCTCCGAGGAGAGGCCGTAGCCCGTCAGGAAGAACGTCTTCCAGTGGTTGTCCTTGCTGATCGTCTGCACGTCGGTGGAGATGTCGTGGAAGCTCGGCAGCTCCGCCTGCCGCAACAGGACGCGATCCAGCTCGGCACGGATCAGCGGCCATTCGCGCTCGATCTCGGCGACCCAGGGGAAGGTGGCGTTATCATAGACCGGCGGGTTGCCGACCTTGGAGCATTTCAGGTTCAGCCGCTCCGCCATGGCGACGACCGACATGAAGAAGCGGGTGGTCAGGCTGGGCCGCGCCATCGGCGCGATGTCCGCCGTACCGAAGGTCTGCCGCGGCTCGTCCCGCCGGTCTGGTTGCGTGGCACCGTGATGCAAGTGCGTGTCTCCCTGAACACCGTCGTGATGCGATCCGATCTCTCCTGGGTCCACCATCCCGGCAGGTCAATATGCGGGAGCCCAGGGAGCTTCGTGGGGGCACGGCCCGCGGCAGCGTGAGGCGCATCACGTTGTCCGGCGTGGAGAACAGGCTGGGGGAAAGAATTCCCCCAGACCCCCTTCTTTTTTCTGCCAGTTCCAGCGCCCCTTCGCCGGGGCGTGCTCAAACTCGAAGAAAAAAGAAGGGGGCTCGGGGGAATTCCTTCCCCCGATCCTTTTTCATACCCCGATGGATATCTCTGCCCACCGTTTCTCCCGATTGGCTGCCACGCCGGCGGCGCCTTCCATCGGCAGGCGATGCAGCCGGCCCTCCTCCAGCCGCCAGGTGGCCGTGGTCAGCCGCTTCAGCAGGGCGGCGTTGTGACTGATCGCCAGGATGCCGAGGCCCTGCTCCAGCAGGCGCCGCCACAGCGCGGCCTGGGTCAGCGGGTCCAGCATGGCGGAGATCTCGTCCGCCACGAGATAGCGCAGCCCGGGCGCCAGGCTGCGCAGGATCACCACCCGCTGCAGCTCGCCGCCCGAAAGCTCGTGCGGGTAGCGCCGCAGCCAGGCGTCCTGGATGCCGAAGGCCCGCCGCGCCGCCGCGCCGGGCGTATAGGCTTCCTCCAGGATGCGGCCGATCCGCCAGCGCGGGTTCACCGCCAGCTCCGCCGTCTGCGGCAGCAACTGGACCGGGCAGAAGCCGCGCGCGGGCAGCGGCGCCCCGTCCAGCCGCACCGTGCCCCGCTCGGGCGCCAGATGACCGGCCAGCAGGCGGCCCAGCGTCGTCTTGCCGGCGCCGGAGGGGCCGGCCAGCCCCACCACCTGTCCGGGCGCCAGGGTCAGGGAGACGCCGTCGAGCAGGCCCCCGCCATGATGCAGCTCGCGCGCCACCAACATCAGTCGCCCTCCGCCGGAAGGAAGCCGATCTCGGGCAGCGCCCGCCACAGCGCCCGGGCATAGGGGGAGGCCAGGGCCGCGCCGTCACCCCGGAAGGCCGCGGCGGGCGCCGTCTCCTGCAAGGCGCCGTCCCGCAGGATGGCGACGCGATCGGCCAACGGCAGCACCGCCGCGAGATCGTGCGAGATCACCAGCACGCCGCGCCCGGCATCGGCCAGGGTCCGCAGATGGTCGAGCACCCGCGCCGCGTTCTCCGGGTCCAGCCCATTGGTGGGCTCGTCGGCGATGAGAAGCTCGGCCTGGCCCAGGGTGGCCATGGCCAGCATCACCCGGCGGGCCATGCCGCCCGAAAGCTGGTGCGGGAAGCGGCGCGCCGCTGCCGCACCCAGGCCGAACCGTGTCAGCGCGGCCGTGGCGGCGGGGGCACAGGCTGCGGCGGGCAGGCCGGCCCGCCCCGCCGCCCATTCCACCTGCCGCCCGGTCCGTACCAGCGGGTCCAGCCAGGCGATGGACTGTGGCACCAGGGCGATGCGGCGGCCGCGCAGCGCCGCCGGGTCGAGCGGGGCGCCCCGGTAACGCAAGGCGCCCGAGAGCACCGCATGCGCCGGCAACAGGCCGAGAATGGCCTGGGCCAGCAGGCTCTTGCCCGCGCCCGAGGCCCCGATCACCGCCAGCATCTCCCCGGCCTGCACCTGCAGAGAGATATCGCGCAGCGCCGGCACGATTTCCCGCCGCCACAGGCCGAGCGGGCGCCGGAAGCCGATGGAAAGCCGAGCCACTTCCAGCATCGCCGCTCAGGCCTCCGCCACGCGCGGGGAGAGCCAGGCGCGCAGCCCGCTGGCGATGCCGTCCAGACAGAGTACGGCTGCCAGCAGCAGCGCCCCCGGCAGAACCCCGAGCCACCACCAGCCGGCGCTGAGGGAGCCCAGCGCTTCGGCCAGCAGCCCGCCGATCGAGGGCCGGGCGGGCGCGATGCCGAAGCCGACGAAGGTCAGCGCCGCTTCGTGCAGGATGGCGTGCGGCAGCATCAGCACGAAGCCCACCGCCAGTTGCGGCAGGGCGTGCGGCAGCAGGTGGCGGCGCAGGATGAACCAAGGCCCATGCCCGAAGCGGCGGGCATGGATGACATAGTCCGCCGTCAACACGGCCTGGAACTCGGCGCGCAGGATGCGCGTCAGCACCGGCCAGTGGGTCAGGGCGACGGCCGCCACCACCGCCCCGACCCCGCCGCCGAGCGCGAAGGCCACCAGGATCATCAGCACCAGATGCGGCAAGCCGATACAGGTCTCCACCGCCAGCCCGACGATGGCATCGGCGGCACGCCCGAGCATGGCGAGCCCGGCCAGCAGCAGGGCGATCAGCGTGCTGGCGGTGGCGGCGAGCAGGCCGACGAGAAGGCTGGTCTCCAGCCCGCGCAGGCTGCGCGCCAGCAGGTCGCGGCCCAGCGCGTCGGTGCCGAAGGGATAGCCGGGGCCGGGCGGCAGCGCGGCCAGCCCGAAGCGCGGACGCAACAGGGCGGCATCCATCCCGTGGCCGGCGAGCAGCGCGCCGCCCAGCAGCAGCGCCGCCGTAAGGCCGGTCAGCAGGAGGCGGCCGCGCGCGTTCACGCGCGCCTTTATTTTGGCCCGGGCGTTCACGCGCGCCTCCGCTGGCGAGGATCGACGGCCTGGGCCAGCAGGTCGGCAATCAGGTTGCCGCAGCCGACGAACAAGGCGGTGGCGAGGGCGATGCCCAGTAGCAGCGGCACGTCGGCGCGCAGCCCCGCCTCGATGGCGGCGCGGCCGAGGCCCGGCCAGGCGAAGACCTGCTCCGCCACCACCGAGCCGCCGAACAGCTCGCCCATGCCGGCGAAGAGGATGGTAAGCGCCGGCAGCGCGGCGTGGCGGGCGGCATGGCGCAGCGCCACCTCGGCGCGCCCGGCGCCCTGGGCGAAGGCATAGAGGGCGAAATCGGCCCGCATCGCCTCGGCCACCTTGGCCCGCGTGTGCAGCGCGACCGGCCCGACGCCGAGCACCGAGAGGGTGGCGACCGGCAGCACCAGATGCGCCAGCCGCTGCCCGAGCGAGACCTGATCCGGCAGCAGCCCGGGCGGCACGGCGCAGCAGACCGGCGCCCAGCCCAGCCAGACGGCGAAGACGATCAGCAGCAGCATGGCCAGCCAGAAGCCAGGCAGGGCGGCCAACAGATAGGCATAGAGCCGGATGGCGCGGTCCAGCCAGCCGCCCTCCCGCGCCCCGGCGGCGAGGCCGAGGCCGAAGCCGAGCGCGCCCCCCAGGAGCCAGGCCGGCAGCATCAGCGCCAGCGAGGCAGCGAAGCGCTCGCCGATCACCTGCGCCACCGGCGCCGCGAAGATGCTGCTCTCCCCGAGGTCGCCGCGCAGCGCCTTGCCGAGCCAGTGGAGGAACTGCATCGGCGCCGGCTGGTCGAAGCCCCAGCGCGCGGCGATGGCGGCGCGCTGCTCCGGCCCGACCTGGGCGGCGGCGGGGCCGAGAAAGGCCTCCACCGGGTCCACCGGCGCGGCGCGGGCCAGCGCGAAGGCCAGGGCGGCCACGCAGACCAGCAGCAGCGCGAGCCGCAGCAGCCGGCGGAGCAGGAAAGCCAGAAGGGGAGGGAGCCTCAGCCCGGCGGCCCCCGCCGCGCTCACGGACATGTCCAGCGCCAGCCGAGAATGCCGGCGGTGATCGGCCAGCCATGCCCGTGCGGCTCGATCTGCGTCCGGCCGAGGTCGAGGCAGCGGTTGGCGAGATAGATGTGGTCGAGATTGACCAGCCAGGCCCAGGCGGCGTCGCCCTTCATGCCGTAGCCGGTGCGGCCGTCCCATTCCGCCGCGCGCCATTCGGGCAGCGAGGCCTCCAGCGAGGCGGCGGATTGCGCGGCGGCGAAATGCGCCTCCACGGCGGGGTTGGCGTAATGGCCGGCATTGAAGAAGCCGTGCCCGGTGCTGGCGGCGGAATAGAGGTTGTAGACCTCGGCCGGGTTGTGGCTGCCCCAGCCGAACAGCGCGGCGCGGCTCGCCATCAGCCGGCGCGTGTCCTCCCGGCTGCGCCCCTCCGGCTCGATGGCGATGCCGAGCGGCCGGAGCATTTCCGCCACGGTGAGCGCCAGGGCCTGCCGAGTGCTGTCGCCGGCGAAGTAGAGCAGCGGGATGCGCGCGGCGCGGCCCTCCTTGACGCGGATCCCGTCCGGCCCGGGGCGCCAGCCGGCCTCCTCCAGCAGGCGGGTGGCGCCTTCCGGGTCGGCATCCGGCAGGCGCGACTCGGGGTTGGACCAGGGCAGCCCGTCGGCGGGGCCATAGGCCGGGGTGCCGAAGCCGAGCAGCGCCGCCTCCACCAGGGCGCGGCGGTCGAGGGCGATGTTGATGGCGCGGCGGATGGCAGGGTCGGCGGTCACGTCATTGCCGACCGGGCCGCCCGTCGGGCTGCGCGCATCCCCGGCCGGCCGCATCGGGAAGACGATGCCGCGATTGTCCACCGAGCGGACCACGACGCGGCGCATTCCCGCCGGCACGCGGCGGGCGAGGCTGGGCGGTACGGCGACGAGATCGAGCTGCCCGGCCATGGCGGCGGCGTGGCTGGCGGCCTCGCCGGTGAAGAGGAAGGTGAGGCGGGTGAAGGCTGGCTTCGGGCCGTAATAGTCCGGATTGGCCTCGGCGATCATCTGCTGCCCCGGCGCCCACTGCACCAACCGGTAAGGGCCGGAGCCGATGGGGTGGCGCGCATAGTCCGGCCCGTAGCCGGCGGCGGGCACGATGCCGAGGGTAAAGAAGCTTTCGGCGAAGGTGATCCGCGGCGCCTTCAGCGTCAGGCGCAGGCTGTGGGGGCCGGTGGCGCTGGCCTCCCGCAGCGCCGAGAGATCCACCGTCCCGCCCGCCTTCGCCGCGGTGTTGAAGGTGAAGACCACGTCCTCGGCAGTGAGCGGCCGGCCGTCGGAGAAGCGGGCATCCTCCCGCAGGGTGATGTCCCAGCTCAGCCGGTCCTCGGAGAGGTGCCAGCTCCGCGCCAGGTCGGGCTGGGTGGCGAGATCGGCGTCGCGGCGCAGCAGGGTGGACTGGAACAGCGGATGCCCGTACTCGCCCCAGCCCTGGATCGGGTCATAGCCGCGTTCCGGCTCGCCCGGCAGGGCCAGGACCAGTTCGCTGCGCGGCGCCGCAAGGGCGGGAGCGGCGAGGGAAAGCGCGAGCAGCAGGGCTGGACCGAGCGCGGCCAGCCGGCGCAGGGTGGGAAGCAAGGCGGATCGCTCCGGTCGGTGGCGGGCGCGGCAGTTTGGGCAGGGAGTAGTATGACGTCCAGGGCAAAACCTCATACTTGCCGCCAGGACGGCGCATGGGAGGCCACCGCATGCAGCGGGTGACAGTGACGCTGGACGATGAGCTGGTCGCGGAACTGGACCGGATGATGGAGCGCCGCGGCGACCGCAACCGCTCCGAGACGGTGCGCGACCTGTTGCGCGATGGGCTGCGCCAGAGCGCGGCGGCGGCGGGGGAGGAAGGGCGGAGTCTCGGCGCGCTAGTCTATACCTACGCGCATGAGCAGCGGGATCTGGCGCGGCGGCTGACCGGCGCCTTCCACCACCACCACGACCTCTCGGTCTCTTCGCTGCACCTGCATCTGGACCAGGAGATGTGCCTGGAGATCGCGGTGCTGCGGGGGGAGGCGGCGGCGCTGCGGCACTTCGCCGAGCATGTGATGGCCGAGCGCGGGGTGCGGCATGGCCGGCTGGTGCTGCTGCCGGATGCGGGCGCGGAGCCCGCCGGCTGAGGCGAAGCGCGGGCGGCGCCGCGCTTCGCCGCGTGGGCCTTAGCCCAGGCGCTCCTTGAGGTCCTTGGCGGGCTTGAACTTCACGCCCTTGCTGGCGGCGATCTGCACCACCTCGCCGGTGGCGGGGTTGCGGCCCTGACGGGCGGCGCGCTCGCTGATGGCGAAGCTGCCGAAGCCGGCCAGGCGCACTTCGCGGCCGGCACCGAGGGCGTCACCCACCGCGGCCAGCGCGGCCTTCAGCAGGGCGTCAGCCTGGGTCTTCGGCAGGCCGGTGGCCGAGGCGGCGGCGTCGATCACGTCCTGGCGGCTCAGGGGGCGGGTTTCTTCGGTCAAGGTGCGCTCCGAGAAAGGTTGGGCTTGGCCCAGGAGAGACACGCTTCAGCTGGTCCGGTCAAGCCGAACACACCCTTCCCCAAGGGAGAAAGCGCCCGCTGGCAGGGGGTTTTCCACCGGAAATTGCGTTCTGCGGCAGAAAGGTGACAGGGCGGCCCTGCCGCGGCGCCCTGCTCAGCGCCAGGCGCGCAGCACCTCCTCGGTGCCGACCGCCTCGATCTGCTGGCCGAAGCGCTCGTGGTAGAGGGTCAGCAGCGCGTCATGTGTGCGGTCGGAGGAGGAGCAGAGCGCGTCGGTCGGAATGATCACCCGGTAGCCCAGATCCACCGCTCCGAGCACGGCGGCAAGCACGCAGACATCCGTCTCGGCGCCGCTGATGATCAGCGTATCGATGCCGCGGGCCTGCAGCCGCTCGTGCAGCCCCGGGTGGGTCCAGGGGGAGTAGACCGGCTTGTCCACCACCTCCGCCGGCGGGGTGAAGCGGGCCAGGGAGGGCAGCAGCTCCGTGGCATGCGGGGGGAGGGCGCTCAGCGTCATCTGCGACCAGTTCTCGAAATAGCGGCGCCAGGCGCCCTCGCGCTGCTCCGGCCGCTCGGGCGGGATGAAGCGGGTGAAGACGGTGCGGCCGGGGAAGGCGGCGGCGAGCCGCTCCACCATGGGCAGCACCCGCTTCATCCAGGGCGTCTCCCAGGGGCCTTCGGCGAAGAGGTTCTGCATGTCAATGCAGAGATGGACGCAGCTTTCCGTCAGCGGTCCATGCCTGAGATGGTCTTTGGGCGGCATGCTCGGTCCCCGGTTCCCTGTGCGGGGAAGGAACCCGCCAGCCGGCCGGAAGATGCGCAGGGCCGGGCAGGCCGATGGCGCTCAGGCCACCGGCCCGCCGCGCATGCTGCGCCGCAGGGCTGGGATCAGGGCCTCGTCGGAGGGGGAGAGATTGCCGCCGCAGCGGGAGAGCAGCAGGATGCGGCGGCGCATCGCCGGCGTCGTGATCGGGCGGGGCTGCAACACCAACACCGGCGCCAGCCGGAGAGCGAGCGCCGTGGCCGGCAGCCCGCCGATGCCGGCGCGGAACTGGCGCAGCGACGCTCGGGTAAACCCTCTCTATTGCTGGCCCATGATCTGATGAATTGCATAATGGCCCAAATCGCCGCTCCATCATGGGAAAGCGGCCGGCCCGTCAGGCTGACCGAACGAGGAGACGGACATGCCCCGTACCATTGCCTCCCGCCGTACCTTGCTGGGCGGTGTCCTGGCCGCTGCCCTGGCGCCCGATCTGGCCCCTGGCGCCCGCGCGCAGGAGAACTGGCCGAGCCACCCCATCCGCTTGATCGTGCCCTTCGGGGCCGGCACCAGCACCGATCTGGTCGCCCGGCTGCTGGCACCGCGCATGTCGGAGCTGCTGGGGCAGCCCCTGGTGGTGGAGAACCGCGCCGGGGCCGGCGGGGTGGTGGGCAGCGATGCGGTGGCGAAGTCGCCGCCCGATGGCTACACGCTCTGCCTCGGCAGCATCGCCTCGCATTCGGTGAACGTATCGCTGATGCCCTCGATGCCCTATGACGTGATGCGCGACTTCACGCCGATCTCGCTGGTCACCGAGGCGCCGAACCTGCTGGTGGTCTCGCCCGCCGTGCCGGCGAAGACGCTGCCCGAGTTCATCGCCTGGGCCAAGAAGCAGCGCACGGGCGTCAGCTACGCTTCCGCCGGCAACGGCACTTCCAGCCACCTCGCCGGCGAGCTGCTGAAGATGAAGACCGGCGCGCCGCTGGTGCACGTGCCCTACCGCAGCGGCTCGCAGGCGGTGACGGACGTGATCGCCGGCACGGTGCCGATGACGATCTACCAGGTCGCCGCCGTGCTGCCCTTCGTGCGTGACGGCAAGCTGCGGGCGCTCGCCACCACCTCGGCCCAGCGACTGGAGTCGGTGCCGGAGGTGCCGACCGCCATCGAGCAGGGGGTGGCGGATTTCGACGTCTCGGCCTGGCACGGGCTCTTCGCCCCGGCGAAGCTGCCGGAGCCGATCCGCGACCGCATCTACGACGCGCTGCGCCAGGCGCTCTTCGCGTCGGAGATGAAGGAGAAGCTGCAGGACCAAGGCCTGCTGCCCGTCGCCATGCCGCCCGCCGAGTTCCGCCCCTGGCTGGAGGCGGATATTGCCAAGTGGCGCGAGGTGGTGCGCGTCTCCGGCGCCCGGGCGGACTGAGGCAGCAACCGCGGAGCGACCATGACCCTTACTCCCCCTTCATCCACCCTGCTGCGCATCGGCTGCGGCTCCGGCTTCTCGGGCGACCGGCTCGATGCGCCGGGCCCGGTGGTGGATGCGCTGATCAAAGCCGGTGGCGCCGCCGCGCTGATGCTGGAAGTGCTGGGCGAGCGCACCCTGGCGCTGGCCCAGCGCGAGCGGCTGCACCGGCCGGAGGCCGGGTTCGAGCCGGCCCTGCTCGACCTGCTGCGGCCGATCCTGACGCGCTGCGTGGCGCATGGCATCCCGATCATAACCAATGGTGGTGCCGCCAATCCGCGCGGCGCGGCGGCAGCGGTGCTGGGGCTGGCGCGCGAACTCGGCTTGCCGGAACTGCGGATCGGCGTGGTGGAGGGCGACGATATCCGCGGCACCGACGCGCTGGCCGATCTCGACCCCTGGGAAGGCGATGCCGGTGCGGTGCTGGAGCCGGAGCGGGTGATCGCCGCGAATGTCTATCTCGGCGCCGCACCCATCGCCGAGGCACTGCGCCGGGGTGCGCAGGTGGTCATCACCGGCCGCTGCTCCGACCCCGCTTTGGCGCTCGGCCCGATGCTGGCGCATTTCGGCTGGGCGGAGGATGACTGGGACCGCCTCGCCGCCGGCACCATGGCCGGGCATTTGCTGGAATGCGGCGCGCAGGTGACGGGCGGTTATTTCGCCGATCCGGGGGTGAAGGATGTGCCAGGGGATGCCCGGGGCATGGCGACGCTCGGCTTCCCCATCGCCGAGATCGGCGCCGATGGCGGCGTGCTGATCACCAAGCCCGCCGGCACCGGCGGGCGGGTAGACCGGCAGACAGTGACGGAACAGCTCCTTTACGAACTGCACGACCCCGCAGCCTATCTGACACCTGATGTGGTGCTGGACATCACCGGCGTCGCCATCACGGAGGAGGCGCCGGACCGCGTGCGGCTCACTGGTGCGCGCGGTCGCCCTCGGCCGGAGCGGCTGAAGGCCACGGTCAGCTTGCCCGGCGGCTGGCTCGGCGAGGGCGAGATCTCCTATGCCGGCCCGAATGCCCGTGCCCGCGCGGAACTGGCCGGCCGCACCCTGCTGGAGCGGCTGCGGCTGCTCGGGCTGGAGGGCCAGGCGCGGCTCGACCTGATCGGCGTGGTCAGCGTCTTCGATGGCGATGCGGGCGCGCTGCGCGAGGCCGGCGAGGGCAGCCCTTCCGACCTGCGGCTGCGGCTTGCCTTCGCCAGCGAGAGCCGTGCGGCGGCGGAGCGTGCGGCGCGCGAGGTGCTGTCGCTTTACTGCTGCGGCCCGGCCGGGGGCGGCGGCGTCCGTACCCGCGTCACCGACCGCATCCGCACTCTGTCCTTCCTGGTGCCGCGCGAGCGCCTGGCACCGCGCGTCTCGCTGCTGAGGCTGGGAGAGGCCGCATGAGCACCATTCCGCTGCATCGCCTGGCCCATGCTCGCGCCGGCGACAAGGGCAACCGCCTGAACCTCTCGCTGATCGCCCACCGCGCCGAGGATTGGCCGCTGCTCGCGCGTGAGGTCACCGAGGCGCGTGTGCTGGCGCTCTTCGCGCATCGCGGCGCGACCGCCGTGCGGCGCTATGACCTGCCGGCGCTCGGCGCCTTCAATTTCGTCATCGAGGACGTGCTGCAGGGCGGCGTGAACGGCGCGCTGAACCTCGATGGGCACGGCAAGAGCCTTTCCTTCCTGTTGCTGGGGATGATGGTCGAGAGCAGGTGAAAAAGGCCCTGGGGAAGGGTTCGAACGCACGGCGTTCGATGGGAATTCGGGCCTGTCCGCAAATCCGGGAGGCGGAACCGGGGGAGAAGGAATTCTCCCCATCGGACGTATACGTCCGATCCCCTCTTCTTTCTTTTCTGTCAGTTCTGTCGCGCGGGCGGGGAACGCTTGCGCCGGGGCTGAAGCAGCCCCGGCGACTGC
>Ga0180221_1001067_pt1 | contig 19907 bp, 21 predicted proteins | sample eDN5th37CKraftMG_FD_151339 | JGI IMG/M metagenome (GOLD analysis project Ga0180221, IMG submission 151339) | Enriched Miracle-Growth compost microbial communities from Emeryville, California, USA - eDNA 5th pass 37_C Kraft MG (version 2) (version 2) ...
CATGCCGTGCCGGCGCGCGAGGTCCTGGTACGTGGCGATGTCGCGGCGGGCGTCGACCACGACGGCCTCGCCCTTCGCCTGACAGCCGATGAAGTAGCTGGCCTGGGCCAGGTCGTCGTCGTAGATACGTTCGAGAAGCATGGCGTCTCCCAAGTCGTGGTCGGTGTGGATCGAGGCTGACATATACCCCGGGGAGTATTCAAGTCGCCCATCGCGGCCGGGATCGCGGACCGGGTGGGCAGAGGATGGAAAACCCCCGGGGGTATACGATCATGCCATGGATCTGCCCGGACGATCGACCGCCGTCGCGGGAGCACCCGTCGGGGACCCCGGCCCACCCAGGCTCGGCATCCGCGCGAATCTCGCGCAGTTCAGCCTGCTCGTCCTGGTCAACGCGCTGGTCGGCGGGACGCTCGGGCAGGAGCGGACCGTGCTGCCCCTCCTCGCCTCGCAGACGTTCCAGCTCGACGGGTACGCCCTCCTGCTGACCTACGTGGCGGCCTTCGGCCTGACCAAGGCGGGGGCCAACTTCTTCGCCGGAACCCTCTCGGACCAATTCGGGCGGCGCCCTGTCCTGCTCGCCGGCTGGATCTTCGCGATCCCCGTCCCGCTGATCCTCGTCTGGGCACCGTCGTGGACCTGGATCGTCGTCGCCAACGTGCTGCTCGGCATCAACCAGGGCCTGACCTGGTCCACGACGGTGATCATGAAGATCGACCTCGCCGGCCCCGAGCGCCGCGGCCTGGCGATGGGCCTGAACGAGGCCGCCGGCTATCTCGCCGTCGCCGGCACGGCGCTGGCCACCGGGTACCTCGCCGCGCGCCACGGACTCCGACCCGCGCCGTTCCTGCTGGGAGCGTCGTACGTCGTGCTGGGCCTGGGCCTGTCCGCGCTCCTCGTCCGCGAGACCCGCGAGCACGCCCGCTCCGAGACGGTCGCGCCGGAGCACCGTGCCCACCGGCACCGCGCGGCGCCCACGCTGACGGACCGCCAGGTCCTCGTGCACACCAGCCTGCGAGAGCCGGCCCTCTCGGCAGCGAGCCAGGCGGGCATGGTCAACAACCTCAACGACGGCCTCGCCTGGGGACTCTTGCCCGTCGCCTTCGCGGCAGCCGGGCTCTCGGTCGCCGAGATCGGCATCCTCGCGGCGATCTATCCCGCGGTGTGGGGCCTGGGCCAGATGGTGAGCGGGCCGCTGTCGGACCGCTGGGGGCGCAAGGCGTTCGTCGTCGCCGGCATGCTTGTCCAGGCGGGCGCCCTCGCCCTGTTCGCCGGCGGCAGCGGCTACGCCCTGTGGCTGGTCGCGGCCGTCGGCGCCGCCCTCTCCGGCGTCGTCGCCGACCTCTGGGGCACGGCCGCGGCGATCTGGGTCGTCGCGGCGCTCACCGCCGGCTCCGGGCGCGTGGTGGCGATCAGGATGTACGAGACGAACCCGCCCACGCCCTTCACCGCGCGGACCAGGGTCGTTGGAGAATAAACCCCCCGGGGTATATGATCTCGCCATGGCTACCCGCGAGATCACGCTCGACAACCTCCAGGAGACCGTCTCCGGCAACGAGATCGTGCTGCTGGACTTCTGGGCCGAGTGGTGCGGCCCGTGCCGGCTCTTCGCCCCCGTCTTCGAGGCGGCGTCCGCGCAGCACCCCGACGTCACCTTCGGCAAGGTCGACACCGAGGCCCAGCAGCAGCTGGCGGCGGGTTTCACCATCACCTCGATCCCGACCCTGATGGCGTTCCGCGACGGCATCATCGTCTTCGAGCAGCCCGGTGCGCTGCGTGCGCCGGACCTCGAGCAGGTAATCCAGGCCGTGAAGAGTCTCGACATGGACGCCGTGCGCCAGCAGATCGCCGCCGAGCAGGCCGCCGGCTGATCTGACTCCTTTCCCTCCACCACCCTCGACCAGGGAGACTCCGTCCTCATGACGACAGACCCGCAGACCCAGCGCAAGATCGCCAACCGGCTGCGCCGCGCGCGCGGCCAGCTCGACGCCGTCATCGCGGCGGTGGAGTCGGGCGGCAAGTGCCGCGACGTGGTCACGCAGCTGTCCGCCGTGTCCAGCGCACTCGACCGCGCCGGGTTCGTCATCGTCTCCTCGGCGATGCGCGACTGCGCCGCCGACCCCGGCGGCACCGCGGAGAAGGAAGACGGCCTAACGACCGAGGAGCTCGAGAAGCTGTTCCTCATGCTCGCCTGAGCAGGACCACCCCGCGCCGACCCGACGGTGCACCCACCGCGACGACTCAAGGAGATACCCGTGTGTTACCCCGCCACCTGCAAGACCTGCGGCAAGACCACCTGGAAGGGGTGCGGCCAGCACGTCGCCGACGTCAAGCGCTCCGTACCCGCCGACCAGTGGTGCGGCGGCCACGAGGCCGAGGCCCCCGCGGGCGGCTTCCTGTCGAGGCTCTTCGGCCGCTGACGCAGGCTCCCGGACGACGACGGGGAACGAGCACGTCGGTCCCGTCCCGGACACCCCCACCAGCCGCTGGACGCGGTTCGTCGCCCTCGGGGTGGTCGACGTCCTGTGGTGCGCCGTCCCGATGCTCGTGTGCGCCTCCTGCCTCACGTTCTCGGCGATCACCGGCTGGTGCCCCGTCGGTCTGACGAGCCGCCGTCCCGCACCACGAACGCCTTCGGCTACGTCGATGCGACGCGATTCCTGGGTGCCCCCACCGGTGCGGACCGGGTGAACTGACCCCCGCACCGGCCACGGACGCTCACGCACCCCCCTGTCACGTGCCCGCCGGCCGTCTCGTCGTACCCGCGACCGATCAGCCAGCTCACACAGCCACAGGAGGATCATGGATATCGCCCTCTGGATCGTCGCGGGCCTCTTCGCCTTCGGCTTCGTCGCCGGCGGGGTCGTCAAGCAGGTGTGGTCCTACGAGAGGTACGCCGCCAGACTGGGCTGGCCCGAGGACTTCTCCAGCGGCAAGGTGAAGTTCATGGGCGTCGTCGAGATGCTCGGCGGGCTCGGGCTGGTCCTGCCGGGCATGCTCGGGATCGCCCCGGTCCTCGTGCCCGTCGCCGCCTCGGGGATGGCGCTCTACATGGCCGGTGCGGTGACCGAGCGGGTACGGCGCGACGAGTACAAAGACCTCGTCGGCGACCTCGTCTTCCTCGGCGCGATGCTCTTCGTCGCCTGGGGCCGCTTCGGGCCGGCGTCGTTCGGGTGAGCTCTGCACCCCCGGCACCCACCCCGGCACTGCGCCTCGAGGTCGAGCGCGCGTAGCGCACCGGCCGGCGGAGCTGTGACGAGCCCCGGCGGACCCGATGTCCAGCACGCACGTGTGCTCGTCGACGCAGACTTGTCGACACGGTCCTTCGCCGCCGGCGTCCGCGGCCTGCGGGCCGGCTGGAGCGCACGCCACGCCTTCGTCGTGTCGAGACTCCGCGTGAGCCAGGTCGCGCCGCAGGGCGTCGGCGACCACCGTGGCCACGTGGTCCTGGTCATGACCGGCCCGGAGCAGGTCCGCTCCTCGCGTCGCGCTCGGTAACGGGTCGGGAGCGTCACCTCGGTCTGCGACTCGAGGATGTCTCCGAGGTTGTGCATGGCAGCAGCCGAGGCGTGTGACAGAACGCCGGCAGTCTCCGGTCGCTCCATCCGGACGTGGGCCGGTGTGCAGGGATCGAGCGACAGCCGGGCGGGCCGACGCTGAGTGAGTACGTCTCCGACCCGCGGCCGGCGTCGCGTACACACCCTGCATGACTCGCTCAAGCTCACCCCGCTCCACCGTTCGCGACAGCATCATCCGTGTCACGCCGGCGGCGACGGCGTGCGCGGTCGCGAGCAGGACCCACTGATCCGCGGCGATCTCCGCCACGGACACGCGCACATCCGTCGGACGCCTCTGCCCCATGCACCAGACGCCGCGGCCTCCCGGAACGCAGAAAGTCCCGGCCAGGAGTACCTGACCGGGACTTTCCGGAGGTGTTCCGGCCCTGAAGCCGAAACCCTCCTCACGTGCGCGAGGGGGGAGTTGAACCCCCACGCCCTCTCGGGCACACGGACCTGAACCGTGCGCGTCTGCCTATTCCGCCACTCGCGCGTGCCGCAGAAGATTAGCACGGCGCAAGGGGTGCTCCCCAATCGCCTGGCGAGGGCCTCGCGCACCCCCGGACGGGCCCGTTCCCGCCGCTGGTGGTGAGCGTGGCGGCCGTCACTGCACCGTGACCGCCGGTTCCGCTTCTGCGCCGAGCGTTCGCAGGAAATCCACACCGCGCGGGGGAGTGGTGCTGCGGCGCTGCCTACGATCTAGATAGTCTGCCCGCGGACGTGTCGGGCATGGGAAGGAGGTGGCATGGGCGCCCTGGATCGCTTCGAGAAGAGCGTGGAGCGCGTGATGAACAACGCGTTCGCGAAGGTGGGTCGCGCGGGAGAGATCAAACCGGTCGAGCTCGCGAGCCGCCTGCGGCGCGAGGTCGACGACCGTGCGGCCGTCGTCGGGCGCGACCGGACGGTCGTGCCGAACGAGTTCACCATCGAGCTGTCGTCCGCGGACTTCTCGCAGATCGACGCCTGGGGCGCGGAGACGATGGCCGACGAGCTGGCCACGAACCTCACCGAGTACGCCGCCTCCCAGCACTACGCCTTCGTGGGCCCGGTGAGCGTGTCGTTCGAGGAGCACGAGGACCTGCCGGGCGGCCGGTTCCAGCTGCGCTCCGCGACCGTGCGCGGCAACGTCGCCCCGGCCACCTCGGCGGCGCCCTCCACCCGCCACCCCCTCATCGACATCGACGGGCAGCGCTACCTGCTCACCGGCCCGGTCACGGTCATCGGCCGCGACGCCGAGGCCGACATCGTCGTGGACGACCCGGGCGTCTCCCGCCGCCACCTGGAGATCCGCGTGACGCCGGACGGTGTCGTCGCGACCGACCTCGGCTCCACGAACGGCCTGTTCGTCGAGGGCCACCAGGTGCCCGCGGCGACCCTGCTGGACGGCAACACCCTCACCATCGGCCGTACCCGCATCATGTTCTGGACCGGGAGCGCCTCCGGCCAGCAGACCGAAGGCTGGTGATCCCCCCAGGATGAGCGAGCTGACGATCACCCTGCTGCGGCTGGGCTACCTGGTGCTGCTCTGGGTGTTCGTGCTCTCCGCGATCGCGGTGCTGCGCCGCGACCTGGCACCCCGCGGGGCCCCGCGCGCCTCCCGCGCCGAGCGCCGTCGTACCGACACCCCTCCCGCCGCCGGTGCGGCCCCCGCCGCGCCGGCCCCGTCCCGGCGGTCCGGCCCCACGCGGCTGGTCGTGACGAGCGGCCCGCTGACCGGCACCACGCTGCCCCTGTCCTCCGCGTCGATCCTCATCGGCCGGTCCCCGGGCTGCACCCTCGTGCTCGACGACGACTACTCGTCGTCGCGGCACGCCCGCATCTTCCCGCAGGGCGACCAGTGGTACGTGGAGGACCTCGGGTCGACGAACGGCACCTTCATCGGGGACTCGCAGGTGTCGGGGCCGCAGCCGCTGGCGCCGGGGGTCGGCGTCCGGATCGGCCAGTCCGTCGTCGAGCTCCAGGGGTGACCGCTCCGTGACCCTCACCCTGCGCTACGCCGCGCGCTCCGACGTGGGGCTGGTGCGGTCCAACAACCAGGACTCCGCCTACGCCGGGCCCCACCTCCTGGTCGTCGCCGACGGCATGGGCGGGCACGCGGGCGGCGACGTCGCCTCGCGCCTGGCCGTCGCGGCCCTCGCACCGCTCGACCGCACGGAGCACGGCCCCGACCAGGCGCTCACCGAGCTCGAGCACACCGTCGAGCGAGCCCGGCAGGACCTCGTGCGCGCCAGCGAGGCCGACCCGGAGCTGGTCGGCATGGGCACCACCGTCACCGCGCTGCTGCACACCGGCACCACGCTGGTCATGGCGCACCTCGGTGACTCGCGCGCTTACCTGCTGCGCGACGGCGTCCTCACCCAGGTCACGGTGGACCACACCTTCGTGCAGCACCTGGTCGACACCGGCCGCATCTCGCCGGAGGAGGCGGAGCACCACCCGCAGCGCAACGTCGTCATGCGGGTGCTGGGCGACTTCGACGTCGACCTCACGCCCGACATGTCGGTGCGCGAGGCGCGCGCCGGCGACCGCTGGCTGCTGTGCTCCGACGGCCTGTCCGGCTTCGTCTCGCCCGAGCAGATCACCGAGGTGCTCGCCGGGACCGAGGCTCCCGACGAGGCCGCCGACCTGCTGATCACGCTGTCCATGACGGCGGGCAGCACCGACAACATCACCGTCGTCGTCGCGGACGTCGTGGAGGACGACGATGCGGCCGCCGCGGCCGAGGACGCGGCGGCGGCCCCGGTCGAGGGCGCGACGCTTCCGCAGGTGGTGGGCGCCGCGGCGACCGGCGAGCTCCCGGCGGTCCTCGCCGCCCCCGGCGACGGTCCGGGCGACGACCCCGCACCGACGGCGAACGATGCCGCGGACGACGACCCGGAGGACGACGAGGACGACGAGGACGACGACGCCGACGCCCGCCCCGGGCGCCGACGTCGCCCCTGGCTCGTCCTGCTCGTCACGCTCGTCGTGCTCGCCGGTGTCGGCTACGGCCTCTGGCGCGCGTACGGCTGGACGCAGGAGCAGTACTACGTGGGCGTGGCCGACGGCGAGGTCGCGGTGTTCCAGGGCATCCCGGCCAGCGCCGGCCCCCTCACCCTCTCGACGCCCGTCGAGCTCACCGGCACGCCCGTCTCCGACCTGCCGGACTACTGGTCGGACCGCCTCGACGGCTCCATCCGGGCGTCGTCGGCGGCCGAGGCGCGCGACCGTGCCGACCGGCTCATCGCCGAGGCCGCGCCCGAGCCCACACCCTCCCCCACCCCCTCCGCGACTCCCGAGAGCACGCCGTCGAAGGAGCCCACCAAGGGCACCTCGTCGAAGAAGCCCTCCAACGACAAGGACGACAAGGCCGACGGGGGGTCGAAGGGGTGAGCGCCGCCGTCGAGGCTCCCGCCGCGCGCACGGTCGAACCCACCGAGCGCCGACCCGCGCGTCTGGCCGAGCTGTTCCTGCTGGTCCTCGCCCTGGCCGCCGGCATCGGTGCGTTCGCCCTGGTGGGGCGCGGCGTGACGGGCGCGCTCCCGGACGACTTCTGGCCCGTCAGCCTGCTCCTCACCGTCATGGGTGTGGCGGCGCACGTCGTGCTCCGCCTGCGCGCCCCCTGGGCCGACCAGGTGATCCTGCCGGCCATCGTGCTGCTCAACGGCCTCGGCCTGGCGATGATCCTGCGCCTGGAGCTCGCCGGCACGAAGGGCGCCGACGCCTGGTCGCAGCTGATGTACACCGCGCTCGGCGCGGTCATCGCGATCCTGCTCGTCTGGTTCCTGCGCGACCACCGGTGGATCCGCCGCCTCACGTACACGGCGATGCTGGTGGGCCTGGGCCTGGTCGTCCTGCCCCTCCTGCCCGTCATCGGGCGGGAGATCAACGGCGCGCGCATCTGGGTGAACATCGCCGGCTTCTCCCTGCAGCCCGCCGAGTTCGCCAAGATCGCGTTCGCGATCTTCTTCGCCGGCTACCTGGTGACCAACCGGGACACGCTGGCGCTGGCCGGCAAGAAGGTGCTCGGGCTCCAGCTGCCCCGCATCCGCGACCTCGGCCCCATCCTCATCGTGTGGGCGGCCTCCCTCGCGGTCCTCGTCTTCGAGCGCGACCTGGGCACCTCGCTGCTGTTCTTCGGGCTGTTCGTCGCGATGCTCTACCTCGCGACCGAGCGGTTCAGCTGGGTGCTCATCGGTCTCGTCCTGTTCGCCGCGGGCGCGCTCGTGGCCGCGAGCGTGTTCCCGCACGTCGGGGCACGCATGGACATCTGGCTGAACCCGTTCGACAACGACCTGTACAACGCGCCGGCCGGGTCGTACCAGATCGTGCAGGGCACGTTCGCGCTGGCCTCGGGCGGCCTGTTCGGCACGGGGTGGGGTGAGGGGTACCCGTACCTGGTGCCGTACGCCTTCTCCGACTTCATCTACTCGTCGCTGGGGGAAGAGCTGGGCCTCACGGGCCTGCTCGCCGTCCTCCTGGCGTTCCTGCTCATCGTGCAGCGCGGCCTGCGGACCGCGATCGCCGTGCGCGACGGCTTCGGCAAGCTGCTGGCGGGCGGTCTCGCCTTCGTCATGGCCCTGCAGCTGTTCGTCGTCGTCGGCGGCATCACGCGGATCATCCCGCTCACCGGCCTGACGCTGCCGTTCATGGCGCAGGGTGGCTCGTCGCTGCTCGCCAACTGGATCGTCATCGCGTTGCTGCTGCGCATCTCCGACAACGCCCGCCAGCCGTCGGCCCTGCCGATGCGCGGCACGGTCGCCCAGGGCGGCGGCACGCACGACCCCATCGTGGTCGGCGCCCACGACGGCACGACCCCCGGCGGCGGTGTCCCCGTCCGCCGCCCGGCCGCCGACGTGCCGGTGCGCGGCTCCACTCCCTCCGACCCCACCGAGGCCTTCTCCGGCCCTGTCCCGCCGCAGCCGAGCGACCGCCCGAACGGAGGTGAGCACCTGTGAACACGACCCTGCGCCGGCTCGCGAGCGTCGTCATGGTCATGTTCCTGGCGCTCATGGTGTCGACCACGTGGATCCAGTTCTTCCACGCCGACGAGCTCAACAGCGACACCCGCAACATCCGCTCCATCTACGCGGAGTACGGGCGCGCCCGCGGGCCGATCGTCGTCGGCGGCGAGGCGGTGGCGCTGTCCAGGCCCGTCGACGACGAGTTCGGCTACCAGCGCGAGTACACGCAGGGGAGGCTGTACGCCCCGCTGACCGGCTTCTTCTCGCTCGCCAACGGCACGACGGCGATCGAGCACGCGGAGAACGACTACCTCAACGGCCAGGCGGACGCCCTGTGGGTGGACCGCCTGCAGAACCTGCTCACCGGCAGCGACCCGGAGGGCTCCTCGGTCGAGCTCACCGTCGACCCGAAGGCGCAGAAGGCCGCCTGGGACGCGCTCGGCGACCAGCGCGGCGCGGTCGTGGCGCTCGACCCGAGGACGGGGGCGATCCTCGCGCTCGTGTCCAAGCCGTCCTTCGACCCGAACGACCTCGCGTCGCACTCCACCAAGGAGGCGGGCGAGGCCTACACGAGCCTGCTCAACGACGACGACCGACCGTTGATCAGCCGCGCCACGGCCGAGGTCTACCCGCCGGGGTCGACGTTCAAGCTCGTCACCACCGCGGCAGCCCTCGAGAGCGGCGACTTCACGCCGTCGAGCACCATCCCCGCGCCCTCGACCTACACGCTGACGGGCACGAGCACCCAGGTCGGCAACTTCGCCGGCACCTCGTGCTCCTCGGCCGGCCAGATGACGCTCGCCGACGCGCTGCGGATCTCCTGCAACACGGCCTACCTCGACCTGGCCGGCGAGCTCGGGGCCGACGCCATGAACGAGCAGGCCGAGAAGTTCGGCTTCGGCGACAGGTTCGCGGTCCCGTTCTCCACCGCGGCCAGCCTGTACGACAAGGACCCGGCGGCGATGAACACCGCCCAGGTGGAGCTGTCCGGCATCGGGCAGGGCAGCGTGGTCTCCACCCCGCTCCAGGTCGCGATGGTCTCCGCCGCGATCGCCAACGGCGGCGAGGTCATGGAGCCCTACTCCGTCGACACGGTGCGCGACCCGCAGCTCGAGGTGGTGCGCGAGACGTCGCCGACCAGCCTCGGCCGCGCCGTCTCCGAGAAGACCGCCTCCCAGCTCACGGACATGATGAAGAGCGTCGTGGAGTCGGGCTCCGGCACCGCCGCACAGATCTCCGGCGTCCAGGTGGCCGGCAAGACCGGCACCGCCCAGCACGGCGACACGTCGGAGACGGACCCGCACGTGTGGTTCACCGGGTTCGCCCCCGCCGACGACCCGCAGGTCGCGGTCGCGGTCGTCGTCGAGGACGGCGGCAGGCTCGGCGGTCAGGCCACGGGCGGCTCCGTCTCCGCACCGATCGCGAAGGCCGTCATGGAAGCGGTGCTGAACGGATGAGGCCGACCACGGGGCTCGCGCTCGGCGAGCGGTACCGCCTCACGCGCCGCATCGCCATCGGCGGCATGGGCGAGGTCTGGGTGGCCGACGACGGGTACCTGGGCCGCGAGGTCGCCGTGAAGGTGCTCCGCGAGGAGTACACCGGCAACGAGGACTTCCTGCGCCGCCTGCGCACGGAGGCGCGCAACAGCGCCGCGCTGTCCCACCCCAACATCGCGCAGATGTACGACTACGGCGAGCAGGACGGCGCCGGCTTCCTCGTCATGGAGCTGGTGCTGGGCGAGCCGCTGGCCGACCTGCTCGAGCGCGAGCCCGTCGTCGCGCCGCGCAAGCTTCTGCCGATCCTCGCCGCCACCGCGCGGGGCCTGCACCACGCGCACCTGGCCCAGGTGGTGCACCGCGACGTCAAGCCCGGCAACATCCTGCTGGAGCACGGCGGCAGCGTGAAGATCACGGACTTCGGCGTCTCCCTCGCCGCGAACCAGGCCCCGATGACCGCCACCGGCATGGTGATGGGCACGGCCCAGTACCTCTCACCGGAGCAGGCGGTGGGTCAGCCCGCGACCGCCGCGTCCGACGTCTACGCGCTCGGCGTCGTCGCGTACGAGGCGACGGCCGGGAAGCGCCCGTTCACCGGGTCGACCCCCGTGGACATCGCCGTCGCGCACGTCAACGCCCCCGTCCCGCCACTGCCCACGCACGTCCACCCCGGCCTCTCGGACGTCATCGGGCGCATGCTCGAGAAGGACCCCTCGCGCCGCCCCGAGTCGGCGGCCGCCCTGGCCGGTGAGCTCGAGAACCTGGCCCGGGAGATCGCGGAGGACCCGCTCGGCGCCCGGTCGCGTTCGGCGCGTCGCGCCGCCGCGGCCCGCCAGTCCTCCCGGCCGGCCCGCGCCGTCCCGGCCCACGCCGCGCCCCAGGAGCCGCGCTCCGGGAGCGCGGCCACACCGCCGTCGGCGGCCCTGCCCGTCGCCTGGTCGTCGGTGGCGTCCCCCGACGCCGAGCGTGCGGCAGCGCCCGCCCCGGCACCCCTCCCGAGCGCGGACGAGCCCGCCCCGACGACGCCCGTGGACGACACCGCCGGCGGCCGGGCCTACCCGCTGCGGCGCGAGGTGCGCGCCGGGGCCCACGACCCACGCCGCCCGCCCGTGCGAGCCGGCCAGGCGGCCGGCCCGCGCACCCGCGCGGCCTCCCGCTCCACCCCCGACCCGAAGGGGGCGCGCCGGACGTCGACGTCCACGGGCCAACGGTTCGGCCCGCTCGGGCGGCTCTCCTGGCCCCTGCTCGCGCTGCTCGGCCTGCTCGTCGTGCTCCTGCTCGCCACGCTCGTGCAGGCCCTGGCGGGCGACGGCGGTGAACAGGCCGCGGCGCTGCTGGCGGCGCCGGCGCTCACGCTCTCCCGCCCCTCCCGCACGGGTGCGCGTCCCGCCTCTGGGATGATGCTCCGAGACACGCCGCGCGCCCCGCGCGCGGCCATGACCGAGAAGGACTTCTGAGTGGTGGACAACACGCCCCGGGTACTCGCGGGCCGCTACGAGGTCGGCGAGCTCATCGGCCGCGGCGGCATGGCCGAGGTGCACATCGGGCACGACACGCGCCTGGGTCGCACCGTCGCGATCAAGGTGCTGCGCTCGGACCTCGCGCGCGACCCCTCCTTCCTCGCACGGTTCCGGCGCGAGGCGCAGTCGGCCGCCGCGCTGAACCACCCCGCGATCGTCGCCGTCTACGACACGGGCGAGGACACGCACACGGACACGCAGGGCGCGTCCGTGCACGTCCCGTTCATCGTCATGGAGTACGTCGAGGGCCACACCGTCCGCGACATCCTGCAGGACGGCGCGGCGGTGCCCATCGAGGAGGCCATCGAGATCACGGCCGGGGTGCTCAACGCCCTGGAGTACTCGCACCAGGCCGGCATCGTGCACCGCGACATCAAGCCGGCGAACGTGATGATCACGCCGACGGGTGCGGTCAAGGTGATGGACTTCGGCATCGCGCGCGCCGTGGCGGACTCCGCCGCGACCATGACGCAGACGCACGCCGTGATCGGCACCGCCCAGTACCTCTCGCCCGAGCAGGCGCGCGGCGAGACCGTGGACGCGCGCTCCGACCTCTACTCCACCGGCTGCCTCCTGTTCGAGCTGCTCACCGGCCGCCCGCCCTTCATCGGCGACTCCCCGGTCGCCGTCGCCTACCAGCACGTGGGGCAGGCGCCGCAGCGCCCCAGCGAGCTCGCGTCCGACGTGCCCGAGGTGCTCGACCGGATCGTGCTCAAGGCCCTCACCAAGGACCGCGACGCCCGCTACTCGACGGCGGCGGAGTTCCGCGCCGACCTGGAGACCGCGCTGCGCGGCGGTGACGTCACCGCCCCGATGATCGGGGCGGCGGCCGCGGGCGCGGCCGCGACGCAGGTCATGGGCCAGCCCCAGGGCACGCAGGTCATGGACCCCGCGGGCACGTCGCAGTGGGGGACCACCGGCGTCCTGCCCGCGGGCGGCGCCGAGCCCGAGGAGGAGAAGAAGAGCCGCAAGGGCCTCATGTGGACGCTGATCGCGATCGGCGCCGTCGCGCTGGCCACGATCATCACCCTGCTCATCATCAACGGCGCCGAGGCCAAGACGACCGTGCCCGAGCTCAAGTCCAACGTCACCCCCGCCGAGGCGGAACGGGAGATCAGGGCCGCGGGGCTGGAGTACGAGCAGGCCATGGACACCGAGTCCACCGAGCCCGAGAACACCTTCCTCGGCCAGAACCCGGCGGGCGGGGCCGAGGTGGAGCGCGGCACCACCGTCGTCGTCACCTTCTCCGCCGGCCCGGACACCGTCGCGGTGCCCGACCTCTCGGGCATGACCGAGGACGAGGCGCGGGCGGAGCTCGAGGAGTCGAACCTCACGCTCGGCGAGGTGTCGCAGGGGCGCAGCAAGGACGTCGAGGAGGGCCACGTCATCAAGTCCGAGCCCGAGGAGGGCAAGGCGGTGAGCGAGGGCTCCTCGGTCGACATCGTCGTGTCCGACGGGAGGGTCGAGCTGCCGAACCTCGTGGGCAAGTCGGAGAAGGACGCGAAGGACACGCTGTCCGGGCTGGGCCTGAGCTCCTCGACGAGCACCGAGGAGAGCGACGAGAAGCCCGGCACGGTCATCCGACAGAGCCCGCAGGCGGGCAACGTCCCGCAGCACAGCGAGGTGACCCTCGTCATCGCCAAGGAGAAGGCACCGGAGATGACGACGGTGCCGAACGTCGTGGGCAAGTCGGCCGCCGAGGCCCAGACCGCCATCAACGACGCGAGCCTCAACCCTCAGATCACCTTCGAGCCCTCCGACGACGTGCCGAACGGCTTCGTCATCTCCCAGGACCCGGAGGGCGGCGAGGTCGAGGTCGGCTCGAACGTCACCGTCGTGGTGTCCAGCGGCCCGGAGGGGGGCGCGACCCCGAGCGGCGAGCCCACCGGCGAGGAGACGGACGAGGGCGAGGGAGACGGGAACGAGGACGAAGGCGGAGGGATCTTCGGCAACTGAGGCCCGGGCCCACCCCGCGTAGGCGGGCCCGCCGGCCGGCGTCAGCCCTGGTGCACGAGCGGCGCCATGCCGCGGGACCGCTCCACGGCGCCCGCGTCGCCGCACACGACGAGCCAGTTGGCGAGCAGGCGGTGGCCGCCCTCGGTGAGGACCGACTCGGGGTGGAACTGCACCCCGTGCAACGGAAGCTCGCGGTGGCGCAGGGCCATGACGACGCCGCTCGCCGTCGCGCCGGTCACCTCGAGCTCCGCGGGCACGCTCTCCGGGAGCACCGCGAGCGAGTGGTAGCGGGTGGCCGTGAACGGCGACGCCAGCCCGTCGAGGACGCCGTCCCCGTCGTGCTCCACGAGGCTCGTCTTGCCGTGCATGAGCTCGGGCGCGTGCGCCACGGTCGCGCCGTACACCTCCGCGAGGGCCTGGTGGCCGAGGCAGACGCCCAGCATGGGCGTGCGCGAGCGGGCGCAGGCGCGGATGACGTCCTCCGACGACCCGGCCTCCTTGGGCGTCCCCGGGCCGGGGGAGACGAGCACGCCGTCGTACGGGGCGCCGTCGGCGTCGCGGAAGACGCCGTCCGCGTCGGGCTCGGGCACGGCGTCGTTGCGCACGACGACCGTGCGCGCTCCGAGCTGGTCCAGGTAGCCCACGATCGTGTAGACGAACGAGTCGTAGTTGTCGACCACGAGGATGCGCGGTGCGGGGGCGGTGCTGGTCATCGAGTGCTCCAGGTGGTGATCGGGGCGGTCACGAGAACACGTCCGTGCCGGTGGGGACCGTCGCGTACTTCATCTCCGAGCTGCCGGTGAACGCGGGGAGCTCGAGCCTGCCCGCGTTCTTCACCGACCACCCGAGGGCGACCCAGTCCACGTACTGCTGGTAGATGGCGACGCCCGGGTTCGTGTCGAGGGCGGCGCGGAGCTTCTGCGGGTCGCCGACCGCCTCGATGACGTACGGCGGGGAGAAGACCTTGCCGTGCAGCAGCATGATGTTGCCGGAGCAGCGGAACGCCGACGTGGCGGTGACCCGCTCTCCCTGCAGCGTCATTGCCTCGGCACCGCCCGCCCACAGGGCATTGATGACGTGCTGCACGTCCTGCTGGTGGACGACGAGGTCGTCGGGACGCGCGCCCGAGATCGACTGGCTGGACGCGGGCGCGTCATCGAGCGCCACCCGCAGGCCGGGCCCGGAGACAGGCGCCGCACCGGTCACCACGGACTCGTCGGCGACCAGCTCGGCGCTCCGGCTGGGGAGATCGGTGCCCGCCTGCCTGCCCAGGTCGTCGATCTCCGCCTCGAGCTCGTTCATCCGGTCGTTGAGGGCGGCCACCCGGTCGGACTCCCTCGTGACGAGCTCGGCGAGGTCCTGCGGGTCGCGGCCGTCCTTCGTGTCCGCGAGCTGCGCGCTGGCCGTGAACAGCAGGCCGGACACGGCGAGGACGCACGCGACGGTCGCGCTCTGGCGCAGTCGGCGGTTCATCGGCACCCCTGTCAGTCCTGCTGTCCATCTCGAGCCTGCTGACGACTACGCTAGTCGACAGAATCGCCGACGGTGGCGGGCATCCGGCCCGCGGCCGCCGCACCGCCCGTCCGGACAGGAGCCCTCCCGTGCCCGAGTCGAAGTCCCGCAAGAAGAAGAGCGCCCCCGCCGATCAGGCCGACCTCGCCCCCGCGAAGGCGAAGGCGCAGGGCAACCCGCGCTGGCTGGTGCCCACGATGCTCGGGCTCATGCTCGCGGGCCTGGCGTGGATCGTCCTGTACTACCTGACGGCCCCGGGGATGGGCCTGCCGATCCCGGCGATCGGCGGCTGGAACCTCGCGGTCGGCTTCGTGCTGATCATCGCCGGTTTCGGGCTCACCACGCGCTGGCGCTGAGCCGCGACTTCCACCGGTGTAGTTCGTTCCACACCTGTGGGCAAGCCTGTGGACGACGCCTGACCGGCCGCACCGTCGCGGCCGGTCAGAGCCAGCCGACGGACGCGTACTTCCCCAGGGTGACGGCCACGAGCACGACGGCGACCGCGGCCGGGAGGGCCCAGCCCACGAGGGCCTGCCGCTCCCGCGGGGCGACGGCGAAGCCGGCGCCCATGGCGAGCCCCACGACGAGGCCGCCCAGGTGCGCCTGCCACGCGATGCCCGGGAACAGGAACGGGATCGCCATGTTGATGGCGATCAGCACGACGATCTGCGTGGCGTTGCGGCCCATCCGGCGCAGCGCCGGGATGATCGCGCCGAAGAGGCCGAAGACGGCGCCCGAGGCCCCCACCACGGCGCTGTTCCAGCCGCCGTCGATCGTCGGGCTCGCGAGCAGCAGGTAACCCACCGAGCCGGCGATCGCGGACAGCACGTACAGCGCGACGAACCGGGCGCGGCCGAACGCCTGCTCGAGGAACGGCCCGACGAGCCACAGCGCGTACATGTTGAACAGGATGTGCAGCACGCTCGTGGAGTGCAGGAACGCCGCGGTGAGGAAGCGCCACGGCTCGGCGAGGCCCACCGAGGGGGCGAACGCCCACCGCTGCGTCCACTCGCCGCCGGTCACGAGCTGCAGCACCCAGCTCACCACGCACAGGGCGATGATCGTCAGGGTGACGACCGGCCGCCCGCCACGCACCGTGCCGCCGAACATCGTGCGCGCGCTCGGCGCGGCGCGCGACGCCTCACGGACGCAGTCGACGCACTGGATCCCGACCGCCGCGGGCCGCTGGCACTCCGGGCACGTCGGGCGGCCGCAGCGCTGGCAGCGCACGTAGGAGACGCGGTCCGGGTGGCGCGGGCACACCGGCGGCGCGTCGGCCGGCTGCCCGAACTGCGGGGGAGTCGGTGTCGAGATGGGTCAGCCCTCCGTGAGCCGAGAGAAAGGTTGGGGTCGAGAACCTCGTCGCAGTCCTATCTTTCCCGAAGTGGAGCGCCCCCTGGGGCGCGTGAACGGGACTGCGACGAGGTTCTCGACCCCGACCGTGACCAGGACGAAGCTCAGTCCTCGATGGTGATGCTGTTGATGACGATGTCCTGCACGGGGCGGTCGCCGGGCCGGGTGGGCGTGGTGCCGATCGCGTCCACGACGGCGCGGGACTCGTCGTCCGCGACCTTGCCGAAGATGCTGTGCTTGCCGTTGAGCCAGGGCGTCGCGGCGGTGGTGATGAAGAACTGCGAGCCGTTGGTGCCCTCGACGGCGCCCGTGACGGGGTTGCGGCGCTTGCCGGCGTTCGCCATCGCCAGGATGTACTTGTCGTCGAACTGGAGCTCCGGGTGGATCTCGTCGTCGAAGGTGTAGCCGGGGCCGCCGGTGCCGGTGCCCAGCGGGTCGCCGCCCTGGATCATGAAGTTGTCGATGACGCGGTGGAAGATCACGCCGTCGTACAGGGGGTCGTTGCGCTCGGCGCCCGTGGCCGGGTCCGTCCACGTCGTGGTGCCCTGGGCCAGGCCGACGAAGTTCGCGACGGTCTTGGGCGCGTGGTTCGGCAGCAGCTCGATACGGATGTCACCGGCGGAGGTGTGGAGGGTTGCGAACATGCCCTCATCCTCTCACCCCTCCTCCCTCTCACCATCCGTCTCCCGGACCCTCACCGCGTCACCCGCGCGTACCCCTGCAGGCCAGGGCACCTGGTGGCACAGTGGGTCCATGGTGCGAAAGAACGTGGGCGACAGCGTCAAGGACACTGCCAAGGACCAGGCCGAGAAGCTCTCCTCCAAGGTCTCCGAGAAGGTGGGCTCGACGATCAACGACATCGACACCGACAAGCTCAAGGACACCGCGACGGAGGCCGCCGCCGTGCTCGTCGGCGTGGGCTCCCGGGCCGCGGGCGGGGCCAAGGACGCCGCGAACCAGGCGAAGGACTGGGCGGAGCCGCGGGTCGACTCGTTCCTCGAGTGGCTCGTGCCCCGCGCGGAGAAGGCGTGGCGCGAGGGCGTGGTGGCTGCGGCGCCGCGGGTCGAGAAGGCGGCCGACAAGGCCGGCCCTCTCGTCGACACGGCGCACGACAAGATCGTGGACGAGTACCTGCCGCGCGTCGTGCAGGCGTTCAACGAGGCCGCGACACGCGCGGGCACCGCCGCGGGGGCGGCCGGCGTCGCCGCCGCGGACGCCGCGCGGGACGCGGCCGAGAAGGCCGGCCGGGCGGGCAAGAAGGCGGCGAAGAAGGCCGCCAAGGAGGCTGCGGCGGCCCAGGCCGTCGCCACGAAGGCCTCGAAGAAGGCGGCGAAGAAGGCGGCGAAGGAGGCCGAGAGCTCCGGCAAGGGCAAGGGGCTCTTCTGGCTCCTCGCGCTGGCCGGCGCGGCCGTCGCCGGCTTCGTCTTCTGGCGACGTGCGCAGCCGCAGAACGACCCCTGGGCGGAGCCCTGGGAGCAGCAGTCGGGTCCCGACTACGACGCGGCCGCTCGCGACGCGCGTCACGCCGTCGGTGACGCCGCGGAGGCCGTCGGCCAGGCGGCGGGTCAGGCCGTCGCCAAGGGCCGCGAGGCCGCCGAGCGGGCCACGGAGCGGGCTGCCGAGCTCGGCGAGGAGGTCACGGAGGCTGTGGACAAGGCCCGCGGCAAGGCGTCCGACGCCGCCAAGAAGGCCACCGACCGGACGCGCTCGACCGCTCGGAAGGCCGAGGAGTCCGCGGGCGGCGCCGCCGAGGCGGCGAAGGACGCGACGGAGTCGAAGGACTCCAAGGACACGTCGGCCTCGAAGGACGGCAAGGACACGGCCGCCTCGAAGGGCTCCACGAGCAGCACGGGCTCCGGCACGGGCTCGAAGGACTCGACGTCGTCGGGCTCCGCGCAGTCGAAGGACACGAAGGACAGCGACAAGAGCTGACCGACACCGCCCGAGGCAGTCACGCACCTTCGGACGAAGGCCCCCGCCCCTGTGGACGGGGGCCTTCGTGTGTCCCGGTCAGGCGTCCGGCACGTCCTGGAACGCGCAGACCTCGACGCGGCCCCCCAGCGCCTGTGCGGCGCGGGTGCCCCACTCGAGGGCCGCCTCCTCGTCGTCGACCTCGATCACCCACATCCCGCCCAGGTACTCGGGCGCCTCCACGAACGGCCCGGGCGTCGTCGTGGGCACGTCGGGCGCGCCGTCGATCGTCGTGGCGGAGCTCGGCGGGTGCAGGCCTCCGGCGAAGCGCAGCGCCCCCGCGGCCTCCAGCGTCGCGTTGAAGGCCCCCACCGCGGCGAGGGTGGCCTCGAGCTCCGCGGCGTCCATCGTCGCCATCGTCGGTTCGGTCTCGGAGTCGTGCGGCACGGACAGCAGGTACAGGGTCATCGCGACTCCCTCGTCGGGACGACCGGGCGACCGCCACCGTCCAGCCTGCGGCACCCGGGGGACGCGCCTCAACCCCTCTTGTAGAACGCCACGACCCCGCACGCCGGGGCGTACGGGGTCGTGATGGTGGTGGAGCCAAGGGGACTCGAACCCCTAACCCCCTGCTTGCAAAGCAGGTGCGCTACCAATTGCGCCATGGCCCCCGGTGGCCTCGGAGGGCCGGGCGATGCTCAGTCGATGGTGTCGGTGACCTCGGACCACAGGTCCCGGTCGGCCGAGTCCTCGTTGAGCCGGCGCCAGACCAGGAATCCCGCGCCCAGCGCGAGCAGGAGGACGAACAGCTTCTTCATCTTCTGCCTCCTCGGCACGACCGTCGTCGTGCGTCTCGGGCCCGGCCTGGGATGGCCTGGAGTGGGGCTAGGAGGACTTGAACCTCCGACCTCTTCCTTATCAGGGAAGCGCTCTAACCGTCTGAGCTATAGCCCCGAGCGCGCCCCCACGAGGGAGCGCGTGCAGCACGGAACATTACCGTACGCGCCAGTCCGTTCCCAAACCGGGGGCGACGCCACGGGGTGTGACGTCGGTCCCGGTCGGGGCCGGGTTCACTCGTCCGTCAGCGTGAGATGCACGCCGCCGACGAGAGCGGCCGTGATGTTGTACAGGATGGCCATGATCGTGGCGAGCGCGGTCAGCAGCACCACGTTGACGATGGCGATCAGCACCGACAGCGACACGACCCGGTCGAACTGCACGAACTGCATGAGGTTCACGGCCTGCGGGCCGATCGTGTCGCTGAGGAACGTCTGGACCGTGGCGAAGGTGCCCATGTCGTTCAGCACGTACCAGACCACCATCGTCGCGACGACGGTGATGAACCCGATCGCGACCGACAGCAGGAACGCGAGCTTCATGATCGACCACGGGTCGACCCGGGACACCGACAGCCGGACGCGGCGCGGGCCGAGCCCGGGCTGCGCCGTCCCCATCATGGGGGACCCGGTCGACGCCGCAGCGGCCGGGGCGGCGGTGCCGTGCACGCCGCCGGCCGAGTAGTGCATCTCCGGTCGCGGCTCGGCGGGCTTGGCAGCCTGGGGCTTCGACGGCTTCGCCGGGGTGCCCTCCGCGGCGTCCTGGCCCCGGGGCGTGCCGTCCGGCATCGCGGACTGCACCTTCTTGGCGGCGCTGCGTGCC
>Ga0180221_1001069_pt1 | contig 19897 bp, 15 predicted proteins | sample eDN5th37CKraftMG_FD_151339 | JGI IMG/M metagenome (GOLD analysis project Ga0180221, IMG submission 151339) | Enriched Miracle-Growth compost microbial communities from Emeryville, California, USA - eDNA 5th pass 37_C Kraft MG (version 2) (version 2) ...
GGGTTCTGCGAGCGCATGCTGGCCGTCCTCGGCACGGCGTCGGGCGTCGACCGGGACACCACGTTCGTGCCGGACGTCGCCGACCTCGTCGACGAGGTGGTGGACGACCTCTACCTGCGCAAGTACGCGGCGGACCCGGAGCCCACGCTCTCCGTCGACGTGGCACGGCCGGTCGCGCGCGCCGCCGTGAGCGACCACGACGCACAGCTGCGCCCCCTGGAGCCCGAGGCCGGCTCCGCCGCCGACCACCGGGTCCGGCTCGCGCACGCGGTCCGGCGCGAGCTCGTGGCCCGCAAGCGCGCCCGCCACCTGCTGGACTACGACGACCTGCTGACGCTGCTGCGGGCGGCGCTCACCGACCCGGTGACGGGAGCGGACGCCGCGCAACGGGTCCGCGACCGCTACGACGTCGTCATGGTCGACGAGTTCCAGGACACCGACCGGGTCCAGTGGGACATCCTGCGCACCGCGTTCCACGGCCACCGCACCCTCGTCCTCATCGGCGACCCCAAGCAGGCCATCTACGCGTTCCGCGGCGCGGACGTCGTGACGTACCTCTCGGCGCGGCGTGAGGCCGACGCGCTGCAGACGCTCGGCGTCAACTGGCGCGCCGACGCGCCGCTCCAGGACGGCCTGCGTCACCTGCTTGGCGCGACAGCGCTCGGGGACCCGCGGATCGTCGTGCACGACGTGCGCGCGGCCCGCGCGGGCCGCCGCCTGCAGGGCCAACCGCCGGTCCGGCTGCGGCAGGTGCTGCGCGCAGCGGCGGGTGCGGGGGCGAAGCCGCCGCCGGTCGACGCGGCCCGGGCCGTGGTCTACGCCGACGTCGCGGCGCAGGTGGTGGAGCAGCTGCGGACGCTCGAGCTCGGCAGCGGCGCGGGGCGCCGCCCGCTGCGCCCCGGCGACGTCGCGGTGCTGACGCGGCGCAACAAGGACGCGGTCGCCGTCCGGGACACGCTCGCCGACGCGGGCGTGCCGGCCGTCGTCTCGGCGCAGTCCAGCGTGTTCACGACCCGGGCGGCCCGGCAGTGGCTGACGCTGCTGTCGGCGCTCGCGCAGCCGGGCGTGCCCGGTCGAGTGGCAGCGGCCGCGCTCACGTCCTTCGTCGGGTGGGACGCGCAGCGTCTCGCGCTCGCGGACGACGACGCGCTCGACGCGCTGACCGACCAGGTCCGCACGTGGGCGGCGCTGCTCGCGGGGCCCGGCGTGGCGGCGGTCCTCGAGGCGGCGGTCGCGGACGGCATGACGGAGCGGCTGCTGCAGCGCCGCGACGGCGAGCGCGTGCTGACGGACCTGCGGCACATCGGCGAGGCGCTGCACGGCGCGGCGCGCGCGGAGGGCATGGGGGGCGCCGCGCTGACGGAGTGGCTGCGCGCGCGCATCGAGGAGGCGGAGGCCGACTACGCGGAGGAGCGCAGCAGGCGCCTGGAGACCGATGCCGAGGCCGTGCAGGTCATCACCGTGCACGCCAGCAAGGGGCTCGAGTTCCCCGTGGTGCACGTGCCCTTCGGCTGGACGCGCTGGGCGGACCGGCGTGCACCCGTCTGGCGGTACCACGACGGCGACGAGCGGCTGCTGCACGTCGGCGGCGAGGCGGACGGCACCTACGCGTCGGCTCGCGACCGGGCCATGGCGGAGGACCTCGGCGAGGACCTGCGGCTGGCGTACGTCGCGATGACGCGGGCGAGCAGCCAGGTGGTGCTCTGGTGGGCCCCGAGCGCGACGGCGCCGGGCGCGGCGATGACCCGGCTGCTGCTCGGCGGGCGCGGCGCCGACGGGTCGCCCCCCGAGAGCGTCCCGACACCACCGGACGAGACGGTGGGCGCGCGGCTCGCGGCGCTGGCCGCGTCGTCCGGGGGCACCGTGGTGCACGAGGTCGTCGCGGCACGCCCCGAGGTGCCCCGGTGGAGCCCGCCCGTCGAGCCGGTGCCGCCGCTGCAGGTCGCACGCCTGGGGCGGCGGGTGGACGCCGGATGGCGCCGCCTGTCGTACAGCGGCCTGACCGCTGCCGCGCACGAGGCCGGGAGCCGCGCCGAGCCCGAGGAGCCGGGCACGCAGGACGAGCCGGAGGCCCCGCCCGCCGAGGCGGCCGGCGTCCTGGCCGGAGCCGCGCCCGGCGCTGCGCCGGGGGTCGCGTCCGCCACCGGCCGCCCCGACGGCGGGCCAGGGAGCGCGGGCGAGGGACCCGACCCCTTCGCCCAACGCTCGCCGCTCGCGGACCTGCCCGCCGGGACGACGTTCGGCACGCTGACGCACCTCGTGCTCGAGCAGGTCGACACCGCAGCGCCCGACCTGGACGCCGAGCTGATGCACCGGTGCCGGGACGCGGCGCTCCTGCGGGGCGCGGGCGTGGACCCGCGGGCGCTGGCGCAGGGTCTCGGCCCGGTGCTGCGCACGTCGCTGGGTCCCCTGGCCGGCGGCCGTACCCTCGCCGACGTCCACCCGCGCGACCGTCTGCCGGAGCTGGAGTTCGAGCTGCCGCTCGCCGGCGGCGACTCCCCCGGGCCCGTCGCCGCGACGGTCCGGGAGATCGGCGCGCTGCTGCGCCGGCACCTGCCCGCCGACGACCCGTTCGCGGGCTACGCCGCCCGCCTGGAGGACCCGCTGGTCGCCGACCAGACGCTGCGCGGCTACCTGACCGGCAGCATCGACGCGGTGCTGCGCGTGCCTGCGCCCGTCGGCGGCGAGCGGTACCTCGTCGTCGACTACAAGACGAACCGGCTCGCCCCCCCGGACGTGGATCTGCTGCTCGGCCACTACCGTCCCGACGCGCTCGTGCGGGCGATGGTCGACGCGCACTACCCGCTGCAGCTGCTGCTCTACTCGGCGGCGCTGCACCGCTACCTGCGCTGGCGGCACCCGGCGTACGAGCCCGACGTGCACCTCGGCGGCGGGCTGTACCTGTTCGTCCGCGGCATGGCGGGGCCGGCGACGCCGACCGTGGACGGCACCCCGTGCGGCGTGCTCGGCTGGCGCCCGCCGACGGCGCTGGTGACCGAGCTCTCCGACCTGCTCGACGGGAGGGCGCGATGACGACGGCGGCAGACGCGGTCCCCCCGGCGGCCGGTGCCGCCGATCTCGTGGAGGACGACGCGCGCCTCGCCGTGCGGGCCTCCGGCGGGCTCGCCGAGCTCAACCGCGCCGGCGTGCTGACGGCGGCGGACGTCCACGTCGCGCAGCGGCTCGGCCGGCTCGGCGGCGAGGGCGACGAGCGGGTCCTGCTCGCGGTAGCGCTGGCGGTGCGCGGGGTGCGGCAGGGCTCGGTCTGCGTCGACCTCGCCGCCACCCCCGGGATCGCGGTGGCGGACGACGCGGGTGACGAGCCGTCGCCCTCCGGCCGGGACGGCGGGACCGACGGGAGCCAGGAGGCACCGGCGGGCTGGCGGTGGCCGAACCCGGACGCCTGGGAGACGGCGCTGCGCGCGAGCCGGATCGTCGCGGACGGCCCGGACGCGCCCGACGACCGGCCGGTTCGCCTCGTCGACGGCCGCGTCTACCTCGACCGCTACTGGCGGGACGAGCACGCCGTGCGGCTCGCGGTCGAGGAGCGCACGAGCGAGCCGGCCGGCGCGCTCGACGAGGCCGAGCTCCGGGCGGCGCTCGCCCGGCTGTTCCCGCGCGAGGAGGACGACCGCCAGCGGCTCGCCGCGGCCGTCGCCGCGGTGTCGCGCTTCACGGTGGTCACCGGGGGCCCCGGCACCGGCAAGACGACGACGGTCGCGCGGCTCGTCGCCGTGCTGCAGGCGGCGGCCGGCCCGGGGCTGCGCGTCGCGCTCGCCGCGCCCACGGGGAAGGCCGCGGCGCGCCTCCAGGAGGCGGCGAACGAGGCCGTCGCCCAGGTGCGCGCGCTCTCGCCCGCGGACGCCGACCGCGTCGGCAGGCTCACGGCGACGACCGTGCACCGGCTGCTGGGCTGGCGGCCCGGCACGTCGACACGGTTCCGCCACGACCGGGCCCGCCGGCTCCCGCACGACGTCGTGGTGGTCGACGAGTCGTCGATGGTCTCGCTGCCGCTCATGGCGCGCCTGCTCGAGGCGCTGCGCCCGCAGGCGCGCCTCGTGCTGGTCGGGGACCCGGACCAGCTCGCGTCCGTCGAGGCCGGCGCGGTGCTCGGCGACCTCGTGCACCGGCCCGCCACCACCGACGAGCTGCCCCGGCGGCTGGGCGACCTCGTGCCGGCCGACCTGCCCCCCGCGGCCCAGGGGGCGCTGCGCAACGGGGTCGTGCGGCTCGAGCGCCCGCACCGGTACGGCGGGGACCTGCACGCGCTGGCCGGCGCGATCCAGCGGGCAAACGCGACGGCGGTGCTCGAGGCGCTCGAGTCGCCCGCCGTCACGTTCGTCGCCACCGCGGGCGACCGGCCCTCCCCCGACGAGGTCGCCGGCCTGCGGGCCGACGTGGCCGGCACCGGCGCCGCCGTCGTCGCGGCCGCGAGCGCGGGCGACGCGCAGGCCGCGCTCGACGCGGTCGACCGCCACCGGCTCCTGCTGGCGCACCGTCGCGGCCCCGCCGGCGTCGCGCACTGGTCGCGGCAGGCGCAGGAGTGGGTCGAGGAGGCCGCCGGGCACCGGCCGGGCGCGTGGCCGGTCGGGCTGCCGCTGCTCGTCGCGCGCAACGACCGCACCACGGGCCTCTACAACGGTGACGTCGGCGTCGTGGTCGCGGTCGAGGACGGCGTCGCGGTCGCCTTCCGCGGCCCGGACGGTCCGCGCCTGGTGCGCCCGCACCGGCTGCCCGCCATGGAGCCCGTGCACGCGATGACGGTCCACCGGGCGCAGGGCAGCCAGTTCGCCCGCGTCGGCGTCGTCCTGCCGCCTCCGTCGTCGCCGCTGCTCACGCGGGAGCTGCTGTACACCGCCGTCACGCGCGCGCAGGAGCACGTCCTGCTCGTCGGTACGCGCGAGGCGGTGCTCGCGGCCGTCGCCCGGCCGGTGCAGCGGGCGAGCGGCCTGCGCGCGCCACGCTGAGCGCGGGGCGCCGCCGAGCACGGAGCGGGCGCCCTGCCCTGCCCTGCCCGGTCGCGGACCGCCGGGAGGTCGGGAGCCGCGCCCGGCGCGGCTCGTCCCGGCCGGTCCGAGGGGGGCGGACCGACCGGGACGAGAGTCGTGCTCAGGTGCGGTGAGCAGCTACACGCGGGCCTTGCCGCGGCGCAGCAGCGACATCACGAGGCTGATGACGAGGATCGCGATCCCCAGCCAGATGAGAAACTTCGCGGCGGCGGTCGCGACGCCGATGATGATCATCACGATGCCGACCAGGATCAGGACGAGCCACAGTGCCATGGGGGTGGACACCTTCCTCGGGACGGGCCGGTAGGCCCAGCGGGCGGCGCCGGGTTGCATGGCGCCTCGCATCGATCGTGGCGCGGCCCGGCCGATCCCGCTCGTCGAACGGTCGTCGTCGGCATGCGCGGGGCAGCCGCGGGAGGCGCCTGACGGTCGTTCGGGATGCCGAACCGGCGCGGGAGAGGCACCGTGGTCCCGGAGGCGATGACCATGACCGAGAACACGCACGAACCCCGCCACGCGGCCCCCGTCACGGAGCCGGTCGAGGACCCCACGGGCACCGGGCACGGCACCGAGCTGGGCGCCGACGAGAACTCCCACTTCCCCGAGGTGCTCGACGACGGGCACACCGCCCAGGTCGTCGAGGGCGACGAGCTGACCGCTCCCGGCGGTCACGTGGGCGAGGTGCTCGACGACGGCGAGACCGCTCGGGACGTCGAGGGCACCGGTCTCGGGCGCACGGGCGCGTCGACCGCGCACGGTCCGGCCGGCCAGGTGCTGGACGAGGGCGAGACCGCCCGGGAGGTCGAGGGCGAGCCCTACCCGGACGGCCGCGCGATCCCCTGAGCCACCGCGCCGCGGCTCAGCCGCGCGTGGAGCTCGCGCGCACGACGAGCTCCGCGGGGATGACGCCGCGCGTCGCGGGGGCGCCCTCGAGCGCGCCGATGAGCGTGTCCACGGCGAGGGTGCCGAGCGCCCCGAAGTCCTGCCGGACCGTCGTCAGCGGCGGGGTGAAGTGGGCGGCTCCCACCTCGTCGTCGAAACCGACCACGAGCACGTCCGCCGGGACGCGTACGCCGCGCTCCCAGAACGCGTGCAGCAGCCCGAGGGCGAGCTGGTCGTTGGCGGCGAAGACCGCCGCGGGGGGGCCCTGGTCGGCCATGGCGAGCCCGAGCGCGTAGCCGTCCTGCGCCGCCCAGCCGGCGACCAGCGGCTCGGGCACGTCCCGGCCGGCGGCGGCGAGGACCGACCGCCACCCGGCGAGGCGGTCCTGCGCGTCGAACCAGTCCTGGGGACCTGCGACGTGCACGACGTCGCCGTCGCCGACCGCCGCGAGCAGGTGGCTCGTCGCGAGCCGCGCGCCGTGCGCCTGGTCCACGCCGACGGCCGACAGGTGGGGTACGTCGGGCAGCTCCCCCGCGGAGGAGATGACCACCACGGGCACGGGCGCCCGCACGCCGGCGAGCACCGCGACGGCCTCGACGGTCGGCGCCACGACGGCGACCGCGTCGACGCCCTGGCCGAGGAAGTGGTCGAGCGCCCGCCGCATGGTGTCGCCGTCGAAGGTGCGGATCGTCGCGACCGAGACGAACATCCCGGCGACGCGCGCCGCCTCCTCCAGGCCGACGAGCGTGCTGGTCGGCCCGTGCAGGGCGCTGGCGGGCGTGACGACGCCGATGGTCCCGCTGCGGCGGGTGACGAGGGCCCGGGCCGCGCTGTTGCGCCGGTAGCCGAGCGTCGCGATCGCGTCCAGCACGCGCTCGCGCGTCTGCGGCCGCACGCTCGGGTGGTCGTTGAGCACGCGCGAGACGGTCTGGTGGGACACGCCGGCGAGCGCCGCGACGTCCATCATCGCGGGCGGGCGGTCCGTGGGGGACGGCATGGGGGCACCTCCTGGGGCACACCGTAAGGCCGCGCCGGGCGCGGGCTGCGGCTCTCCCCTTCCGCAGCCCGCGCGGCGTCACCTCGAGCGCCGGCGCACCACGAGCAGGCGCTGGAGGACGACGAAGACCAGCAGCAGCGCACCGATCACGATCTTGGTCCACCAGGACGAGAGGGTGCCCTCGAAGGTGATGATCGTCTGGATGAGGCCGAGCACCGCCACGCCGAGCACGGAGCCCAGCACGAAGCCGGAGCCGCCGGTGAGCAGCGTCCCGCCGATGACGACCGCGGCGATCGCGTCGAGCTCCATGCCGACGCCGGTGAGGGAGTAGCCGGAGCGGGAGAAGACGGCGAACAGGAAGCCGCCGAGCCCGGCGCAGGTCCCCGAGATCACGTAGACGAGCACCTTGGTGCGGGCGACCGGCAGGCCCATGAGCCGCGCGGACTGCTCGTTGCCACCGATCGCGTACACGGTCCGGCCGAAGCGCGTGTAGTGCAGCAGGACGAACGCGACGGCGACGACGACGAGCGCGATGACCCCGCTGGGGGTGATGACGAGCCCGTCGGCGCTCCCCCACCGCGTCTGCGACAGCGCGACGACGGTCGGGTCGGTGATCGGGATCGACTCCGGCGCGACGAGGTAGCAGAGCCCGCGCGCGAGGAACATCGCGGCGAGCGTCGCGATGAACGGTTGTATCTCGAAGACGTGGACCATCAGCCCGACGAGGTAGCCGATGAGCGTCCCGACGAGGATCGAGGCCGGGATCGCGACGGCGGCGCTCCAGCCGCGGGTGAACATCCAGGCCGACAGGCACGTCGACAGCGCGACGACCGCCCCGACGGACAGGTCGATCCCGCCGGTGAGGATGACGAACGTCATGCCGACGGCGAGGACGATGAGGAACCCGTTGTTGATGAGCAGGTTCGCCATCACGCGGCCGGACAGGAAGTTGTCGTACCGGCTGCCGCCGATCACGAGCATGAGCACGAGCACGACGAGGGTGCCGAGCACGGGCAGGTAGCGCCGGTCGAGCTGCCAGCGGGTGGTGAGCGCGCCGGACCGCGAGCCCGCCTCCGGCTCGATCTCGACGATCTGCTGGGTCGCCATCAGGCTGCCACCTCCACCGGCACCGCGGACTGCGCACGTCGTCGCGCCCGCATCTTGCGGCGCACCACCGGCGACTGCAGCAGGCAGACGGCGATGACGACGAGCGCCTTGAACAGGGACACCGCGCTCACGGGGATGCCGAGGATGGTGATCGACAGCGTCAGCGTCGTGATGACGAGCACCCCGACGAGCGTCCCGGTGAGCGAGAACTTGCCCCCGGCGAGCGACGTGCCGCCGATGACGACGGCGAGGATGGCGTCGAGCTCGATGAACAGGCCGGCGTTGTTGGAGTCGGCGGCCATGATGTTCGAGCTCTGCAGGATGCCGGCGATGCCGGCGAACAGCGCGCACACCACGTAGACGGTCCAGATGATCGTCCGCGCCCGCACGCCCGCGAGCCGGGACGCCGTCGGGTTGATGCCGACGGACTCGATGAGCACCCCGAGGGCCGTGCGCCGCGTGACCGCGGCGGTGACCGCGAAGAAGAACGCCGCGATGAGCGCCGCGACCGGCAGCCCGAGCCAGAAGCCCGAGGCGAGCGTCTTGTAGGGGGCCGACGTGACGGTCGTGATCTGGCCGCCGGTGATGAGCATCGCGATCCCGCGCCCGGCGGTCATGATGACGAGGGTCGCGACGATCGGCTGGATCCCCACGACCGAGACCATGAAGCCGTTGAACACGCCGACGAGCAGGCAGACGGCGAGCGCCGTGAGGATCGCGGTGGTGACGGTCGTGACGGAGCCGGGGCTCGGCGAGGTCGCGATCTGCGTGAGCGCCACCGCGCCGGCGATGGCCATCACCGCGCCGACGGACAGGTCGATGCCGCGCGTCGCGATGACGAGCGTCATGCCGAGCGCCACGAGGAGCAGCACGGCCGAGCGCCGCAGGATGTCGACCGGCCCGCCGAACAGGTGCCCGTCGAGCACGGTGACCTGCAGGAACTGCGGCGACTTCAGCACGCTCGCCACGAGCAGCACGACGAGGGCGACCAGCGGCCAGAACAGCCGGTGCCGGACGAGCCCGCCGACCGAGAACCGCGGCTGGGCCGGGCTCCCGGGGAGGGTCGCCTCGTCGGGGGCCGTGGCCGGCGACGGGGTCGGGTCGGCGCTCACTGCTGTCCTCCGCTCGCGATGAGGTCGACGACGACGTCGGTGGTGACGTCGTCGGTGTTGGCCAGCTCGGCGACCTTGCGCCGGTCGCGCAGCACGGCGAGGCGGTGGGACAGGCGCAGCACCTCCTCGAGCTCGGCGCTGATGAACACCACGGCCATGCCGTCGGCCGCCAGCTCGGCGACGAGCCGCTGGATCTCCGCCTTCGCGCCGACGTCGATGCCGCGCGTGGGCTCGTCGAGCAGCAGGAGCCGTGGTGCGGTCGCGAGCCAGCGTGCGAGGAGCACCTTCTGCTGGTTCCCGCCGGACAGGTTCCCGGCGATCGCGTCGGGGTTGGCGGGCCGGATGCCGAGCGTCCGGATGTACTGGTCGACGACCTCGTCGGCCCGTCGCTGCGGGACGCGCCGCAGCCAGCCGCGCTCGGCCTGGATCCCGAGGACGATGTTCTCGCGGACGGTCAGGTCGCCGATGATCCCCTCGGTCTTGCGGCTCTCGGAGCTGTAGACGATCCCGTGCTCGAGCGCGGACCGCGGTGAGCGGAGCCGGGTCGGGTCGCCCTCGACGTGCAGCGACCCGGTGTCGGCGCGGTCGGCGCCGTACAGCAGCCGCGCGAGCTCGGTGCGTCCCGACCCCAGCAGACCGGCCAGGCCGACGACCTCGCCCGGGTAGACGTCGAGGTCGAACGGCTCGATCGACCCCTTGCGGCCGAGGCCGATCGCCTGCAGGTAGGGCGTGGCGTCCCGTCGCTCGGCGACCTGCGGCTTGGGCGCCTCCTCGAGCCGCTCGAGCACCTCCAGCGAGCGCCCGATCATCTTCTGCACGAGGTCGACGCGCTCGAGCTCGGCGGTCCGGTACTCCCCCACGAGCCGCCCGTTGCGCAGCACCGTCATGCGGTCGCTGATCGCGTAGACCTGGTCGAGGAAGTGGGAGACGAACAGGATGGCGACGCCGCGGGCGCGCAGGGTCCGCACGACGTCGAACAGCTTGGCGACCTCGTCGGCGTCGAGGCTGGAGGTCGGCTCGTCGAGGATGAGCACGCGCGCGTCGACGACCATCGCCCGGGAGATCGCCACGAGCTGCTGGACGGCGAGCGAGTGCGACGACAGCGACGACGAGGGGTTGATGTCCACGTCGAGCGCACGCAGGTGCTCACGCGCGGCGGCCCGGGTGGCGCGCCAGTCGATCCCGCCGGCGCGGCGGACCTCGTGGCCGAGCATGACGTTCTCCGCGACGGAGAGGTTGTCGCAGAGGTTGACCTCTTGGTACACGGTGCTGATGCCCGCCGTCTGGGCCTCGGCCGGCCCGGCGAACGCGCGCTCCTGGCCGTCGACGACGATGCGGCCGGAGTCGATCGCGTAGACGCCCGTGAGCGCCTTGATGAGCGTCGACTTGCCGGCGCCGTTCTCGCCCATCAGGGCGTGCACCTCGCCCGGGAAGAGACGGAAGTCGACGCCGTCGAGCGCCTTCACCCCGGGGAACGTGATGGAGATGCCGGTCATCTCGACGACCGGGGCGCCGGGGCTCGTGGCGCCGGCCGGGCTCGTGGTGGCTGCTGCGTCGGTCATCGTCGACCTCTCGTGCGGGGGCCGCCTCGCGGACCCGTCGGCCGGGTGGCCGGGCCGGGGCGACCTGCGTCGCCCCGGCCCGGGCCCCGGGTCGGTCTGTCGTGCTGGTGCCGGGCGCCCCCGGCCGGCCGTCAGCGACTCAGTACTGACGGTCCGGCAGCGCCGCCTTGGCCTGCTCCTGGTCGAACGCACCGTCCTCGGTCACGATCCGGCGCTCGACGGTGCCGCCGCTGTCGAGGGTCTTGATGATGTCAGCCAGGTCGGGGCCGAGCAGCGGGTTGCACTCGACGATGTAGTTGATCTTGCCCTCGGCGAGCGCCGTCATGCCGTCCTTGACGCCGTCGATCGTCACGATCTTGATGTCGACGCCCGGCTTCTTGCCGGCCGCCTCGATCGCCTCGATCGCCCCGAGGCCCATGTCGTCGTTGTGCGCGTAGACGACGTCGATGTCGGGGTTCGACTGCAGGAAGCCCTCCATCACCTTCTTGCCGCCGTCACGTGTGAAGTCACCGGTCTGCGACGCGACGATCTTGATGTTCGCGTTGTCCTTCGTGGCCTCCTCGAAGCCCGCCTTGCGGTCGATCGCCGGCGCGGAACCCGTGGTGCCCTGCAGCTCGACGACGTTGATCGGCTCGCTGCCGAGGTTCTCCGAGACCCACTGCCCGATGCGACGGCCCTCCTCGACGAAGTCGGACCCGATGAACGTCACGTAGAGCGACTCGTCGGCCACGTCGACGGCGCGGTCGGTGAGCACGACCGGGATGTTGGCCTGCTTGGCCTCCTCCAGGACGGCGTCCCACCCGGTCTCGACGACCGGCGAGAAGGCGATGTAGTCGACGCCCTGCGCGATGTAGGAGCGGATCGCCTGGATCTGGTTCTCCTGCTTCTGCTGCGCGTCGGAGAACTTGAGGTCGAAGCCGTTCTCCTTGGTGAGCGACTCCTGGATGGACTTGGTGTTGGCTGCGCGCCAGCCCGACTCGGCGCCGACCTGCGAGAAGCCGACGGTGATCGTGTCGCCGCCGCCACCTCCCCCGCCGGTGCCGGACGCGCCGGGCGTGGTGCCGCCGTTCGAGCTGCACGCGGCGAGCCCGAGGGCGGCGACGGCCGTGGCCGTCACGAGGATCCGGGAACGAAGACTCCTGCTGAGCATGCTGTTCTCCTCCTTGAGAAACGGCCCGTCGCCGCGGCGTCGCTGCCTGCGGTGAACCCTTCGAGCGCCGGTCACGCATCCCCCTGGCTCGCGTCCGAGCGGGCTCGACGTCGGCGATGTTAGCGCTCACATTTCTGCGAGCACAACGCCCCTGGACGGCCATCAAGGTCACGACTTGGCATCGGATCGATCCGACGAACCGGACAGCGTGACGGGCGTGCGGCGGCGCAGCCGAGGTCCTCCCGGTGTGCGCTCGAGATGCTCAGCATGCTGAGGGCGGCGAGCATGGGGTGATGACGTCGACCCTCGAGAGCCCGACCCGTCCCCGCACGTCCGACGCGCTGCGCCAGGCCGTGGTGCTGGTCGGCGCCCTGCTCGCCGTCGCCGCCGCCGCGCTCGGCTCGGGCGCGTTCGGCGGCACGCCGATCCAGGACGCCGCCGGCGGCGCGCTGTCCGCGGACGCGACGCCGGTGGCACCGGACAGCCCGGCCTTCCGCATCTGGTCGGTGATCTACCTCGGCCTGGTCGCGTTCGCGGTCGTGCAGGCGCTGCCGAGCCGCCGCACCGACGCCCGGCTGCGCGCCACCGCGTGGTGGGTGCTGGCGAGCATGCTGCTCAACGCCGCCTGGATCGGCGTGGTCCAGGCCGGGTGGCTGTGGGCCTCCGTGGTCGTCATCGCGGTGCTGCTCGCGGTCCTCGCGCGCCTGCTCGTCCTGCTCGTCGCGTCGCCGCCGACCTCCGCGACGCAGGCCGTCGTCCTCGACGGCACGGTCGGGCTCTACCTGGGCTGGGTGAGCGTCGCGACGCTGGCCGACACCGCCGCCGCGCTGGCCGGCTCGGACGTGGGCGACCTCGGGCTCGGCGCGACCGGCTGGTCCGTGGTGCTCGTCTCCGCCGCGGCGGTGCTGGCCGTCGCCTACGGCTGGTACGCGCGCCGCCGCCCCGTGGTCGCGGTCGCGGCCGGCGTGGCGATGGCCTGGGGGCTCGGCTGGGTCGCGGTCGGCCGGACGAGCGGGTCGCCCGTCGACCCGACGGTCGCCGCGGCGGCGACCGTCGCCGCGGTCGTCGCGCTCGTCGTCCCGGTCGTCGCGACGGTCCTCGCGCGGCGCCGCTGACGTCCGCGCGGCCGGCGCGACGGCCGGCCGCGCGGGGGGGCTCGGTGCGGTCACACCGCCCGGGCGGTGAGCACCAGCTGCTCGCCGACCTCGACCCGCACGTCCTGCAGACGGACGCCGGGCGGCAGCTGGGCCGCGAGGTCGATGGGCCGGGCCGCGACGGCGTCGACGCGGCTGCGCGCCATGGAGAGCATCGCTCCGACGAGCGGGTTGCCGCTCGACAGGTCGACGTCCGCCAGCGTCAGCACGAGCGCCTCCGAGATCGTGGCCGTCGCCCGCGCCTGCACCGATGCGCCGAGCAGCCCCTTGCGGACCCGGGCGTCGAGCCGGACCGCGAACCCGCTCGGGCCCTGCTGCACGAGGTCGACGTCGAGCTGCTGCAGGGTCACGCCCTGCCTGGCGGCGACCCGCGTCGCGACCCTGCGCACGGCCTCGAGCACCTGCTCGCGCGGCGCGGCGACCCGGACCGAGCCGGTCACCGGGTCGGTCGCGGGCGGCTCGAGCAGCTCGACCCCCAGGCGGTCGTCGGGGCTCTCGACCCACGCGAACGGCACGCGCGCGAGGTCGGCGTCCACGTCGACGGGCACGTCGAGGGCGGTCAGCGGGTGCGCCTGCACCCGCAGCCGCCCGACGACGCCCGGGGTGCGCTCGCGCACGGCGACCGCGGGCGGCGCCTCCGGGGCCGAGGACGGCACCCGCGTCACGACCACACCGGTGAGGTCGACGTCCAGCTCGGTGACGTCCGCCCCCTCGAGCCGCGCGGAGACGTTCACGCGCGAGGCGTCGGCCAGGCCGGCGAGGCTCTCGCTCACGGTGGCGTGCAGCCGGGCGGCGAGCTCCTCACCGGTGGCGGGTCGAGGGGTGCGGCCGAGGGGCAGGACGTCGGCGGTGTCTGTCGTGTGCATGCCTGCAGTCTCCCCTGCCGCCGGGAGCACTGTGGCGGGTTCGGACGGATTGGAAAGGTCCGGTTCTCTTCTGGGTCCTTCGTCCGGTGCACCGACGGCCATCCGGAGCATGCTGGTCGCGTCAGACCTGCGACGAAGGAGACGCCGGTGGCCACGTACGTGTACCGCTTCGCGGACGGAGACAAGGACCAGAAGGACCTGCTCGGAGGCAAGGGTGCGAACCTGGCGGAGATGACCCGCCTGGGCCTGCCCGTGCCGCCAGGGTTCACGATCACCACGGAGGCGTGCCGGGCGTACCTGCGCGACGGCGCCGTGCCTCCCGAGCTACGGGTCGAGGTGACGCTGGCCGTCCGGGAGATCGAGGACGCGCTCGGTCGCCGCCTCGGCGACTTCCACGACCCCCTCCTGGTCTCGGTGCGCTCCGGCGCCCGGTACTCGATGCCCGGGATGATGGAGACGGTCCTCAACATCGGGCTCAACGACGCCTCGGTGAAGGGCCTGGCGGAGTTCTCCGGCGACGAGCGCTTCGCGTGGGACTCCTACCGGCGGCTCATCCAGATGTTCGGCAAGACCGTCCTGCACATCGACGGCGACCGGTTCGCCGACGCGCTCGACGGCAAGCGGGCCGCGGTCGGCGCCGCCACCGACGTGGACCTGACGACGCAGGACCTGCGCGAGCTCGTCGAGACGTTCAAGGAGATCGTCCGCGAGGAGACGGGCAGGGACTTCCCGCAGCACCCGCGCGAGCAGCTCGACATGGCGATCGAGGCCGTCTTCGACTCGTGGAACACGGACCGGGCGCGGCTGTACCGCCGCCGCGAGCGCATCCCGCACGACCTGGGCACGGCGGTCAACGTCGTGAGCATGGTGTTCGGCAACCTCGGCCCGACCTCGGGGACGGGCGTGTGCTTCACACGCGACCCCTCCACCGGCGAGCCGGGCATCTACGGCGACTACCTGCCGAACGCGCAGGGCGAGGACGTCGTCGCCGGCATCCGCAACACCCTGCCGCTGTCGGAGCTCGAGGTGCTCGACCGCCCCGCGTACACCGACCTGGTGCAGGCCATGCGCCGGCTCGAGACCCACTACCGAGACCTGTGCGACATCGAGTTCACGATCGAGCGCGGCAAGCTGTGGCTGCTGCAGACCCGGGTCGGGAAGCGCACGCCCGCCGCGGCGTTCCGGATCGCCACGGAGCTCGTCGACGAGCACCTCATCACGATGGACGAGGCGCTCTCGCGCTGCTCGGGCGAGCAGCTCAACTCGCTGCTGTTCCCGCAGTTCGACCCCAGGGCGAAGACGACCCTGCTGACCCGAGGCATGGCCGCCTCGCCGGGCGCGGCCGTCGGGCCCATCGCGTTCGACAACGCGCAGGCGGTGGCGGCCGCAGAGGCCGGCACGCCGGCGATCCTCGTCCGCAAGGAGACCAACCCCGACGACCTGCAGGGCATGATCGCCTCGGCCGGCATCCTCACGGCGCGCGGCGGCAAGACGTCGCACGCCGCGGTCGTCGCCCGCGGGATGGGCCGGTGCGCGGTCGTCGGTGCCGACGCGCTGCGGATCGACCCCGTGGCGGGCACCGTCACGGTCGGCAAGAAGGTGCTGCACGGCGGCGACACCATCGCCATCGACGGCTCGTCCGGCGAGGTCTTCGTCGGCGACGTCCCGGTCACCGACTCCCCGGTGATGGTCTACGTGAGCCGCGGCCTGGAGGCGGCGCTCGAGGCGGCGGGCGACGACGACGAGGCCCGCGGGCTCGTCTCGGCGGTGCACCGCGTCATGGAGCACGCGGACAAGGTGCGCCGGCTGAAGGTGCGCGCCAACGCCGACAACGCCGCGGACGCCCGGCGCGCACGCGAGCGCGGGGCGCAGGGCGTCGGGCTGTGCCGCACCGAGCACCAGTTCCTCGGTGACCGCCGGAGGCTGGTCGAGCAGCTGATCCTCGCCGACGACGACGCGGAGCGGGTCGAGGCCCTCGACGCGCTGCTGCCCGTGCAGCGGCAGGACTTCGTCGAGCTGCTCGAGGCGATGGACGGGCTACCGACGACGATCCGCCTCATCGACCCGCCGCTGCACGAGTTCCTGCCCGACCTGACCGCGCTCGCGGTGAAGGTCGCCGTGGCGCGCGAGCGCGGCGAGGTCGACCCGCACGACGAGAAGGTCCTCGCCGCCGTCGAGCACATGCACGAGCAGAACCCCATGCTCGGCCTGCGCGGCGTCCGGCTCGGGCTGACGCTGCCCGGGCTGTTCGCGCTGCAGGTGCGCGCCATCGCCGAGGCGACGGTCGAGCTCCGCAAGGCCGGCAAGGACCCGCGGCCGGAGATCATGGTCCCGCTCGTCGGGTCGGTGCGGGAGCTGCAGATCATCCGCGACGAGGCCGAGCGGGTGCTGCACGAGGTCGGCGAGGCCGCCGGCACGACGCTCGACCTGCCGATCGGGTGCATGGTCGAGCTGCCGCGCGCGGCCCTCACCGCGCACCGGATCGCCGAGGAGGCGGACTTCTTCTCCTTCGGCACCAACGACCTCACGCAGACGACGTGGGGCATGTCGCGCGACGACGTCGAGGGCGAGTTCTTCGCGGAGTACCTCGACAACGGCGTGCTGACGATCTCCCCGTTCGAGACCCTCGACGCCGACGGCGTCGGCTCGCTGGTCCGCGCGGGGGTCGAGGGCGGCCGCTCGACCAAGCCGGAGATGCACATGGGCGTCTGCGGCGAGCACGGCGGCGACCCGGAGTCGATCCACTTCTTCGACGCGGTGGGCCTCGACTACGTGTCCTGCTCGCCGTTCCGGGTGCCCGTCGCGCGCCTGGAGGCCGGCCGCGCCGCCGCCGGCTCGTCGAAGGACACCGTCTGACGACCGGACGAACGCGCACGACCGCGAGGGCCCGGGCGACCACCCGGGCCCTCGCGGCGCCGGTCGCCCGGCGCTAGCGTGACGACCGGGCCCGGTCCGTCCGGGTGGACCGTGCGAGGGGGCCGCATGTCGGAGCCGGTGGTGGAGCGGCGTCGGACGACGCTGGACGTCGTCCTGGGGGTGCTGCTGGTCGTCGGGGGGTTCGTCGCGCTGGGCTACGCAGTCGTCGCGACGGTCGTCTCGGTGTTCGTGTTCGCGTGGACCGCGCTGCTCGCGGGGGTCGTCCTGCTCGTGAGCGCGGTGGCGCGCATCCGGTCGGGCGGCGTCCTGTGGGCGGCGCTCGGCGGGGCCGCGCTCCTCGTCCTCGGGGTGTTCATCCTGCGGAACCCGACGCTCGGTGCGATCGCGCTGACCGTGCTCGCGGGTGCGCTGTTCCTCACCAGCGGCGTCGCGCGGCTCGTCGCGTCGGCGTCGCAGACGGGCAGCCGCCTGCTGCTCGCCATCAGCGGGGTTGCGGGCGTGCTGCTGGGCGCGTACGTGCTCATCAACCCGCTCGCGGCGACGGCCGAGCTGCTCGGCATCCTCCTGGGCGTCCAGCTGCTCGTGGAGGGCATCACGCTCGTGGCGCTGGGCCGGCTGCGCACGACGCCGGGTCCCGCGGACCGGACCTCGCTCTAGGGGCCGTCAGACGTCGTCGCGGCTGACGAGGTACGTGCGGCCGGACGCGTCGGTCACGCGGACGAGCTCGGTGCGCAGCGCCTCGTCGCGTGCGCGCTCCTCCTCCGTCGGCGGGCGCAGCGGCTCCGTCGGGTCCGTGACCTGCGGAGGCCCGATGAGGTACCGCGCCAGCCAGGCGGTGACGTCGCGGCGCGGCCGGGCGTCCTGCTGTCTGCGAGCCACCACGGTCTCCCTTCGTGAGTGCCCTCATCATATGTGCACTCACGGGTAGGGTGTGCGCGTGCCGCCGACCGCCCCCTCGCCCGACCCGCTCGCCCTCGAGGCGCAGGTGTGCCTCGCCACGTCCGCAGCCGCGCGAAGCCTCGTCGCGTTCTACCGGCCGCTGCTCGAGCCGCTCGGGCTGACCCACCCCCAGTACCTCGCGATGCTGGCGCTCTGGCAGCACGGGCCCCTGTCGCTGCGCGAGCTGAGCGACCTGCTGCACCTCGAGCCGGCGACCGCCTCGCCCCTCGTCCGCCGGCTCGCCGCCCTCGGCCTCGTCGAGCGGTCCCGGTCCGAGCACGACGAGCGCGCGCTCGAGATCCGGCTCACCGACGCGGGCCGCGCGATGCGAGCCCGCGCCGAGCAGATCCCCGCGACGATGGTCGAGCGCCTCGGGCTCGACGTCGACGAGGTCCGGCGCATCCGCGAGGCCGCGGAGCTGCTGCTCGCGGCCTGCACGCGCGCCACGGGCGCGGCGCCGGCCGGAGCCTGACGGCCGGGAGCCGCGGGGCCCGCCCGCCGGGCGTCAGCCCAGGCCCGCGAGGAGCTCGCGCGCCCAGCGCAGCTTGCGCTCCTCCTGCTCGACCTGCCCGCCCTCGTGGTCGTTCCACGGGTAGACGACGACGTCCTTCGGCCCGCCGTACGCGTGGTACGCGGCGAAGACGGTCGACGGCGGGCAGGTCTGGTCCATGAGCGCGACCGAGAACAGCGCGGGCGCGGTCGCCCGGCGGGCGTGCACGGCCCCGTCCACGTACGACAGCGTGCGCAGCACCGTCTCCTCCGCGTCGCGGTGCAGCCGCAGGTAGCGCACGAGCTCCCCGTAGGGGTCGGCGTCCGTGATGGTCACGGCCCGCGCGACGTGGCACAGGAACGGCACGTCGACCATCGCGCCGTCCACGTCGGCCAGCCCGGCGACCGCGAGCGCGAGCGCGCCGCCCTGGCTGATCCCCGTGACGAGCACCCGGGCGGGGTCCACCTCCGGGATGGTCCGGGCGGCGTCCACCGCGCGGACCGCGTCCGTCATGAGCCGCCGGTAGTAGTAGCGCTCGGGGTCCAGCACGCCACGCGTCATGAAGCCCGGCTGCTCCGAGCCGGTGCCGCCGGCCGTGTCGGGCGTGACTCCGCGCTGCCAGCCGCCACCCTGCGCGCGGTTGTCCATCATGAGGTGGGCGAAGCCCGCGAGCGGCCACGCCGGCAGCTCCAGCGCGTGCCCGCGGCCGCCGTTGTAGCCGACGTACTGCACGACGACCGGCAGCGGCCCCTCGCGGTGCGCCGGCAGCCGCAGCCACGCGCGCACGCGGTCACCGCCGAACCCGGCGAACTCCAGGTCGTAGGTGTCGACCGCCGTGAGCCCGGTGTCGACCAGCGTGCGGCGCACGTCGACGTCGTGGCGGCGCGCCTCGTCGAGGGTGCGCGCCCAGAACGCGTCGAGGTCGTCGGGCTCCGCGACGTCCGGGCGGTAGGTGCGCAGCTCGTCGAGCGGCAGGTCGAACAGCATCGGTGCTCCTCGGGTCCTCGTGCGTCCTCGTCGGCCCGCGGCCGGACCTCGGCCCGCGGGGGCGTCTCGTCGGTCCTGGTGGGCGTCGCGGCTCCCGCGCGTCCGGCCGACGCCTGCATCCTGCCCGGTCCCGGCCCGCCGCCGTGGCAGCTCCGGCGGGGCGCGCCGCCTCAGGCCCGCGGAGCGGGCTGCTGCGCGGGGCCCTCGACCGCCGGGGCGGGCGCGCGGCGGCCGGCGCGCTGGGCGACGACGACGCCCAGGACGACCAGCACGCCGCCGACCGGCTCGTACCAGTGCAGGCGCTCGTGCAGCACGAGGATCCCGAGGACCACGCCGACCAGCGGCGTGAGGTAGGTGACCGTCGACGCGCGCTGCGCGCCCCATGCGTCGACGACCCGGGTGTTCCACACGTACGCGGCGCCGGTGCCGAGCGCGCCCAGGGCGACCATCGCACCGACGAGCGGCCAGGACAGCTCGACCGGCCCCCGGGCGACGAACGGCGCGGCGACCAGCATGACGAGCGCGGCGACGCCGACCTGCGCGGCCGCGACGGTCTCCGGAGGCAGGCGCAGCGGCCCGACGAACCGCCGCAGGTACACCATGCCGACGCCGTACGACGCGGTGGCCCCGAGGCAGGCGGCCACGGCCGCGACGCTCGACGTGACGCCCCCGCCGAGCCACGTCCAGGGGCCGACGACCACGACGACGCCGAACGCGCCGACGCCCAGCCCGATGCGCTGCCGCGCGGTCAGCCGCTCGGCGGGC
>Ga0180221_1001070_pt1 | contig 19893 bp, 18 predicted proteins | sample eDN5th37CKraftMG_FD_151339 | JGI IMG/M metagenome (GOLD analysis project Ga0180221, IMG submission 151339) | Enriched Miracle-Growth compost microbial communities from Emeryville, California, USA - eDNA 5th pass 37_C Kraft MG (version 2) (version 2) ...
CACCGAGAAGATATAGTCGTTATGCGCCTCGGGCAGGTGGAACTTGCGCACGCCGCTGCCCGGCCCCAGCCCGACCAGCCCGCCGTTGGTGATCGTGTTGTAGGCGAGATCGGTGTGCGTCGGCCCGCTCACCTGATCGGTCTTGAGGCCGAGGAAGCTGTCGATCCGGTCGCGCCCGTTCTCGTAGAACAGATAGGCGGCGACCAGCGCGCCCACCCCCACCACGCCGAGCCACGCGATCACCCGGAGCCCGATGCCCGACAGGATCAGCAGCGCCAGCCATACCGAGACGAAGATCACCGTCTGCCCGAAATCGGGCTGCTTCATCAGGAAGAAGGCGATGATCGCGATCAGCAGGCCCGATACCGGAATCACCGGCAGGCTGCGATCCTGCGCGCGCAGCGACAGCATCCAGGCGAGCGTGACGACGAAGAACGGCTTCAGAAATTCCGACGGCTGGAAACGCAGGCCCTCCACCCCGATCCAGCGCACCGACCCGTTCACGTTGAAGCCCAGCAGCGGCACCAGCGCGAGCAGCAGGCTGCACACCACCGCGCCCGTGATCGAGACGCGCCGCGCCGTCTCCTTGGGCAGCATCGAGACGCCGACCATCACCGGAATGCCGATCGACACCCACAGGAGCTGGCGGAAGAAATAGGTGAGCGGCGCCTGCCCGTGATGGCTCGCCTCGGCGGGCGACGCGGCGGCGACCGCGATCAGCCCGATGCCGATCAGCATCGCGACGAGCAGCAGCAGGACGCGATCGATCTCCCAGAACCACGTCGCGTAGGAACTGCGATCGCCGCGCCCCAGCCGCTCGCCCCGGCCGCGCCGGCCGGGGGGCACATTGCGCATCGTCGTCATGGCGCGCCTCCCGCATGTCCCAGCGCCGCCACCGCCGCGCGGAAGGCATGCCCGCGCGCCTCATAATCGGCGAACTGGTCGAACGAGGCGCAGGCGGGGGAGAGCAGCACCACCTCGCCCGGCGCGGCGGCGGCGGCGGCATCGGCCACCGCCTGCGCCAGGGTGCCGCTTTCGGTCACGTCCTTGCCCGCCGCGCGCAGCAGCCGCGCGAACATCGGCCCGGCATCGCCGATCGTGTAGGCGGCGCGGACATGATCGTAATGGGCCGCGCACGCGTCGAGATCGTCGGCCTTGGCGAGCCCGCCCAGGATCCAGCGGATCGCCGGATAGGCGGCGAGCGCGGGCGCGGTCGAGGTGGCGTTGGTCGCCTTGCTGTCGTTGACGAAAAGCACGCCCGCCTGCTCGGCCACCCGCTCCATCCGGTGCGGCAGGCCGGGATAGGTGCGCAGGCCCTCGGCGATCGCCTCCCCGCTCACGCCCAGCGCCCGGCAGGCGGCGATCGCGGCGGCGGCGTTCTGGGCATTGTGCGGCCCCTGGAGCGCGGGCCAGCCCGACGGGTCGCCGGCATCCGACGCATGGACCTCGACGAGCCGGCTTTCCACCCCGGCGGCGATTGCCCGGCTCGGCGCGTCGTCGGTGGCGATCACGGCGACATGACCGGGCGATTGCATCGCGAACAGCCGCGCCTTGGACGCCGCATAGCCGTCGAACCCGTCATAACGGTCCAGATGGTCGGGCGTGATGTTGAGCAGCACCGCGACGTCGCAATCGAGGCCGAAGGTCAGGTCGATCTGGTAGCTCGACAGCTCGAGGACGTAGACCCCGTTTTCCTCCAGCGGCTCCTGCCCCAGGATCGGCAGGCCGATATTGCCGCCCAGCGTCGCGGGAAGCCCCGCCGTCCGCGCGATATGATGGATCAGCGCGGTCGTCGTCGACTTGCCGTTGGTGCCGGTGATGCCGACCACCCGGTGCGGCGGCAGCCCCGCGCGCGCCTGCGCGAACAGCTCGATATCGCCGATCACCGGCACGCCCGCGGCGGCCGCCGCCGCGCGGATCGGATGGCGGTTGAGCGGCACGCCGGGCGAGACGACGATCCCGTCGAAGCCCGCGAGGCCGATCGCCAGCGGGTCCGCGAGCGTTACGCCGGCGGGCGCCTTCGCGCGCGCCTCCGCCTTCGTGTCCCACGCCGTCACCTGCGCGCCCGACGCGACCAGCGCGCCGGCCGTCGCGAGGCCGGAACGCGCCAGCCCCAGCACGGCATAGCGTCCGCCGCGAAAGGCCGCGCTGGTGATCATCTGAGCTTCAGCGTCGCGAGGCCGGCGAGCGCGAGGACGAAGCTGATGATCCAGAAACGGATCACCACCGTCGGCTCGCTCCAGCCCAGTTGCTCGAAATGATGGTGGATCGGCGCCATCTTGAAGACGCGCTTGCCGGTCCGCTTGAAATAATAGACCTGGATGATGACCGACACGGCCTCCAGCACAAACAGGCCGCCGACGATGCCCAGCACGATCTCGTGATGCGTCGTCACCGCGATCGCGCCCAGCGCGCCGCCGAGCGCGAGGCTGCCGGTATCGCCCATGAACACCGCCGCCGGCGGGGCGTTGAACCACAGGAAGGCGAGCCCCGCGCCGATGATGCACGCCGTCATGATCGTGAGGTCGCCCGCGCCGAAGACGTGCGGGATGCCCAGATAATGGGCGAATTTCGCATTGCCGACGAGATAGGCGATGACGAAGAAGGCGAGGCTGGCGATGATCACCGGCATCGTCGCGAGCCCGTCGAGCCCGTCGGTGAGGTTCACCGCATTGCCGAAGGCGACGATCGTGAAGGCCGCGAACAGAATGTAGAACGGCCCCAGATTGATCACCGCGCCATTGTAGAAGGGCACGTAAAGCTCGGTCCCGTTGCCCGACAGGATCAGCCAGCTCGCCAGCCCCGCGATCGCGAACTCGGCGAGCAGGCGCACCCGGCCCGAGACGCCGGCATGGTGGCGTTTGCGCACCTTGTCATAATCGTCGAGGAAGCCGACCAGCCCGAAGCCCAGCGTGACGAACAGGCATGCCCAGACATAGCGGTTGGCGAGATCCATCCACAACAGCAGCGAGATCGTGACCGACGCGAGGATCATCAGCCCGCCCATCGTGGGCGTCCCCTGCTTGACGAGATGGGTCCTGGGCCCGTCGTCGCGGATCGGCTGGCCCTTGCCCTGGTTGATGCGCAGCCAGCCGATGAAGCGCGGCCCGATGACGAGGCCGAGGAGGAGCGCGGTGATCGCCGCCGCGCCCGCGCGGAAGGTGATGTAGCGGATCAGGTTGAGAATACTCGGAAAACCGAGATGCTCGGCGATCAGATAGAGCATGTGGACTTCCCCGCCATCCCGGCCCGCGCGGCATAATGCTCGACGAGCCGGGCGAGCCCGATGGCGTTGGACCCCTTGATAAGGACCGCGTCACCGGGCTGGATCGCGGCATCGAGCAGATCGAGCGCGGCGGCGGCGTCGGCCACATGCGCGAAATCGATGCGCCCCTCAAGCTCGTTCGCCAGCGCCGCCATCTCCGGCCCGACGAGCAGTGCATAATCGACGCCCGCCTCCATGATCGGGCGCGCCAGCGCCGCGTGATAGACCGGCGATTTCTCGCCCAGCTCGCGCATCTCGCCCAGCACGGCGATGCGCCGGTCGGCCCGTTCCTCGCCCAGCAGCTTCAGCGTGGCGGCCATCGAGGCGGGATTGGCGTTGTAGCTTTCGTCGATCACCATCGCCTCGCCGCCGCCAAGCGCGGCCGCGATCCGCCGCCCGCGCCCGACGAGCCCGGCCATGTCGGCGAGCGCGAGGCCGGCGGCGGCGAGATCGCCCCCCACCGCCTCCACCGCCGCCAGCACGGCGAGCGCGTTCGACACCCAATGATCGCCGGGCGGCGCGATCGTGAAGGTCAGCTCCGCCTCGGGCAGCGTCGCCGCGACCAGCGTGCCGTGCCGCGCGCGCACCACCTCGCGCGCGCGGACGTCCGCGCCCTCGCCCCGGCCGAAGGTCAGGATGCGCGCGGCATAAGGGCGCGCGGCGGCTGCCAGCCGGTCGCGATGCGGGCTGTCATGGGGTATGATCGCGGTGCCGCCGGGCTCCAGCCCCGCGAATATCTCCCCCTTGGCGTCCGCGATCGCCTCCTCGCCCGAGAAGAAGGCGCCGTGCGCGGGGGCGATGGCGGTGACGATCGCGACATGCGGGCGCACGAGGCGGGTCAGCCCGGCCAGCTCGCCGGCATGGCTCATCCCCATCTCGAACACGCCGTAAAGGCTCCGCGCTGGCATCCGCGCCAGGCTGAGCGGCACGCCGGTATGATTGTTGTAGCTCTTGACCGAGCGGTGCGCACGCCCCGGCGCGGTGCGTTCGAGGGCGGCGAACAGCGCCTCCTTGGTCCCCGTCTTGCCGACCGATCCGGTGACGCCGACGATGCACGCGCCGCCGCACCGCTCCGCCCGCGCGCGCGACGCGGCCGCCAGCGCGTTCAGCGCCGCCATCGTGTCGGCCACGCGGACGTGCGGCCCGTCGACCGCCTCGCCGACGAGCGCGCCCGCGGCGCCCGCCGCGAAGGCGCGCTCGACGAAGCGGTGGCCGTCGCTATGCTCGCCCTTCAGCGCGACGAAGAGGTCGCCCGGCTCCACCTCGCGCGAATCGAAGGCGACGCCGGTGGCCTCGAACGCGCCCTCCACCACCCCGTCGGTGGCGGCCGCGATGTCGAAGGCGGTCCACAGCGCGCTCATGCCGCGCACTCCCGCGCCACGGTCACGTCGTCGAAGGGCAGGACGCGCGCATCCTCGCCCCGGCCGACGATCTGCCCCTGCTCATGCCCCTTGCCCGCCAGCAGCACGATATCGTCCGCCCCGGCCCCGGCGACAGCGGCGGCGATCGCCTCGCGCCGCCCCGCGATCTCGACCGCGCCTGGCGCCCCCGCCAGCACGTCGCGGCGGATGGCGGCGGGATCCTCGCCGCGCGGATTGTCGTCGGTGACGATCACCCGGTCCGACAGCCTGATCGCGACAGCGCCCATTTCGGGGCGCTTGCCGGCGTCGCGATCGCCGCCCGCGCCGAACAGCGTGATCAGCCGCCCCTTCGCATGAGGCCTGAGCGCCTCGATCGCGGCCCGCAGCCCGTCGGGCGTGTGGGCGTAATCGACATAGACCGGCGCGCCCGCGCGGGTGATGACCGCGCGCTCCAGCCGCCCGCGCACCGGCTGGACGCGGGCCAGCGCGCCGAATGTCTGGCCGATATCGCCGCCCGTCGCCAGCGCCAGCCCCGCCGCCGTCAGCGCGTTGGCGGCCTGATAGGCGCCGATCAGCGGCAGCTTGACGGTATGCCGCCGCCCCTCCGCCTCGATCGCCAGCGTCTGGCCGAGCTGGGTGGGCGTGCGCTCGACGAGGCGCAGCGTCTCGCCCCTCGTGCCCACGGTGAGCAGCCGGAGCCCCCGCCCCCGCGCGATATCGACGACCTTCGCCGAGGCCGGATCGTCCGCCCACGCCACCACCGCGCCGTCGCCGTCCACCACCTCGCGGAACAGCCGGAGCTTGGCGTCGAGATACGCCTCCATCGTCCCGTGATAGTCGAGATGGTCGCGGCTCAGATTCGTGAAGGCGGCCGCGCGCACCGGCAGCCCCTCGGTGCGATATTGCGACAGGCCGTGGCTCGACGCCTCGAAGGCGAGATGGGTGACGCCCTCGCGCGCCAGCCCCGCGACGTTCGAAAGAAATGTCACGATGTCGGGCGTGGTGAGCCCGGTCGATACCTGATCGTCCGCCGTGGTGACGCCCAGCGTGCCGATCGAGGCGGCGTGATAGCCCGCCATCCGCCAGAGCTGGCGGACAAGCTCTACCGTGGAGGTCTTGCCGTTGGTGCCCGTCACCGCCACCGTGGTCCCGGGGAAGGGCGCGAAGAAGCGCGCGGCGAGGCGGGCGAAGGCGCGGCGCGGCTCGGGATCGGCGATATGGGCCGCGCCCGCCACCTTCGCCTCGGGCCGGGCGACCACCGCCGCCGCGCCCGCCGCCACCGCGTCGGCGATGAAATCCTCGCCGTCGAAGCGCGCGCCGCGGAACGCGCCGAACACGGTGCCGGGCGCCACCTTGCGATGATCGATCGCGAAGCCCGTGACGACCATGTCCTCGCTGCCGCCGGTGAGTGCGCCAAGCCGCATCAGTGCGTCGCCTTTCCGTCCGCCGTGGCGTCCTTCTTCGCGTTCTTCTTCGGAGACCAGAGCAGCGCCCTCAGGTCGTCGAGATCGACGTCCCGGCTCTCGTCGGGGTAGATCGAGAGCAGCGGGCCGATGCGCTGGACGATCTCGCCGACCACGGGGGCGGACACCATGCCCGCGGTCGCGATGCCGTAGGTCTGCGCGTTCCCCTTGGGATCGTCCAGCATCGCAATCACCACATAGCGCGGATCGTCCATCGGGAAGGCGGAGGCGAAGGTCGAGACACGGGCGTTGCGGGCATAGCCGCCGCCGGCGCGCGTCTTGTCGGCGGTGCCGGTCTTGCCGCCGATGCGGAAGCCCTTGGCGTCCGCCTTGCCGCCCGTGCCGTCGGTGACGACGAGGCGCAGCAGACGGCGCATCTGCGCGCTGGTCGATTCCGAAAAGACGCGCGTGCCCGCCGGCACCTGCCCCGGCGCGCGGCGGAGCAGCGTGGCGGGCCGCAGGATGCCGCCGTTCACCAGCGCCGCATAGGCATTGGCGAGGTGGAGCGGCGTCACCGCGATGCCGTGGCCGAAGCCCGTCGTCATCACCGTCGTGCGCGCCCAGAAGGAGGGGAAGAGCGGGTGGCCGCGCGCCGCGATCTCGATGGGCGCGGGCCGGTCGAAGCCCAGCTTGCGGAACATCGCCTGCATCCGCTCCGCGCCCAGATCGTCGGCGATCCGGGCGGTGACGATGTTGGAGGAATAAACCAGCGTCTCGGGCACGTCGAGCCAGCGACGCTGGGGATGATCGTCATGGATCTTGTAACGGCCGACCTGGAGCGGAAAGCGCGCGTCATAGCGCTTCGTCATCGACGTCACCACACCCGAATCGATGGCGTTGGCGACCGTGATCGGCTTGAAGGTCGAGCCCAGCTCGTAGACCGCGTTGGTGGCGCGGTTGTAATCGGCGCCGGGCATCGGATTGCCCTTCTCGTCCAACGTCGGCGGCGGCATGTTGCGCGGCGTGTTGGGATTGAAATTGGGCAGCGACGCCATGGCGAGGATCTCGCCGGTGCGCACGTCGAGCACGATTCCCGTCGCCGCCTCGGCCGATTGCGCCGTCATCGCATTGGACAGCGCCGTCTCCACCGCCGCCTGCACCCGGCTGTCGATCGAAAGCCGGACGGGCTGGTTGAGCCTTGCCGGGTCGGACAGGCGGGCGTCCAGCGCCTGCTCGATCCCCAGCCGCCCGACGCCGTCGTCATTGACCCAGCCGATCGCCTGCGCCGCCATCGCGCCCTGCGGATACAGCCGCTCGGGCTCGCGGGTGAGCTGGATCGCGGGCTCGCCCAGCGCATTCACCTCGCGCACCAGCTCGGGCAGCGCGCGGCGGCGCAGATATTCGAAATCGCGCCGCGAGGCGAGCTTGCGCAGATACCAGGCCCGGTCATGCTCGGGCATCAGCGCGGCGAGCTTCGCGGCGAGCGCGGCGCGGTTGTTCATCACCTCGCGCGGATGGATGCCGATCGCCCAGCCCTCGATCGATCGGGCGAGCGGCACGCCGTTCCTGTCGACGATGTCGGCGCGCGGCGGGGTGAGCCCGTCATAGATCCGGCGGCCGGTGCCGGGATCGGACACCGCCGCCATCCAGACGAGCTTGCCGACGATGGCGATCGTGACGCCGATCGCCATCAGCATCATCACCATCAGCCGGAAATGCGCGACGGCAACAACCTCCTCGCGCTGATCGGCGAGGCGGATTCGTTCAGGCGGTGCGGCGACCGCCGTCACTGGCTATCGCGGCCCGAGCGCGAACGCTCGGTGCTGGCGATACGGCCGATGTCGGCGAGCGTGCCGGAGGCGAGCAGCGAAACCTTCTCCGGCGTCTCGGCGACGCGGTCATGCGCCGGACGGATATAGGTGGCCTGGCGGAAGCCCGCCTCGGGCGCCGGGGCGGTGGCCGGCGCGTCCTGCGGCGCGGCGGACGGCGCGGGCGCCCGGCGCCAGGCGACCTGCGCGACCCCGGCGGGCGCGCCGGCGCCGTCGGGCACGGCGCCGGGCAGCGGCGCGGGACGGCCGAGCATGGCGAGCTGCTGCTCCCCCTTCACATATTGGTCGGGCCGGGGCGCGCGCAGCGCCAGCGTGTCGCTGTTCCACTTCTCGATCTGCGCCATGCTGCCGCGCGTGCCGAGCTCGGTCTGGAGGTCGCGCACCGCGATCCTGCTCCGCATCACCTGGCGATCCAGCCGGGCGAGCGCGATGCGCTCTCCGGCGACATATTGCGTCACCAGATAGCAGGCGAGGCCGGCGACCGATGCGATCGCGACCCAGAATACCGAGCGGAAGCGGGCTGCCATCATCACGAAAGACCTTTCGGCACAGCGGATCCAGAGGAAGGGGGCCAGGGGGAGGCGCCGGTGCGGCGCGCGCTGCGCAGCGTCGCCGAACGGGCGCGGGGATTGCGGTCGATCTCGGCCTCGCCTGCGCGGACGGGCCTGGCGACCGCCTCGAAACTGGGCGCGGGCGCGTCGCGCGCGGCGTCGGGGCGGTGGCGCGACCCGCCCGCCGGGGCGCCGCCGCGCGCCTTCAGGAAGCGCTTGACGATCCGGTCCTCCAGGCTGTGGAAGCTGACCACCGCGAGGCGGCCGCCGGGCCGCAGCACCCGCTCGGCCGCCGCCAGCCCGTCCTCCAGCTCGCCCAGCTCCCGGTTGAGGTGGATGCGGATCGCCTGGAAGGTGCGCGTCGCCGGGTCCTTCTTGTCGTGCGGCCGGTGGCCGAGCGCGCGGCGCACCACCGCCGCCAGCTCGCCGGTGCGCCCGATCGGCCGCGCCGCGACGATCGCGCGGGCGACGCGCCGCGCGCGCGGCTCCTCGCCGAAGGTGGCGAGCACGTCGGCGATCTCCGCCTCGTCGGCATGGTTGACGAAATCGGCGGCGCTCTGCCCGTCCTGCTCCATGCGCATGTCGAGCGGGCCGTCGGCCTGGAAGGAGAAGCCGCGCTCCGCCCGGTCGAGCTGCATCGAGGAGACGCCGATATCCAGCGTCACGCCGTCGACGGCTTCCACCCCCTGCTCGTGCAGCGCATCGACCATGGCGGAGAAGCGGCCGGGCAGCAGGACCAGCCGTCCTTCGGCCTCGCGCACCATCGCCTGCCCCTCGGCGATCGCGTCGGGATCGCGGTCGAACGCGATCACGCGCGCGCCCGCGGCCAGCATCGCGCGGCTGTAGCCGCCCGCGCCGAAGGTGCCGTCGACATGCGTTTCGCCCGGCCGCACGGCAAGCGCGGCCACCACCTCGTCGAGGAGGACGGGCGCATGGCGCGGATCATAAGCGGGGGCCGCGCTCATGCCTTGCCCGCCTTTTCGGCCAGCATGTAATCGAGGATCTTCATCGCGCGCTTCTGGTGCGCCTGCTGCTCGCGGAAATTCTCCGGGCTCCAGATCTGGAAGGTCTGGCCCGCGCCGACGAAGAAGGCGAGGTTGGTGATCCCCACGAAATGCCGGTTCATGGCCGAGATCACCATGCGGCCGACATCGTCATAGCCCACCGGCAGCGAGGAGGCGAAGGAGTCCATGCCCTCGTCGGACCAGGCGGTGCGCCGGCTGCCACCGCGCGCGGCGGCGGCCTCGGCGACGTCCTCGGCGATGATGCGGGAATAAGTGGGATCGAATCCCTCCAGGCAGCAATGCACCTCATGCTCGCCCAGCAGGATCGAGCGGTCGGCGGAGGGGAACTCGCTGGGCGAGAGATCGGGGTGGATGCGCTTTTCGACCACCTGACGGATGAACTGGGGCAGCGAAACGCGTCCCTTCGCGTCGACCGCGTTCAGCGAATAACCGTGGAAATAGCCGTTGAATTCCACGTTGCCGGACCCCGTTCGGACCTGCGGGTGGCCCATCCCCCGCCTTCAGCCCTCACCCCAGCCGAATGCGACTCACGACCCTGTCGACATGCACTCGCTCCCCAAGGCTGCGCAGAGACCTAGCGCGCCATCCGTTACCAATCAATCCCACTTGTTGGTTTCTGTGCCCACCTGTGGCCTTTGCGACCCGGCCACGGCCGACGAATGGCGCAAATCCGCGCGTCCGCCGCGCCCGACGCCGGGGACGACCCTGTGGATAAGTCTGTTGGGGGATCATGGACGCGCCGGGACGATCCGCGCGCCGCGTCCGGGAGAAAGGGGCCCGGACGGGAAAAGCTGGCGGGGAAAGGCGCGGCGGACCGGGCGACGGCCGGTCAGGCCGCCGGGAAGCGGATCGCTAGCGGTCGGACGGCACGGGGGCGGCGGGGGCAGGGGCGGTGGTATTGGCCACCGGGCCGGGCGAGCCGCCCGGCGTCACGCCCAGCTCCGCCAGCGGCTCCTTGGGCTGGCCGGTGTCCGCGCCATTGTCGGCGGCGGCCATGTTGACCTCGACGACATTGCCGGTGGCGTCGGTCTTCACCGCGCCCTCGTGCGAGACCAGTCCGAGCAGGGCCGCCGCGATGATCACCACGAGAAAAACGGCGGCAAGCCCGGTCAGGCCGATGCGAACCCGCTGCATCAATATCCTTCTCCGGCCAGGAGGCGACCGACGACCCGTTGCGCGCGCGAGACTAGCCGAGCGCGCGCCGCTTGTCGAATGCGTCCGTCGGGCGTCAGCGCGCCAGCCATGCCGGAACGGCCAGTCCCTTGGCGGCGAGCCAGTCGGGATTGAACAGGGTGGAGAGATAGCGCAGCCCCGAATCGCACAATATCGTCACGATCGTCCTGCCCGGCCCCAGCATCCTCGCGAGCCGCATCGCGCCCGCCACGTTGATCCCCGACGACAGCCCCAGGCACAGCCCCTCGCCCATCAGCAGCGCGTGGACCTGCTCCAGCCCCTCGGCGTCGGAGATGCGGAACTGCGTGTCGACCGGCGCCCCTTCGAGATTGGCGGTGATCCGTCCCTGCCCGATCCCCTCGGCGACCGAGCTGCCCTCCGCCTTCAGTTCGCCGGTCTCGTAATAGCTGTAGAGCGCCGCGCCGTGGGGATCGCTGAGCGCGATCACGATGTCGTCGCGAAACGCCTTGAGGCCCAGGCCCACGCCCGCCAGCGTGCCGCCCGTTCCCACCGCGCAGGTGAAGCCGTCGATCCGCCCCCCGGTCTGTTCCCAGATTTCGGGCGCGGTGGTGCGGATATGGGCCATGCGGTTGGCGATGTTGTCGAACTGATTCGCCCAGAGCGCGTTTTCCGTCTCCTCCGCGATGCGACGCGAGGTGTGCACGAAATGGCCCGGATTCGAATAAGGCGCCGCGGGCACGAGCACCAGCTCGGCCCCCAGCGCGCGCAGCGTGTCCATCTTCTCGCGGCTCTGCGTCTCGGGCATCACGATGATCGTGCGATAGCCCTTGGCATTGCCGACGAGGGCGAGGCCGATGCCGGTATTGCCCGCCGTCCCCTCGACGATCACGCCGCCGGGCTTCAGCGTGCCCTGTTCCTCGGCATCCTCGACGATGAACAGGGCGGCGCGGTCCTTCACCGATCCGCCGGGATTCATGAACTCGCACTTGCCCAGTATCTCGCAGCCGGTGGCCTCGCTGGGGCCGTTCAGCCGCACGAGGGGGGTGTTGCCGATGAGGGCGAGGGTGTTGGGAGCGACGGACATAGCAACGGGATAGCCGAGCGCGACGCCGCTTCACAAGCGAGCTTAGCTTTGCATCGGCGCAGACGACATTGCCCGGCCCGTCGCCCGCCCCGCCGCGCGCCGCCGGCTTGCAGGGGCTTCGGGCCGATTCGGCTATATTCGAATCGCTTTCCGCCGGATGTCGATAGCCGAAAGAGGGGCTTTCATCCTTTTCCGTCCGCCCTGTGCCCCGTTTGTCGCGATTCTACGGCTTGACGTGGCGAACAGGTGCCGCAAAGGGAATCTGCCATGCAAAAACTTCCCCTCCTCCTCCGCGCCGCCCCGCTGGCGGCCCTCGCCCTCCTCGCCGCGTGCAACTCGCAGCCCGAAACGCTACAGGCCGGCAATAACGGCAGCGACGGAAACGAAGCCGCCACGGCCGCGGCCAAGGTGACGCTGCCGCCGGCGCTCTCCGCCAGCCACACCTATCGCTGCAAGGACAACAGCCTGATCTATGTCGACTTCTTCGACGACGGCCTGACCGCCGATCTGAAGACGACGAAGGAAGGCGCGATCACCAAGCTCACCGCCGCCGAGAAGGGCAAGCCGTTCGAGGCGAACGGCTACAAGATCACGGGCGACGGCACCGAGATCAGCTACGAGGCGCCCGGCAAGGGCAGCCAGAGCTGCAAGGCCTGATCCCGGGCCCTTTCGAAATCACCGGACCGAAGCCGGCGGAAGCGATTCCGCCGGCTTTTTTCATGGCCTGCCTCCGCGCCCGCGCCGCCGGGGGGTAGGCGCGCGCGCGCCGAACGGCTATCGGCTCGCGCCATGAGCGAGATCACCCCCGACGTCGTCGCCGCCCACGGCCTTTCCCCGGAAGAATATGAGCGCGTGCTCCACGCGCTGGGCCGCGCGCCCAACCTGACCGAGCTTGGCATATTCTCGGTCATGTGGTCGGAGCATTGCTCCTACAAGTCCTCGCGCATCCACCTGAAGAAGCTGCCGACCAGCGGCGATGTCGTCATCCAGGGGCCGGGCGAGAATGCCGGCGTGGTCGACATCGGCGACGGGCAGGCGGCGATCTTCAAGATGGAGAGCCACAACCACCCCTCTTATATCGAGCCCTATCAGGGCGCCGCCACCGGCGTCGGCGGCATATTGCGCGACGTGTTCACGATGGGCGCGCGCCCGGTCGCGAACCTGAACGCGCTGCGCTTCGGCCGGCCCGACCATCCGAAGATGCGCCATCTGATCGCGGGCGTCGTCCACGGCATCGGCGGCTACGGCAATTGCGTCGGCGTGCCGACGGTGGGCGGCGAGGTGAATTTCCACCCGGCCTATGACGGCAACATCCTGGTCAACGCGATGACGGTGGGCGTCGCGGAAACCGCGAAGATCTTCTATTCAGCGGCCTCGGGCATCGGCAATCCGATCGTCTATGTCGGTTCGAAGACCGGCCGCGACGGCATCCACGGCGCGACCATGGCGTCGGCCGACTTCTCCGAGGATTCGGAGGAGAAGCGGCCCACCGTGCAGGTCGGCGATCCCTTCACCGAAAAATTGCTGATCGAGGCGTGCCTGGAGCTGATGGGCTCCGACGCGATCGTCGCGATCCAGGACATGGGGGCGGCGGGCCTCACCTCCTCCTCGGTCGAGATGGCGTCGAAGGGCGGCGTGGGCATCGAGCTGGACATGAACGCCGTCCCCTGCCGCGAGACCGGCATGACGCCCTATGAGATGATGCTCTCCGAATCGCAGGAACGGATGCTGATGGTGCTGAAGCCCGGCCGCGAGGCCGAGGCGGAGTCGATCTTCCGCAAGTGGGAGCTGGATTTCGCGGTGATCGGCCGCGTCACCGACACCGGCCGCATGGTGCTGACCTTCAACGGCGAGACGGTGTGCGACATCCCGCTCGGGCCCCTGGCCGACGACGCGCCGCTCTACGACCGGCCGTGGGTGCGCACCGAGCCGCCGGCACCGCTCGGCCCGGTTCCGCCGCAGGGCGATATCGGCGATAATCTCGTGCGCCTGATGGGCTCGCCCGACCTCGCCTCGCGCCGCTGGATCTGGGAGCAATATGACCACATGGTCGGCGCCGACACGGTGCAGCGCCCCGGCGGCGACGCGGCGGTGGTGCGCGTCCACGGCACGGCCAAGGGGCTGGCGATCAGCACCGACTGCACGCCGCGCTACTGCCGTGCGGACCCGTATGAGGGCGGCAAGCAGGCGATCGCGGAATGCTGGCGCAACCTGACGGCGGTGGGTGCGACGCCGCTCGCCACCACCGACTGCATGAACTTCGGCAATCCACAGCGGCCCGAGATCATGGGCCAGTTCGTCGGCTGCGTCGAAGGCATGGCGGAGGCGTGCCGCGCGCTCGATTTCCCGATCGTCTCGGGCAACGTCTCGCTCTACAACGAAACGAAGGGCGAGAACGGCGCGGGATCGGCGATCCTGCCCACCCCCGCGATCGGCGGCGTCGGGCTGCTCGCCGACTGGTCGAAATCCGCCACGATCGCGTTCAAGGAGGAAGGCGAGGCGATCTTCGTCATCGGCGAGACGCGGGGCCATCTCGGCCAGTCGCTCTGGCTGCGCGAGGTCGCTGGGCGCGAGGACGGCCCGCCCCCGCCCGTCGACCTGGCGCGCGAGAAGCAGGCGGGCGATTTCGTCCGCGCGCTGATCGCGGAGGGCAAGGTGACGGCGGTGCACGACGTGTCCGACGGCGGCCTGCTGGTCGCGCTGGCGGAGATGGCGCTGGCCGGGAATATCGGCGCGACGCTGGAACAGATCGGCGACCATATGACCGCGTTCGGCGAGGATCAGGGCCGTTATGTCGTCACCAGCCGCAACGCCGGGACGATCCAGGCGGCCGGCTTCCCGATGACGCGGATCGGCACCACCGGCGGCGACGCCCTGCGGGGCGCGGGACGCGACGTCCCGCTCGCCGAGCTGCGGCAGGCGCATGAGGGCTTCTTCCCCGCGCTGATGGAGGCGACGATCGCCTGATCCCCGCCGCACCGCCGGGATTCGGGACAGGGATAGCGATGAACGGCGGCACGGCGGCGGACGAGGACCGGGGACGCATCGAGGCGATCGACGCGGTGCGCGGCTTCGCCGTATGCGGCATCCTGATCATGAACGTCGTCGCGATGGCGATGCCCGTCTACGCTTATGCCGACCCGACCTATTATGGCGGCGCCACGGGCTGGAACCTCGCCGCCTGGGCCTTCGCCTATATCTTCGCCGACGGGAAGATGCGCGCGCTCTTCACCCTGCTGTTCGGCGCGTCGACCCTGCTGATCGCCGACCGGGCCGAAGGCCGCGCGCCCGGCCCGGCGCAAACGCATTACCGGCGCATGGCGTGGCTCTTCGTCTTCGGGATGATCCACGCCTGGGGCTTCTGGTATGGCGACATCCTCGTCGAATATGCGGTGTGCGGCGGGCTGATCTTTCTCGCGCGCAAATGGCCGACGGGCGCGATCCTGTTCACCGCCGGGCTCTTCCTGCTCATCGCCCTCGCGCTCGATCTCGCGCAATGGCAGGCGTTGGCGGCGCTCAAGGCGGCGGCGACGGGCGCGCATCCCCCCGCGGCCGCGACGACGGCATGGAACGCGCTGCTCGCCGATGCGTCGCCCCGTTCGCCCGCGGTGGCGCGCGAGATCAGCCTCTATCGCGGCGGGATCGCCGACGTGTTCGCCGCGCGCGCGCCTACGACACGGCTTTTCCAGACCAGCCTGCTGCCCGCCAGCCTGCCCGAGACGCTGGGCTATGCGCTCGCCGGCATGGCGCTGCTGCGCGCGGGATTCCTCAACGGGGCGTGGCCGCGCCGATATTATGCGTGGCTGGTCGCGATCGGGCTGGGCGTGGCCGTGCCGCTCCACCTGCCGGTCGCCTGGCTGCTGGTGGCGCGCCATTTCGATCCGCCCGCGATCCCGCTGGCCGAAGCGCTGGGCTTCGTGCTGCGGCCATGGATCGCGCTGGCCTATGCGAGCGCGATCATCCTGCTGGCGACGTCGGGCCGCGCGCGGGCGCCGGTCGTGCGGCTCGCGGCGGCGGGGCGGATGGCGTTTTCGAACTATCTCGGCACCACGCTCGTCGCGACGACGCTGTTCTACGGCTATGGCTTCGGCCTGTTCGGGCGGCTGGACCGCGCGCAGCTCTGGTTCGTCATCATCGCGATCTGGCTGCTGATCCTCGGCTGGAGCAAGCCCTGGCTGGACCGATTCGCCTACGGCCCGCTGGAATGGCTCTGGCGATCGCTCGCGCGGGGGGCGCGGCAATCATTTCGTCGCATCAGCTATTGAGACTTGTTCGCAGTAGCGCTACATTGATTCTCGACAAGTCAGAGAGGATCAGATGGTCGTCTGCATCTGCAATGCCATCCGCGAGAAAGACGTCCGGGCCGCTGCCCGCGCCGGCGCGAGCTGCCCGCGCAGCGCCTATGCCAGCCTTGGCAAGCGTCCCCGCTGCGGCCAATGCATACCATTCGCACGCGACATCGTCGCCGCCGAATGCGCGAATGCATGATATTCGCGTTCGAAAAATCCCCTGATTTCCGCCATTTTTACGTGGAGCTTTCGCGCCTGCGGGCCTAATATGGCCGCCTTGCCACGGAGGAAGCGATGCAGGGCGACGCGAAGGTCATCGACTATCTGAACGAGGCGCTCAAGAATGAGCTGACCGCGATCAACCAATATTTCCTCCATTACCGGATGCTCGATCATTGGGGCGTCCACCGCCTCGCCAAGTTCGAATATGGCGAGTCGATCGACGAGATGAAGCACGCCGACAAGCTGGCCGAGCGCATCCTGTTCCTCGACGGACTGCCCAATTTCCAGCTCCTCGGCCGGCTCAAGATCGGCGAGACGGTGGAGGAGGTGCTGCGCGCCGACCTCGCGCTGGAGATGGAGGCGCTCCCGGTGCTGAAGGACGCCATCGCCTATTGCGAGACCGTGCGCGACTATGTGAGCCGCGACCTCTTCACCGACATCCTCGAAAGCGAGGAGGAGCATGTCGACATGCTCGAACGCCAGTTCGAGATGATCGAGCGGATGGGCATCGAGAATTATATCCAGCTCCAGTCGAAGCCGGCGGAGGAGTGAGGGGCGGGGGACGCGGAACCCCCGCGAAACCCGTTCAGCCCTGCCCCGAGCCGGCCTGCGCGAGCGGCTTGCGGCCGAAGGCGGGGCGGCGATCGACCAGCGGGTTGGTCTCCCGCTCGAATAGCGCCAGCGTCTGCTCGAACAGCGGGCGCAGCTTCACCACCACCTCGACCAGCGCGTCGGGCGTATCGCGATCCTCGACGCAGCGCCGCGACGTCACCTCGATCTGCTCGGCGATGTCGGCGAGCGGATCGGCGCCGAACTGCCGCGCCTCGCCCTTCAGCGAATGGGCGGGCAACACGAGGGCGGCGGCGTTGCGCTGGCGCACCGCCTCCTCGATCGCGGCGACGGCCTTGACGCCGTCCTCGCGGAAATAGCCCAAAATACGTATGAAGCTGGCGCCAAGCTCGCTTCGCGCCTTCGAGAATTGCGCCCAGTCGACAATCGCCGCCGAATGATCGGACACTGCTCGATCCTTCCCGCCGGAGGACCCCTCGCCTCCCGCTTGGGCGGAGCAATGATCCAAAAGGGTAAATGGACGATGAAGACGCGCGCGGCCGCCTTGCCGAAAAATCCGTAAGCGGTTCCTAACGCGCGCTATTTTCCGCATCCGCAGCGCGGGGCCGGGTGACGCGCATCCCGCCTTCCACGGGCTCGGCCCGCCAGCCATGCTCCGCGGCCAGCGCCGCGATCTCGCGCGGGGCGGCCGGATCGTCGGCGAGCAGGAGGAAGGACGCCCCCGCGCCCGCCGCGTCACCCGGCGCCATGCGCATCGCGCGCGCGAGGCGCAGCGCCGGCCACGGGCAGCGCAGCCCGCGCGCGTCGATCAGCGTGGCGGCGGCGTATTCCTCCATCCGTCCCGCCTCATTTCTCGAAGGGGTTGCGCGACGCCCGGAGCGTCAGGCGGACGGGCACCGCGCCGAAGCCCAGATCGCGGCGGATGCCGTTCACCAGATAGCGGCGATAGCTCTCCGGAAGCTGATCGACGCGCGTGCCGAACAGGATGAAGCTCGGCGGCCGGGTGCGCGCCTGCGTCAGGTAGCGCAGCTTGATCCGCTTGCCCCCCGGCGCGGGCGGCGGATTGGCGTCGACGGCCTTTTCGAACCAGCGGTTGAGCTGCCCGGTGGAGATGCGCTTCGACCAGGCCTCGCGCGTCTCGTGCGCGGCGGTGAGGAGCTGATCGATCCCCCGCCCCGTCACGGCCGAGACGGTGAGCAGCGGCACGCCCTTCACCTGCGCCAGCCCTTCGTCGAGCGCGGTGCGCACCCCCTGGAACAGGCCGGGCGGGTTTTCGGCCACGTCCCATTTGTTGAGCGCGATGAGGAGCGCGCGGCCTTCCTGGAGCACCTGGTCGGCGATGCGCAGGTCCTGCGCCTCCAGCCCCAGCGTCGCGTCGAGAAGCAGGACGACCACCTCCGCGAAATCCACCGCGCGCAACGCGTCGGCCACCGACAGCTTCTCCAGCTTGTCCTGCACGCGCGCCTTCTTGCGCAGCCCGGCGGTGTCGATCAGGCGGACGGGGCGCTCCTCGCCGTCCGGCGCGCGCCATGTCCAGTCCACCGCGATCGAGTCGCGCGTGATCCCCGCCTCCGGGCCGGTGATCATCCGGTCCTGCCCGAGCATCCGGTTGACCAGGGTGGACTTGCCCGCGTTCGGCCGCCCGACGATGGCGAGCTTCAGCGGCCCCAGCGGCGCGTCGTCGTCGCCGTCGGCGATCTCGTCCTCGTCCTCCGCCGCGCCGTCCCGCTCCAGATGGGGCAGCAGCGCCTCGAACAGGTCGGCCAGTCCCTCGCCATGCTCGGCGCTGAACGGCACCGGATCGCCAAGGCCCAGCGCGAAGGCGTCGAGCACGCCGCTCTCGCCCGCGCGCCCCTCCGCCTTGTTGGCGAGCACCACCACCGGCGTCTCGCCGCTCCGCAGCCAGCGGGCGATCTCCTCGTCGAGCGGGACGACGCCCGCGCGCGCATCGATCAGGAACAGCGCGACGTCGGCCTCGCGCACCGCCGCCTCGGTCTGCGCGCGCATCCGGCCGGGGAGCGTGTGGGGATCGTCATCCTCGAATCCGGCGGTGTCGATCAGCCGGAAGTCGAGCCCGATCAGCGAGGCGTCGCCCTCGCGCCGGTCGCGCGTCACGCCGGGCCGGTCGTCGACCAGGGCGAGCTTCTTGCCGACGAGCCGGTTGAAAAGGGTCGACTTGCCGACATTGGGGCGGCCGACGATGGCGACGGTGGGGCGATGGGACATGCGCAGCCTGTAGAGCGGGAGGGCCGCCGGGGGAAGGCGCGACGCGCGCCCTCACCCGAACATGGCCCTTCCACGCGCCCGGCGGCGAGGGGCGGCGTCAGCGCCAGGCGGTGATGCGGCCCTTGGCGTCGAGGATGTAGAGCGTCGAATTGGCCACCACCGGCGTCTGGAACACCGGCGCGCCCAGCTTCATCGTCGAAAGCTGCTTGCCGTCGGTGGGCGAGACGCTGACGAGTTGCCCCTCGCTGTTCGCCAGCAGCAGGCGCCCGCCGGCGAGGACGGGGCCGACCCAGTCGATCGGGCCGCCGTCCTTCTTCTTCGGATGCTTCCACGCGCGAAGCTGCGAGATCCAGCGCACCTTGCCCGCCACGCGCGAGATGCACAGCAGCCGCGCGTCGTCGGTGACGACATAGATCCAGTCGCCCGCCACCCACGGCGTCGCGGTGCCGGCGATGTTCAGCTCCCACAGCCGCTGGCCGGTGACGAGCTCGAGCGCAACCATCCGCCCGCCCTGGCCGATCGCATAGACCTGCCCTTGATCGACCACCGGATCGGCATCGATATCGGACAAGGTGGAGACCGAGGTGGAGATGCTGGTCGGCGCCAGCGCGTCGCCCCAGACGAGGCGGCCATTCTCGTAACGATAGGCGTTCAGCTCGCCCGAGGAGAAGCCCGCGATCACCGTGCCCTGCGCCGCCGCCGGCGCCGCCACGCCGAACACGCCCGACATCTCGATCGTGCCCGCCTCGTTCCACGCCGTATCGCCGTCCTCGGCCTTCAGCGCGAAGATCTGGTTGTCCTGCGTGACGACATAGACCTGGCCGTTGGAGATGGTGGGGCCGCCGCGCAGCGGGCCGCCGGGGCGCTTCGTCCAGATCACCGAGCCGGTGGTCGCGTCGAGGGCGGCCACGTCGCCCACCCCGTTGGTGGCGTA
>Ga0180221_1001071_pt1 | contig 19885 bp, 13 predicted proteins | sample eDN5th37CKraftMG_FD_151339 | JGI IMG/M metagenome (GOLD analysis project Ga0180221, IMG submission 151339) | Enriched Miracle-Growth compost microbial communities from Emeryville, California, USA - eDNA 5th pass 37_C Kraft MG (version 2) (version 2) ...
GCGCCGATCTCCAATGCGCCGGCAGCAACACCGCCCGCGGCGGCCGCGCCGACACCGCAGGCCACGCCGTCGCCCGCGACCACCGCGCCGGCATCGAGCGCGACGCCGGCCGCCACGCCGAACAACGCGGCCGCCGTGCCGGGCGCGGCGGCTCCCGATGCCGCTCCGACGCCAGGCGCCGTCCCGGGCGCCGCGCCGGACGCCGCACCAAGCGCCATGCCGGGCGCAACACCAAGCGCCACGCCCAATGCCATGCCGAGCATCGCCCTAACCCTGCCGCGCGACCTGTCGCCGTGGGGCATGTTCATGGCCGCCGACATCGTCGTGAAGGCGGTGATGATCGGGCTCGTCTTCGCCTCGCTGCTGACCTGGACGATCTGGTTCGCCAAGGCGCTGGAGATCTTCGGCGCGCGGGCGCGGCTGCGCGGCGACATGAAGCGCATCGAAAACGCGCTGTCGCTGACCGAATGCGCGGAAGCGTTCGGCCCGCGGCGCAGCTCGGCCTCGATGCTGGTGCATGCCGCGCTGGCCGAACTGGAGCAGTCGGCCGACGCGCTCGACCGCGAGGGCGTGAAGGAGCGCGTGGCGTCGCGGCTCGAGCGCCTCGAAGCGCGGGCCGCGCGCCGCATGATCTGGGGCACCGGTCCGCTCGCCACCATCGGCGCGACGGCGCCCTTCGTCGGCCTGTTCGGCACGGTGTGGGGCATCATGAACAGCTTCATCGGCATCTCGAAATCGCAGACCACCAATCTCGCGGTGGTCGCGCCCGGCATCGCCGAGGCGCTGCTCGCGACCGCGCTCGGCCTCGTCGCCGCGATCCCGGCGGTGGTGATGTACAACCTGCTGTCGCGCTGGACCGCCGGCTATCGCGCGCAGTTCGGCGACGCAGCGGCCGCGGTGCTGCGGCTGGTCAGCCGCGACCTCGACCGCGAGCTCTATGGACGCCGCGCCGGCCACCGGCCGCGCGCCGCGGCGGAATAGGAAACGCGGGCGACGACATGGCCGCAAAGCTCGACCACGGCGACGACTCGCTCGGCGAACTGCACGAGATCAACGTCACGCCGTTCATCGACGTGATGCTGGTGCTGCTGATCATCTTCATGATCGCGGCGCCGCTCGCCACCGTCGACATCTCGGTCGACCTGCCGTCCTCGACCGCCGAACGCCAGCCGCGGCCGGACAAGCCGCTGTTCGTGACGCTGAAGTCCGACCTCACCGTCACGCTCGGCAACGACACCGTCCGCCGCGACGGGATCGGCGCGGCGCTCGACGGCGCGACCTCCGGCGACAAGGAGCAGCGGGTGTTCCTGCGCGCCGACAAGAGCGTGCCCTATGGCGAGCTGATGGCGCTGATGAACGACCTGCGCGCCGCCGGCTATCTGCACGTCGCGCTGGTCGGGCTGGAGGCGACGCAAAAGCCATGATCGCCTCCGGCGCCAAAGCCGCGTTCCGCGAACACGGCCTCACCGTCCTGCGCTGGGGCGGCTGCGTGGTGCTGGCGGTCGCCTTCCACGCCGCCGGCGTCGCCGGACTGCTCGCGCGCTGGAGCGACAGCGCGGAGTCGATCGCGACCGCGCCCGTCATGCTGGTCGATTTCGCGCCGGTCGCGGTCGCCCCGACCACGGAAGAGCTGCAACTGCCGCCCGGCCCGCAGCAGGCCGAGGCGGAACCCGAGCCGGAGCCCGAGCCGCCGCCGGAGCCCGAGCTCGACCTCAAGCCCGATCCCGCGCCGAACCCGATGATCGCGGTGGCGCCGGTGCCGCCGCCGAAGCCGATCGAGCCGGAAAAGCCGAAGAAGAAGAAGAAACAGAAGCGCCGCAGCGTCGCCAGCGCGCCGAGCCCGGCCGAACGGCAGGCCGCGCAGACCGCGGCGCCCGCGCCGGGGGCGGCCTCGCACCAGTCCAACGCGCTGCCGACCTGGCGCTCGATGCTCGCGGCCCGCCTCGAGCGCGCCAAGCGCTATCCCTCCGAAGCGCGCTCGCGCGGCGACCAGGGCGTCGCCTATCTCGCCTTCACCATCGACCGCAGCGGCGGCGTCCACGGCGCGCGCATCGTGCGCTCCTCCGGCTCGTCGATCCTCGACCACGAGACGCTCGCGCTGCTGTCGCGCGCGCAACCGCTGCCGCCGCCGCCCGCCGAACTCGGCCGCTCGATTTCGATCACGGTGCCGATCCGCTACACCATGCGCTGACGCGCGCGGCCAGCAGCGTCAGATGCCGCCGTTAACCATCCCGCGAGATCGACGACGCGTTGACACTGCTTTCGCTTGCGCGGCGGGCACCTCATCGGAAAAACTGTAACCGCGGGTTAACCACGTTTGCGCCGTGCGTCGATCCTCCGGCGGGAGCAGGCGTGATCCGGCCCGACCAGACCTTTTCGATGGCCCTGCTGCGGATGCAATGAGATGAAGTTCGCTGCTGCATGTCTGGCTGTGTCCGTCGCGCTGGCCGCGGCGGCGCCGGCCTTTGCCAACAATCAGACCAACCTCAAGCGGGCGGCGCGGTTCGACGACGTGACGCCGTCGGAGACCATCGCGCGCAGCCGCACCGACGCGGCCGACATCGCGGCCTCGGTGCCCGGCGCCGGCGCGGTGCTGCTTGAGGCGCTGCGCTATCGCGGCCGCAACGCCAAGCAGCTCGGCCTGCCGACGCAACTGTGGTGCGCCGACTTCATGAACCTCGTGCTGCGCAAGGCCGGCGGCAAGGGCACGCATTCGCGCGCCGCCCGCTCGTTCCTGTCGTTCGGCAAGAAGCTCGACAGTCCGCGCGTCGGCGCGATCGTGATCTTCCGCCGCGGCGGCCCGAACAACGGCCATGTCGGCATCGTGCGCGGCACCGACGGCGCCGGCAACCTGGTCGTCATCTCGGGCAACCACGGCAACAAGGTCCAGGAAAGCAAATATCCGAAGACCCGCGTGCTCGGCTACGTGATGCCGCCGCAATACGTGCTCGACGACATCGCCAACGCGGCGCGCGCCGAAGCCCGCGCCGAGGCGCTCGGCCGTTAACGCTTCGCGCCGATACTCTCCCGTCCTTGTCCGTTAACGCGGCCGCGAATTGCGCTCGCCGCGATTAATGTTAACTCCGTTCAATAGGATCGCGGCCCGACTCAGACGCGCCGCTTCGCGCTAAGTTCCACGCCAAGAAAAGCATCGCGCCGAACGCACGGCGCGTCCTTGCAGGGTGGCATCGAGGCGTCATGAACGGCGGACTGTTTCGGATTCTCGGGATCGCGTTGACGATGGCGACGTCGCTCGCCATCGCCGGCGCGCAGGCGCAAACGGCGGACCAGAAGCGGCACTGCTCGGCGAAGTCGGGCGCCGGCATCGAGCAGCGCATCGCCGCCTGCACCGCCGTGATCGACAAGACGAAATCGAAGCCGCTGAAGGCCGCGGCCTATGCCACGCGCGGCAACGCCTATCGCGATTCCGGCGACGCCGACGCGGCGATCGCCGACTACGACGAGGCGGTCAAGCTCAATCCGAAGGATGCCGACATCTACTTCAACCGCGCGCGGATCTTCCGCGACCGCGGCGAGATCAACCGCGCCACGCAGGATTTCGAGATGGTGCTGCGCCACGACAAGCGCAACACCGAAGCCGCCATCGCGCTGGCGCACATCTATTACGGCAAGCGCGACTTCGCGAAGGCGATCGACGCGCTCGACCTGACGATCAAGATCGACGCCAACAATGCGCTCGCCTATTACAACCGCGGCATGGCCTACCGCGCCAAGGGCGAGCCGGACCGCGCCATCCCCGACTTCGACCGCTCGATCAAGCTCAACCCCGGCGACCCGGTCGGCTATCACAGCCGCGGCCTCGCCTATCGCGACATCCGCGATTACGAGCGCGCGATCCAGGACTTCGACCAGGCGATCAAGATGAAGCCGGACTTCATCCTGGCGCTGAACGACCGCGGCATCGCCTATTCGTCCAAGGGCGACGTCGAGCGCGCGATCCAGGACTTCGACCAGGCCATCCTGCTCGATCCGCGCGACGCCTTCGCCTACAACAACCGCGGCCTCGCCTACCGCAACCGCGGCGAGACCGCCCGCGCGATCAAGGACTACGATCAGGCGCTGCTGCTCAATCCGAACTACGTGCTGGCCTATTACAACCGCGGCAACGCGTTCTACGACAAGCACGACTACGACCAGGCGATCCGCAACTACGACCGCGCGATCCAACTCGACGCCAAATATGCGCTGGCCTATTACGACCGCGGCGTGTCGTATTTCGCCAAACGCGACTACGAGCGCGCGCTCGCCGACCTGAGCCAGGCGATCAAGCTCGATCCGAAGGATTCGCTGTCCTATTACAACCGCGGCGTCGTCTTCGTCGCCAAGGGCGAGCTCGACCGCGCCGTCGCCGATTTCGACCAGACGCTGAAGATCGACCCGAAGAACGCGCTCGCCTACTACAACCGCGGGCTGGCGATGCGCACCAAGGGCGACGACGACCGCGCCATCGCCGATTTCTCGCAGGCGGTGAAGCTCAATCCGAAGCACGCGCAATCCTTCTACGCGCGCGGTCTCGCCTATCGCGCGCGCGGGCAGGTCAAGCTGGCGATGGCCGACTTCGAGGACGCCATCAAGCTCGATCCGCAGAGCGCCGGCTCCTATTACGAGCGCGGCCGCGCCTTCTTCGCGGCCAAGGACTACGACCGCGCCATCGCCGACCTCAACCAGGCGATCAATATCCGCCCAGACTACACGGACGCCTTCAACGTGCGCGGCCTTGCCTACACCGCGCGCGGCGACAGCGACCGCGCGATCGCCGACTTCGACCAGGCGATCCGGATCGATCCGAAATTCGTCGTCGCCCTGAACAACCGCGGCGAGGCCTATCGCGCCAAGGGCGACCTCGCCCGCGCCATCGCCGATTTCGACAAGGCGATCGCGGCGCAGCCGGACGACGCGCGCGCGCTGTTGAACCGCGGCCTCGCCTGGCGCGACCGCAACGACTTCGAGCGCGCCGTCGCCGACCTGACGCGCGCCATCAAGGCGGCGCCGAACAACGCCATCGCCTACAACGCGCGGGCGCAAAGCTACCGCAGCCTCGGCAAGTCCGACCAGGCGCTCGCCGACTTCGACAGCGCGATCAAACTCGACGCCGGCTACGGCGAGGCCTATTTCAACCGCGGCTCGACCCGGCTCGACCGCCGCGATTTCGACAACGCCATCGCCGACCTGACGCAGGCGATGCGCGCCGACCCGCGCGACCCGCATGCCGCGCATCTGCGCGGCCTCGCCTATCGCGAGCGCCACGACTACGACCGCGCCGTCGCCGATTTCGACACCGCGCTGAAGCTCGACCCGAAATTCGTCACCGCCTATGTCGACCGCGGCAACGCCTATCAGTACAAGGGCGACTACGAGCGCGCGGTGCGCGACTACGACACCGCAATCAAGCTCGACCCGAAGAACGCCGCCGCCTTCACCGAGCGCGGCAACACCCATGCCGCGCGCGGCAAGATCGACCGCGCGCTGCAGGACTACGAGCAGGCGATCCGCTTCAACCCGACCTATGCCGGCGTCTACAACAGCCGCGCGCTGTTGTGGCAGCGCAAGGGCGATCTCGCCAAGGCGCTCGCCGACCTCGACCAGGCGATCAGGCGCGACCCGAACTTCGTCGCCGCGCTGAACACCCGCGGCACCATCCACCGGCAGAAGGGCGACCTCGACAAGGCGCTGGCGGATTTCGAGCAGGCGATCGCCGCCAACCCGCATTACGAGGTGGCGCTCAACAACCGCGGCATGGCCTATCGGGAGAAAGGCGACCTGCGCAAGGCGCTCGCCGATTTCGACGCCGCGGTGAAGATCAATTCCGGCTTCGTCAACGCGCTGTTCAACCGCGGCGAGGCCTATGAGGCGCTGGGCGAGCACGACAAGGCGCTGGCCGACCTCGACCGCGCGCTCAAGGCAAGCCCCTCCAACGCCAGGGCGTTCAACGCGCGGGGCCTCGCGCTGACCAGCATGCGCGCCTACGACCGCGCCGTCGCCGACTTCAGCCAGGCCATCAAGCTCGACCGCGATTTCGCCGAGGCCTACAACAACCGCGGCCTCGCCTTCCGCAACCGCGGCGACATCGACCGCGCCATCGCCGATTTCAGCATGGCGGCGAAGCTCGAGCCGAACGACGCCACCGCCTATTCCAACCGCGGCAACGCCTATTACGACAAGCAGGACTACGACCGCGCCATCGCCGACCTCAACCAGGCGATCAAGCTCGATCCCAAGCGCGTCTCCGCCTTCTACGACCGCGCCATCGTCTACGGCGCCAAGGGCGACCACAGCCGCGCCATCGCCGATTTCGATCAGGCCATCAAGCTCGACGGCAGGAACGCCGTCGCCTACAACAACCGCGGCGTCGCCCGGCGCGCCAAGGGCGAACTCGACCGCGCGGCGGCCGATTTCGATCAGGCGATCCGCCTCAACGACACCTACGCCGTCGCCTATTACAACCGCGGCAGCGTCTATTACGACAAACGCGATTACGACCGCGCCATCGCCGACTTCTCGCAGGCGATCAAGCTCAATCCGCGGGACGCCGTCGCCTATCACGACCGCGCCGTCGCCTCTTACGACAAGCGCAACTACGACAGCGCGATCGCGGACTTCGAGCAGGCGATCAAGCTGAGCCCCAGCTACACGATCGGCACCCGGCCGAACGGGCCGGATGTGCGCAACCAGCAGGGCTACGACCGCGGCGCGATGCACGTCGCCCAGCCGCTGCGCGTGAGCCCGGTGTTCGCGCTGGCGCTCAACGACCGCGGCATCATGGCGGCGGCCAAGAACGACTACGACAAGGCGATCGCCGACTTCAACTACACCATCAAGCTGAACGTCAATTTCGGCGCCGCCTGGTACAACCGCGGCAACGCGCTGTTCCACAAGAACGACACCGCGCGCGCGATCCAGAACTACGATCAGGCGATCCGCCTCAATCCGAGGGACGCCGCCGCCCACTACGACCGCGGCGTCGTCTATTACGTGCGCGGCGACCACGACCGCGCCATCGCCGACTTCGACGCCACGCTGAAGATCGACGACAAGAACGCGGCCGCCTATTACAATCGCGCGATCTCCTATCTGGAGAAGCGCGACTATAGCCACGCCTTGTCGGACTTCGACAGCGCGCTGAAGTTCGACGGAAAGCTCAGCCCCGCTTATGCCGGCCGCGCCAACGCGCTGATCGACACCGGCGAGACCGACCGCGCCATCGCCGACTTCACCCAGGCGCTGCGCCTCAACGCGGCCAACGCGCTCACCTACAACGACCGCGGCGTCGCCTACGGCATGAAGGGCGATTACGACCGCGCCATCGCGGATTTCGACGCCGCCCTCGGCATCAACGCCAAATACGCGCCGGCGCTGGTCAACCGCGGCATCGCCAACGCCGCCAAGCGCCGGTTCGACCGCGCGCTGGCCGACTACGACCAGGCGATCAAGCTCGACGCCAACCAGCCGCTCGCCTGGTTCAATCGCGGCAACGCCAATTACGACAAGGGCGACTACCCGCAGGCGATCGCGGACTACGACAAGGCGCTGAAGATCAATCCGAAGGACGTGCTGGCGCTCAACAACCGCGGCAACGCCCATGTCGGCCGCCGCGACTTCGACCGCGCCATCGCCGACTTCACCGCCGCCATCAAGCTCGATGGCGGCTTCGCCCAGGCCTATAACGACCGCGGCATCGCCTACGGCGCCAAGGGCGACACCGACCGCGCGCTGCGCGACTTCAGCGACGCCGTGAAGCTCGACCCGCAGAACGCGCTCGCCTTCTACAACCGCGGCCTCGCCTATCGCGGCCGCAACGACCTCGATCACGCGATCGAGAACTTCGACCAGGCGGTCAAGCTCAACCCGGCTTACGCGGCGGCGCTCTACAACCGCGGCAGCGCCTATCAGGCCAGGCGCGATTTCGACCGCGCCATCGCCGACTTCGACGCCACGCTGAAGCTGCGGCCGGACGCGGCCGACGCCGTCTATGACCGCGCGCTGGCGCTCGGCGCCAAGGGCGACGCCGACCGCGCCATCCTCGGCTTCACCGCGGCGCTGAAGCTCGACCCGCAGAACGCGGCGGCGCTGTTCAACCGCGGCATCGCCTGGCGCAACAAGGGCGACGCCGAGCGCGCGATCGCCGACTTCGGCGAGGCGCTCAAGCTCGATCCGAAATTCGCCCAGGCCTATTTCCAGCGCGGCCTCGCCGCCTTCGAGAAGCACAACTACGACAACGCCATCGCGGATTTCGATCAGGCGGTGAAGTTCCCGGCCGGCGCCGACGACGCCTATTACTACCGGGCGCTGGCGCACCGGGCCAAGAACGAGCTCGACAAGGCGATCGCCGATTTCGGCCACGCGATCAGGCTCGCGCCGAAGAACGCCGTCGCCTTCAACAAGCGCGGCCTCGCCTTCCGCGACAAGGGCGACCTCGACCGCGCCATCGCCGATTTCGATCAGGCGGTGAAGCTCGACGCGAAATACGCCGCGGCGCTGCATAACCGCGGCACCACCTACGGCATGCGCGGCGACACCGACCGCGCCATCGCCGATCTCGACGCCGCCATCAAGCTCGCGCCGCAGAACGCCGTGATGCTGAACAATCGCGGCCTCGCGCTGCGCATCAAGGGCGAGCTCGACCGCGCCATCGCCGACTTCGACGCCGCCATCAAGCTCAACGGCGGCTATGTGGCGGCGCTGATCAACCGCGCCGGCAGCCACTATGCCAAGCGCGACTTCGACCGCGCGATCAAGGACTACGACGCGGCGATCCGCCTCAACCCGTCGCTCGCGGAAGCCTATCTCGGCCGCGGCCTCGCCTATGACGGCAAGAACCAGCCCGACAACGCGATCGCCGACTTCAGCCAGGTCGTCAGGCTCGATGCCGGCAACGCCTTTGCCTACAACAACCGGGGCTTTGCCTGGCGCAACAAGGGCGAGCCCGACAAGGCGCTGGCCGACTTCGACCAGGCGCTGAAGCTGTCCCCGAACTATGCCGGCGCGCTCTATAACCGCGCGATGACGCTGATGGACAAGCGCGACTTCGAGCGCTCCTCGCGCGACATGAACCAGGCGATCAAGCTCAACCCGAACTACGCCAGCGCCTTCCACGACCGCGGCCTGCCGGCGGCCGGCCGCCGCGACTACGACGTCGCGGTGGTGGTGGCGGACACCGGCAGCGCGCCGGGCTTCGCCTATCTGGTCGACCACGGCGCGCGCAATGCGAGCTACGAGAACCGCCGCGCCGGCGACCGCATCGTCCGCGACGCCGCGCAGGCGATCAAGAACAACCACTACAACGCCTTCGCCTTCTCGCCGGAGACGCCGGCGCTGCCGGAGCCCGGCCCGCCGCCCAATCTCGGCAGCGCGGCAGCCGCCACAGCGGTGTCGACCGCGAGCGCCACGGTGCCGCTGCCGGTGCCCTCGCCCGAGGCAGCCTCGGCGCAGGCTTACGAGGCAGTGCCGCTGCCGCAGCCGCGGCCGCACGGACGCTACCTGCGGGCGGTACAAGTCAGGCAGCAAGTCAGGCGCTGAAGCGCCAATCCCGTTCATCCCTCGCCAGCAGGGATTCAGAACAGCTTGCGACTCTCGCGGCTGATCGCTGGATTCCCGCTTTCGCGGGAATGAGCGAAGGATGGTGCAATCGCGACGAATCATCCTTTAAAGTCGCGGCGCTCATGACCGTCTCCGCCGCCTATCGTCAATCGCTGCGCGCCCTGCTGACGCCCGCCGAGCGCCGTATCGTGGCGCGGCTGTCGAGCGCGGAGGCGATCCAGGACTTCCTCGACCGCATGCCGGTCAATTTCGAGGAAGACGGCGACACCCACATGTCGCCGCGCCGCGTGCTGCGCACGAGGCGCGCGCATTGCACCGAGGGCGCGCTGCTGGCGGCGGCCTGTTTCGCCTATCACGGCAAGCCGCCGCTGCTGATGGATCTGCGCGCGCTGCCGGCCGATCAGGACCACGTCATCGCGCCGTTCCAGGTGCGCGGCCGCTGGGGCGCGATCAGCAAGACCAACCACGCGATTCTGCGCTGGCGCGACCCGGTCTATCGCAGCCCGCGCGAGCTCGCGATGTCCTATGCGCACGAATACTACCTGCCGAGCGGCCGCAAATCGCTGCTGTCGTTCTCGCGGCCGTTCCGCCTCACCCGCTATGCGCCGCACCGCTGGGTGACGCCCGAGGAGAACCTCGACTGGCTGATCGTCGCGCTCGACGACGCCCCGCACGAGGCGGTGGCGCCGCCCGCGGCGCTGGCCCGCCGCCGGCGGGTCTCCGAACTGGAGCGCCACACGGTCGAGATGGTCGAATGGCGTCCCGCCGACGGCACCGGCCGTCCGCCGCCATGGACGCCCAAAAAGCTGCCGCGCTGAGCGTTTTGCGCTGCACACCGTCGCTTAATGCGCCTGTTCCGGGCTCGCGCGAAAGCGACGCCATTTCTTAAACCTTGCTTAAAGCACGTGTCCTAGTGTGGCGGCACACGCCTGAGGGGTGACGAATCATCATGAACCCACGCCGCCGCGGCCGGACTTCAGCCGGACTTTGGGCCGAAACGACCGAGGTCACGGCCTGACGCCGCCGGCGCAGCGGAGTTTCGCAGTTCGGGTGCCGCGTAACGCCGCCAACCGCCATTGATCGTGATCGAGATGCCGTTCCCGGAACTTCCCGACGACAGCGACTTCCCCGACCCGGCGGCCGACAGCGCGCCGCAACAACCGGCCGCGCGACAATCCAGAGATGACCTCGAACACGCGCGGATGCTCGAGCTCGCCCTCGACAACATGACCCACGGCCTCTGCCTCTACGACGCGCAAGGCCGGCTGCGACTGTTCAACGCGCGCTATCTGGAGCTGCACGGCTTCACCCGCGACGACCTCAAGATCGGCTGGAGCTTCGTCGATCTGATCCGGCACCTGGCCCACAAGGGCCACTATGCCGGCGACCCCGACCAATACGCCGCCGAGATTGCGGCGGCGCTCGCCAGCGACAAAGTCGTCGAACGGCAACACACCCTCGCCAGCGGCCGCACCCTCCTGTGCACGCATCGGCTGATCGGCAATGGCGAGCACGTCACCACCCACTGCGACATCACCGACCAGCTGCGCGCCGAGACCGAGCGCGACCGCACCAAGACCTTCCTCGACGCCGTCATCACCAACGTCCCCGCCATCGTGATGGTGAAGGACGCCGCGACGCTGAATTACGTCCTCGTCAACAAGCGCGCCGAGGACTATCTCCGCCTGTCGGCCGCCGACGCCGTCGGCAAGGGCCCCTACGAGCTGTACGGCAAGGAGCTCGCCGACAGGATCGTGGCGCGCGACCGGCAGGCGCTGGCGGGCGACTGCGCGCCGATCGTCACCACGCCGCTGCACGACTCGGCCATGCCGGGCCAGATCGTCCGGGTGAAGAAAGAAGTGGTGCGCAATGCCGACGGCACGCCGAAATACCTCATCAATATCGTCGAGGACATCACCGAGCGCATGCAGGCGGCCGAGCGCGTCGCCTATATGTCGCATTACGACGCGCTGACCGGCCTCGCCAACCGGTCCCGCCTGCTCGACATCATGACCGGCTTCCTGACGCGGGCGCCGCACGGCGCCGCCGAACGCAAGCCGTTCAACCTCCTGCTGCTCGACATCGACCGCTTCAAGGACATCAACGACTCGCTCGGCCATCCGGTCGGCGACGCGCTGCTGATGGCGATCGCGGCGAGGCTCAAGGACCTCGCCGGCAAGGACGACGTGGTCGCCCGCATCAGCGGCGACGAGTTCGCCATGCTGCAGGTGGCGGACGACGAGGCCCGCGATACCGCTGTGGTCCGCGCGAGCCGCGTGCTGGAGGCCATGCTGGAGCCGTTCGACGTCGAGGGCCACCACATCGTGACCAGCGCCAGCATCGGCATCGCGATCGCGCCGGAGCACGGGCTCGACGCCGACGGCCTCATCAAATGCGCCGACCTCGCGCTGTACCGGGCCAAATCGAACGGCCGCAACCAGTACAGCATCTTCGAGTCGACCATGGAGGCGGAGGTCAATATCCGCCGCACACTGGAAACCGAGCTGCGCAAGGCGCTCACCGCGCAGGAATTCGAGCTGCGCTATCAGCCGATCGTCAACGCGCTCAACAAGGAGATTATCGGCGTCGAGGCGCTGGTGCGCTGGAATTCGCCGCTCAAGGGCCTCGTCTCGCCGGAGCATTTCATCCCGCTCGCCGAGGAGACCGGGCTGATCGTGCCGCTCGGCGAATGGGTGATGCGGCGCGCCTGCACCGACGCGGCTCACTGGCCGGAGCCGGTCAAGGTCGCCGTCAACCTGTCGGCGGTCCAGTTCTCCAAGGACGACGTGGTCGGCCTTGTCTCGAGCGCGCTCGAGGAGTCCGGGCTCGCGCCGGAGCGGCTGGAGCTGGAAATCACCGAGACGGTGCTGCTGCACAAGAACGAGGACAATATCTCGCTCCTGCACGCGCTGAAGAATCTCGGCGTCGCCATCGTGCTGGACGATTTCGGAACCGGCTATTCCTCGCTCGGCTATCTGAAGATGTTTCCGTTCGACAAGATCAAGATCGACCGCTCCTTCATCAACGAAATGTCGACCCGCACCGACTGCGCGGCGATCGTCTGCGCGGTCACCGGGCTCGGCCGCAGCCTCAACATCGCGACCACCGCCGAGGGCGTCGAGACGCAGGAACAGTTCACGCTGCTGCGCGCGGTCGGCTGCACGCAGATCCAGGGTTATCTGTTCGGCCGCCCGGTGCCGGCCGCCGAGCTGCCGTTCAACGGTCCGCAGGCCCGCCCGGCGCGTCACCTCGCGGCCGAGGCCGACGCGGCGCCGACACCGCCCCGACATCCCGTGCAGGTCGCCGACCTGCCGCGCCAGATTGCCTGAGCAGATGGACTGACCATGCGACAGAATTTCCGGATGATCGACGAGCTCAACGACGCGCTCAGCGGCAAGGCCACCGAACGCCGCGGCGCCATGCTGCTGCGGATGGCGGACCTGTTCGCCTTCGGCTCCGGCGGCTTCTCCAACGACCAGATGCGCATGTTCGACGACGTGTTCACCACGCTGGTCGCCAATATCGAGATCGCGGCGCGGGCGGCGCTCGCCCAGCGGCTCGCCCTCATCCCCAATGCCCCGCAGACCGTGAGCCAGATGCTCGCCTTCGACGACAATATCGGCGTCGCCGGCGCGATGCTGGAGAAGTCCGCGCAACTGACCAGCGAATGGCTCGCCGACGCGGCGATGACCAAGAGCCAGGATCACCTGCTCGCGATTTCCAAACGCGAAAGCCTCGACGAAAGCGTCACCGACGTGCTGATCGAGCGCGGCATCCGCCCGGTCGTGCTGTCCACCGCGCGCAATCCCGGCGCGCGGATCTCCGAGGCCGGCTATGTGAAGCTGATCAGCCGCTCCGACGGCGACGACGAGATGGCGTTCAGCGTCGGCCTGCGCGGCGACGTTCCGCGCCATCACCTGCTGCGGCTGATGGCGAAGGCCTCGCAGGCGGTCCGCGCCAAGCTCGCCGCCGCCAATCCGGCGCTGTCGAGCCTGGTGCAGGAAACCGTGGCCGACGTCGCGAGCCAGTTCCAGACCCGGACCGGCGCGATGTCGCGCAGCTACCAGGCGGCGCAGGAGCTGATCGAGGAACTGCGCACGACCGGACGGCTCGCCGAATCCGATATCGCCAATTTCGCCAAGGCCGGCCAGTTCGAGGAAACCACCGCCTCGCTCGCGGCGCTGTGCTGCCTGCCGATCGAAACGGTGGAGCGCGCGATGGTGCAGGACCGGCCCGAAACCGTGCTCATCATCGCCAAGGCGATCGGCCTGTCCTGGCCGACGGTCAAGCTGATCCTGCGCCTGCGCGGCGGCGAGCAAGGCGTTTCACCGCATCAGCTGGAGCAATGTCTCGGCACATTCTCCCGCCTGAAGTCGGTGACGGCGCGGCAAGTGGTCGATTTCCAGCGCAAGCGCGCCGTCGGCGGCTGATCGCTGCAACGCAATGTCAACGCGCCCGCGCGGCGCGCAGCGCGCTGCGCACACGGCGCGGACCGCTCCTTGCTTTTCGCTTTCCATTTCGCCAAGCTTTCATAAAATGAGTTGCTGTCGCATGCGCGCGGCAGCGCAGTTACGCTGCAGTTGCGAAATCCGACTCGCTCGTGCGTGGGATTTTCGCAGCCCAGCACACCCATGAACCGGATGGCCGCTTTTGCGGATTGCAGCGCAGGACATCGGTACCGATCTGCTTCGGACGCTGGTTTTCGTCGTCGAGGAGCGCAGCTATACCAAGGCGGCGCTGCGCCTGCGGCTCTCGCAGCCGACCGTGAGCGCCCATATCAAGCGTCTGCAGGACCAGCTCGGCTACGACGTGTTCGACAAGAGCGTGCCCGGCGTCAAGCTGACGGCCAAGGGCGAGTTCGTGCTGGCGCGGGCGCGGCAGATGCTGGCGCTGCACGAGCAGATGCTGCGCGGCGAGGAAACGGCCGGAACCGAGGGGTCGCTGATCCGCGTCGGCGTGCCGGACGAAGTGCTGTCGATGGCGCCGATCATGGCGGCGATCCGGCGCGACAATCCGGCGATCAATTTCCATATCGAGCGCAACGCCTCGCGGGAGCTGCGGGAGCGGTTTTACGCCGGCGAAATCGATGTTTGCGTGACGCTCGACCGCGAGGAGCGGATCAAGGATACCTACATCCACGGCAGCGACACGCTGGTGTGGACCTGCTCCAAGCACGCCAAGCCCTCGGCCCCGCTCAACATCGTCGCGCCGCCGGTCCGCTGCCTCACCCACGAGATCATGCTGGAAACGCTGAACGCCCATGGCGTCAATTACCGGGTGGTGGTGCAGTCCGGCACGATGAACGGCGCCGTCAACAGCGCGGCGGCCGGGCTCGGCTACCTCGGATTGCTGCGATCCGTCGTGCCGCCCTCGCTGGTCGAGGCCGGCCCCGACGCCGGCCTGCCGCCGATCAAGGGGCGGTTGTTCTGGGGCATCTCCATCAACCGCCATTCCGGCCGCGGCGACTGGACGAGCGCGGCGGAGCGTTTCGCCACGTTCCTCGCGCACGAGATGGGCCGCCGCGAGCCGCTGAAGGCTTCCGGCGGCGGCCGCTGAAGGACAACCGGCGATCAGCGCATATTGGCGATCGCGCGGAAGGCGGCCGGATCGCGGATGGTCAGCGCGCGCTCGTTGATCTCGATCGAGCCGGCGCGGCGGAACTCGGTCAGCACCTTGCTGACATGGACCGAGGTGAGCCCGGTCGCGTCCGCGATGTGGTGCTGGCGCAACGGAAACTCGAAGCTGTCGCCGTCGGCGAGGCCGCGCTGCCGCATGCGCTCGGCGAGGCCGAGGATCAGCCGGGCGATCCGCTCGTCGGCGCTGCGGCGGCCGAGATCGACCGCAAGCTGGTCGGCCCGCAGCTTTTCCATGGCCCAGAGCCGGGAAAACCGTTCGAACAGGTTCCCATCGCGCAGCAAGGCGGATTTCAACCCCTCCCGCTGGACGGCGCGGAAGTGGACGTCGGCCACCGCCTCGATCGAGACATGGGCCACCCCGTCGAACACCATCGCCGTCGGCGCGATGTCGCCGGGCAGCAGGAAAGACAGGATCTGGCGGCGCCCGTCGAACAAAGTGACGCTGCACGCCGCCCAGCCCCGGCAGATCAACGGAACGAATTCGAGCGCGTCGCGCTCGCGGAAGATCAGCCGGCGCGCGGGAACGATCTGCTCGGTTGCCGACACGAAGTCTTCGGTGCCGTCGAACAGTCCGTGGCGCGGCTCGGGCGTCATGACCGGGTCCCGCACGGGACTCCGGCGCGGTTCGATGAGAGAAACCGGCAGATCGATCGTCTCGTCACCGGTTCGGCGGCGTGCGTCGTGCATGAGGCATCGTCCTTCGAGCGAATCTTGAGGGAAACGATACGCACGGATCCCGTGGCGGCAGGCGGAGAAGCCGCAGCGACGGGCACGACCGGATTACGCTCCCGAGGCCGTGCGCGAGTGTGCCGGCCTCTGCACACGCGACATCGGAATCGAGAACTGCATACGGCATTATGAATATTTATGGAACTGGTTTTATGTGATCAATCAGACAGATAAGTTTCACGCTATGGAAGAAAAACGACACCTGCACGGTTCGGAGGGCCGGTCTCGGCCCTTCGACGCTGAGGGGAAACCGAAGAATGGCTGTTTGCGCAACCAACCATCGAAGACGAATCGAACATATATCAATAGTTGTATCATGACAAGCTGCAACCAGATGTCGCATAACGCGACCTGGCAGCGCAGCGCCGTGGACTTGTCCGTCGGTGTGCGGCGAGCGGCGTCCGCCGCCCAGGCAGGAAAAATTAACCACGTTTTATCCTGAATCGCCTTAGCTCGGACGAACAGGCGTGGCTTCGCCGCCTGCGGCGCGCCCAAGACCAGGCTTCCAACGGAACCGCGGAATGACATCGCCAGCCATCAATCTTCGCGATCTGGTCATCCTGGTCGCCGATCCGAGCTCGTATCTGTGCATGCTGGTCCACGGCATGCTGCGCGGCTTCGGCGCCAACAAGGTGCTCGAGGCCAAGGACTCCATGGGCCTGCTGCAGTCGCTGTCTGCCGGCAAGGTCGACATCCTGCTGCTCGACGCCCATATGCCCGCGCCCGGCGCGCCGTCCGGCGAGAACGGCGGCCTGGCGCTGACCCGCGCGATCCGCCGCAACGCCGACAACGAGAACCGCACCATTCCGATCCTGCTGATGGCGAGCGACACCCGCGAGGCGACGGTGAAGACCGCGCGCGACGCCGGCGTCAACATGGTGATCGCCAAGCCGATGTCGCCGGCCGCGCTGTACGACCGGCTGACCTGGATCGCCTTCACGCCGCGCAAGTTCATCGACACCGAGACCTATTTCGGACCGGACCGCCGCTTCAAGATCGAGGGCTTCCCCGGCGGCGTCGGCCGCCGCAAGGGCGACAAGCCGATCGAGATCGGCGCCGAGGCCGGCCCCGCCCTCGCGCAGAACGACATCGACAGCCTCTTCTCGGCCGCACGCACGGAGCAGTCCTGATGACCAAGAAAGTCTCCAGCAACGCGACCGAGTTCCATGTCGACACCCGCTTCCAGCAGATGGCGCGGCGGCCCGGCGGCATCTCCCGCGACGAGGCGATCGCGCGCGCGCAGAACCAGATCGACGAGGTGCGGCCCGATCTCGAAGCCCATCTCGACCGCGAGCTGACCAAGCTCGCGCTGCTGATGGACGACGCGACGGAGAACCCGGCGAACCTGCGCTGGATCAAGGATGCGAACGATCACACCCGGCAGCTCCGCAACATCGGCACGACGATCGGGCTCGAGCTGCTGACCCACATCGCCGACACGCTGTGCGAGATGTTCGACCGCATCCGCAAGGGCGAGGACTACAGCCTCGAGTCGATCAAGTGCTATGTCGACTCGCTGCACCTCGCCCGGCGCGGCGAATACCGCAACATCAAGCCGGAAGACGTGCCCGAGCTGACGGAGGGGCTGCGCCAGGTCGCCGAGAAGCTGCGACGCAAGACGCCGGTGTGAGATCGCCCGTCATCCTGAGGCGCGACCCGGCGAAGCCGGGGAGCCTCGAAGGATGACACGGCACCCTTCGAGGCTCGCCGCTCATCGCGGCTCGCACCTCAGGGTGACGTGATCTTATTAAAACACCACCTCTTCCGCCTCCTCCGGCGAAAGGTCGCGCGCGGGCTCGCGCATGTAGCGGCTGAGCCGCTCCTTGACGTTGGCGATCGAGATGGCGTCGATCGCCTGCCAGCTGTTGTGGCTCTGCGCCGTGGCGTTCTCGGCGAAATGCGCGAGCACGTTGGACAGCGCGGCGAATTCCTGCTGGAGCCGGTCGAATTCCTGGAAGGCGACGATCAGCTCGCGGCTGCCGCGCGCCGGCTGCACGATGTCGGTGATCCGGCTCGCCGAATGCTCGAAACGGGCGATGGTCTCGCGCAGCACGAAGGACAGCGCGGCGAGGAACGGCCCGACTTCGCCGCCGTTGGCGAGCTTGGAGATCGCCGCGGAGGAATCCTCCGCGCTCGCCTGCGCTCCCATCAATGCGGCTGGCTCGTTGACCCCTGACGACATCGCGGCCGATCCGGACGCCCCTATGTCAGCTTGCCGATCACCTGCTCGATCTTCTCGCGCAGGATCGCGGCGGTGAACGGCTTGATGAGGTAGTTGTTGGCGCCGGCCTGCGCGGCCTTGACCACCAGCTCGCGGTCGCCGCGGCCGGTCAGCAGGATGAACGGCACCTTGCGCGACATCGGATGGCCGCGCATGCTGCGCAGGAACTCGATGCCGTCCATTTCCGGCATGTTGAAGTCGGAAATGACGAGATCGAGCGGCTGCACGGAAGCGACCGCCATCGCGTTCTTGCCGTTATCCGCCTCGTGAATGGTGCGGACACCGATCTCCTCGAGGATCATGCGCGTCATCTGGCGGACGCTGTTCTGATCGTCGACGATGAGCACTTTCAGTGTCACTGCGGCTGGCATCGTGGTTACTCCTTATCGTCTCTTCTTTTTTGCGTTCTCGAGGCCGCGGCGCGGCGTCTGGTCGGCACGGGTGTCTCAGGCTGCTTCCGGCGCAAGCTCGGACCGGCGGGCCCGCGCAGCCCCGGACGGGGAACTGGTGGTCATCGCCAGATCGGCGAGCTTCTCGGCATCGAGAATGAAGGCGACCTTGCCGTTGCCGAGGATGGTCGCGCCGGCGACGCCGGGCACCGCGCCGTAGCTTTCCTCGATGCTCTTGATGACGACCTGCTGGTGACCGCACAATTCATCGACAATGACGCCGAACCGGGTGTTCTCGCCGCCGTCGACGATGATGACGACGCGCTCGGTCTGGTCGCCGCCGGCCCGCTCGATCGCGAGCAGGTCGCCGAGATGGACGAGCGAGACGAGCTCGCCGCGCAACTGCAGCATGCCGCTGGTGCCGACCAGATTGTGCATCTCGGCCTCGCCCGGCCGCAGGCATTCGAGGATGACCGACATCGGCATCACGAAGGTCTCGCGGCCGACCTTGATGACCATGCCTTCCATGACGGCGAGCGTCAGCGGCAGCGCGAGCTGGATCACCATGCCCTTGCCGCGCTCGGACTTCAGGCTGATGCGGCCGCCGATGTCCTGGATGTTCCGCCGCACCACGTCCATGCCGACGCCGCGGCCGGAAATGTCGGAGATCTGGTCGGCGGTCGAGAAGCCCGGCAGGAAGATCAGGTTGTTGATCTCGTCCTCGGTCAGGTTGGCGTCCGGGCTGACGAGGCCGCGCTCGCGCGCCTTCTTCAGCACCTTGTCGGAATTGACGCCGGCGCCGTCGTCGCGGATCTCGATGACGATGCGGCTGCCGCGATGGTCGGCGGACAGGCGGATGGTGCCCTCCTCCGGCTTGCCGGCGGCGATGCGGTCGGCCGGCATCTCGATGCCGTGGTCGGCCGAATTGCGGATGATGTGGGTCAGTGGATCGGCGAGCCGCTCGATGATCGAGCGGTCGACCTCGGTGGTCTCGCCGTGCATCTCGAGGCGGACCTTCTTGCCGGTCTTGACCGCGAGCTCGCGCACCAGGCGCGGCATGCGCTGGAACACCGCGCCGACCGGCTGGGCGCGCATCGACATCACGCTGTCTTTGAGTTCGCGGGTGTGATGCACGACCTCGTCGAGAATCTGCCAGAGCTGACCCGAAACCGCTTCGGGAAGCCCCTGCACGATCTGACCCATCATCGCCTGCGAAATGACCAGTTCGCCGACCAGGTTGACGACGCGGTCGATGCGCTCGAGCTCGACGCGGGTGGTGGTGGCGCCGCCCTTGGCGGCCGCGCCCTTCGCTTCTCCTTTGGACTCGCCCGAGGCGGCGGACGCGCCGGCGG
>Ga0180221_1001072_pt1 | contig 19866 bp, 23 predicted proteins | sample eDN5th37CKraftMG_FD_151339 | JGI IMG/M metagenome (GOLD analysis project Ga0180221, IMG submission 151339) | Enriched Miracle-Growth compost microbial communities from Emeryville, California, USA - eDNA 5th pass 37_C Kraft MG (version 2) (version 2) ...
CCCGGCGACGCGCTCACGTCGCCGGGCGCTCCCGGGGTCTCACTCGCCATGACGCGCGCGCAGCTCGTAGCGCGGGTTGAACACCGTCGGCCGGCCCGCGGACGTGCTCACGAGCCCCTCGGCGCGCAGCCGGGCACCCGGCTCGATGCCCGCGATGCGACGGCGGCCCAGCCAGACCAGGTCGAGCGAGCCCGTGCCGTCGAACAGCTCGGCCGCGAACGCGGGCACGCCCTCGCGCGGGCGCAGCGTGACCGAGCGGACCACGCCCGAGACCTGCGCGCGGCGGCGGTCCGGCAGCGAGCCGATCGCCCGGCAGCCCGGCTGGCGCGCCGCCTCGTCGCGCTCCTCGTCGGCCGCGACCTCGTCGCGCGACGCGAGCGCGTCCTTCCACGCGGTGCGGACGCCCATCAGCGGATCTCCGTGATCTCGGGGCCGCGTTCCAGGGGGTTGAAGCCCCCGGCCGGCGGCTGCGTGTGCCCGGCCGCCGCCTCGTCCTGCTGCTCCGCGTTCGCGTCGGGCTGCGCCGGCGGCGTGAGCTCGAGGACGTCGCGCGGCGGGCGGGCCTGGTCGCCGCGCACCACCACGGTGTTCGCGAAGATGAACTCGAGCGTCGTCGCGGCCTCGGGCTCCACCGCGGCGCGGCCCGTGATCACGCCGCGCAGGAACCAGCGGGGGCCGTCGACCCCGAGGAACCGCGCCGGGCGGAAGCCCGTGCGGCCGTCGGCGCCGGCCACGGGGAGGCGCGCGAGCAGCTCACGGCCGAACGGACCGGGCACGTCGTCCGCGGCGCCGCCCTGCTGCTGCACCGACGACGCGATCTCCTCGCGGATCTCGTCCCAGATCCCCTGCGTGCGCGGCGCGGCGAACGCCTGCACCTGCAGCACCGAGCCCTCGACCGTGCACGCGACGCCCGTGAACTTGCTCGTGCGGCGGTCCTGCTCGAGGCGCAGCCGCATGCCGGGGACGCCCGGCACGAGCAGGCCGCCGAGGTCGAGGCGGCCCGACGCGTCGTCGATCTCCGCGACGTCGAACGGCCCGGACGTCCGGGGCCCGCGCTCCCCCTCGCCCGACCCGGCGGCGTCCGCCTCCTCGCGCGCGAGGGCGCTCTTCTGGTCCTCACGGCGCTCGTCGGCCGTGGCCCGTCGGAAAAGCCCCACGTTGATCTCCTCGTCAGTACGCTCCGGGCGTGCGCGGTCGTCGCCCGCGCCCGGTTTCCACAGTAGTCCCGCAGCCTGGGGGCGGCGGACGGTCAGGGGGCCGGGGTGCCCGCGCCGCCGAAGCCGCCCGACGAGCCGAAGCCGCCGTCGCCGCGGTGCGAGCCGGGCAGGCGCTCGGCCTCCACGAACCTCACCCGCTCGACCCGCTGCACCACGAGCTGCGCGACCCGGTCGCCGCGCCGCAGCGTCAGGGACTCGGTGCGGTCCGTGTTGAGCAGGGTGACCTTGATCTCGCCCCGGTAGCCGGCGTCGACCGTGCCGGGCGCGTTGACGACCGTCAGGCCGTGCCGCGCCGCCAGGCCCGAGCGGGGGTGCACGAAGGCCGCGTACCCGTCGGGCAGCGCGATCGCGATGCCCGTGGGCACCACCGCCCGCTCGCCCGGCCCGAGCTCGACGTCCTGCGTCGTCACGAGGTCCGCGCCCGCGTCCCCCGGGTGCGCGTAGGACGGCAGGGGGACGCCGTCGTCGAGACGCTGGAGCAGGACGTCGGTCACCTCGGAGCTGGACACGAGGCGTGAGCCTAGTTGCTCGGCGCCGGGCCGGTCCACGCGCCCCGTCCGCGACCCGGGCCTGTGCCACGGGCCGCGCCCCGCGGATGGCATCCTGGTGCCATGCCGGAGCCCACGTCCCCGACCACCCCCTCCGCCACGTTCCGCGAGCGTCTGTGGCCGGGCGCCGGCTCCCTCGTCGCCGCCGCGTGCCTCGGCCTGGTCCTCGGCCTGACCCTGTGGCTCGTCTCCGAGACGTGGGCCGTCGTGGTGGGGGTCGTGGCCGCCGTCGTCCTCGTCGCGGCCCTGTGGGCGACCTCGCCCGTGGTCGCGGTCGGCACCGGGCCCGACGGCGAGCCCTGGCTCTGGGCCGGCAAGGCCCGCATCCCCGTCGCGCTCCTCGCGGCCCCCCGGGCGCTCGATGCCGCGGGGCTGCGCGTCGAGCTCGGCCCCGGCTCGGACGCCCGCACGTTCGCGTGCCTGCGCCCCTGGGTGCGCACCGCCGTGCACGTGCAGGTCGTCGACCCCCAGGACCCGACCCCCGGCTGGCTCGTCGGGTCGCGGCGGCCGGCGGACCTCGAGGCGGCCCTCCGGGCGGCCGGCGCGGCGCCCGCACCCACCGACGGCGGCCCGGCCGGCGGCGGCGAGACGGCCGGCGGCGAGGGGACGGCGGGGGCGAGCGGCGCCGTCTGACGCCCCTCGCGGCCCCGCCCTCGCGGCCCGCCACCCGCACCGCCGAACCCGCGGGCGCCGACCGGGAAAGAGAAACGGCTGCCACCGTGAGGTGACAGCCGTGACCGAGCGTGGCTCGGCCGTGCCGACGGGGTGTGCCCGGCGGTCTCAGGTCAGGCGGCGCACTCCGTGCACACCGGCTGGCCGTCCTTCGTGGTGTAGGCGAGCTGCGAGCGGTGGTGCACGAGGAAGCAGCGCGAACAGGTGAACTCGTCAGCCTGGCGCGGGAGCACGCGGACGGACAGCTCTTCGCCCGAAAGGTCGGCGCCCGGAAGCTCGAAGCCCTCCGCGGCCTCGGTCTCGTCCTCGTCCACAACCCCCGAGCTCTTGTCGGACCGACGCGCCTTGAGCTCCTCGAGGGAGTCCTCGGACATCTCGTCGTCGGTCTTGCGCGGGGCGTCGTAGTCAGTTGCCATCGGTGGGGTCACACTCCGGTCGATCGTCGGACGTTGCGTGCCTGGTGGTCGGGGGTCACCGACCGGCCGGACACTGCGCGTTCAATGCACACGCGACCGGTTTCATTCCCGGTCAGCGAAGGGTGATTCAACACCATGGGATCGACGGGCGCAGCCTGGAACGGGCCAGGAGCTCGGTAGTGTGGCGGACTTCACCCCTTCCAGCGTATCGGTGCAGGTCAGAACGCTGTCGGGTCCCCGTCACCTCGGGCGACGACCGCCGTTCCACGGACCGGGCCACGCGGCCTGCGCGGCGTCCGGCAGCACCCAGCCCCGCCACAGGGACAGCAGACGGAAGGCGATGATGCCGAGGGCGACCAACGTCGCCGACCACGCCGTGAGCCAGCCCTGGTGCCACAGGAGGACCGTCGCGCCCGCGCCCGCGAGCGCCGGCACCGCGTAGAGCTGGCGGTCCTGCAGGACGAGCGGCACCTCGCCGGTCAGGACGTCGCGGAGCACGCCGCCGCCGATGCCGGTGAGGGTCCCGACGATGACGGACGCGAGCAGCCCGACGTCGTACTGCAGGCCCTTGGTGGTGCCGACGATGACGAACAGGCCGAGCGCACCGGCGTCGAGGACGACGATGGCCCGGCGCATGCGCGCGATGCCGGGGTGGAAGAACCAGATCGCGACCCCGGACAGGAGCGCGGTGCCCACGAGCACGGGGTCGGTGATGCCGACGGGCGGCGTCGCGCCGATGAGGACGTCGCGGAGCATGCCGCCGCCGAGCCCCGCGGTCCCGGCGAGCACGAGCACGCCGAAGACGTCGAGGTGCTTGCGGACCGCGGACAGCCCGCCGGACAGGGCCGCGAAGAAGACGCCCGCGATCTCGAGGGCGGGTTCGGCGTGCAGGACGACGGTCACGTGCCGATCATCCCAGCGCCGGGTCGGCCGCGGCGACCGCGCGCGGAGTCGCGGCGCACCGGGCCGGAGTCGCGGCGCACCGGGGCCGCCTGCGGCCCGTCCCGGGGTCCAGGTGGCACGCTCGGGGGGACGGCAGCCGAGTCGAGTCGTGCCGGCCTAGTACGGTCGGGGCTGACGGGAGGCGTGATGAACGAGCTGAACCTGGTGGGACTGCACGAGGACGGGGAGAGCCTCGTCCTGGCCGGCCCCATGGGCGAGCGGTACACGGTGCGGATCGACGACGCGCTGCGTGCCGCGGTGCGCCGCGACCGGCCCCAGCTCGAGCAGCTGCGCGCGTCGCAGGCCGCGGCCCTGCCCGTGCGGGAGATCCAGGCCCGGATCCGGGCCGGCGCGACGGCCGAGGAGGTCGCCGCGGAGGCGGGCGTCCCGGTCGAGCACGTGCGCCGCTACGAGGGTCCGGTGCTCGCGGAGCGCGAGCACGTGGTGGACCGGGTGCGGGCGACGCGGCTGGGCGACGCGGACGCGCCGACGCTGGCCGACCTGGTCGCGGACCGGCTGGCGTCGCGCGACGTGGACCCCGAGGACGTGGTGTGGGACGCGGCGCGCGACGCGTCGGGGACGTGGCGTGCCACGGCGCGGTTCGTGGCGGGCGGCGCGGACCGGACGGCGACGTGGGCGTACGACGCGTCCTCGCGCGAGGTCCGGGCGCTGGACGACGAGGCGCGGTGGCTCTCGGAGAACGAGGTCGGCGTGCCCCGCACGGGCGTGAGCGACGACGACGTCCAGTCGGCCGTGCGCCCGGTGCTGTCGGCCGTCGACGGGCTCCTCGACCGCGGTCACGACCCGCGGCGCCCGCGGGACGCCGCGGCGACGGACGCGCTGCTCGACGACCTGGGGCGCCGGCGCGGCACCCGGACCCCGGACGTCGTCGAGGACGACTTCGAGGGCTTCGGCCCGCTGCGGGACGACCCGCACCCGGCGGGGTCGCGCGGGGACCGTCGTCACGACGGCGACGACGTGGACGGGCTGGCCGACCTCGTGACGCAGGCGGAGTCCGCCGAGCGGGACGCGCACGGCGACGAGCACCCGGACGGCGGGCACGACGAGCGCCGCGGACGCCGCGGGAAGCGGCAGCGCCACGGGCACGACCGGGTGCCGGTGACCGAGCGGATGAGCGTCGCCGACGTGGTGGCGCTCCCGTTCCCCGCCCGGGACGCGGACACCGACGAGGCGGACGACGGCGGCCACGACCGCCCGGACGACGGTCCGCGGGACGGCGAGCCCGACGACCGCTCGGGGGCGCGCGGCGACGACGCGTCGGCGGCGCCCGACGCGCAGGACGACCCCGACCTCGAGCACGCGGGCGCGGGGCGCCCCGAGCGGCGGCCGTCGTCGACGCGCAAGCAGCGCGCCAAGATGCCGTCGTGGGACGAGATCATGTTCGGCTCGCGCACCGACGCCTGACCCGCGAGGCAGACCTCCGCGCGGCATACCTCCGCGCGGCATACCTCGCGAGGCAGACCTCCGCGCGGTCAGGCCAGGTCAGGTCAGGTCAGGTCGAGCGTGTCCCCCGGACCCGAGCGCGCGCTCGCGGTGGCGAGCGTCATGCGCCGCGCGTGGTGACGGCGGCAGAGCACCTCGTACGCGACCGTGCCGACCTGCGCGTCCACGTCCCCCACGACGACCTGCTCGCCCTCGACGACCATCCGCCCGTCGACGGTGCGGGCGTTGTGCGTCGCGCGTGCCCCGCACCAGCACAGCGCGGGGACCTGCAGCGTCTCCACGCGGTCGGCCAGCTCGACGAGCCGCGCCGACCCGGGGAACAGCCGGGTCCGGAAGTCCGAGAGGATCCCGAACGCGTACACGTCGATGCCGGCCTCGTCGACGAGGCGGGCGAGCTGCTCGACCTGCTCGGGCGCGTAGAACTGCGCCTCGTCGCACACGAGGTAGTCGACGTGCCCGGTCCGGGCCCGCGCGTCGGACACGACGGCCCAGAAGTCGGTGGCGTCGTCGACCTCGTCGGCGTCGACCTCGAGGCCGAGCCGGGACGACAGGCGCGCCTGCCCGGCCCGGTCGTTGCGGGTGAACAGCAGCCCGTGCCGGCCGCGCGAGGAGTGGTTGTGGTGGGTCTGCAGCGCGAGCGTGGACTTGCCGGAGTCCATGGTGCCGCTGAAGAAGACGAGCTCGGCCACGGGTGGTGCCTTCCTACCTCGGGTGGGGTGTCAGGTGAGCAGGGCGACGAGGGGGATCTGCATCTCCGCGGGCGTGAGCGACCCGTGCACCCCGACGAGGGTCAGGCTCGCGGGCGTCTGGGTCCGCGAGTCGACGACGCTCGCGCGGCCCGTCGCGGCGACGACGACGTCCCCGATCACCGGCAGCACGTGCGGGGCGACCGGCCCGAACAGGCCCGCCGCGACCACGTCCTCGCGCACGCCCACGAGCGCGGCGTCGCCGAGGTGCGCGGACCAGCGGGCCGCGACCGCGTACGGGTCGGCCCCCGGCTCGAGGTACAGGTGGCTCGCGCGCGGCTCGCCGCCGACGAGCGCGACGTCCTCCCGCAGGACGGGGTCCGTGGCGACGTCCCACCGGCGGGCGGGGTCGACGTCGACCATCCCGTGGTCGGCCGTGACGACGAGCAGCGTCCCGGCGGGCAGCGACCGGGCCAGCAGCGACAGCTCGGCGTCGAGCTCCTCGACGGCGTGCCCCCACGCGGCCGAGCGCCAGCCCTCGTGGTGCCCGACCTTGTCGACGTCGCCCCAGTACAGGTAGACGAGGCCCGGGGCGCGCAGCGCGCGGGCGGCGACGCTCACCCGGTCGCCCAGGCGCTCGGCGGGCACGTAGGCACCGCCCCGGAGCGCGGCGACGGTCATCCCGGACCCCGCGAACCGTGCGGGTCCCACGGACGTCACGGGCAGGCCGCCCGACGCCGCGACCTCGAGCAGCGGGGGCTCGCGCTGCCAGGAGCGAGGGTCGGGGGCGCCGTCCCACGACACGAGCCCGACGAGCCGCTCGGAGGCGGGGTCGCGGACCGTGTACCCGAGCATGGCCGTGCGCCCCGGCGCCGCACCGGTGCCGAACGTGCCGATCGCGGCCGCGGTCGTCGAGGGGTAGGTCGTCGTGAGGGGGCGGGCGGTGGCCGGGTCGTTCAGCCGCGGCCGCAGGAACGACGCGTGCCCGGCGCGCTCGCGCAGGTTCTCCCAGCCGAGCCCGTCGACGAGAACGACGCACGCGCGGGTCGCGGCCGGCAGCCCGAGGCGGGCCGTCGCGGCCGGGTCGCCGCCCGAGGCGCCGAGCGCCCCCAGGACCCCGGGCAGGACGGCGTCGAGCCCTGAACCGCCGTACGCGGGGGCGACGAACGTCGCGTCGTCGCGCACGGCCGCGGAGGCGTCGCCGCCCGCGGCGAGGTCCGCCAGGACGGGCAGGAGGTCCGCCATCAGCGGGCGGTCGCGGACGACAGGACGCGGGCGAACCGCGCGGCGCGCTGCACGGCCTTGGCGCCGTCGGCCTCCGCGCTGATCCGGACGACGAGGTCGTCGGGCAGGAGCTGGCCGGTCAGCCCGTGGTCGGCCTCGCAGGTCGGGTCGGCGCACTGGGCGGGCTCGAGGTCGACCCGCTGCACGGCGCCCCACCCGATCGACAGCGTGAGCTCGGACGGCGTCGCGCCGGACCGGTGGGTGTCGGGCCGGGTGACGACGTGCGTGAGCGAGACCGACCGGACCGCGCTCAGCGGGACGGCCTCGGACGTCGCGACCGCGCTCGCCGCCGGGTGCTCGGAGTCGGCGGGGTGGTCGTCGACGTGGACCGTGACGAACCGGGTCGGCGTGAGCGCGAGCACGGTCACGTGCCGGCGGATCTCCTCGCCGTCGAACGTGGTCTCGGCGTGCACGAGGTGGGCGACGAGGTCCTCGTCGGCCACGGCGACGTCGACGACGTCGTCGACGAGCTGCGGGTAGTAGCCGGCCCGGACGAGCTGGGCGGTGAGGTCGGAGCGGGAGGAGGAGGCTGTCGACGGCACGCGGCCATTCTCGCACCGCGGCGCGGCCGCACCCGGACCGCAGGCCCGGCCGCGGGCCTACGCGTCCCCGGCCCCCGGGCCGGCCAGCGTCGGCAGGGCCCGCCGGAGCGCGTCGACGCGGCGCGGCGCGGCGATGGTCGCGCGCGCCCCGAGGACGGCGAGCCCGTGCGGCGCGACGACGACGGGCGCGAGCTCGAGGCTCGCGAGCTCGGGCAGGTCGTCGGCCAGCACCGACACGCGGCCGACGAGCTCCTCGAGCGCGGCCACGTCGACCCCGGGCGCGCCCCGGTACCCGAACAGGCGCGGCGCGGCGCGCACCCGGCGGATCATCGCGGCCACGTCGACGTCGGTCAGGGGCGGCACCCCGTAGGCGACGTCGCCGAGCAGGTCGACCGCGTCCCCCGACAGCCCGAACGAGACCACCGGCCCGTACAGCGGGTCCTCGCCGCTGCGCACGACGCACGCCACCCCGGCCTCGGCCATCCGCTGCACCTCGAACGGTGGCCGCCCGTCCGCGAACGCGCCCGGCCCGAGCCCCGCGAGGATCGTCGCCCGCAGGGACTCCAGGCCCGCGCGCACCTCGTCGTCGCCCGCGACGTCGAGCCGGACGCCGCCCAGGTCGGCGCGGTGCCGCAGCGCGTCGCTCGTCGCCTTGAGCGCGACCGGGTAGCCGAGCGCGCGGGCGGCGGCGACGGCGCCGTCGGCGTCGTGCACGGGCGTCGCCGGCCACACGGTGATCCCGTAGCAGGCGAGCAGCCGCGCGACGTCGGCGGCGGGCAACGGGCCGGGCGCGGCGGCCTCGACGAGCTCCCGCGCCGCGTCCCGGTCCACGTCCGGGTAGGCGACGTGCGTGCCGTGGTCCTCGGCGCGCCACCGGGCGTACCGGGCGACGGCCGCCGCGGCCCAGACCGCGTCCTCGGGCGTGGAGTAGGCGGGCACGCGGTGGGTCACGCCGTCGGGCGTGGTGTGCGTGAAGGCGTCCGTGAGGCCGTGGAACCCGACGGCGCTGACGAGCGTGGGGCGCCCGCTCGCCGCCGCCCGGGCCGTGAGCTCGCCCGCGAGCCAGCGCAGGTCCACGCGCACCGTCGGGACGTTGACCGCCACGACGACGTCGCACGCGCCGTCCGCGAAGACCACGTCGAGCGCGGCGCGGATCCGGTCCGGGCTCGCGTCCTCCCGCTCGACCGACGCGCGGGCCGCGACGACGAGCCCCGCGGCCTCCGCGGCGTCGGCGACCGCGGACACGAGCGACGGCGAGCTCCCGACGATCCCCACGCGGCGCCCGGCGGGCAGCGGCTGGTGCGCGAGGAGCTGGGCGAGGTCGACCATCTGGTGGGTGTTGTCGGCGCGGATCACGCCGGCCTGCCGCATGATCTCCTCGAGCGCCCGGCGGGGCACGTGCCCGCGGCGCACCGCGTGCCCGGGCGGCGCGAAGTGCCCGGACTGCCCGGCCGCCACGACGACGACCGGCTTCGCGGACGCGAGCCGCCGGGCGATCCGGGAGAACTTGCGCGGGTTGCCGATCGACTCGAGCGAGAGGCACGCGACGGTCGTGGCCGGGTCCTCCGACCAGAACTGCATCATGTCGTTGCCCGACACGTCGGCGCGGTTCCCGGACGACAGGAACGTCGAGACGCCGAGCCCCCGCCGGCGCACGGTCGCGAGCAGCGTCACGGCCGTGGGCGCGGACTGGCAGAACAGGCCGACGCTGCCGTCGGGCGGCGGGTCGGTCGCGAGCGACACGTCGATCCGGTGCCCCGCGGTGCGGCGCAGCAGCCCGTACGAGGCGGGCCCGATGACCCGCATCCCCGCGGTCCGCGCGCGCCGGACCAGCTCGAGCTGGCGGGACAGCCCGTCCGGGCCGAGCTCGGCGAACCCGCCCGACAGCACCACGAGCCCCCGGACCCCGCGCCGGGCGAGCGCGGGAAGGACGCCGAGCACGGCGTCGGGCGCGAGCGCGAGGGCCGCGAGGTCGTACGGCCCCGTGGCGGTCTCGAGGCGGTCGTGGAACGCGACGCCCGGCAGCGCCTCCCCCGGCTCCCGGCCCGTCCCCACGACGTCGAAGGTCGCGTCGCCCGGGCCCGCGAGCGCCCCGTCGACGACGGCGTCGGCGAAGCGGCGCTCGACGGCGTCGGGCGCGAGGCGGGTCGAGGTGACGACGAGGACGGCGTGGGCGTCGAGGAGCGTCTGCATCGAGCGGGCCTCGGCGCGGCGTTCGCGGTCCGCCATGACCTCGCGGGAGCGCTCGGTGGGGTCGAGGTCGACGCTCACGGACACGACGCCGTCGTCGACGCGCTGGGAGACGTCGTATCCGGCCTCGCGGAACACGGCGAGCATGCGGCCGTTCTGGGGCAGGACGTCGGCGGTGAAGCGCTCGACGCCGCGTTCCCGGGCGGCGGCGGCGATGTGCTCGAGGAGGACGGAGCCGAGCCCCCGGCCCTGGTGGGCGTCGGCGATGTTGAACGCGACCTCGGCCTCGTGGGGCGCGGTGCGGTCGAAGCGGGCGACGCCGATGATCTCCTCGCCGAGCGGCGTGTCGCCGTCCTCGCCCGCCTCGGGCCCGGCGTCGGCGCGGGCGTCGTCCGGGGCGCCGTCGGGGGCGGGCGTGGAGGCGACGGCGATGAGCGCGACGCGGTCGTGGTGGTCGACGTGCGTGAAGCGGCGCAGGTCGCGGTCCGACAGGCGCTCCATGGCGGCGAAGAAGCGGAAGTACACGGACCGCTGGGACTGGCCGACGTGGAAGCGCTGGAGGGCGTCGGCGTCCGAGGGGCGGATGGGGCGCACGTGCGCGGTCGAGCCGTCGCGCAGGACGACGTCGGCCTCCCACTCCTCGGGGTAGGGCGGGGCGGCGGGCTCGCTCACACGGGCAGCCTAGATCGCGTGGGGCGTGCGTGCCGGGGTGGCGGGCGCGCTGACCTCGGCCCAGACGGTGTCGAGGGACAGGTCGAGGACGCCGGCGATGGCGGCGACGGTGGAGAAGGCGGGGGTGGCGACGCGGCCCGACTCGATCTTGCGGAGGGTCTCCGGGGAGACGCCGGCCGCGAGCGCCACGTCGAGCATGGGGCGGTCGGCGCGGGCGCGGCGCAGGAGGGCGCCGAGGCGCCTGCCGCGGTCGACCTCGGCGGGGGTGAGCGGGAGCCGGACCATGGACCGATTCTAATCCCGGGATACTATGACCGGGATAGGTATTGGACCGGTTCGGCCGGCACGAGAGCGAAGGCAGCCATGATCGAGATCCTCAGCCCCGCGGAGCTGGACCGCGCCCGGGACACCGGCGCGCTCGTCGGCGGCATCCTCAGCACCCTGCGCGACCGTGTCCGGGTCGGCACGAACCTGCTCGACATCGACCGGTGGACGCGCGAGATGATCGAGGGCGCCGGGGCGGTGTCGAGCTACGTCGACTACGCGCCCTCGTTCGGGCGCGGGCCGTTCGGGCACTACATCTGCACGTCGGTGAACGACGCGGTGCTGCACGGGCTCCCCCACGACTACGCCCTCGCCGACGGCGACCTGCTGACGCTCGACCTGGCGGTCTCGCTGCGCGGGATCGTCGCCGACTCGGCGATCAGCTTCGTCGTGGGCCCGACCCAGCCGCCGGCGAGCCTCGCGCTGATCCGCGCGACCGAGGAGGCACTGGCCGCGGGCATCGCGGCCGCGCGGCCGGGGGCGCGCGTGGGCGACCTGTCGCACGCGATCGGCACCGTCCTGACGGCGGCCGGCTACCCCGTGAACACCGAGTTCGGCGGGCACGGCGTCGGGTCGACGATGCACCAGGACCCGCACGTGGTGAACATCGGCCGCCCGGGACGCGGCTACACCCTGCGGCCCGGGCTGCTGCTCGCGCTCGAGCCGTGGGTCATGGCGGACACCGACGAGCTCGCGGTGGACGCCGACGGCTGGACGCTGCGCAGCGCGACGGGTGCCCTGACCGCGCACAGCGAGCACACGATCGCGATCACCGAGGACGGCGCGGAGATCCTCACGCTGCCGTCGGGCGCGCCCGGCCGCTGACGCCCGGCCCGTCGGGCGCGCGCCGCCCCGGTGGTGCGTCGCCCGGCGGCGGTGCGTCGCCCGGCGGGCCTGCGCCGGGACGTGGGTGGCGTGCGGGACAATGGCGCACATGGCCCGTTCGTCCCGCTCCGGCTCCCGCGCCGCTGCTCCCGACCCCTCCGAGCCGTACGTGGAGAACATCGTCGACATCGACGTCTCCGCCGAGATGGAGGGCTCCTACCTCGAGTACGCGTACTCGGTCATCTACTCCCGGGCCCTGCCCGACGCGCGCGACGGCCTCAAGCCCGTCCAGCGCCGCATCCTCTTCCAGATGTCCGAGATGGGCCTGCGGCCCGACCGCCCGTACGTGAAGTCGGCGCGCGTCGTCGGCGACGTCATGGGCAAGCTCCACCCGCACGGCGATGCCGCGATCTACGACGCGCTGGTCCGCCTCGCGCAGGGCTTCGCGCTGCGCCTGCCGCTCGTGGACGGGCACGGGAACTTCGGCTCGCTCGACGACGGCCCCGCCGCCCCCCGGTACACCGAGGCGCGGCCCGCTCCCCCGGCCGTCGCCATGACGACGGGCCTGGACGAGGACGAGGTCGACTTCGTCCCGAACTACGACAACAAGCTCATGCAGCCCGAGGTGCTGCCCGCGGCGATCCCCAACCTGCTGGTCAACGGCGCGTCGGGCATCGCGGTCGGCATGGCGACGAACATGGCGCCGCACAACCTCGTCGAGGTCGTGGCCGCCGCGCAGCACCTCGTCGCGCACCCGGACGCCGACCTCGAGGCGCTCATGCGGTTCGTGCCGGGCCCCGACCTGCCGACGGGCGGCAAGATCGTCGGCCTCGAGGGCATCCGCGACGCGTACCGGACGGGGCGCGGCTCGTTCAAGACCCGGGCGACCGCGAAGATCGAGTCCCTCACGCCCCGCAAGCGCGGCATCGTCGTCACCGAGCTGCCCTACATGGTCGGGCCGGAGCGCGTGATCGAGAAGGTGCGCGAGGGCGTCCAGGCCAAGAAGCTCCAGGGCATCTCGGCGATCACGGACCTCACCGACCGCGAGCACGGGCTGCGGCTCGTGATCGAGGTCAAGACCGGCTTCAACCCCGACGCCGTCCTCGAGCAGCTCTACCGGCACACGCCGATGGAGGACTCGTTCGGCATCAACAACGTCACGCTCGTCGAGGGCCAGCCCCGCACGCTCGGCCTGCGCGAGCTGCTGACGGTGTGGGTCGGGCACCGCATCGACGTCGTGCGCCGCCGGTCGCGGTTCCGGCTCGGCAAGCGCCGCGACCGCCTGCACCTCGTCGAGGGCCTGCTCCTCGCGATCGTCGACATCGACGAGGTCATCGAGGTGATCCGCTCCTCCGAGGACGCCGGGATCGCCCGCGCCCGCCTCATGGAGGTCTTCGACCTGTCCGAGGCGCAGGCCACCTACATCCTCGACCTGCAGCTCCGCCGCCTGACCAAGTTCAGCCGGATCGAGCTCGAGAAGGAGCAGGACGAGCTCAAGCGCGAGATCGACGAGCTCGAGGCGATCCTCGCCGACGAGCAGCGCCTGCGCGGCGTGGTCAGCGACGAGATGGGCGAGGTCGCGCGCCTGTACGGGACGCCGCGCCGCACCATCCTGCTCGACTCCGCGGGGGCCGGCGTGAGCGGCGCCACGGGCGTCGCGCCCGCCGTCGGGACGGGGCGCGGGGCCAAGGTGCCCGCGCTCAGCCTCGAGGTCGCCGACACCCCCTGCCACGTGCTGCTGTCGGCGACCGGGCTGCTCGCCCGCACGTCCGACGACGCCGCCCCCTCGCGCGAGGGCGCGCGGCACGCGCACGACGTCATCCGCTCCGTGGTCGCCGCGACCGCGCGCGCCGACGTCGGGGCCGTGACGAACCGGGGCCGCGTGGTCCGCGTGTCGGTGCTCGACCTGCCCTCGCTCCCCCCGAGCCACGGGGCGCCCAGCCTGTCGGGCGGGGTGCCGGTGAGCGAGGTCGCGGCGCTCGAGTCCGGCGAGAAGGTGCTCGCGCTCGTCTCGCTCGCCCCCGACGCGCCCACGCTCGCGCTCGGCACCAAGGCCGGCGTGGTCAAGCGCGTCACGGCCGGCGACGTCCCGAGCAAGGACGTCTTCGACGTGATCGGGCTCAAGGACGGCGACGAGGTCGTGGGCGCGGCCGCCGTCGCGGACGACGACGAGCTCGTGTTCGTCTCGTCGGACGCGTCGCTGCTCCACTTCGCCGCGTCGTCGGTGCGGCCCCAGGGTCGTGCGGGCGGCGGCATGGCGGGCATCAAGCTCGCCGCGGGCGCCGAGGTGGTGTTCTTCGGCACCGTCGCCGCGCACGTGCGCGACGGCGACGGCAGCAGCGAGGGGCTCGCGGGCGCCGTCGTGGTGACGGTCGCCGGGTCCTCGGACGCGCTGCCCGGCACGCAGGCGGGCTCGGCCAAGGTCACGCCGTTCGAGCTCTTCCCCGGCAAGGGACGCGCGACCGGCGGCGTCCGCTCCCAGCGGTTCCTGCGCGGCGAGGACGCCCTCATCCTCGCGTGGGTCGGCGCCGCTCCCGCACGCGCGCTCGGCTCGGGCGGCCAGCCCCTCGACCTGCCCGCGCCCGACGCGCGCCGCGACGGCTCCGGCCAGCCCCTCGCCGCGCCGGTCGCCGCGGTCGGCTGACGGGCCCGATGGGCGCGCGCGCCCGGACCGTCCCTCGTACGCTCAGGACACGCTGCGGCCGACGAGGAGAGGGACGCGATGAGGCGTGAGGCCCAGTGGGGCGAGCTGACGACGGTCGAGCGGCGCCGCCACATCACGGGGACCGTGCTGCACGTGTTCGGCGCGTGGGCGCTCACGCTCGCCGCGTACGCGGTGCTGCCGCTCGACGGCGAGGCCCGGTCGGCGGTCCGGCTCGGCGTCGCCCTGCTGCTCGTCGCCGGCCTCGTCGTCTGGGAGGTCTGGCGGGTCATCGGCGCCGGGGTCCCGACGCTGCGTGCGATCCAGGCGCTCGGCACGATCGTCGCGGTGTTCCTCGCGACGTTCGCGTCCTCGTACCTCGCGATGTCGCACGCCGACCCGACCCGGTTCGACGTGCCGCTCGACCACGTGAGCGCGTTCTACTTCACGACGACGGTCTTCGCGACGGTCGGGTTCGGCGACATCGCGCCTCACGACCACCTCGGGCAGATCGTCGTCACGGCCCAGATGCTGCTCGACCTCGTCCTCATCGGCCTCGTCGTCCGCGTCATCATCGCGGCGGCGCGGATGGGCCACCGCCGGCGCAGCGACAGCGTCATCCCGCCCGTCGACGACCGCTCGATGGACTGACGCCGTCGTCAGAGCCGGCCGATCAGCCCCGCCAGCGGCGCGGGGACCCGGTCGAGGTCGACGGCCTCGGCGAGCAGGTGACCGTACCGGTGCTTGCGGCGCGCGCCCGCACCGAGGAACCGCCGCAGCTGCGCGAGCGGGTCCCTCCCCCGCCACGCCGGCTGACCCTGGAGCGTGCGGAACGCCCGCAGGTCGCCGTTCGCCTCGAGGAGCCGCTCGACCCCGGCGAGGCCGACCGCGCGCAGCAGCTCGTCCTCGAGGTCCTCGTCGCACACGAAGAAGCCGGCGGCGGCGAGCTCCGCCCGGTCCGACGGCGCGGCGATGCCCGCCTGCGCGAGCCCGCGCCGGAACACGCGCTCCTCGGCCGCGTCGCACAGACCCACGAGCCGCAGCCCCGCGCCCGCGGGGCCGAGCCGGCGCGCCTCGCGCGCGAGGGCGTGCGCCCCGCCGATCGGCAGGACGACGACGCCCTCGGCGGCGAGGTCGCGGCCGAGCCGGGTCGCGAGCGTCTCGACGGCGGCCTGGTCGCTCGCCCCCTCGACCAGCACCGCGGTCCTGGCACGCCGCCCGGGCACGGCTCAGCCCGCGAGCACCCCGGACGCGACGACGCCCCCGCCGCTGACGGCGACGAAGCGCTCGGGTCGCACGGCGACGACGACGCGGACGGCCGCGTCGGGGATCGGGTACTCGTTGCCGTACCGGACCTGCAGCGAGTGGTAGAACGACGCGTCGGCGTCGTCCGGGGTGATGGACTCGACGGTGCCGCGCACCTCGAGGAAGCGGTACTCGTCGTCGGGGTCGGCGATCGAGAGCGCGACCCGGGGCTCGTGCTCGAGGTTCTTGAACTTCTGCCGGGTCGAGGTGTGCGTGAACCGGAGGAGCTCGCCGTCCCACGCGAACCACATGACGCTCGACTGGGGCGAGCCGTCGGGGCGGATCGTGGCGAGGTGGGCGAACAGGGGGCGGTCGAGGAGGTCCGCGTGCGACGCGGGCAGCGTGGTCGGCATGCGGCCACGATAGGGCGCGGCCCGCGCCGGCGCACCGAGGTTCGCGGTGTGCCGGCGCGCCGTCACGGGGCGGCGTCGAGCCCGAGGAGCAGGCGAGCGATCCGCCAGCCGTCCTCGGTGCGCCGCACCGTCACGAGGAGGAAGCCGGTGGTCGCGACGGCCGCCCGACCGTCCGCGCTCGACGTCACGAGCAGGGAGGCCCAGACGACGGCGGCGTCCTGGTCGGCCCGGCGGAGCACGACGTCGGTCAGGTGGTGCCGGCGCTGGTCGGTCTCCGCGCGGGCGGCCTCCCGCACGAGGTCGACGACCGCCTCCCGCCCCTCGAGGGGGCCTTGCCGGGCGACTCCCGCGATCACGGCGGTCCAGGTGACGTCGTCGGCGAGGACGTCGGCGAGCGTGTCCAGGTCGCCGTGGTCGAGGGCGAAGGCGTACCGGGCGAGCACCTGCCGGACGGCGAGCTGCCCGGCCGGGTCGAGCCGGACCTCCCCGGGCGGTGCGTCGTCCAGGAGGCGGCTGCCCCAGGCGAAGCCGGACGCGGGGACCCCGGCGTCCGGGACGCGCGCCGGCCGGCCGGTGGGTGCGGCGGGCATCAGGCGACCGTGAGGACGAGCTTGCCGCGCAGGTGCCCCTCCGCAGCGCGGGCGTGCGCGGCGGCGGCGTCCTCGAGCGGGTACGTGCCGTCGATCGCGACCCGGACCGTGCCGTCCTCGAGCAGCCGCGCGGCCTCGGCGAGCTGCGGCCCGTGTGAGCGGACCTGGGTGCCCGAGACGGTGACGCCCAGCCGGGCGGTCTCCTCGTCGTCGTACTCGCCGAAGAACACGGGGAACAGGGCGCCGCCGCGGCGGAGCGTGCGCAGGAACCTGCTGCTCGCGCTGCCCCCGACCGCGTCGAGGACGAGGTCGACGTCCGTGACGACGTCCTCGGGGCGGGTCGTGGTGTAGTCGATGAACTCGTCGGCGCCGAGCCCGCGCAGGAACTCCTCGTGGCCGCCCGAGGCGACCGCGATGACGCGGGCGCCCCGCCACTTCGCGAGCTGCACGGCGAGGTGGCCGACGCCGCCCGCGGCGCCGTTGACGAGCACGGTCGCGCCGTCGAGGGGCACGGGCCGGTGCCGCGCCTCCTGGAACGGCGAGGGGTGGTCGTGCCCGAGCTCGACGAGGAACTGCCAGGCCGTGAGGAGCGACATGGGCGCGGCACCCGCCTCGACGTGGCTCACGCCGGCCGGCTTGGGCGCGAGGTCCGACGCGGGCGCGGCGACGTACTCGGCGTACGCCTGGCCGTCGAAGCTCGGGAACCGCAGCATGCCGAACACCGCGTCACCCACGGCGAAGTCCTCGACGCCCGGGCCGAGGGCCTCGACGACGCCCGACACGTCGGTGCCCGGGATCACCGGGAGGTCGAACGCGGGCCGCGTCTCCGGCGGGAGGTTGCTGAGCCCGTCGCGCAGGTACCAGTCGGGGGGGGGGGGTTGATGCCCACCGCGTGGACGCGGACCAGCACCTCCCCCGTGCCCGGGACGGGGACCGGCACCTCGTCGGCGGTGAGGACCTCCGGGCCTCCGTGCTCGTGCAGCCTGATGGCCCTCATGGTCTGTGCCGGCATCGTCGTCCTCCTCGCCCGCGGCGCGGGCTGTACGCTTTCGTGGATCAGCGATCCAGTTATCCGGATCACCGGTTCGAATATATGGACCACCGATCCGGATCGTCAACCGGACCCACCGACCCGACCCCTCAGGAGACCGAGATGCGCGCCGACGCGAGGAAGAACCGGGACCACCTGCTGGCCGTCGCGGGCACGGTGATCAGCGAGCACGGCGCCGAGGCGTCGCTGCGCGACATCGCGCGCCGCGCCGACATGGGGCTGGCCACGCTGCTGCGCCACTTCCCCACCCGCGAGGCGCTCCTCGACGCCCTCCTGCGCACGAGCTTCGACGAGCTCACGGCCCGCGCGGCCGAGCTCGAGGCGTCCCACGACCCGCGCGGCGCCCTCGAGGCGTGGCTCCGCGACTGCGTGGACGTCGCGCACCGGTACCGCGGGGTCACCGAGCTCATGGCGGCCGCCATCGAGGAACCGGAGTCCGCGCTGCACGCCTCGTGCGTCACCATGCGCGGAGCGGGCGCCGGGCTCCTGGCCCGCGCGCAGGCCGCCGGCGCGGCGCGCACCGACCTCGACGGCTCCGACCTGTTCGCGCTCGTCGCGTCGCTCGCGTGGCTCGGCGACCAGCCGGCGTTCGCGCCGCGCGCCGACCACCTGCTCGAGGTCGTGACGAGCGCGATCCTGGCGGCCTGACGGCGCGGTCCCGCGCGGTACGGCGCCGCCGTTCCCTACGGGACGGCGGGCCGAGGACGCGCGCGCGGGCCGCGGCGCGCGGCGGCCGGGGCCGCGGGGACGTCGTCGGCGGACGCGCGGTGCAGCACCCCCGCGGCGAGGAGCGCCTGCCCGACGGCGTACGTGGACATGACGACGATGCCGCCCGCGGTGCCGGCCGGGTGCCCGGCGAAGTGGCCGAGCGCGATGAGACCGTCGGACACGAAGAACACCGCACCGCCGAGGGCGGCGACGCGGCCCAGCCCCGAGGACAGCACGGCCATGGTCGTGAGCACGACCCCGTACACGACGACGGGCACGAGCATGCCGCCCGCGTGCGGCGCGCAGACCGCGACGAGCGCCCCGAACGCGACCGCGTAGCAGGCAACCGTGACGGGCCGGACGCGACGCCGGTCCGGCCAGAACGCCGTCACGTACGCGGCCTGTGCCAGCAGGAAGGCGCCGACCATGAGGAGGAACGCGCCGTCGCCGCTCGACGCGTTCGGGAGCACGTCGCCCAGCCACGACAGGCCGAGCGCGACCAGCGCCCAGCGCGTCACCCGCGCGAGCGGCCGGGTCGAGGCGGCGAGCACGACGACGGCGAGCAGCGGCATCAGCAGTGCCTGCGTGACCGCGGCGAGCGTGTCGGCGTGGGTGGTGATCGCCACGAGGTGGACGGCGAGGTCGAGCGCGTAGAGCACGCCCGGCACGACGACGCGCGCGAACGCCGCGCCGACGGTGCGGCCGACGGGTTGGGGCGTCTCGGTGTGCTGGGGGTCCGGGCGCGAGGTGCCCGTCTGCGGCTCGGGCTCGGGGGCGGAGGTCATGGTGCGTGCTGGTCCGTTCGTCGTCGCCGGCACGCCGTCGTGCCGGTGCGGGAAGGCTACCCGTTCGCCGTCGGCGGGCCGCCGATTCGCCTTGCGCGCGCCGCTACCGTGGTGCGATGGCACAGCTGCGGAAGGTCCAGGTCACGTTCGACTGCGCGAAGCCGTGGACGCTCGCCCGGTTCTGGTGCGAGGTGCTCGGCTACCGGCTCCCGACGCCGCCCGAGGGCTTCGCGTCGTGGGACGAGTACGAGCTCACCCTGCCGCCCGAGCGCCGCGACGCCGACGCCGCGTGCGAGGACCCGACGGGCGTCGGGCCGCGGCTCTTCTTCCAGCGGGTCCCGGAGGGCAAGGTCGTCAAGAACCGCGTGCACCTCGACGTGCGCGTCGGGACCGGGCTCGTCGGCGAGGAGCGGCTCGCGGCCCTCGAGGCCGAGGGAGCCCGGCTGGAGGCGCTCGGCGCCTCCCGGTTCCAGCTCCTGCTCGCCGACGAGGAGAACGAGTCCTGCCTCGTGATGCAGGACGTCGAGGGCAACGAGTTCTGCCTCGACTGACGCCCGGCGTCAGACCTCGATCGACAGCATCCGCGAGCCGACGGTCTTCGCGTACCCCAGGCTCGAGTAGAGCCCGTAGGCGCCGGTCGGGTTCTCGGTG
>Ga0180221_1001074_pt1 | contig 19853 bp, 19 predicted proteins | sample eDN5th37CKraftMG_FD_151339 | JGI IMG/M metagenome (GOLD analysis project Ga0180221, IMG submission 151339) | Enriched Miracle-Growth compost microbial communities from Emeryville, California, USA - eDNA 5th pass 37_C Kraft MG (version 2) (version 2) ...
GGCCCGCCGCGCCGGCCGCCCCACCGCCGATTTCCGCGCCCGTCTGGACGCCATCTTCCAGGCCGTCACCTCCGGCCTCCCCTGGTCGCGCTTCACCACGCCCCTCGCGCGCACCGACACGCTGCATCGCCAGTTCCGCCGCCTCGCCCATGCCGGGCTCTGGTCGCGCCTGCTCGCCGCCGTCACCGCGCGCGGCGCCCCGCCCGCGCTCCGCGCCATCGCCGGCTTCCTCGCCGCGGCCTATCGCCGCGCCATCCGCATCCTCGGCCTGGCCGGCATCCTGCTCGCCCGCCGCCTCGGCATGAGCGAGGCGCTGCCCGCCCCCGCCTGGCTGCTGCCCGATCCGGATTTGTCCGAAACCGTCCAGCGCCTGCTGTTCCGCCTGCTGCGCCGCCCGCCGCACCCCGGCCTGGCCGAGGCGCTGCGCCATGCCCGCGCCCTGCTGCGCGCCGCCGAAGGGCGCCGCCGCATCCCCGCCAGCCTGAAGCGCCGCTGATGATCCCGCGTCTCTCCCCGGGCCGTTCCGCGCGCTTCCCCTTTGGGCGCGCCTCTGCCCCGTTCCCCCCGCACTTGACCCCTCGGCGCACGCTTGCGAAACAGCCCCGCCGCGTTCTGCGGGCATTCAGCCAGGCCGGGGCGAACCGGTCGCCATCGCGACAAGAGGACGATAAGGCCATGCGCGACAGGGGCGAGTATCTGTTCACCTCGGAGAGCGTCTCCGAAGGCCATCCCGACAAGGTGGCGGACCGCATCAGCGACACGGTGCTGGACGCCTTCCTGGAGGCCGACCCGTATGCCCGGGTGGCCTGCGAGACGCTGGTCACCACCAACCGCATCATCCTGGCCGGCGAGACCCGCGGCCCCGGAAGCGTGACGCCCGAGCTGCTGATGCATCTCGCGCGCATGGCGGTGCATGACATCGGCTACGACCAGGAAGGCTTCTCCTGGAAGGACGCCGAGATCGCCTGCCACCTGCACGCCCAGTCCGCGCATATCGCGCAGGGCGTCGATGCCGCCGGCAACAAGGACGAGGGCGCCGGCGACCAGGGCATCATGTTCGGCTATGCCTGCACCGAGACGCCCGACCTGATGCCGGCGCCGCTCTACTACGCGCATCTGATCCTGCGCCGCATCTCCGAGCTGCGCCGCAACAACGACAAGTCGGTCGCCGGCCTGCTGCCGGACGCCAAGTCGCAGGTCACGCTGCGCTATGTGGACGGCAAGCCGGTCGGCGTCAGCTCCGTCGTCGTCTCCACCCAGCACGAGGAGGGGCTGAGCCAGGACCAGGTCCGCGCCCTGGTGCGCCCGATCGTCGAGACCAGCCTGCCGGAGGGCTGGACCGTGCCGGAGGACGAGTTCTACGTGAACCCGACCGGCAAGTTCGTCATCGGCGGCCCGGACGGTGACTGCGGCCTGACGGGGCGCAAGATCATCGTCGACACCTATGGCGGCGCGGCCCCGCATGGCGGCGGCGCCTTCTCCGGCAAGGACCCGACCAAGGTGGACCGCTCCGCCGCCTATGCCTGCCGCTACCTCGCCAAGAACGTGGTGGCCGCGGGCCTGGCCGAGCGCTGCACCATCCAGGTCTCCTATGCGATCGGCGTCTCCAAGCCGCTCTCGGTCTATTTCGACCTGCACGGCACCGGGCGCGACATCGACGAGGCGAAGCTGGCCCGCGTGGTGAACGAGATGGTCAATCTCTCGCCGCGCGGCATCCGCGAGCACCTGCACCTGAACCGGCCGATCTACGCACCCACCTCCGCCTACGGCCATTTCGGCCGCACGCCGGATGAGGAGAAGGGCACCTTCACCTGGGAAAAGACCGATCTGGCCGAGGAGCTGAAGCGCGCCTTCGGGCGTTGATCCGTGAGAGGGGCGCCGCCCCTCTCGCACTCTCCCCGCCAGGAACCTGAGGTTCCTGGACCTCCCCCGAGTCGGCGGGGTCCGGGGTGACACGGTCACCCCGGCGGGGGATCCAAGGGGGCGGCGCCCCCTTGGCCCCGGCCCGAAGCAGGTCCCACCGCCCATGAGCGAGATTCCTCCTCCTCCCGTCCCTGACCGGCTCTACGGCCGCCGCCGTGGCCACCCCCTGCGGGCCCGGCAGCAGCGCCTGCTGGAGCAGACGCTGCCCCGCCTCGCGCTCGATCCGGCCGACCCGCTGGGCTCCTTCCCCGCGCGCCCGCACGAGCTGTGGCTGGAGGTCGGCTTCGGCGGCGGCGAGCATGCCCTGGCGCAGATCGCAGCCAATCCGGCGGCGGGGCTGATCGCCGCCGAGGTCTTCGAGAACGGCATCTGCTCGCTGCTGAGCCGGCTGGTGCCGGAGGGCGGCGAGGCTACCGCGCCGCTGCCGCCCAACCTGCGGCTCTGGACCGAGGACGCGCGCCGCCTGCTGCGGGACCTGCCGGAGGGCTCGCTCTCCCGCCTTTTCCTGCTCTTCCCCGATCCCTGGCCCAAGGCGCGCCACGCCAAGCGGCGCTTCGTGCATCCCTCCATCCTGCCGGTGCTGGCGCGCGCCCTGCGCCCGGGCGGTGAATGGCGCATCGCGACCGATGACCCGACCTACCAGGCCTGGGTCGCCGAGGTGATGGAGGGGCAGGACCTCTTCACCCGCAGCCTCTTCACCGAGAGCCGCCCCGAGGGCTGGCCGGGCACGCGCTATGAAGCGAAAGCGCTGCGGGAAGGCCGCCAGCCCCTCTACTGGATCTGGCGTCGGCAAGGCTGACGCTGTCCCCGTGGCATAAAGGCCACGGGCGTCGTCGCTCTGAAACCACGGCCGATAATGCGGTTGACCCTCGCGCCGCGATCACGACACCGTGCGCCGCATGACCTGTTCCCGCCTTCTCGATCCCGCACAGGAAGCCGGGCGCCGCGGAGCCGAGACACTGGCAGCCGAGCGTGGCGGATGCATTCCCTGGTGTGGCCCTGCGGTTGTCGCGCTGGCCTCCGGTTGCTCTTACGCGGATGCCTGCGGCCTGCTGCACGCGGTCGCACCCGCGCGCTACGCACCCGGCGAGGAAGTCGTCACGGCCTATTGGCGCGACGTGCTGGCGGCGCTCGGCCGCGCCGGAATTCGGGCGGCGCCGCATAGCGTCGAGGGGCGCCCGACCCTGCTCTCGCTCGCCCGTCGCAGCGGGTTGGAGGCAGGCTTCTACCTGGTGCGCGTCACCGGCCACTTCCTGCTGCTGCGGCTGCACGGCTTCGGCCTGGCGCAGGTGCATGACAACCGCCTTTCCGGCGCCGTCCTCTCGCGCCGCACCCATGGCCTCTGCCGGGTGACGCACCTGGCTCGGCTCACCGGCGGATGATGCCGCAGGGGATGATGCCGCGGGCCGCAGGTTTCCTTGTCTTTCAGCCGTCCGGGCCTATATAGTCGGCTCGACATCTTCGCTGCACAGCCAGGGGGGTGGCCTTCACGGGCCGCCTTTTTTGTTTTTGGAAGACGACTCGCCCGTTCACGAGAGCCTGGAGGCGCGCATCGCCGCCGCCATCGAGCCCACCCTCACCGCGATGGGCTACGAGATCGTGCGCGTGCTGATCCAGGGCAAGCAGACGCCCACCGTGCAGATCATGGCCGACCGCGCCGATGGCCGGCTGATCGGCGTGGAGGATTGCGAAGCGATCAGCCACGCCGTCGGCGCCGTGCTGGACGTCGATGATCCCTTCCCCGGCGAATGGAACCTCGAGGTCTCCTCCGCCGGCATCGACCGCCCGCTCACCCGCACCAAGGACTGGCAGCGCTTCGCCGGCCATGTGGCCACCGCCGAGATGAGCATCCCCTTCGAAGGGCGCCGCCGCTTCCGCGGCGTCATCCTCGGCGCGGACGAGACGGTGGCGCGGCTGCGGTTGGAGGACGGCACCGACGTCGCCCTGCCGCGCGCCGACATGCGCCGCGCCAAGCTGGTGCTGACCGATGAACTGATCGCCGCGACAGCGGCCGATGCCGCCCACTCCCGCGGGGAGGAAGCTCCCGGCGCGGAGGAAGGCGACTCGCCTTTCGCCAAGAGGAACTGAGGACCATGGCCGCAGACGTCGCCATTGCCCGCCCGGAGCTGCTGCAGGTCGCCGAGGCGGTCGCGCGTGAGAAGATGATCGAGCGCGATGAGGTGCTGGAGGCGATGGAACAGGCCATCCAGAAGGCCGGCCGCGCCAAGTACGGGCACGAGAAGGACATTCGCGCCGTCATCGACCGCAAGAGCGGCGAGGTGAAGCTCTCCCGCTGGACCGAGGTGGTAGCCGAGGAGCCGGTGGAGAACGAGGCGACGCAGATCCCGCTGCGCATCGCCCAGAAGATCCAGCCCGGCATCGAGGTCGGCCAGTTCATCGTCGATCCGCTGCCGCCGATCGATTTCGGCCGCATCGCCGCGCAGACCGCCAAGCAGGTGATCGTGCAGCGCGTGCGCGAGGTCGAGCGCGGCAAGCAGTACAACGAGTACAAGGACCGCGTGGGCGAGATCGTCAACGGCGTGGTCAAGCGCACCGAGTACGGCAACCTAATGGTCGATCTCGGCCGCGCCGAGGCGCTGCTGCGGCGCGACGAGTGCATCCCGCGCGAGGCCTTCCGCAACGGCGACCGCGTGCGCGCCTATATCTACGACGTGCGCGAGGAGCCGCGCGGGCCGCAGATCTTCCTCTCCCGTACGCATCCCGGCTTCCTGGCGAAGCTCTTCGCGCAGGAGGTGCCGGAGATCTACGACGGCATCATCGAGATCAAGGCGGTGGCGCGCGACCCCGGCAGCCGCGCCAAGATGGCGGTGGTCAGCCGCGACAGCTCCATCGACCCGGTCGGCGCCTGCGTCGGCATGCGCGGCTCGCGCGTGCAGGCGGTGGTGGCCGAGCTGCAGGGCGAGAAGATCGACATCATTCCCTGGTCGGCCGACAACCCGACCTTCGTGGTGAACGCCCTGGCCCCGGCCGAGGTCAGCAAGGTCGTGCTGGACGACGAGAGCAAGCGGGTTGAAGTCGTCGTCCCCGATGACCAGCTATCGCTGGCGATCGGGCGGCGTGGCCAGAATGTCCGCCTCGCCTCCCAGCTGACCCGCTGGGACATTGACATCCTGACAGAAGCCGAGGCCAGCGAGCGGCGGCAGGAGGAGTTCCGCAAGCGGACCGGCCTCTTCGTCGAGGCGCTGGATGTGGACGATGTCATCGCCGGCCTGCTGGTCAGCGAGGATTTCAGCTCCGTCGAGGAGCTGCTGGAAGTGAGCGACGAGGATCTGGCCGCGATCGAGGGCTTCGACGAGAATGTCGCGGCCGAGCTGAAGCGCCGGGCCCAGGCCTGGCTCGACCGGCGCGACCAGGAGATGGACGAGAAGCGCCGGGCGCTGGGCGTCGAGGACGCGGTGGCCGAGGCCGGCGGCTTCAGTCCCGCCATGCTGGTGACGCTGGGCGAGAAGGGCGTGAAGACGCTGGACGACCTGGCCGATCTCGCCGCCGACGAGCTGATCGAGATCCTGGGCGCCGAGGCAGTGGACGAGGAAACGGCGAACGCCATCATCATGGCCGCGCGCGAGCACTGGTTCGCGCAGGAGGATGGCGCCGCCGCCAGGGAGAAGAGCGACGAACAGTAATCCAGCGCCCCCGACGGACCTCCCCACGGACCTCTCCCCCGAGGGGGAGGGGCCGGAGCCGGAACTGAAGGGCCCCCTGCGCCGCTGCATCGTGACGCGGGAGAGCCTGCCGAAGGAAGCGATGATCCGCTTCGTCATCGGGCCGGGGCGGGAGATCGTGCCGGATCTGGCAGGCAGGCTGCCGGGCCGGGGAATGTGGTTGAGTGCGCGGGCCGATGTGCTAGAACGCGCCCTGAGCCGTGGCGCCTTTTCGAAGGCGGCCCGCGGCCAGGTGCATTTGCCCCCAGACCTTCGCGCCCGGATCGAGACTGGCCTCAGGGGTCGCCTGCGCGACCAGCTGGGCTTCGCGCGCAGGGCCGGTCAGGCGGTGTGCGGCTTCCAGCAGGCGCGCGAATGGCTGCAGGCCGGACGGGCCGCCGTGCTGGTCGAGGCGTGTGACGGCAGCCCCAGCGAGCGGGCAAGGCTGGCCGGGCGGCGCGACGTGCCGCTCGTGGTCGTGCTGACAGCAGAGGAGTTGGGTGCGGTGTTCGGACGGGATCAGGCAGTGCATGTGGCGGTCGGCCGTGGGCCGATCGCGGAGAAACTGGTGCAGGAGGCGGGCCGTCTGGCTGCTGTCTCCGGTATCGCGAGCGGAGCAGGGACGTGAGTCCGGCAACGGCTCGCGATAGGATCGATGGCACAGGACGGATCGGGTTCAGGCGAACGAATGAGCGATCACAATGAGCAGGATACGGCGAAGGGCCGGCTGAGCCTCCGCCCCGGCGGGCGGATGGAGCTGGGCAAGACGGAGGCCGCCGGCACGGTGCGGCAGTCCTTCAGCCATGGCCGCGGCAAGACCGTGCAGGTCGAAGTGGTGAAGAAGCGCGCCGGCGGTCCGCAGACCGGCGGCGGCCGCGCCGCGGGTGGGCCGCAGGCGAGCGGGCCCCGCCCCGCCGGCGGGCCGCAGCGCACCGCCACGGGCCCTGTTGCGCGGGGCGGCAGCGGTTCCGCCACGGGGCGGCCGCTGAACCAGGCGGAGCAGGCCACCCGCCTGCGCGTGCTGGAGGAGCACCGCCGCGCCGAGGCCCAGCGCCAGCGCGAGGAGCGTGAGCGCCAGGCCCTGCAGCTGCGCAGCGCCGCCGAGGAGGCCGCGCGCAAGGCCGAGGAGGAGCGCCGCCAGGCCGAGGAGGCCGCGCAGCGCGCCATCGAGGAAGCGCGCCTGAAGGCCGAGGAGGAAGCCCGCCGCAAGGCCGAGGAGGAGGCGCGCAAGAACGCGCCGCCGCCACCCGTGGCGCCGCAGCGCCCGGCCGCCGCTGGCCCTCGCCCGATGGGCGCGCGGTCTGCCGGTGGCCCTGGCGCCGCTGGCGCGCCGCGCCGCCCGGCTGGCCCGGGTGCCGCTGCGCCGGGTGCCGCCGCGCCGCGCCTGACGCTGCGCGGCCGCGAGGAGGAGGACGAGCGCCCGAGCCCGGCGCGTCGCCCCGGCCTGCCCGCCGCCGCCAAGAAGCCCACCGCCCCGCCCCCCAAGAAGAGCGTTCTGGGTGGTGAGCGCCGCCGCGAGGGCAAGATCGACGTCGCCGCCGCCCTGGAGGGTGAGGACGAGCGCAGCCGTTCCATGGCTTCCGTCCGCCGTGCCCGCGAGCGCGAGCGGCGGCAGCAGGAGCTGCAGCGCCTCCGCTCCGAGGGCGTGAAGGTGGTGCGCGAGGTCGTCGTCCCCGAGGCGATCACCGTGCAGGAACTGGCGAACCGCATGGCCGCGCGTGGCGGCGAGGTGGTGAAGGCCCTCTTCCGCATGGGCGTTATGGCGACGCTGACCCAGACGATCGACGCGGACACCGCCGAGCTGGTGGTGAACGAGTTCGGCCACCGGGTGAAGCGCGTCTCCGAGTCCGACGTCGAGCTGGGCCTGGAAGGCGCGGTGGACGCGGAGGAGGATCTGCTGCCGCGCCCGCCGGTCGTCACGATCATGGGCCATGTCGATCACGGCAAGACCAGCCTGCTGGACGCGCTGCGCAAGACCGACGTGGCGGCGCGCGAGGCGGGTGGCATCACCCAGCACATCGGCGCCTACCAGGTGACGGTGGAGAGCGGCCAGAAGATCACCTTCATCGACACCCCGGGCCACGAGGCCTTCACCGCCATGCGCGCCCGCGGCGCCAGCGTGACGGACATGGTGGTGCTGGTGGTGGCCGCCGATGACGGCGTGATGCCGCAGACGATCGAGGCGATCCACCACGCGAAGGCGGCCGGCGTGCCGCTGATCGTGGCGGTCAACAAGATCGACAAGCAGGGCGTCAATCTCGACCGCGTGCGCAACGAGCTGCTGCAGCACGAGGTGGTGGTGGAATCCCTGGGTGGCGACACGCAGGAAGTGCAGGTCTCCGCGACCAAGGGCATCAACCTCGACAAGCTGCTGGAGGCGATCGTCCTGCAGGCCGAGGTGCTCGACCTGAAGGCGAACCCGGACCGCGCCGCCGAAGGCACCGTCATCGAGTCGAAGCTCGACAAGGGGCGCGGCCCGGTGGCCACGGTGCTGGTGCAGAAGGGCACGCTCCATCAGGGCGACATGGTGGTGGTCGGCGCCGAGTGGGGCCGCGTGCGCGCCATGCTCGACGACAAGAGCCGCCAGCTGAAGGAAGCCGGGCCCAGCCTGCCGGTGGAGATCCTCGGCCTCTCCGGCGTGCCGGCGGCGGGCGAGCCCTTCATCGCGGTGGAGAACGAGGGCCGGGCGCGCGAGATCAGCGAGTTCCGCCAGCGCAAGCTGCGGGACAAGCAGGCCGCCGCCGCCGGTGCCGCTCGCGGCACGCTGGCCGACATGATGGCGCGCATCCAGGCGGGCGAGCAGAAGGAGGTCGCCGTCGTCGTGAAGGCCGACGTCCAGGGCTCGGCCGAGGCGCTCGGCGTCACCCTGGCGAAGTTGTCGCGCGACGAGGTGAAGGTGCGGGTGCTGCACAGCGCCGTCGGCCAGATCACCGAGAGCGACATCCAGCTCGCCAAGGCGTCCAATGCCATCGTGGTGGCCTTCAACGTCCGTGCGACGGGGCAGGCACGCGAGATGGCGCAGCGGGACGGCGTGGACATCCGCTACTACTCGATCATCTACGAGGTGGCGGATGACGTGGAGAAGCTGGTGCGCGGCAAGCTCGCCCCGATCCAGCGCGAGAAGTTCCTGGGCTATGCGCAGATCCTCGAGGTCTTCGAGGTCAAGCGCCTGGGCAACATCGCCGGCTGCCGCGTTACCGAGGGTGTGGTCCGCCGCGGCTGCGGCGTCCGCCTGCTGCGCGACGGCGTGGTCATCCACCAGGGCGAGCTGGCGACGCTCCGCCGCTTCAAGGACGACGTGAAGGAAGTCACGAACGGCTACGAGTGCGGCATGAGCTTCGCCAACTATGACGCCATCAAGGTCGGCGACCAGATCGAGTGCTACGAGACCGAGACCGTCGCCGCGGTCTGACGCCTGCGGCCGGGCCTCACCGCCCGGCCGTGAACTGACAGAAAAAAGAAGGGGGCCTGGGGGAATTCATTCCCCCGGCCTTTCTTCGTTTGGTGAAGAGTAGTTCGTCATGGCCAAGAAGCCTGCCACCCCCGGCGCCCCCAGCCAGCGCATGCTCCGCGTCGCCGAGGAGGTGCGGCACGCGCTTTCCGCCGTCTTCCTGCGCGGCGAGCTGCACGACCCTGACCTGGACGGGCGGCACATCACCGTCACCGAGGTGCGTGCCTCGCCTGACCTCAAGCACATGACCTGCTTTGTCGCCGCGCTCGGCCGGGCGGTGACGTCGGAGGAGCTGAAGGGCCTGAAGCGGGTGCAGCCTTTCCTGCGCACGCAGGTGGCGCGGGCGGTGCGGCTGAAATTCGCCCCCGAGCTGCATTTCCAGCCCGACACGGCGCTGGACTACGCGATGAAGATCGAGGCGGTGATGCGCCGCCCCGAGGTGCAGCAGGACCTTGGGCCGCGCCCGGAGGGAGAGGACGAGGCCTCTTGAGCAAGGCTGACACGCCGCCGGATACGCCCCCTGGGGAAGCGCCGGTGATCCGCACCATCGCCATGCCCGCGGACACCAATCCGGCGGGCGACATCTTCGGCGGCTGGCTGATGGCGCAGATGGATATGGCGGCCGGCAATGCCGCCGCCCGCCGCGCGCGCGGCCGCTGCGCGACCGTGGCGGTGGAGGCGATGAGCTTTCTCTCCCCGGTGCGGGTGGGCGACGAGGTCAGCCTCTATGCCGAGATCCTGGGCACCGGCCGCAGTTCGATGCGCATCCGCGTGGAGGCTTGGCGGCGGGAGCGGGAAGGCGAGCACGCCAACCGCGTGACGGAGGCGGTCTTCACCTTCGTCGCGCTGGATGCGACGGGCCGGCCGCGGCCCCTGCCGGCGGCGTGAGGCGGCCACGCCCTTTCAATTTGCGCCGCCGCCCGGCGGGTAGTATTCCGCCGCACCCCGCGCCCTGATGGGAGATCCAGGAACCTCAGGTTCCTGGCGGGAGAGCGCGAGAGGGCAGGGCCCTCTCGCAGATGCCGCCGGTCGCAAAAGAGATTTCATGCCCCGCCCCAACCGCAAACCGAAGGGCCGCCCGCTGGATGGCTGGCTGATCGTCGACAAGCCTTCCGGCATCGGCTCGACCGATGTGGTGAACAAGCTGAAGCGTGCCTTCCAGGCGCAGAAGGTGGGCCATGGCGGCACGCTGGACCCGCTGGCGACGGGCGTGCTGCCGCTCGCCTTCGGCGCGGCGACGAAGATGGTGCCTTACGTCATGGACGGCACCAAGACCTACCGCTTCACGCTGAAGTTCGGCGAGCTGCGCGACACCGATGATGCCGATGGCAAGGTCATCGGAACCTCCGAGGCCCGTCCGACGGACGAGGCCATCCGCGCCGCGCTGCCCGCCTTCATCGGCGAGATCATGCAGGTGCCGCCGATCTTCTCGGCCATCAAGGTGAATGGCGAGCGCGCCTATGACTTGGCGCGGGAGGGGCAGCTTCCGGAACTGGCGCCCCGCCCGGCGCGGGTGGACCGCTTCGAGCTGGAATCCCGCCCCGATGCGGATACCGCCGTGTTCCTCGTGCAGTCCGGCAAGGGCGTCTACATGCGCTCGCTGGCGCGGGACATCGCGCGCGCGGTGGGCACGGTCGGGCATATCGCGACGCTGCGGCGGATGCGCGTCGGGCCCTTCCTGGAAGAGGCCGCGATTCCGCTGGACAAGCTGGTCGGATCGGGGGATACCCCGCCTCCTTCCCCGGATCTTCTGCTTCCCGTGACGACCGCGCTGGCCGACATCCCGGCACTGGCCCTCACGGAAGCCGAGATTGCCCGCCTCTCCTTCGGCCAGGCCATTTCCCTGGTCGAGCTGATGGGGCGGATCCCAGGCGATGCCAGCCCCGATGGCGGGCTGGTGCGCGCCATGGCGGGGGAGCGCCTGAAGGGCCTCGCCAGGCTCGAATCCGGCCTTCTCAAGCCGGAGCGCTGGCTGGGCCCGGGTGAAACGACCCTCGTCGCGCCGCCGCCCGCGGGCGCGGATGACGACACTGCATGAAAGGCTAAGCCGATGTCGACCATCACCGCCGAGCGCCGCGCGGAACTGATCCAGCAATACGCCACCAAGGCCGGCGATACCGGCAGCCCGGAAGTCCAGGTGGCGCTGCTCTCCGAGCGCATCTCCGCGCTGACCGAGCACCTGAAGACCCACCCGAAGGACTTCCACAGCCGCCGGGGCCTGCTGGTGCTGGTCGGCCAGCGCCGTGGCCTGCTGGACTACCTGAAGCGCAAGAACCAGGGCCGCTACGCTTCCCTGATCGAGCGACTCGGCCTCCGCCGCTGAGCCACGCGCCGGGGGAAGCCGCTTTCCCCCGGCCGCTGCGGAGCGGCGCCGCGCCGCCGCTCCGTGCGCCGCCCCAGGGCAGACTGCCCGGTTCCACGGCAGCATTGCGGTTTGCGGCCCTCTCCATCCCTCATTCGCCTCATGCATGCTCCGCCGCTCCATGGCACAGGGCTTGCATCTTCCCCCAGGCTGCATTGTCCCTTTGGCTTCCCACGGGGAAATCGATGCGCCACGATTGCACCGGCCCTTCCAGACGGCTAACGGGCAGAAAGGCAGGCCTCCTTGCAGGGCTGCCCTGCTGCCGGCGCAAAGCCGCCAGCCCATGGGAGGAGCCGCCGGCGACGAGCCGGATGGCGCAAAGAAAGGGAGTGAGAGATTGATGAAGCCCTTGCGGCTTGCCACCCTGCGCGCACTCGGCGCGGCTGTCCTGGCCACCGCCGTGGCGGCCCCCGCCCTGGCACAACAACCGCAACAGCCGGCCGCGCAACAGGGCGCGCCGACGATGGACGCGGTCAAGGCACGCGGCACGCTGAGCTGCGGCGTCAATACCGGCCTGGCCGGCTTCGCCCAGCCCGACAGCCAGGGGCGCTGGACCGGATTTGACGTGGACTATTGCCGCGCCATCGCCGTAGCCTTGTTCAATGACGCGAACAAGGTGCGCTACGTGCCGCTCACCGCGCAGAACCGCTTCACGGCGCTGCAGTCGGGCGAGATCGACATGATGGCGCGCAACACCACCATGACGCTGTCGCGCGACACCTCGCTCGGCCTCGACTTCCCGGCCATCAATTTCTACGACGGCCAGGGCTTCATGGTGAAGGCCAACCTGGGCCTGAAGTCGGCCAAGGAGCTGGACGGCGCCACCATCTGCGTGCAGCCCGGCACCACCACCGAGCAGAATCTGACCGACTGGGCCCGCGCCAACAACATCAAGTTCAACCCGGTGGTGATCGAGCGGGTGGAGGAGGTGGTCGGTGCCTATATCTCCGGCCGCTGCGACGCCTATACCACTGACGTCTCGGGCCTGGCCGCCACCCGCTCGGCGCAGCCGACCCCCGACGAGCACGTGATCCTGCCCGAGGTGATCAGCAAGGAGCCGCTGGGCCCGGCCGTGCGGCATGGTGACCAGCGCTGGGCCGACCTGGTGCGCTGGGCCCACAACGCGCTGCTGGCCGCCGAGGAGCTCGGCATCACCAGCAAGAATGTCGAGGAGGCGGCCGCCAACGATACCCGGCCCGAGGCGCAGCGCCTGCTGGGCAAGACCGGCGGCCTGGGCGCGATGCTGGGCGTGGACAATGCCTGGGCGGTGCATGTCATTAAGGCCGTGGGCAACTATGGCGAGATGTTCGATCGCCACCTGAAGCCGATCGGCATCCAGCGCGGCCCGAACGCGCAGTGGACGCAGGGCGGCCTGCAGTACTCGCCCCCCTTCCGGTAAAGAGGGCCTGAGCGACCGCGGGGCCGGCGCGCCGGCCCCGCACCCCATCCCGGCGAGTGGCGCGAAAGACGCCCCGCCAGGCAGGGGCTGATGAAAAAAGCAAAAACGGGGCTTCAACATGTCCGACACCGCCGCCGATCCGAGGCTGCTGCGCGCCCCGCCGAAGCGCGGCATGCGCCTCTCCTGGGCCGATGAACGGCTCCGCGCCATTGTCTGGCAGGTGTTGGTGCTGGGGGTTGTGGGCGGCATCATCTGGTGGCTCGTCAGCAACACCGCGCACAACCTGGAAGTGCGCCGCATCGCCACCGGCTGGGGCTTCCTCTCGCGCGAGGCCGGCCTGCCGGTCGCCGAGAGCCTGATTTCCTACAACCCCACCAACACCTATGCCCGCGCCCTGCTGGTCGGCGTGCTGAACACGCTGAAGGTCGCGGTGGTGGGCATCATCCTTGCCACCATCATAGGCACGCTGATCGGCATCGCCCGGCTGTCGAAGAACTGGCTGCTCTCCCGCATCGCGGCCGTCTATATCGAGGTCATCCGCGACGTGCCGCTGCTGCTGCAGCTGCTGTTCTGGTACACGCTGCTGCAGGCGCTGCCCTCGCCGCGCCAGTCGCTGCACCCGATGGCGGGCGTCTTCCTCTCCAACCGTGGCCTGCGGCTGCCCTGGATCGAGTGGCAGGACGCGCACAGCTTCGCCCTGCTGGGGCTGGTGGCGGGCGTGGTGGCCACCTTCCTCTATGCGCGCCAGGCCCGCGCCAAGCAGATGGCCGATGGCCAGCCGCGCAGGGTCTGGCCGGTGGCACTGGGCTGCATCATCGGTCTGCCGCTGCTGATCTGGCTGGCCTTCGGCGCGCCCTTCACGGGCGACATCCCGTCGCTGCGCGGCTTCAACTTCGCGGGCGGCGTGGCCGTCACGCCGGAATACTTCGCGCTGCTGCTGGGCCTCGTGACCTATACCGCCGCCTTCATCGCCGAGATCGTCCGCGCCGGCATCCAGGCGGTGGCCAAGGGGCAGTGGGAGGCGGCCGAGGCGCTCGGCCTGCAGCGCGGTCTGATCATGCGCAAGATCGTCCTGCCCCAGGCGCTGCGGGTGATCGTCCCGCCGATGACCAGCCAGTACCTGAACCTGACCAAGAACTCCTCGCTGGCAGTAGCCATCGGCTACCAGGATATCGTCTCGATCGCCAACACGACGCTGAACCAGACCGGGCAGGCCATCGAAGGCATCGCCATCATCATGATCGTGTATCTGACGATCAGCCTGTCGATCAGCCTCTTCATGAACTGGTACAATGCGCGGATCGCGCTGGTGGAGCGCTGAGCCATGACCATGAACGCCAAGGGCTTTGGCCCGCGCATTGCCGGTTCATTCGGCGTCGCCGGGCCGAGGCCCGGCTATGCGGCGCGGATCGCGCTGGTGGAGCGCTGAGCCATGGCCGAGATCACCGCCGAAGCCACCGCGCCCCGCGACGTCCCGGCCAGCCCGGCCGAGCCGCGGCGGCCGCCGATCCTGGCCGTCGGGCCATTGGCCTGGCTGAAGGCCAACCTGTTCTCCTCCTGGATCTCCACCGCCGTCACGCTGGCGCTGGTCTATCTGCTCGTCCGCTGGGCCATCGGCTTCGTGGACTGGGCCTTCGTCAACGCCATCTGGTCGGTGCCGGTGACGGCGCAGGGGCCGCAGACCCAGGCCTGCCGCGCGCTCGACGGCGCCGGCGCCTGCTGGGCCGTCATCACGGAGAAGCACCGCTTCATCCTGTTCGGCACCTATCCCTATGAGGAGCACTGGCGGCCGGCGCTCTGCATCCTGCTGTTCATCGGGCTCTATATCGTCTCCGCCATGCGCCGCTTCTGGCGGCCGGTGCTGGGGCTGATCTGGCTGGTGACGCTCGTCCTCATCGGGGTGCTGATGTGGGGCGGCGTGCTCGGCATGCCCTATGTGCCGCAGGAGCGCTGGGGCGGGCTGGTCATCACCCTGATCCTCTCCACCTTCGGCATCGCGCTGGCCTTCCCGCTCTCCGTCCTGGTGGCGCTCGGCCGCCGCTCACGGATGCCCGCCATCAGGCTGCTCTGCATCCTCTATGTCGAACTGATCCGTGGCGTGCCGCTGATCAGCCTGCTCTTCATGGCCAGCGTGATGTTCCCGCTGTTCCTGCCGGAGGGGGTCAATTTCGACAAGCTGCTGCGGGCGCAGGTGGCCATCATCCTCTTTGCCGCCGCCTATCTGGCGGAGGTGATCCGCGGCGGGCTGCAGGCGCTGCCCAAGGGCCAGTACGAGGCGGCCGACGCGCTCGGCCTCTCCTATTGGCAGAAGACCGGCTTCATCATCCTCCCCCAGGCGCTGCGGCTGGTGATCCCGCCGCTGGTCAACACCTTCATCGGCATGTTCAAGGACACCTCGCTGGTGCTGATCATCGGCATCTTCGACCTGCTGACCGCGGGCAAGACGGCGATCATCGAGCCGGCCTGGCAGGGCTTCGGCGTCGAGGTCTATGTCACGGTCGCGCTCATCTACTTCTGCTTCTGCTTCGCCATGTCGCGCTACAGCCAGTCGCTGGAGGCGGAGTTCAACCGCCACACCGCCCGCTGAGGCCGCCATGAACCGCAACTCTCGCTTCCACGGAGCCAAAGCCGCATGAGCGCCACGATGGACACGGGGGGCCAGAACTCGCAACTGGCCTCCGCCGCCCGCACCGATGGCCCGCCGGCCATCCTGCTGGACAAGGTGAACAAGTGGTACGGCAGCATGCACGTGCTGCGCGACGTCTCGCTCAACGTGGCGCAGAGCGAGCGCGTGGTGGTCTGCGGCCCCTCGGGCTCTGGCAAGTCCACCATGATCCGCTGCATCAACCGCCTGGAGCAGCACCAGGAAGGGCGCATCGTGGTGGACGGCATCGAGCTGTCCGACGACCTGCGCAGCCTGGACGCCATCCGCCGCGAGGTCGGCATGGTGTTCCAGAGCTTCAACCTGTTCCCGCACCTGACGGTGCTGGACAACTGCACCCTGGCGCCGATCTGGGTCCGCCGCATGCCGAAGAAGCAGGCGGAGGAGCTGGCGATGGACTACCTGACCCGGGTGAAGATCCCCGAGCAGGCGAAGAAGTTCCCCGGCCAGCTCTCCGGCGGCCAGCAGCAGCGCGTGGCGATCGCCCGCGCGCTGTGCATGAAGCCCAAGATCATGCTGTTCGACGAGCCGACCTCGGCGCTCGACCCGGAGATGATCAAGGAAGTGCTCGACACCATGGTGATGCTGGCCGACACCGGCATGACCATGATCTGCGTGACGCACGAAATGGGCTTCGCCCGGCAGGTCGCCGACCGCGTGGTGTTCATGGACCGCGGCGAGATCGTCGAGGCCGGCGTGCCGGAGCAGATCTTCAACGACCCGAAGACCGAACGGCTGAAGACCTTCCTCAGCCAGATCCTGCGCGGGCACTGACCTCTCGCGGGGGCGCCGCCCCCGCACCCCCGCCGGGGAGGCTGAGCCTCCCCGGACCCCTGCATTCTTCAGCCCTTCCCAGGTGGGCCGCCCGGTCTCAAACGGCCTCTTAGAACAAGGCGGCCACCGTGACCTTCACGGCCTCCGCGGCCTTGACGACGGCGGCCACGGAATTGGCGCCGGTGGTGATGCCCTCGATGAGGCCGCGGAGGGTGAGGCTGTTCGGCTGCTTGCGCCCGATCTCCTCGCCGATCCGGTCAGCCGTCCCGAGCAGTTCCTCAGCTTGCGCAAGCTCCGCCCTGTGCTCGGCGATGGCCTGGCGGAGCGCCTCAAGCTCGCGCCTGGTCGCTTCCAGGCGATCCTCGCGCGGAGCCGCCGTCTTCCGCAGGGACCCGCTCGCCCTGGAATGGGAGCCCACGGCGATGGCAACCGCCTCGATTCGGCCCGGACCTGAGACGATGATCCCCCGGTTGTCCGCGCCCATGGTCGCCTCCCGCTTCATGTCCGTGCCGGCATGGTGGGCTTTTCGCCCGGACGCCGCCCGGTGCCCGCGCGGGCGCCCTCACCCACGGCCAGGCTTCCGGCCTGCACCGACCCGCCCGAGACGATGATGCCGTAGTTCATGATCGTCTCGGCCTTGGCGCGCAGCTCGGACGTGTCAACGTTGTGCTCGCCCAGGAACTCGGTGATGAAATCGATGATGTGCTGCTCGACGATCTTGGTGTGCATCTCCTTGTCGAGGCGCTGGAAGTACACGTGGTAGTTCGTGCCGGCCTGCTTCTCCCGCATGCTCTGCCCGGCCCCGTAGTCGAAGCGCGGATTGAAGCGGGCCGCCTTCCGCATCTCCCGCCGGGCGAGGAACCGGGTCACCGGCCGCAGGATGCTGGCGGCGACGGAAACCGGCGCGGCGAGCAGCATGGGGATCGCGAGGAGCAGCGAGGAGTTCAGGAGGCGGCCGATATCGGAGATCCGCACGCCGGGATACTGGCGGTCCACGAAGTGGCATTTCTCGTTCAGCGGAGGCAGCAGGAAGTAGTTCGCCTCGCAGAACAGCTTCGTGCCGTTCTTCTGGAACCGCAGGAACACGGAGACGACGATTTCCCCTCCCCAGTCCTGCACCTCCAGGCAGAGATAGTGGCGGACATAGGTATTCGGGTGCTCGCGGTAATGCTCGACGATGTTTCTCCCGGCCTGGGCGAGGGGCGGGGCGTAGATGTCCGGCAGCAAGGTCCGGTCATCGCGAAGGGAGCAGCCTTCCACGAACAGCCTGTCCTCGACCCCGACATTCGGTAGGCCCAGGCCCCGGAGGGACTCCTCCAGGCGCCCGTAGAGCTCGGATACCGTGAAATCCTCGCTCGGGCGCGCCTCATCCTTGGCGCGCGCCAGATTGACGGCGAAGGACCAGCCGCCCAGGTTCTGCCCGGCGCCGACAAAAGGTGAGAAGCCGCTATAGGCGATGACATTCCCCTCCTCGGCCGGCCGGGCGGAAGGCGGCAGGGCGGCGAAGCCGGCGGGCGAGAGGCGGCGCTTCGCCAGGACATAGTCGATGGTCCTTTCGCCGAACACCACGGCTGCGGCGATGATCACGGCCAGGGTGATTGCTCCCAGGTACTCCTCGACGACCAGGTTCCAGAACTCCGGGTAGGCCACCAGATCGGCGAGAAAGCCGCTCCCGATCAGGGGCACCCAGGCCAGGAGCAGGAGGGCGTTGCGGATGGTCTTCTGCCGGCGGACCTTCCGGCATTCCTGAATGACCAGGCCGCGGTCCACGCCGGTCTCGGGGGAGGGGGCGTGGAGCCGCTCGTCCACTTCAACGCGGCTCAGGAACTGGTTGCGGAAGCGCCAGTCGCTGTGCGCGGCGGCGAGAAGGTAGCGGGTCGCCTCGCTCCGCCTGCCGCCGGCGGCCCTTGCCCGCGCCGGCCCGCCCTGCGGGGGCGGCGCGGCCGGCCGCGCTGGCTCCTTCCCACGGGAGGCACTGTCGAGCAGAACATCCCCGGCCTGATCAACGCCCATTCCGGCCTCCTGCCGTCAGGGAATGAGGCGAGCGGCCTGTACCATCGCATGGCGGGCGATGCCGTTCCTCCAATTCCGGTGGCGCCCCATTCAAGTGTTAGTTACGTATAAGAAACAATCACCGGATGCCGGGCCCGTTCTGGCCCAGCCATCCTCGCTTCTGATGGCGGGGTCTGGGGTGACACTGTCACCCCAGCGGGAGAGCGCGAGAGGGCGGCGCCCTCTCGCTTCCACGCCTCAGGGCCAGGGCACCGGCTCAGTGTTCGCGGCGATGTAGAGCGGGTGCCCCGGCTCACCGGACTGCGTCACCTTCAGCGCCATCGGCTGCACGCCCGCCTCCCGGAGCAGCTTCGCCACAGCCGGGCCGCGCCAGCGCAGCGGCTTCGGCGGCAGGCCCCAGGCGGCGATCACCTTTTCCGCCCGCGCCGCCCATTCGGCGATGGCGGCGTCGTTGCCCGGGCCGACGGGGTCTTCCGCCTCCAGCAGCATGGCGGGGCGGGTGGCGCGCAGCGCGAAGATGTTCAGCACCACCATGGCGCCGAAGCCCCAGCGACGGGTGAAGTCGCGCGCCCGCCGGACGGTGGGGTCATCCACCTGCTCGTCGGCGGTGGAGGGGTTCATCATGATCCAGGCGGCGAAGCCGGGGCTGCCGAAGGGCTTCCCGTCCCAGCGGCGCTCCAGGAAGGTTCGGTAGCGGCCGCAGTCCGAGAAGGCGGCCCGGCTGACCACATCGCCCGAGACGGCGAGCCGCACCTTGCCGCCGGGGTCGTGGCGGTCCTGCGGGCGGAGGGAGAGGTCGGTCATGATGTGTCCTGCTCAGCAAGGCTGGGGGGAACAGGATTCCCCCCAGACCCCCCTTACTTTCCGCAAGCTCTCGGGACGCGCTCCGCGCGCCCTCCCTGGCCGTGTTCAGCCAGCGGGCCAACTGACAGAAGAAGATGAGGGGGGCCTGGGGGAGACTTCCTTCTCCCCCAGCTCTTTTCTCAGCGCGCCGAGGCACTGGCCTCGCTGCGATGCGCGCCGACGCGGGTGGCCAGCGCCGCGGCCATGAAGTCGTCCAGTTCGCCGTCGAGCACCGCGTCCGGGTTGCCCTTTTCGACGTTGGTGCGCAGGTCCTTCACCAGCTGGTAGGGCGCGAGGACATAGGAGCGGATCTGGTGGCCCCAGCCGATGTCGGTCTTGCCGGCCTCGGTGGCCGCCGTGGCCTCCTCGCGCTTGCGCAGCTCCAGCTCGTAGAGGCGGGCCTTCAGCATATCCATGGCGATGGCGCGGTTGCGGTGCTGCGAGCGGTCCTGGGTGGAGGCGGCGACGATGCCGGTCGGGATATGCGTGAAGCGGACGCCGGACTCGGTCTTGTTCACGTGCTGGCCGCCGGCGCCGGAGGCGCGGAAGGTGTCCACCTTCAGGTCCGCCGGGTTGATCTCGATCTCGATCTTGTCGTCGATTACCGGGAAGACATAGACGCTGGCGAAGCTAGTCTGGCGCCGCGCGGCGGCATCGAAGGGGGAGATGCGCACCAGGCGGTGCACGCCGCTCTCCGTCTTCAGCCAGCCATAGGCATTGGGGCCGCTCACCTGGATGGTGGCGGACTTGATGCCGGCCTGCTC
>Ga0180221_1001075_pt1 | contig 19851 bp, 14 predicted proteins | sample eDN5th37CKraftMG_FD_151339 | JGI IMG/M metagenome (GOLD analysis project Ga0180221, IMG submission 151339) | Enriched Miracle-Growth compost microbial communities from Emeryville, California, USA - eDNA 5th pass 37_C Kraft MG (version 2) (version 2) ...
AGGTGCACTATCCGGACCAGTATGTCGATTACGCCCCGGATGCGCTGGGGCGGGCGACGCGGATCGGCAACTACGCCACGAACATCAGCTATTTCCCCGACGGCGCGGTGCAGGGTTACACGCTGGGTAATGGCGTAAGTTCCCCCGTCAAGCAGACACTTGAAAAGTAGAACCGCTGGCGGCTTGTTGGCGGTACTCGACGGGCGTCAGGTCACCGAGCGATGCGTGGGGGCGCTGCTCGTTGTACCAGTAGGCGGCCTCACGGACGTCCTCCAGGCGGGCAAACAGGTGTTGGTCGAGCACTTCCTCGCGGAAGGTTCGGTTGAAGCGTTCGATGTAGGCGTTCTGGTTGGGCTTGCCGGGCTGGATGTACTGGATGGCCACGCCGCTGGCCTTGGCCCACTGGGTAAAGGCCTCGCCCAGGAACTCCGGCCCGTTGTCCGAGCGCAGCACCTGCGGCAATCCGTGGTCGCGTTTGATCTGTTCGAAGATGCGCACCAGCCGCGCCGAGGTGATCGACGTGTCGACCTCGATGTGCAGTGCCTCGCGGTTGAAGTCGTCGACCACGTTGAACGTGCGGAAACGGCGGCCGCAGGCCAGTGCGTCGCTCATGAAATCGATCGACCACACCGTATCGGGCAGCTGCGGCACGTACAGCGCCACGCGTTCGCGCTTGGGAAGGCGGCGCCGTGCGGCCCGCCGGAGGTTGAGCTTCATCGTCTTGTACACCCGATGGATCCGTTTGGGGTTCCAGTCCGACCGCGCCTTGCGCAGCTGGGCGCAGCACTTCCAGAACCCTCGACTGGGCCGATCCTCGACCAGGCGAGCCAGTGCGGCGATGAGCTCGGCGTCACGCATGGTCCAATCCAGCGGCGGGCGATAGTAGGCGGCACGCGACAACCCTACACACGTACAGGACCGGCGTAGCGGCCGCGCGTGCACCTCGGATCAGGTAGCGCACGGCCTCGCGCTTGCTCGCCGGTCCTACAGTTTTTTTGCGATCAGGTCCTTCATCGCCGCGTTGTCCAGCGCCAGCTCGGCGTACATCCGCTTCAGCCGTGCGTTCTCCGCCTCGCGTTCCTTGACGCGCTTGAGGTCGGACGCCTCCATGCCGCCGTACTTGCTCTTCCACTGGTAGTAGGTCGGCACGCTGATGCCGGCCTGTCGGCAGATGTCCTTGACCGGCACTCCGGCGTCGGCCTGCTTGAGGATCGAGACGATCTGCGTCTCGGTGAACTTCGATTTCTTCATGGAACCTCCTGGCGAGAGAACGATGCCAGAAAGTTCTACTTTCGAGATGCCTACCTAGCGGGGGAGCTTACGGTTGCACGATAATCTTGATGTAGGGTCAATTGATGGATTGATTCCCATCTGACTGGCATTTTAGGAAATGCTTATGAGTGATCTCCACAATAGGGTGTAAGAATTGGGTGGTTATTCGGTGCCGGCCGTTTGGGTCGTCAGTGACAGTGGCTAGGCGGCGAACTGCAACCGCGCCAGCTCCGCGTACAGGCCGCCCTCGGCCAGCAGCGACTCGTGCGTGCCCTGCGCCACGATGCGGCCGCCGTCCATCACCACGATGCGGTCGGCGCGCTGGACGGTGGCCAGGCGATGGGCGATCACCAGGGTGGTGCGGCCCTTCTCCAGCCGGCCCAGCGCCTGCTGGATCGCCGCCTCGGACTGCGCGTCCAGCGCCGAGGTGGCCTCGTCCAGCAGCAGCAGCGGCGCGTCGCGCAGGATCGCGCGGGCGATGGCGATGCGCTGGCGCTGGCCGCCGGACAGGCGCACGCCGCGCTCGCCCAGCTCCGAGGCATAGCCCCCGGCCAGCGCCTCGATGAACTCGTGCGCCTCGGCGGCGCGCGCCGCGGCGCGCACTTCCTCGTCGGTGGCGTCCTGGCGGCCGAAGCGGATGTTGTCGGCGGCGGAGCCGGCGAAGATCGCCACCTCCTGCGGCACCAGCGCGATCGCGCCGCGCAGCTCGGGCAGCGCCAGCGCGCGCAGGTCCACGCCGTCGAAGGTGATGCGGCCTTTCTGCGGGTCGTAGAAGCGCAGCAGCAGCGCCAGCACCGTGCTCTTGCCGGCGCCGGAAGGGCCGACCAGCGCCACCGTCTCGCCGGCGCGGACGGCGAGGTCGAAGTCGTGCAGCGCCGGCGCGTCCTGCCGGGTGGGGTAGCGGAACTCCACGTGCTCGAAGCGCAGCGCGCCGCGCACCGGCCGGGGCAGGGCGAGCGGCCGCGGCGGGGCGGCGATGGTCGGCTGCTCGGCGAACAGCTCGCCGATGCGCTCCATCGCGCCGGCCGCGCGCAGCACGTCGCCCCACACGTCGGACAGGCCCATCAGCGAGCCGGCCGAGAGGATCGCGTAGACCACGAACTGCGCCAGCACGCCGGCGTCCAGCGTGCCGGCCAGCACGTCGCGCGCGCCGGCCCACAGCACCAGCGTGATGGCGCCGAAGAACAGCGTGATGACCACCGCGGTGAGCACCGCGCGGGTGGCGATGCGGCGCCTGGCCGTGCCCAGCGCGCGGACGATGGCGTCGCCGTAGCGGCCGCTCTCGATGCCCTCGCGCGCGTAGGCCTTCACCGCCGGCGCCGCGTTGAGCGTTTCGTTGGCGATCGCGGCGGCGTCGGCCAGGCGGTCCTGGCTGGCACGCGAGAGCTTCTGCACGCGCCGGCCGAACACCAGGATCGGCAGCACCACCGCGGGGATCACCAGCGCGGTGAGGCCGGCCAGCCGCGGGCTGGTCCACACCATCATCGCGGTGGCACCGACCAGCATCACCACGCTGCGCAGCGCCACCGAGATGCCCGAGCCGACCAGCGCCTGCACCACCTCGGTGTCGGTGCCCAGGCGCGAGATCAGCTCGCCTACGCGGGTGCGCTCGAAGAAGCCCACGTCCAGCCGGATCACGTGGTCGTACAGCTTCGCGCGCAGCGCGGCCAGCGTGCGCTCGCCGAGCAGGGTGATGCAGAAGTAGCGCGCCGCGGTGGCGAAGGCCAGCACCAGCGCCACGCCGAACAGGCCGAGGAAGCTCGCGTTGATCGCCGCCGCGCTGGAATTGCGGAAGCCGTGGTCGATCATCTGCCGCACCGTGGTGGGCAGCACCAGGGTGGCGGTGGAGGACAGCGCCAGGAACGCCAGCCAGCCCGCCAGCAGCAGGCGGTGCGGCTTGAGGAACGGCCACAGCTGGCGCAGGGGGCCGAGGCGGCGGTTGGGGGCGGTGCGGCCGGCGCTGGGTTCGCTCATCGGGGATTTTTTTCGTCTGCGGGACGGGAGGCAGGTGGGGGCCGCGCCGCGCGATTCAATCGCCGGCCGCGCCGGAAAGCGGACGGGGCGCCGAGGCGCCCCGTCCATGCACGTCGCGCGGCCGGCGCTCAGGCCGTGCCGTTGCGCATCGCCATGCGCCACACCCAGCGGTACATCCCGAGCACCACCGCGGCGAAGGCCAGGCCGCCGGTCACCAGCGCGGCGTCGGCGAAGCCGGGGCCGACCAGCGCCAGCGGCGCGGCCTTGCCGGAGAAGGCCACGACCGCCGCGATCACCACGCCGATGATGCTCTCGCCCACGATCAGGCCCGAGGCGAGCAGCACGCCCAGCTGCTTGGTCGATTCCGGCTTCGCGCTGCGGTCGGCGCGGCGCTCGAAGTACCAGCCCACGATCGAGCCGACCACCACCATCAGCGTGCTGCTGGTCGGCAGGTAGATGCCCAGGCCCACCGCCAGCGGCGGGATGCGCATGCGCCGGGTGGCCCTGGCCAGGAGCGCGTCCAGCACGATGACCGCCACGCCGATCAGCGCGCCGACCTGGATCAGGCCCCAGTCGATGTTGCCCTGGATCACGCCCTGGCCCAGCGCGGAGATCAGGCCGGCCTGCGGCGCGGGCAGCGCGGACGGGCCGGCGCCGGGCACGCCGACGAAGCCGTAGGCCTTGTTGACCAGGCCCAGCACCGGCGGGATCACCGCGGCGCCGGCAACCACGCCGATCACCAGCGCGGCCTGCTGCTTCCACGGCGTCGCGTCCACCAGCTGGCCGGTCTTGAGGTCCTGCAGGTTGTTGTTGGCGATCGCCGCCACGGTGAACACCACCGAGGTGATGAACAGCGCGAAGGCCACCAGCGCCTTGCCGGCCTGCGGATCGACGTGCGGCTTGACGAACAGCACCAGCAGCAGCGCCGCGGCGATCACCACCAGGATGCCGATGCCCGACAGCGGGCTGTTGGACGAGCCGATCAGGCCGGCCATGTAGCCGCACACGGTGGAGACGAAGAAGCCCATCAGCACCACGAAGGCCACGCCGCCGATCGCCAGCATCGCCACGTGGTCGCCCAGGCCGCTTATCGAGCCGAAGTAGCCGAGCAGCCAGGCGATCGGCACGAAGCAGGCCAGGGTGATCAGGCCGACGATGCCGATCGGCATGTCGCGCTCGGTACGCGGCAGCGTGTCGGCGCGGCCGGCCTTGCGCACGCGCGCGGCGGCCATCGCACTGGTCAGGCCGCCGATCACCGGCCTGACCAGCCTGGCCAGGGTCCAGATCGCCGACACGCCGATCGCGCCGGCACCGACGAAGCGCACCTTGTGGCTCCAGGTGGCCTGCGCGAGCTCGGCGGCGGCGGTGGTGAGGTCGCCGGCCAGCAGCGAATAGTGCGGCACGCCCCAGCCCCAGCCGATCAGCGCGCCGACCAGCATGGCGATGCCCACCGACAGCCCGACCAGGTGGCCGATGGCGAACAGCGCGAAGGACAGGTTGAAATCGAAGCCGCTCACCGCGCCGCGGTTGCCGGCGCGGAAATAGGCCACCACGTCGCTGGCGAACAGCTGGGTGGCCACTACCACGGCGAACGTCGCCGAGACGACCGCGCCCCAGATCACCGCCAGCAGGCCGGCGCGGCTTTCCTCGGTGGCGTCGTCGGTGCTGTCGTCGCCGCTGCCGACCTTGAGCACCTCGGCGCAGGCCACGCCCTCGGGATAGGGCAGCTCGGAATGGGTGACCAGCGCGCGGCGCAGCGGGATCGAGTACATCACGCCGAGGATGCCGCCCAGCGCGCACACCGCGAAGCAGATCCAGAACGGAAAGCCGCTCCACCAGCCGATCATGATCATGCCCGGCAGCACGAAGATGATCGAGGACAGCGTGCCGGCCGCCGAGGCGATCGTCTGCACGATGTTGTTTTCCTGGATGGTCGAGTCGCGGAAGCCGCGCAGCAGCGCCATCGACAGCACCGCCGCCGGGATCGAGGTGGCGAAGGTGAGGCCGGCCTTCAGGCCGAAGAACACGTTGGCCGCGGTGAACACCACGGTGATCACGACACCGATGAGGATGCCGCGCAGGGTGAGTTCGGTGCGTGAGTCCGCACGGTGGGTGTTGGCTTCGGTCACGTCGCAAGGTCCGTCATGTGGTTTTCCCCCGAGCGCGCGATGCGCGCTCCCCAGAAACGGCCACCTCCCCGGGCGGGCCGTCGGGGAGGATAGCGTGGATGGGCGCCGAGGTGGCGCGGTGGCGGTTGCTTGCGCTTCGGGCGGCGGCCGTCGCGGCGGGTTCGTCGCGGCCGGAGGCCGCTCCCGCAGGGCTGCGGTGAGTTTGGGGTTATCGCGGCCAGGGGCCGCTCCCACGAAAGGCTAGGCGCGCGCCTGTGGGAGCGGCCCCTGGCCGCGATAACCGCACCCTGCGGCCCATGGCCAGCCGCTAATCCAGCCGCGACGCCTCGCTGCGCCCGCGGGTCAGGTCGACGACGCGCGCCTGCGCTTCCGCGGCGAGGCGTTCCGGCAATTGCAGCTCCAGCGCGACGCCGCCGGCATCGAAGTCCTCGCGCTCGAACCGCGCGCCCAGTTCCTTCAGGCGCGCCTTCAGCAGCGCCAGCTCGGCGAACCCGCAGCGCAGGGCGAGCCGCGCCATCGCCACGATGGGCACGCGCGGGGCCGGCCGCAGGCACTCGGCCGCGGCGCCGCCGTAGGCGCGCGCCAGGCCGCCGGCGCCGAGCTTGATGCCGCCGAACCAGCGCGTCACCAGCACCGCCACGCGGTCCATGCCCTGGCCGTCGATCGCCTGCAGGATCGGCCGGCCGGCGGTGCCGCCGGGTTCGCCGTCGTCGTTGAAGCGGTAGTCCTGGCCGATGCGCCAGGCCCAGCAGTTGTGCGTGGCGGACGGGTCGCTGGCCGCGCGCACGAAGGCCAGCGCCTGCTCGGCCGAGTCCGCCGGCGCGGCCTGGGCGAGGAAGCGGCTCTTCCTCACTTCCTCCAGGTGCCGGCAGGGTTGCGCCAGGGTGTGCAGCGCGGTGCTCATGGGTGCTGCGGTGCCGCGGCGGGGAAGGTCGGGCTGCTCGTCATGGGCGGCGAGGGTAAGCGATTTGCGCCGGTGCGGTAAGGCGACGCGGCGGGCATGGCCGTCCGCTGCACGCGGCCGCGCGCTCTGCGGGCGTTCGCGGTGACGCGCCGTATCGACATGGATTCCCGCCTGCGCGGGAATCACTCCGTCGCGCCGGCCGCCGCGGTTCTCCATGGGCGGGCCGGCTCAGAGCCTGTTCACGATCTACCGTCGGTCCGGCTATTGCCTCGCCGTCATTTCCTGCGAAGGCAGGAGGCGCTTTTCAACAGCCGAAGGGCTGGTCATCCGGTGACGTTCCCTCGAAAAGCCAACGACGCGGGATCCCAGCTTTCGCCGGGATGACGTTCCATGGGGGGATACTTGGAGATCGTGAACAGGCGCTCAGCCGATCACCGGCCCTGCCGCCGGCTTGCTGAAGTCCTCGGGCGCGAGCTTCTGCGTGAGCCGGAACACGCCCTCGTGCACCTTGCGCGGCAGCACCACATCCAGCACGGTGGTCTGGTGCGGGCCGAACATGGCGAACAGGTCCTCGCCCGCGACGCTGGCGGCCAGCGCGTGGTGCACCAGGCCGGCGAGGTCGGCCGGCCGCACCTGCGCGCCGTAGGGACGGTGGCTGGGCACGGCGGCGCGCAGCGTCTTGCGCGGGTTGGCCGGGTCGGCCACGCGGGCGTCGCCGGCGAGCAGGGCGTGGTTGAGGAACAGCGTCACCGTGGCGGCGTTCTTCGCGTTGGCCTGGCGGTCGAGCATGAAGCCCTCGGGCATCTGGTCGGGGCTGGCCTGCGGGCCGGCGGTGAGCAGGAAGCCGGCGCCGGTCAAGGGCTCGCCCGCCTCGTCGGCCAGGCGCAGGACCAGCATGCTGCGCGGGTCGTGGATGTGCACGCGCGGGCCGAACAGCGCCGGCTCCAGCTCCACCTTGTCGGCGTCGCGCCGGGCGTTCTCGGCGTCGAAGGCGTCGCACAGCGCCTTGTAGTCGGCGGCGCTGCGCACGCCCAGGCAGCGCAGGACCGCCTCGGTCGTGGCGGGCGCGGCGCTGGCGAGGATGCCGTGTTCGTCGCCCGAGTGCGCCGCGCCGGCGATCAGCTTGAAGGCGCAGCGCGGCCCCTGCAGCAGGGTCAGCCCCAGGCTGTCGGGCGCGGCGGCCGACGGCGCGGCCAGCACCGCGTGCCGCGCGTTGAGGTTGGCCGCGGCGATGCGCACCACGCCGTCGGAGCCGTCCTCGCCGGTGTAGCTGTTGAGGTGGTCGTAGAGCTTGCGGTCGGGCCGGTCGCCGGCGAGCACGAACAGGTACTGGCCCTTCGCCGCCGGGTCGGCGCCGTGGATGTGGTCGAGGTTGAGCGAGAGCGACTCGGCGCTGCCCAGCGAAAGCCAGTCGAGGATGCGCTGGCCCGGCTCAACGCCGTCGAACCAGGCCTTGAGCCGCCCCAGCACGCCCTTGCCGAGCACCGCCAGCGCGGAGCCGAAATTGGCCGGCGCCAGCATCACCAGGTGGCTCAGCCGCATGGTGCTGTAGCGGCCGGGCTTGTCGCGCTGCGCGCGCAGCCACTCGCGCACCACCGGGCCGCCGGTGGAGTGCGTGACGCAGGCGAAGCTGGCGTCGACCAGGTGCAGGTCGCGCAGCGCGCGGTCGAAGGCGCGCACCAGATCGCCCATGGTCACGCGGTCGTCGAAGCTCACGTACTCCGACAGCCAGATGTCGGCCAGGGCCAGCGTGATCCCGGCCGCCGCGGCCTGCTGCTGCAGCTGCTGCGGCATGCGGCCGTAGGTGGACGTGTTGGTGACGCTCCAGCCGTGCACGAAAACCAGCGTGGTCATGGCTCCGCTCCTGCGCGCGTGTCGGCACGAAGGGTAAGCGCATGCGCGGCGATGCACCACGCGCCATTTGGCCGATGCGGCCGATGGCGTCGGAAGGAGGTGTGGTTGGGGCCGGCGCAGGGTGCGGCGACGCGCGAGACGCGCGGCCTGGTCCGGGCAACCGATGTTTCGCGTGCGCATGCCGCGCCGCGCCGCGCTTTTGATCGTCCTTCCGGCGCAGGCCGGGAACCAGTGACCGCATGGCTCGGACCGGCGCTGCCGTCCCCGGGTCCCGGCCTGCGCCGGGACGACGGGGTGGAAGGCTGTCGCAATCCTGTTCCGGAAGTGGCTGGCGTCCCGAGGTCCGCCGCTTGGCGCAGTTGCCTGTCGCCGGACTGACGGAATCGGAAGGCAGGATTCAGAGCGGCAACCGCTGCCGCAGCCCGTCGATGCCCTCCCACGGGTCCTTGCGCAGCCGCGCGGCGCGCTGCTTCGCGCGGGGCAGGTCGAAGTCGTGGGCGCTTCCGACGCGGCCCAGCTCGTCCCAGCGCAGCGGCATCGCCACCGGCGCGCCGGCGCGGGCGCGCAGCGACCACGAGGCCACGCTGGTGGCGCCGCGCGCGTTGCGCAGCCAGTCGATGAAGACGAGGCCCTTGCGGCGCGCCTTGCTCATGGTGGCGATGTAGGCGTCCGGCGCCTGCTCGGCCATCGTGCGGGCGAAGCTCTCGCAGAACAGCCGCGCCTGGTCCCAGCTGTAGTCGCGCGCGATCGGCACCACCACGTGCAGGCCCTTGCCGCCGGACAGCCGCACGAAGCTTTCCAGGCCCGCCTCGCGCAGCCGTGCGCGCACGTCGCGCGCGGCGGCCACCACCTGCGGCCAGGCGACGCCGGGCGCGGGGTCGAGGTCGAACACCAGCCGGTCGGGCGCCTCGGGGTCGTCGATGCGCGCGCCCCACGGGTGGAACTCCACCGTGTTCATCTGCACCAGCGCCAGCACGCCGTCGAGCGAGTCGACGTAGAGGTAGTCCTCGGTGCCGCTCTTCTGCTTCAGCGGGATCGCGTGCACCGCCGCGCCCAGGCCCTCGGCGTGGTGCTTCTGGAAGAAGCAGGCGTCGTCCGCGCCGTCCGGGCAGCGCAGCAGCGAGAGCGGGCGGTCGACCAGCTCCGGCAGCAGCCAGCGCGCCACGGCGCGGTAGTAGTCGGCCACGTCGGCCTTGGTGCAGTCGCTGTCCGCGAACATGCGCCGGTCGGGATGGGTGATCTGCATGGCGGGCTCCACGGTCTGCGGCGGATCGAGCTGGGCGACGGGCTTGTCGTCGCGCAGCCGCTTGAAGCTGGCCTGGCGCAGCAGGCCCTCCTTGGCCCAGCCGCGGAAGGTCACCTCGGCCACCAGCTGCGGGGACACCCAGCGCACGGTGCGGACAGGGAAGGGCACGTGCGCGGGCAGCGCCACGGTGGGCGTCTTGCGCGCCAGCGGCTGCAGGCGGCGGTGGATGGCCGCGAGCGCGGCCTGGTCGAAGCCGGTGCCGACGCGGCCGACGTAGCGCCAGCCGCCGCCGGCGCGGGTGGCCAGCAGCAGCGAGCCGAAGCCGCTGCGCGAGCCCTTGGGCGGCGTGTAGCCGACCACGGCGAACTCGTCCGCCTGCTCGTGCTTGGCCTTGACCCAGTCGCCGGTGCGGCCGCTGCGGTAGGGGCTGTCCACGCGCTTGCTCACCACGCCCTCGAGGCCCTGGCGGCGCGTCTCGGCGAACATGCGCGCGCCGTGGCCGACCACGTGGTCGCTGTAGCCGAGCGGGCCGCCGTCGCCCGTCGCCGCGAGCAGCGCGGCGAGCAGCGCCTTGCGTTCCGCCAGCGGCGCATCGCGCAGGTCGACGCCGGCCAGCCCCGGCAGGTCGAACAGCATGCAGCGCAGGGCGGCGGTGTCGGCGCCCTCGATCGCCCGCTGCAATGCGGAGAAGTCGCTGTGGCCGCGGGCATCGAGCGCCACCAGCTCGCCGTCCAGGCAGGCCTCGCGCACGGGCAGCGCCTCGACGGCGCGCACCACTTCCGGGAAGGTCGCGTTCCAGTCCTGCCCGCCGCGCGAGCGCAGCCGCGCGCGGCCGCCGTCGAGGTCGACGAGCAGGCGGTAGCCGTCCCACTTGATCTCGTGCAGCCAGTCGTCGCCCGTGGGCGGCGCGGCGCGCAGCAGGGTCAGCTCGGGCTCGAAGCCGAACGGCATGGCGCCGGCGCGCGCGCCCGCGACGGCGAGGGCGCGCGTGCGCCAGGCCGCGTCGCCCTTGGCCATGCCGCGGCGGCGCGGCGTGGCCTTGCGCGCCGCCGCGGGAGCGGCCCGCCGGGCCGGGCGCGCCGGCGTCCGGCCGCGCGGCGGGTCCGGCGCGTCGACCAGGTCGTCCGCCTCCCGGTCGGCGGCGTAGGCGTCGTCGTGCTTGAGCAGCAGCCATTGCGGCTGGCGGCCGCGCATGGCGGTGCGCACCAGCGCCCATTCGCCGCGCAGCTTCCTGCCGTGCAGGGTGAAGACCAGCTTGCCGTCGGCCAGCGCGCGGCGCGGGTCGCCCTCGCAGCGCCAGGTGCCGCGGTCGAAGATGTCGACGTGGCCCGCGCCGTAGTTGCCGGGCGGGATGTCGCCCTCGAAGCCGGCGTAGTCGAGCGGGTGGTCCTCCACCTGCACCGCCAGGCGCTTCTCGCCGTGGCGCAGCGAGGGGCCCTTGGGCACCGCCCAGCTCTTGAGCACGCCGTCCACTTCCAGCCGGAAGTCGTAGTGGCGGTGGCTGGCCTGGTGCAGCTGCACCACGAAGACCGGCCGGCGGCGCGCGCGCGGTGCGGTCTTGCCGGACGGCTCCGGCGTGCGCCCGAAGCGGCGCTTGCGCCGGTAGTCGCGCAGGCCCATCGCTCAGCCCGCGCGGCGGCCGGCGCGCTTGCGCGCGGGGGGCTTGGCGGACGCGCCCTTGCGCCCGGCCTTCTTGGCCGGCGCCGCCGCGGCCGCCCTGGCCGGGCCCTTCTTCGCCGCCGGCGTGCGCTGCTTGCCGGCGATGCTGCGCTTGAGCAGGCTCATGAAGTCGACCACGTTGGTGGCGGCGTTTTCCGGCGCGGGCGGCGCTTCCTCGGGCAGGCTGGCCTTGGCGCCGCGCGCCTTCATCTTCTTGCGGATCAGCGCGCCCAGCCGCTCGCGGAACTCGTCGTGGTAGTCGTCCGGCCGCCATGCGCCGGACATCGAGTCGATCAGCTGCGCGGCCATCTCGCGCTCCTTCGCGCTGATGCGGTAGGCGCCCGCCTTGCCCGAGGGCAGCGCGTAGTCGGCCGGGTCGACCAGCTCCTGCGGGTAGCGCAGCAGCAGGAGCAGCAGCGCGTCGTCCTGCGGCATCACCGCGGCGAGGTATTCGCGGGCGCGGATCACCACGCGCGCGATGCCGACCTTGCGGGTGTCCTTCAGCGTCTCGCGCAGCAGCACGTAGCCCTTCTCGGCCTTCTTCGCCGGCACCAGCACGTAGGGCTTCTCGAAGTAGGCGGGCGGGATCGCGTCGGCGTCGACGAAGCTCTCCACCTCCACCGTCTCGTGGCTCTCCGGCGCGGCGGAGCGGATGTCCGATTCCTCCAGCACCACGTAGTTGCCCTTGCTGTACTCGAAGGCCTTGACCACGTCCTTCCAGGGCACCTCCTCGCCGGTCTCGGCGTTGACGCGCTCGTAGCGGACCGGCTTCCTGTCGCGCGCGTCGAGCATGCGGAAATGCAGGTCCACGCGGCGCTCGCCGGGCATCAGCGCGACCGGCACGTTGAGCAGGCCGAAGGAGAGGGTGCCGTTCCAGAGGGGACGTGCCATGGACGATGCTCCCGCAGGCCGCGAGGCGTTGCGCCCAGCCTACCGCGGATGCGGGTGAGATGCGGGTGAAGCGCCGGTGGGCGCGGGGTGGACTACTGCGCGGCGAGGCGCGCCGCGTCGTCGCCGGGCGGCGTCGCGTCGGCGCCGACCAGGACCAGCGTCTGGCCCCAGGGCGCGCGCAGCCGCAGCTCGGCTCGCCCGGCCGCGTGCGCGGACGCCGCGTCGAGCAGCGGCACCTGCCGGCGGCGCAGCCAGGCGGCGACCGCCGCGACGTCGTTGCCGCGCAGGCGGACCGGGGCGGCATCGGCGGCGCCGGCCGCCAGCTCGACCACCTCGCCCCGCGCGCAGGCCAGCAGCGCGCCGTCGCCGCTGGCCGGGCCGAGCGGTTCGCAGCCCAGCGTGTCGCGGAAGAACCGCGCGGCCTGCGCCATGTCCGGCACGCTGATGCGCGCGTAGTCGTCCGCGTCGCCCGCGCGCGCCGCGGGCAGGCCCACGGCGAGCAGCAAGGCGAGCAGGAGCGACGGCGCGGAGCGGGGCACGGGCATTTCCATCGGAGGGTCGCCGTCCAGATGGGCGCGGCGCCCGGCGGTTCCAGGGTGCGATCCGTGACCGCTGTGTTTCCCGCGAGAGAACGCCGGCGGATGCGCTAGGCTTGCCGCTCCTTGGGGACACGCCATGATCTCGATCACGCTTGCCGTTCTGCTCCTGCTGGCCCTGTGGCTGGCGCTGGCCGCGCGCCGCCGCGCCTGCGCCGGCGTGCTGGTCGCGGCGCTGGCGCTGTGGCTGGCCGCGGGCTGCGGGCCGCTGGCGTCGTGGCTGCTGGAGGGGCTGCAATCGGGCTATGCGGGCGCGGTACAGGGAACGTGGGCCGAGCGCAACGCCATCGTGCTGCTCGGCGCCGGCACGGTGCGCACGCCGTCGGGGCCGGAGCCGGAGCTGTTCGCCTACGGGCGCATCGCGCGCGCCGCGGCGCTCTACCACGACTGCAAGGCCGCCGGCCGCGACTGCAAGCTGCTGGCGAGCGGCGGCGATCCGCAGCATCACGGCATCGCCGAGGCCGTCTCCTACGCCGCGCTGCTGCGCCGGCTGGGCGTGCCGGACGCGGACCTGCTGCTGGAGACGCGCAGCAACAGCACCTGGCAGAACGCGCAGTTCAGCCGGCCGCTGCTGCTGGCCTACGCGCCGCGGCGCGTGCTGCTGGTGACCTCCGGCATCCACCTGCGGCGCAGCCTGCTGTACTTCGCGCACTTCGCCCTGCGCCCCGAGCCGGTGCGCGGCGACTACGTCCGGGCCGTGCCGTCCTGGCTGCCGCTGGCGTGGAACGTCGCGCTGTGCGACGCCGCGCTGCACGAGTACGTGGGCATCGCGCGCTACTACGTCTACAACGCGATGGGCTGGAACGTGCCGCCGGTCGCGGGGCCCGGGCTGCCGGCGGAGGCGCGCTGAGGGAACGCGGCGCCTACGTTGCGCTTCCATCGCCGCGTTTTTTTGCTCGTCATTCCGGCGCAGGCCGGAATCCAGTGTCCGCATGGCTCGGACCGGATGGCCGCGCCACGGGTTCGTGGCTGTTCGGAAGACGCCCTGCCGGCGAGCGCAGGGGCATCCCGTGGCCATGAGGCTCGAACGGGGCCTGTCGCCACTGGATCCCGGCCTGCGCCGGGATGACGGCTTGGGACGGCGGTGAGCCCGCGCCTTCCGGCTACGCCGGTCCGCGCACCACCATCAGCCGCAGCTCGGTCATGTCCTCGATCGCGCAGCGCACGCCCTCGCGGCCCAGGCCCGAGCGCTTCACGCCGCCGTAGGGCATGTTGTCCACGCGGAAGCTGGGGATGTCGTTGACGATCACGCCGCCCTGTTCCAGCACGTCCCAGGCGCGCATGGCGTGGTCGAGGCTGTCGGTGAAGATGCCGGCCTGCAGGCCGTAGTCGGAGTCGTTGACCCGGCGGAAGGCCTCGTCGATGTCGTCGAACGGGGCGAGCAGGGCGAACGGGCCGAACGCTTCCAGCCGGTTGACCCTGGCGTCGTCGGGCACGTCCTCCATCAGCGTGGCCTCCAGCATGTTGCCGGTGCGCCGGCCGCCGCACAGGACCTTGCCGCCGGCCTTGCGCGCCTCCTCGATCCAGCCGTGCAGGCGCGCGGCGGCGGCCTCGTCGATCATCGGGCCGAGGAAGGTGTCCTTCTTCCTCGGGTCGCCGGCCTTGAGCGCCTTCACCGCGGCGACCAGCCGGCGCTTCAGCGCATCGTAGACGGCGCGGTGCGCGTAGATGCGCTGCACGCTGATGCAGCTCTGGCCGGACTGGTAGAACGCGCCGAACACCAGCCGCTCCACCACGCGGCCGAGCTTCGGGCCCTGGTCGGCGTCGACGATGCAGGCGGCGTTGCCGCCCAGCTCCAGCGTCACCTTCTTGCGCCCGGCGCGCGCCTTCAGCTCCCAGCCGACCTGGCCGCCGGTGAAGGAGAGCAGCCTGAAGCGCTCGTCCTCCACCAGCGGCGCGGCGTGCGCGCCGTCCAGTGGCAGGATCGAGAAGGCGCCCCTGGGCAGGTCCGTCTCGGCCAGCACCTGGCCGATGATCAGCGCGCCGATCGGGGTCTTCTCGGACGGCTTGAGCACGAACGGGCAGCCCGCCGCGATCGCCGGCGCCACCTTGTGCGCCACCAGGTTGAGCGGGAAGTTGAACGGGGTGATGAAGGACACCGGCCCCAGCGGCACGCGCTTCGTGTAGCCGTGGTAGCCGTCCAGCCGCGGCGCGATCTCCAGGTTGAGCGTCTCGCCGTTGATCCGCACGGCTTCCTCGGCGGCGATGCGGAAGGTCTCGACCAGCCGGGTGACCTCGCCGGCGGCGTCCTTGATCGGCTTGCCGGCCTCGATGCACAGCGCCAGCGCCAGCTCGTCGCGGCGTTCGGCGAAGCGCTGCGCGCAGTGCTGCAGCACGGCCTGGCGCGCCCACGGCTTGAACGCGCGCATCGGCGCGGCGGCGCCCACGGCGGCGCGGATCGCGCGCTCGGTGGCGCGCGCGTCGGGCACCGCGACGCGGGTGGCGGGCCGGCCGCTGTACTTGTCGCGCACCTCCAGCCATGCCTTCGAGGTCTGCGCGCGATTGGCGAGGTAGTACGGATAGGTCTTGTCGAGCACGGTACGGTCTCCGCGTGTGAAGCGGCCAGTGTGCCGCGCGGCGCGTGGCACCGGCGTGATGCTCAGGCGCGCTCCAGCCAGACTTCCAGGCCCTGCGCGTTCAGCTCGATGTCCATGTCCAGCAGCTCGCGCAGGCGCTTGCGCCCGCCGCTCCAGCCGTGCGCGGCGGCGCGGCCGGCGTAGAGGTCGGCCAGCGCGTCCAGCAGCCAGGCATGGCGGTCCGGCTTGCCGGCGGCGGCGCGGGCGAAGGCGACCATCGCGTCGATCTGCTCGTGCAGGTCGCGCGCCAGCCGCGCCAGATCCTCCACGCGGCCGTAGTGGGTGAGGTACATGGCCTCCGGGCGCAGCGCGAGCAGGCGGTCGATGGAGGCGTGCAGCGCCGCCGGCTCGAACTGCACCGGCGAGGTGGTGGGCAGGATGAAGGGCCCCCTGGCGGTGTCGAACTCGCGGTAGGACAGGCCGAAGGTGTCGCCGGTGAAGCAGGCGTTCGCGCGGGCGTCGTGCACGGCGAGGTGGTGCCTGGCGTGGCCGGGCGTGTGCAGGCAGCGCAGCGCGCGGCCGGCCAGCTCCACCACGTGGCCGTCCGGCGCCTCCACCACGCGCTCGGCCGGCACCGGGCGCAGCCGGCCGTAGGTGCTCTCCATCACCGCCTCGCCGTACACCGCGCTGGCGCCGGCCCACAGCTGCGCGGGGTCGACCATGTGCCGCGCGCCGCGCGGGTGCACCACCAGCTTCGCATGGGGCAGCCGGGCCATCAGCTCGCCGGCGCCGCCGGCGTGGTCGAGGTGCACGTGGGTGAGGATCAGCCAGTCCACCTGCGCCGGCTCCAGCCCGGCCGCGGCCAGCGCGTCGAGCAGGCGCGGCACCGCGTGGTTGGTGCCGCAGTCGACGAAGGCGGCGCGGCCGTCCTCGACCAGCAGGTAGGCGGCGTCGAACCGCGGGCGCACGAAGCCGGTGTCGAGGGTGTGGATGCCGTGGGGGGTGGACATGCCTGTCTCTGGGGCCGGGGAGGGGACGCCGCGAGCCTAGCAAGGCGGCCGGGACGGGGCATTTCAACCTTGGTCGAGCCCGCGCGGCCTCGCGCGTCCGCCCGGCGGCGGCGCGACCGTGCGCGGGCGCGCAATTCGCCGATCCGGCCGCCATGCGGCGCGGCAAACTGGGGTAGGCTAGCCGGGGGATCCAGAAGGATGACAGCATGCGCAGGCCTGTTCCGGCGCGCCTTTCCATGGTAGCGGACGACCGGGCGTTCGCGTCTGCGCGTGCAGCACGGGGCAACCCCTGAGTCCGCCCATGCCCGCGATCGGTTTCCGCCTGCGTCTGGCGCTGTTCTTCGTCGCCACCCTGGTGGCGGTGCAGCTGCTGACCGCGCTGCTGGTCTACGGCGCCACCCGGCATACCCTGATGGCCGAGGGCGAGCGCGAGCTGACCGCGAACGCGCAGGCCTTCGCGGCGCAGATGGAGGACCTCTCCGCGCGCGTGGCGGCCAGCGCCGAGGCGCTGGCGATGGACTACGCGCTGCGCTCGGCCATCGCCGAGCGCGACCGCGGCGCCGCGCTGTCGCTGCTGCGCAGCCACCAGCGGCGGCTGGGCGCCTCGCGCATGCTGCTGCTCGGCCGCGCGGGCGACGTCGAGGCGGACACCGGCGCGGGCGAGGCGCCGCCGCAGGGCTTCACGTTCGCCGAGCTGGTCGGGCGGTCCGAGGCGCGCCGCGCCGCCGCCGTGGCGACGCCGGACGGCAAGGCGGTCTGGGTGGTGGCGGTGCCGATCTACGCGCCGCAGCCGATCGGCGTGGTGATGGTGAGCGTGCCGCTGGACGACGCCCTGCTGGCGCACCTGCAGCGGCTGTCCTCGCTGCCGCGCGACCTGGAGCTGGCGGTGCGCACGGGATCGGGCCGCTGGACGGTGGCGGCCGGCGGCGGCGGGCGTCCCGGCCTGGTGGAGGCGCTCGGCGTGGACCGGCCGCTGCCGGCCACGCCCACGCCGGTGCGGGTCGGCGGGCGCGACTACCTGGCGCTGGCCGTGCCGCTCGACCGCGCCGGCAGCCCCACGGTGGCGGCGGTGCTGGGCTACCCGCCCGACGACGCGCTCGGCATCTTCCACCGGATGGCGCTGAGCTGGGCGGCGCTGCTCGCGGCCGGCCTCGGGCTGGGCCTCCTGGGCGCCTGGCTGACCGCGCGCAGCGTGTCGCGGCCGATCGAATCGCTGGCCGCCGCGGTGCGGCGCATCGAGGCGGGCGACTACCGCGCGCCGCCGTCGCTGGCGCGCCGCGACGAGATCGGCCAGCTCGCCAGCGCCTTCGGCACCATGACCGCGGCGGTACGCCAGCGCGAGGAACGCATCCGCTACCAGGCGCTGCACGACGGCGTCACCGACCTGCCCAACCGCGTGGCGGCGGAGGCGGTGGTGAACCGCTCGCTGGAGATCGACGGCGGCGGCGCGCTGCTGATGGTCGGGCTGGCGCGCCTGCCGGACATCATCAAGACCATGGGGCACGCGCTGTTCGACCGCCTGATGCGCGACGCCGCCGGGCGCATCCGGCGCGTCGCCGCGGGCGCCTACGTGGCGCGCGTGACCGACACCCAGTTCGTGCTGTGGCTGGCCGGCATTGCGCGCGCCGAGGCGGTGGCGGTGGCGATGCGCGTGCTCGACACGCTCGGCGAGCCCTACCAGGAGCCCGACGTCAGCATCGACCGGCTGCCGTCGGTGGGCATCGCGATGGCGCCGTCCGACGGCAGCCAGGCCGGCGTGCTGCTGCGCCACGCCGAGGTGGCCCAGTACGAGGCCAGCGGCTCGGCCAGCGCGCTGGGCTTCTACGAGGCCGACACCGACCCGCACCGGCCCGAGCGCCTGTCGCTGATGAGCGAGCTGCGCGAGGCGCTGGACGGCAACGGCCTGGTGCTGCACTACCAGCCCAAGCTGGCGCTGGCGACGCGGCGCATCGACGGCGCCGAGGCGCTGGTGCGCTGGCCGCACCCGCGCGGCGGCATGGTGCCGCCGGACGCCTTCATCGGCATGGCCGAGGACACCGGCAACATCCAGCGGCTGACCCGCTGGGCGCTGGCCACCGCGATCGCGCAGGCGCGGCGCTGGACCGACCACGGGCTGCCGCTGCAGGTGGCGGTGAACCTGTCCAGCCGCGACCTGGAGGACGCCGACCTGCCGGGCCGCATCGCCGCGCTGCTGGCGATCCACGCGGTGCCGGCCGACCGGCTCACGGTGGAGGTCACCGAGCGCGCGGTGATCGGCGAGCCGGATGCCGCGATCCAGGTGCTGCGCCGGCTGGCCGACCAGGGCGTGGGCATCGCCATCGACGACTTCGGCGTCGGCCAGTCGGCCTTCGCCTACCTGCGCCGGCTGCCGGTGAGCGAGCTGAAGATCGACCGCATGTTCGTCAAGCAGCTGGCCACCGACCCCGGCGACCAGACCATCGTGCGTTCGCTGGTCGAGCTGAGCCACAAGCTTGGCTACCGCGTCACCGCCGAGGGCGTGGAGAGCCAGGGCGCGCTGGACTACCTGGCCTCGATCGGCTGCGACCACGCGCAGGGCTACTTCATCGCCGGCGCGCTGGAAGCGGCGGCGTTCGAGGCGTTCGCCGTCCAGCACGCGGCCGCCGCCGGCGGGTGAGCGCGGCGCGGGTCAGTCCACCGGCGGCGCGCCCCAGGCGTACGACTCCATCGACAGCACGCCGTAGGTGATGCCGCCCTCGATCACCCGCGCGGCCTCGCTCGCCGCGGTGGCGCCCAGCGCGACCAGCAGCGGCAGGAAGTGCTCCTCGGTGGGATGCGCGCGCTCGGCGAACGGCGCCAGCCGGCGGTAGTCGAGCAGCCGCGCGGCGTCGCGCGCCAGCACCGCCTCGCGCACCCAGCGGGCGAAGGCCAGCGCGTAGGGAGCGTCCGCGGCGCGCGCGCCGACCTCGTAGAGATTGTGGGTGAGGCTGCCCGAGCCGAGCACCAGCACGCCGCGGGCGCGCAGCGGCGCCAGCGCCTGCCCGAGGCGCAACGCGCCGGCCGTGTCGAGCCCGGCCGGCAGCGAGACCTGGAACACCGGCACTCGCGCCTTCGGCAGCAGATGCAACAGCGGTACCCAGGCGCCGTGGTCGCGCCCGCGGCGCTCGTCGAGGGCAGCCTCGAAGCCGGCCGCGAGCAGCAGCTGCAAGGCCTCCCGCGCCAGTTCCGGCGTGCCGGGCGCCGCATAGTCGAGCCGGTACAGCGGCTCGGGAAAGCCGCCGAAGTCGTGCACGGTCGCCGGCCGCGGCGCGGCCATCACGCGCACGCCGTGGGTCATCCAGTGCGGTGACACCACCAGCACGGCGCGGATGCCCGCGAGCGTGCGGCCCAGCGCGGCCAGCCGCGACCCGAGCTCGCCCGGCTTCAGCGCGAAGGTGGGTGCGCCGTGCGAGACGAACAGGGCGGGGGCCATGGTGTTGGGAGCGGGATGAGCCATGCCGGCATGATGGGGGCGCGCACGGCGCCGGCCAATCATCCTGTACGGGACACAGCGTTGCTGGGGATGGATAGATAGAAGGTGTGATGCGTCCAAGGATGTGCCCGGCACTCGGTGCAGTGCGGAGGTACGCGGCGATCGAAAAATATTGCGATTGACGCCGCCACCGACGCTTGGCTAGAAACTCGCCGTACCTGCATCACGCAGGTCTCGACAGGGGACAACACGCATGCGTTGGATGCCAAAGGGACGCTTGGCGCGCGTCGTTGCGCTTGCGGCATGGGGAGGGTGGGCGATAGGCGGCGCGTTGCATGCCCAGACGGCGACGCCGGTGACGCCGGAAGAG
>Ga0180221_1001076_pt1 | contig 19804 bp, 20 predicted proteins | sample eDN5th37CKraftMG_FD_151339 | JGI IMG/M metagenome (GOLD analysis project Ga0180221, IMG submission 151339) | Enriched Miracle-Growth compost microbial communities from Emeryville, California, USA - eDNA 5th pass 37_C Kraft MG (version 2) (version 2) ...
GAACTGCGCGAGATTCGCGCGGATGCCGAGCCTGGGTGGGCCGGGGTCCCCGACGGGTGCTCCCGCGACGGCGGTCGATCGTCCGGGCAGATCCATGGCATGATCGTATACCCCCAGGGGTTTTCTATCCCCTGCCCACCCGGCCCGCGATCCCGGCCGCGATGGGCGACTTGAATACTCCCCGGGGTATATGTCAGCCTCGATCCACACCGACCACGACTTGGGAGACGCCATGCTTCTCGAACGCATCTACGACGACGACCTGGCCCAGGCCAGCTACTTCATCGGCTGTCAGGCGAAGGGCGAGGCCGTCGTGGTCGACGCCCGCCGCGACATCGCCACGTACCAGGACCTCGCGCGCCGGCACGGCATGCGCATCGTGGCCGTGACGGAGACGCACATCCACGCCGACTACCTCTCCGGCACGCGTGAGCTCGCCGCGGCCACGGGCGCCGAGACCTATGTCTCGGGCGAGGGCGGGGTGGACTGGCAGTACGGCTTCGACGCGACCCGGCTGTACGACGGCGACGCGATCACCATCGGCAACATCACGGTGCGGGCCCGCCACACCCCGGGCCACACCCCGGAGCACCTGGCCTTCCTGGTGACGGACGGTGCGTTCAGCGACGAGCCCGGCTACATGCTCTCCGGTGACTTCGTGTTCGCCGGTGACCTGGGTCGCCCCGACCTGCTCGACGAGGCCGCCGGCGGCGTGGACACCCGCTTCGAGGGCGCCCGCCAGCTGTTCCGGAGCCTGCAGGACGTCTTCCTCGCGCTGCCCGACCACGTCCAGGTCTACCCGGGGCACGGCGCCGGCAGCGCGTGCGGCAAGGCGCTGGGCGCCCTCCCGGCGACCAGCGTCGGCTACGAGCGCAAGTTCGCCTGGTGGGCCGAGCACCTGAGCGACGACGACGAGCAGGGCTTCATCGACGAGCTTCTCGACGGCCAGCCCGACGCGCACGCGTACTTCGCCCGGATGAAGCGCGAGAACAAGGAGGGCCCGGCGGTGCTCGGGGGCCTGGCGCCCCTCGTCGAGCTCGACGCGGTCGAGGTCTCGTCCGCCCTCGCCGCGCACGACGTCGTCTTCGTCGACACCCGGCCGAACGCCCAGGTGCACGGGGGGACCGTGCCCGGGTCGCTCAACATCCCCGGCCCTGCCAAGGCCGCGAGCTTCGGAGCGTGGGCCTACGACCCCGAGGCCGAGTCCACCCCGCTCGTGCTGTTCGCCTCCGACGCCGACGCCGCGCAAGAGCTCCGCGACCACCTGGTCCGCGTGGGCATCGACCACGTCCGCGGCTACGTGACGAGCCTCGAGGGCCTTCCGACCACGACGCCCCGCACGATCGCTCCCGACGAGCTCGAGTCGTTCGACCGGGCACTCCTGCTCGACGTGCGGAACAAGAGCGAGCACGCCGCCGGGACGATCCCCGGCGCCGCGCAGCTCAGCGCGGGCCGGGTGCTCTGGCACACCGACCAGCTGCCCGCAGACGGCGTCATCGTCTCGTTCTGCCAGTCGGGCGTCCGCAACTCCGTGGCGGCCAGCGCCCTGCGGCGCGCGGGCCACGACGTCGTCGAGCTGGACGGGAGCTACGCCGCCTGGAACGCCTGGAACCAGGACCGGGCGGCTGCGGCGGGGTGACCGTCCCGACCCGCCCGACCCGTATCGACCCCCTCGACGTCAGGACACCCCTTGAGATCAACCACCTCCGACACGATGGCCCCCGCTGAGCTCAGGGACCGCGTCGCCCGAGGCAGTGCCGTCACGATCGTCGACGTCCGGTCGTCGGCGGAGTTCGAGTCCGTGCACATCCGCGGTGCGTACAACGTCCCGCTGCCGCTGCTCGCCGAGCACACGAAGGACCTCGCCGAGCGCCTCGGCGGCGACGTCGTGCTGGTGTGCCAGTCGGGCACCAGGGCGGCCGACGCGCGCAAGCGGCTGGCCGCCGTGGGGCTCGAGGACGCCGCCATCCTCACGGGCGGCATCGCCGCCTACGACGCGGCCGGCGGCACGGTCGTCCGCGGCGCCCGGCGGTGGGCGATGGAGCGGCAGGTGCGGATGGCGGCCGGGTCCCTGGTCCTCGTGGGCGCGCTCGGCGGGAGGTTCCTCGCCCCGCGGCTCCAGTACCTCCCGATGGCCGTGGGTGCAGGCCTGGCGTACTCCGCCCTGAGCGACTCCTGCGCCATGGCGGCCGTGCTCTCCAGGATGCCGTGGAACAGGGCGACGGTGGACCCGACCGTGGCCACCGCGATCCAGAGCATCCCCCGCGCGGTGCCCCGCGGCTGACCCCGCCGCTCCCCTCCCGACTCGTGCAAAGGCAAGCATGGAAGCCCCACTCGTCATCGTCCTCGTGCTGGCCGTCCTCGTGGGAGTCTCGCTGGGACTCCTCGGCGGGGGCGGGTCCATCCTCACCGTCCCCCTCCTGACCTATGTCGCCGGCCTGGAGCCCACGGAAGCCATCGCGGCGTCCCTCTTCGTGGTCGGGACCACCTCGATCGTCAGCACGGTGATGCACGCGCGTCGCGGCAACGTCCGCTGGCGCACCGGCCTCGTCTTCGGCGCTGCCGGTATGGCCGGCGCCTTCCTCGGGGGGCTGGCGGGGGGCCACATCCCGGGCACCGTGCTGATGATCGCCTTCGCCGCGATGATGATCGCGACGGCCCTCGCCATGATCCGCGGCCGCAAGGCTCGCACCGACCCGGGCGCCGGCTCGAGTCGGGAGCTGCCCGTGGGGAGGGTGGTCCTCGACGGGCTCGTGGTCGGCCTCGTCACGGGTCTCGTCGGCGCGGGCGGGGGCTTCCTCGTCGTGCCGGCGCTCGCGCTGCTCGGCGGCCTGCCGATGCCCGTGGCGGTCGGCACGTCCCTGCTCGTCATCGCGATGAAGTCGTTCGCCGGCCTGGGCGGATACCTCACCTCGGTCAGCCTGGACTGGCCGCTGGTCGCCGCCGTCACCGTCGCCGCCGTCGTCGGCTCGTTCCTCGGCGCGCGACTGACGTCCCGCATCCCGGAGACCATGCTGCGCCAGGGCTTCGGATACTTCGTCCTCGTCATGGGGGCCTTCGTGCTCCACCAGGAGCTCCCCGGCCCGATGGGTGCCGTGGCCGCAGGGGCCGTTGCCGTGGGCCTGATCGCGCTCGGCGCGTGCCGGCTCGCCGGCGAACGCTGCCCGCTCCCGGTGCGGTCGAGCTGACGGCTCGCGTCGGGACGTCGCGGCGGGTGCGGACCGCACTCGTGGGCACGATGGCCTCATGACCGTGCCCTCCGCTGCGCCCGCCGTCGTGGAGATCGCGTGCGACGAGTCGGGGTTCTCCGGCACGAACCTGCTGGCCCCGGCGTCACCGGTGATCGCGCACGCGGGGGTGGACCTCACCCGCGAGGAGGCGGCGGGCGTGCTCGGCACGCTGCGCTCGCGGTTCAACCACCGTCGGACGGCGGAGCACAAGGCCCACCTGCTGCTGCGGCCGGGGCAGCCGGAGGCGGTGACGTGGTTCCTGGCCGAGCTGGCAGGGCGTTCGACGGTGCACGTCGTCGACAAGCGCGACCACGTCGCGGGGCGGGTGCTCGACCTGCTCACGGGTGAGCCGTCGTACGTCGACGGGACGCGGCTCGGTCGCGTCCGCGGCCGGGCGGTCGCCGTCCTGCGGGAGCGCGACGACGTCCTCGCGGCGTTCGTCGCGATGACGTACCTCAAGCACCGGCGCCGGCCGGACCGCGCCGCCGTCGACCGGTTCCTCGCACTCGTCCCGGGTGTCGTGGCCGACGGCGTGCCGGAGCTGGCCGGCCTGACCCGGCGGGATGTCGTGGCGGTGCTGGACCGGCTGCTCGACGGCGACCCGGCCGTCCCGCCGCCGCTCGAGCCGCTGGTGCCGGCGCTGGCGGAGACGGTGCTGCGGTGGAGCGACGGCCGACGCTCCGTCGTCGTCGTGCACGACGAGCAGAGCGCGCTCACGCGGCAGCGCACCGCCGTCCTGGCCGCGGCCCTCGCCGCGGCGGCCTCGCCCGCTCCCCCGCCCCTCCTGACGGTGCGGCAGGTGGACTCCCGCCGCGACCCGCGCGTGCAGGTGGCCGACCTCCTGGCCGGGTGGGCGCGCCGGGCGGCGACTCCCGCCGCCTGACGACCGTTCCACCGCCCTGCCAACCCGGTCGATCTGTTGCCCGGGTGACATTGGGGGTTGCGCTGCGGGAAACCGGTCCCCTACGGTCAGGAAACCGGTTGCTGTGATCTATTCGTGACCAATGGAGGTTGCCAGCGCTCCTCCGCGCCACGCGGAGCGGCCCCAGCACCGGTCGGCAAGTCCCGCGTTCGACGACGAAGGTGAGGCACCAACGATGAGACGGCAAGCAGCGCGACGACTCCTCGCGGCGGGGGTGACGACGTCCCTGGCCGCCGCGATCGGAGTGACCGCTCTGGCCCTTCCCGGCGCCCAGGCGGCGACCGGCAGCGCCACGGGGTTCGCCACCGAGAACGGCGGCACGACGGGCGGTGCGGGCGGCGAGGTCGTCCGGGCCGGCACGGGCACCGAGATCCACGAGGCCCTGTGCGGGCGGGCGGCCGACGACACCCCGATCACGATCGAGGTCGAGGGCACGATCAACCACGGCAACACCAGCAAGGTGTCCGGTGACTCCTGCAACACGGCCGACGACAAGATCGAGCTCAAGGAGGTCAGCAACGTCACGATCGTCGGCGTCGGCAGCGGCGCCACGTTTGACCAGCTCGGCATCCACCTCCGGGCGGCGAGCAACGTCATCATCCAGAACGTCACCGTGCAGAACGTCAAGAAGTCGGGCTCCCCGACCTCGAACGGCGGCGACGCCATCGGCATGGAGTCGGGCGTGTCGAACGTCTGGGTGGACCACGTGACGCTCGAGGCGTCCGGCGGCGAGTCGGAGGGCTACGACGGCCTCTTCGACATGAAGGGCGACACGAAGTACGTGACGCTCTCCTACAGCGAGCTGCGCAACTCGGGCCGGGGCGGCCTCGTCGGCTCCGGCGACAGCGACCTGGAGAACGGCCCGGTCACCTACCACCACAACCTCTACGAGAACATCGACTCGCGCCTCCCCCTGCTGCGCGGGGCGACCGCCCACATCTACAACAACCACTACGTCGACATCCACAAGTCCGGCATCAACGCCCGCGCGGGCGGCGAGGCCAAGGTCGACAACAACTACTTCCAGGACTCCAAGGACGTGCTCGGCACGTTCTACACCGACCTGCCGGGCTCCTGGCAGGTCGCGGGGAACACGTTCGACAACGTGACGTGGTCCGAGCCGGGCGAGGACAACAACCCCGCCGGCCCGAACCCGACGTCGACGACGTCGGTCAGCATCCCCTACGACTACTCGCTCGACGACGCGGACTGCGTGCCCGACGTCGTCGCCGCGACCGCGGGCGCCAACAAGGGCCTGAAGGTCTCGGACGGCTCGTGCGAGGCGCAGACGCCCACGGACCCGCCGACCGAGGAGCCCACCGACCCGCCGACCGACGAGCCCACCGACCCGCCGACCGACCCGACCGGGACCAACCTCAGCCTCGGCGCGGGTGCTGACGGCTCGGGCAAGGGGTCGGGAACCAGCTACGGCAACGTGGTCGACGGTGACCTGAGCACCTACTGGTCGCCCTCGAGCACCACCGGCCGCGTGTCCGTGAAGTGGTCCACCCCGCAGACCGTGGCGCAGGCCAAGGTCGTCGAGGCTGCCGGCTCGGAGGGCACGATCACCGCGTTCCGCATCGTCAACCACGACAACGGCGCGGTGCTGGCGACCGGCGGCCGCGCGGGCGTCGTCAACCTGCCCTCGACCACGCTGAGCAAGCTCGACCTCGAGATCACCAGCGCCTCCGGCACGCCGAAGGTCGCGGAGCTCGAGACCTACGCCGGCCAGGGCTCGACCGACCCGACGGACCCGACCGACCCGGAGCCTACGGACCCGCCGACCCCGAGCGGTGAGGTCATCTACGCGGCGCCCGACGGCTCGGCCGGCGCGGCAGGCACGGAGGCCGACCCGACGACGATCGCCGCGGCGATCGCCGCCGTCGAGCCGGGCGGGGCGATCTACCTGCGCGGCGGCCAGTACGACCTGGCCGACACGCTGACAATCGAGCCGGGCAACGACGGCACGTCGTCCGAGCGCACGCTCCTGTCGGCGTACCCGGGCGAGGAGCCGGTGCTCGACTTCTCCGCGCAGGCGGAGGACTCCGCCAACCGGGGCCTCGCCATCGGCGGCGACTTCTGGCACGTGTACGGGATCACGGTCCAGAACTCCGGCGACAACGGCATCCTGCTCGGCGGCGACGACAACGTGATCGAGCGTGTCGTCACCCGCGGCAACGCCGACACGGGCCTGCAGATCGCCCGCCTGGTCGCGGGCGCACCGCGGGAGGAGTGGCCGGCGAACAACCTGGTGGTCAGCTCGGAGTCGTACGACAACGTCGACTCCGACGGCGAGGACGCGGACGGCTTCGCGGCCAAGCTGACGGTCGGCGAGGGCAACGTGTTCCGCGACTGCGTGTCCCACAACAACATCGACGACGGCTGGGACCTGTACACCAAGGACGACACCGGTCCCATCGGCGCGGTGACCATCGAGGACTCGCTCGCCTACGAGAACGGCACCCTGTCGGACGGCTCGCAGGCCGGCGACGGCGACCGCAACGGCTACAAGCTGGGCGGCGAGGACATCGCCGTCGACCACGTGGTGACGGGAAGCATCGCCTACCAGAACGGCAAGCACGGGTTCACGTACAACAGCAACCCGGGCTCGATCACGGTCAGCGACAACGTGAGCATCGGCAACGAGGAGCGCAACTTCAACTTCGACGAGGGCAGCCACCGGTTCAGCGGCAACGTGTCGTGCGACAGCGGCTCGAACGACCGGATCGTCGGCAGTGACGACGGCACCAACCAGTTCTGGTCCGGCTCCGACGGCCCCGCGTGCGATGCCTACGCGGGCGACCTCGACTGGTCCTTCGCCGCGGACGGCACCCTGGAGGTGACCTTCGGCTGAGCCCACCATCGGGCGGCGCGCCCCGTGCGTGGCGCGCCGTCACCCCGACTCCGGCCGGTCCGTCGACCCCTCCGACGGGCCGGCCGGTCCGTGTCCGCAGCGTGGTCCCGCTCAGCCGAGACCGAAGAACGCCACGGCCTCCGCGAGCACGTCGCCCGCGCGCTCGGTGCCGACGAACCCGTGCTCGGCGCCGAGCAGCTCGACCAGCCGACAGGGCACGCCGTCGCGACGGCAGGCGTCGGCCAGCGCCCGCGCCTCGGGGCGCAGGGAGTCCAGCTCTCCCACGGCGACCAGCGTGGGCGGCAGCCCGCGCGCGGACCGGTGCAGGCGCGGTGCGTCGGCGGGCTCGACGCCGGTCCACGCGCGCATCGCGTACGCGGACAGCTCCTGGCCCGGGCCGCCCGGAAGGTCGTCGTCGTAGGTCTCGAGCGACAGGTCGAGGTTGGGGTTGGTGAGCAGCAGACCGGCCAGGGGGTGCGCGGTACGGGCGGCGGCGAGGACGGCGACGGCGCCGCCCGCGGAGTCGCCGTCGAGGTACAGGCGGTCCAGGCCCTCGCCCGCGAGCAGGTCGACGGCGGCCAGCGCGTCGGCGACCGCGTCGTCCAGCGTCGCCTCCGGCGCGAGCCGGTAGTCGACGGCGAGCACGACGACGCGGAGCGCCTCGGCCGCCCGTCGGCACCAGCCGTCCTGCAGCTCGAGGTCGCCGAACAGGCCGTACCCGCCGTGCAGGAACACGGCCGCGGCGCCGGGACGGCGGCGGTCGGGCGTGTAGCGGCGCAGCGCGACGCCGGCGTGCACCGAGTCCGTCACCGAGTCCGTCACCGCACCGGCGAACGGCCGCCGCGGGCGGGCGACCGCCCGCTCGTGGGCACCGCGCCGCAGCGTCGCGACGTCCGGCACGTCCATCAGGTGCGGAGCGTCCGTGCCACGAAGCGGACGGCGACGCCGAGGAGCAGCAGCCCGAGCGCGAGCAGCGAGAGCGGACCCCCGCCGAACCCCGTCTCCGGCAGGGTGCCGCCGGGCGCCTCCGGCTGGTCCGGCGTCGCCGAGCGGGCCGTGTTCGTGAGGGTGACGGCGTTGAGCCGCTCGTCGTCCGCGTGGAGCACGACCCATCCGTCGTCGTCTGGCTCGAGCGCCTGCCCGTCGATCACCCAGTGCGGTGCCCGCCACGTGGCGCCGTCGACGGCGGGCGGGTCGGCCTCACGGATCTCGACCGTGGTGCCCAGCGGGACGTCGTCAGCCACGAAGGGTTCACCGAGCACGAGGTCGCCCTGCTGGACCGGGCCGTCGTCCACGCGGTACTCGACCGGGAAGCGGGTGCCGTCGGGCAGGTCCGTGCCCTTCACCAGCTTCTCGACCTGCAGCGTCGTGGTGGGCACGGCCGAGTTCGTCACCGTGAACGCGGTGGTGCCCGCGCCCTCGTCGATCGTCAGGCTGCTGCCCGGGGACCAGGTCGGGACAGCCCAGGTCCAGCCGTCGGGCAGCATCGCGTCCGACGGCGGCTCCTCGGTGACGTGCACCGTGGTGCCGACCGGGAACTCGCGGTCCGGGCCGACGGCGGAACCGTCGGCAGGGACGGTGAGCACGCCCTCGTCGGTGCTGCCGTCGGGCAGGGTGGCCGTCCACGGGACGGAGAAGCCGTCGCCGCTCACGTCGCCCGGGTCGGCGCCCTCGAGGGCCTTCGAGACCTCGAACGTGCCGTGCTCCACCGTGGCCGAGTTGGTGACGGCGACCTCGGCGGTCTCGCCGTCACCGACCGTGATCTCGGCCGGCGTGATCGTGGGCTCGCCCCAGTCCCAGCCGGGCAGGTCGGGCAGGTCCGCCTCGTCGAACGTCACCGTGGTGCTCCGCGTCGGCCGGGTACTGCTGCGCGGTCGCGTCGATGAGCGGCGGGATGGTGCCTTCCTGCGAGTTGCGGGACACCCGCACCCAGTCCTCGCCACGGGCCGACGTCGAGTAGGGTCCCAGGTCGCGGTCCACGATCTTCAGCGTGCCGACGTTGTCGGACGTCGTCGCGCCGCGGCTGGTGACGTTCACCTCGCCGACGTTCCGCGTGGTGTCGGGGTCGAAGCGTCCGATCAGCAGCCGGTTCGGGTCGCCGTCCACCGTGGGGATCGTGTAGTCGGCGGTGCCGGCGGCGACGTGGATCACCGCCCACTGCGTCGTCGTCCCGGTCCGTGCGAAGTTCCGGCCTGCGGCGAGCGACCCCTCGAGCTCCTGGTTGCCGGCGAAGGCGTCGCGCTGCGCGTACACGGTGTAGCCGCCGGCGGACGTGAACGGGTTGACGTCACCCTCGGCGGCGGCCGCCGGCGGTGCCGTCGCGGTCTGCGCCCCGAGGCCCACCAGCCCGCCCAGGGCGAGCACGGCGGCCAGCAGACCGCTCGTCGTCCGCCGACCGGTCGCCCCGCTCGCTCTTCCCATGTGCCGCCCCCGAGACATCACAGACATCGCGTACCCTCGCGACACTCTAGGGACCGGCGATCGTGGCTGCTAAGTGGTCGCGCTCCCACCTTTCCGGGGTCATCTTTCGGGCCCCGGCTGAACGGGCGGCGAACGCTCGGCGAACATCTCCGCGGAGCGCCCTGGACCGGGTCACCGGGTGGCCATACTGCCGCTTGTGCACGACGAGATCGCCCGCCTGGCCCGCCACGTCGCCCCCGCCGGACGGCGCGTGGCGTCGGTCGCGGCGCTGGCCCAGCCGGTGCTGGTGGTGGGCTCCACGCTGCCCGTCGGGCAGCTCGAGGTGATCTTCCGGCGCCCCGAGGTGGGCTCGGTCGCCGTGCAGGACGACACGGCGCCCGCCCGCACCGGCATGGTCACGCGGGCCGGCCTCACGGCGGCGCTCACCGGGCGCCTCGGGTACGGGCGCGCGGTCCTGGAGCGGCGCCCGACCGGGGCGGTCGCGGACTGGTCGCCCCTCGTCGTCGAGCCCGGCACGGCGCTGGCGGACGTCGCGACGCTCGCGATGGCCCGCACCGCGGACCGGCGGTACGACGACGTCCTGGTGAGCGGGCCGTCGGGCTGGGGCGCGGCGAGCACGGCCGACGTGATGCGTGCCGTCGTCGCCGAGCTGGCCGAACGTTCCACGCACGACCCGCTCACGCGGCTGCCGGGTCGCGCCGCCACCTGGTACGCGCTGCGGCACCGCTGCGCGCTGGTGCGCGGCGGTACGACCCGCGTGGTGCTGGTGCTGCTCGACGTCCGGGGCATGGCGGCGCTCAACGCGGACCACGGGCAGGACGCCGGCGACGCGGTGCTCGCGGAGCTCGCGGCCCGGGTGGTGGCGGCGCTGCCGGCCGGCTGCGAGGCCGGTCGGGTGGAGGGCGACGGGTTCGCCGTGCTGGCCACGCTGCCCGCGATGGACGACATCCAGGCGGCGGCGTCGGCGGACGCCCTGCGGCAGCACCTGCTCGCGCACGTCTCCACGCCGTCCGGCGGGTTCGACGGCGCGGCCTGGCCGGGGCTGCACGCCGCAGCGGCGTGGTCCGTGGCCGGCGCGGCCGACCCCGACGAGCTCGTCGCCCAGGCGGAGCGACGCCTGCGGCGGGAGCGCCAAGCCGCCGTGCTCGCCTGACGGTGGGTACGAGAAAGCCCGCGGGCTGGAGGTCGAACCTCCTGCCGTGCTGGACGAGGTCACGGCACCCGCGGGCTCCGGTGGTCGCGAGGAACTCGCTACCCGCCCGACGTTCTAGCGCGCGCGACTAGCGCGCGACCACCTCATGGGTCCGAAGAGTCTTCACTGCTCGGATCACCTCCCTTCTCATGTGCCGACGACGCTACGCCCGACCGGCGGGATGCGCCAAGGGTTTTCCTCAGGGTGAACCGCGGGCGATCTCACCCGCCTCGCGGCGGGCCTGTCAGCCGCGCCGCAGGTGCGCCCACTCGCCCGGGTAGTCGTCCAGCCACTGCGCCAGCGAGCGTGCGGGGCGGCCGACCAGGCGGCCGACGTCCCCGGACACGGACCCCAGCTCACCGGCGGCGATGGCCGTGTACGAGGTGACCCACCCCTCGACCTCGTAGGGCTCCGCGCCGTACCCGGCACGGGAGGCGTACGCCTCCTCCTCGGTCTCCGGGTGGTAGGTGATCGCGCGCCCGGTGGCCCGGCCCAGGGTCTCCGCGACCTCGTCCAGGGTGAGGGCCTCCGGCCCCGTGACCTCGTACGTCGCGCCGTCGTGCCGCGCCGGGCGCTCGTCGAGGATGACGGCGGTCGCGACGTCGGCCACGTCGTCGTGCGACACGGCCGCGACACGTCCGTCGGCCGCCGGGCCGCGGATCACGCCGTCCTGCCCGACGAACGTGCTCAGGGCGTGGAAGTAGAGGTTGTCGCGCAGCACCGTCCAGCGCAGCCCGGTGCGCGCGGCGGCGCCGGCGAGGTGCTGCTCGGTGTGCCAGTGGTCGCGGGCGAACGTGAAGACCGCCTCCGGGCCCGCGCCGACGAACGAGGTGTACACGAGGCGCTCGACGCCGGCCGCCGCCGCGGCGTCGATCATCGCGGTGTGCTGCGCGGCCCGGTCCTGCGCCTCGCGCGCGCTCACCAGGAACACGGTGCGCACGCCCTCGAACGCCGTGCGCATCGCCTCGGTGTCGCGGTAGCCGTCGGCGACGGCGACCTCGCACATCGGCAGCGGCCGCCCGTCGGACAGCCGCGGGGCGCGTGCCGGGTCCCGCACGACCAGCCGTTGTCGCGCGCCCTCCGCCGCCAGCCGGAACGCCAGCCGCGACCCGAGCCGGCCGCTGGCCCCCGTCACGGCGATCAGCCCGTCCGCCGCCCATCTCACCATGCCTCACGGTAGGCACGGTTCCGCCGCCGAGCCTGTCGAGCGTGCCCGCCGGGTGAGAATGGGCCGGTGACTGCCACCCCCTACCGCGTGATGACCGTCTGCACCGGCAACATCTGCCGCTCCCCCATGGCCGAGATCGTGCTGCGCGACCGGCTCGAGGCCGCCGGCCTCGGCGACCGGGTGGTCGTGGACTCCTCCGGCGTCAGCGACGAGGAGCACGGCAACCCGGTGGACGGACGCGCGCGGCGCGTGCTCGCGGCGCACGGCTACCCCACCGGGGACGGCCACCGCGCCCGCCAGGTCACCGCCGCCGACCTCGCCGACCACGACCTGGTCCTGCCCATGACGGCGCAGCACGCGCGCCGCCTCCGCCGGCTCGCGGACGGCCGCGCCGGCGCCGACGGGCTGGCCGAGATCCGCATGTACCGGTCGTTCGACCCCACCGCCCCCGTCGTTGAGCCCGGCGGGGACGAGCGACTGCTCGACGTCGACGACCCCTGGTACGGCGACGAGGCCGGCTTCGAGACCACCATGGCGGAGGTCGAGGCCGCCGCCGACGGGGTCGTCGCGCACGTGCGCGCCCGGCTCGACGGCCGCTGATCCGCGGGCGCCCCCACCGCCCGGGCCGCGAAATACGGCGGTCCGGGTCCGGGTCGCGGTGCAAGGATCGACCCATGACGACCGCACCCGCCCTCCCCACCGTCCGCCGCACCCGCGCCGATGAGTGGCGCGAGACCCGCGAGCTGCGCCTGGCGGCGCTCCAGGACGCCGCGGCGCCCGTCGCCTTCCTGGAGACGTACGACGTCGCGGCCGCCCGCCCCGACGCGTTCTGGCAGGAGCGGGCCCGCGGGAACGCCACGAGCGACACCGTCGCGGCGTTCGTCGCGGTCGACGCGGACGGCCGGTGGGTGGGCACCACGACCGGGCTCGTCGAGGAGCCGGGTGCCACCGACGTCCTGGGCGGCCCGGTCGCGCAGCGCCAGGTGCACCTGGTGGGCGTGTTCGTGCGCCCCGAGCACCGCGGCGGCGGTGTGCTGCGGGAGCTCTTCGAGGGGGTGCAGGGCTGGGCGCGGGGCCTGGGGGTCGAACGTGCGCGCCTGTGCGTGCACGTGGACAACCTCCGCGCGCAGGCGGCCTACCGCAAGCTCGGCTTCACGCCGTCGGGCGAGCGGTTCCTTCTGGAGCAGGGCGAGGAGATCGAGCTGGTGCGGACGGCCTGACGTCGCGCCGGCGGCCGAAGGTGCGGCGCCACCAGGCCGCCAGGCCCGACGGTTGGGGCTCCGCGGGCGGGGGCAGGGCGGGCACGTAGGCCCCCAGCCAGCGGGAGATCTCGTGCCAGACGACGTCACGCACGGCCGGGGCGGAGAGCGTGACGTCGTGCAGGGCGCCGTCGATCCGCGCCAGGGTGACGAGCCTGCCCAGCGCGGGCACCCGGCGGGCGACGCCACCCACCTCCAGCACGGAGTCGGTGGTCAGCATCTCCGGGCTCCACCGCACCGGCGGCGTCGACCGACTGGACAGCAGCACCAGCACCGGCACGTCGATGCCGAGGCCGCGCGCCACGCGCTCCTGCCCCTGGAAGATCGCCGCCAGCCACGCCGGCGTGACCCGCCAGCCGGTGTCGGGGCGCCAGGCGGGGTCGATGTCCCACGCGCCGTCGAAGCGCGAGGAAATGCTGCGCACGTAGAAGCCGAGGTCCACGTTCACCAGGTGGCTGCGTGGCGCGAGCGCGGCCTGGGCGCGCAGCCCCGGCTCCAGCATCCAGCGGCCCACGCTGCGCGTCTGGAACTCCAGCCACGGGCTGTTCAGCACCAGCGCGTCGGCGCGGCCGGGCTTGTGCGACGCCCACAGGCTCAGCACCAGCCCGCCCGTGGAGTGCCCCATGAGGACCAGCCTCCGTCGCGTCGTCGCGCCCGGCCCGTGCCCGATGGCGGACAGGGCGGCCTCGATGTCCTCGTCGTACGTCAGCAGGGCGGTGACGAAACCCGGAGTCTGGCCCTCGCGGAGGCTGCGGCCGTACTTGCGCAGGTCGAGCGCGTGGAACCGCGCCCCCTGCCGCTCCCAGAACTCCGCCAGGTGCGCCTGGAAAAAGTAGTCGGTCCAGCCGTGCACGTACAGCACGTCGATGCCGGCGTCCGGCACCGCGGGGCCGGACGGGGTCACGGCCCGGCGCACCAGCGTCGCGACGACCTCGCCCTCGAAGTCCGGTTCCAGCGGGAGCGTGAGCCGCTCGAAACCGGGCAGCACGTCGGGCTCCCACGCGCTGCTCGTGCCGGACTCCCCCACGCCCCGAACGTAGGGAACGCCGGGACGCCGCGCGACCGGGAGGTCCGTGTCGCCCCCTGGTGCGACCACGACCTCCCGGGGCGAAGATCGAGTGCAGTGCACAGCTCGCACCCCACCGCCCAAGGAGGCCTGTCGTGAGCGGTTCAGACCACACCGACCCGACCGAACCGACGAGTCCCGGCGAGCCCGCTCGCCCGGACGTCCGCCGCGCCGAGGAAGCCGTCGAGGAGCCCCGGAGCCCCGGCCCGCCGGCCCACGACGGGGCCGCGACCGCCGCGGCCGACGCCCTCGACGAGCCGAAGAGCCCCGGCCCGCCGCCCTACGGGGAGACCGCGGACGACGTCGACGAGCTCGAGGAGCCCAAGAGCCCCGGCCCGCCGCCCGGCTCGATCCCCGGCAACAGGCACTAGCGACAGGGACGAGGCAGTCGGTGCGCCGGCGGTCGGACCCGCGACGGTTGATATCCTTGCCGCGGTCAAAGACGCCGGCGCGTACAAGCTTTTCGCCACAGCGCCCACCCCGCCAGGGGTGGGCGCTGTCGTCGTTTCAGGGGCCGGCATCGTCATCGCACACCATCCGAGAGGCTCCCCATGAGCGACCACCATCTGTTCCGCACCCGCCTGCCGCGCACAGCCCGCGAGGGCGCGGTCTTCATGCTCGTCATCTCGCTGATCTCCGTGACCGTCATCCCGGTCCTCATCAGTGGCCTCACCGTGGGGTTCAGCATGCAGACCTGGACCGACGTGCTCCGGGTGCTGCCGGTGCTGTGGCTCACCGTCGTGGTCGTCGTCCTGCTGACGTCGAAGCCGGCGCAACTGCTCTCCAGCGCGATCGTGCGTCCCGGGGACAGCTTCCAGGCCCACATGGTCGTCAACACGCTGTGCACGGTGTTCCTGATCTCGGTGATCCTCACGGTCGTCGGACCGTGGATCGGCACGTGGAACGTCAGCACCGAGCCGCTGGCCCAGTTCGCGCAGCTGTGGCCGCGCAACTTCGCCATCGCGTTCTTCGTCGAGGCCCTGCTGGCCCAGCCGGTCGCGCGGTGGGTCATGCACCACTACCACCGGCGCGTCGACGCCCGAATCGGCGGAGGCGGCGACACCGTCGCGGCGTGAGCCAGGCGCGGGAGGCGGTGGGTCGCCGGAGCGCCGGTCGGTCAGTCGACGACGTCGACGGTCGCGAAGGGGCTCTTGGCGCAGCCGACGCTGGGGTCGAGGTCGCAGAGCGCCTTGGCCCAGCGAAGGGTGAGGGACACCTCGGCCTCGCCCGCCGGGACGTCGTCGGGGAGGCGGACGGTGCCCTCGGCGTCGCCGTCGGCGTCCGGGTCCAGCAACCCGAGAGCCGCCGAGAGGCGGCCACTGCCGGCCGAGGAGAGCACGAGGACGGCTCCGAGCGCCCATCGGGAAGCGGCGCGGAGGCGGGCGCCCGTCATCCGTCGTGGCGCAACGACTGGTTGTACGCGACCGCGGCCATCGAGTCGAGGTTGCGCGCCGCCCGGAAGACCCCCGACGCCAGGGTGATGGCCCCGCCGGCGATCGTGAGGAGTCCGAGCAGGGGGGTGATGGGGTCCGTACCGACCTGCCACAGCACGAGCCCCACGACGAGCAGGACGAGGCCCGTGCCGAGCAGCGGCGCCGACGGCTGGGGAACCGGCACGTCGATCGGGCGGGTCGGGGCGCTGCGAGCTTCCTCGCGGGCGGCCATGGCGGCCAGGGTAGTGCCGTCCGACGCGCCGCGAGCGGCGCACGCCTCAGCGGGTGCCGTTCCCCGTGCGTCGCAGCGCGTGCCCGGGAAGGGCGTCGGTCCGGGCGCCGTCGTCGATGACGGCGACGCCGTCGACCAGGACCAGGTCGATGCCCGTGGCCTGCTGGCGCGGGTCGTCGAACGTGGCGGTGTCCTGGACGGTGTCGGGGTCGAGCAGCACGAGGTCCGCGGCGAAGCCGGGCCTGACCAGGCCGCGGCCCGTGAGCTTCAGCCGGGCGGCGGGACGGCCGGTGAGGTGGTGCACGCAGTCCTCCAGGGTGAGGACGCCGAGCTCGCGCACGTACCGCGCGAGGTAGCGCGGGAAGGTGCCCCACGCCCGCGGGTGCGGGCGGCCGCCCACCAGGATCGCGTCGGAGCCGCCGCAGTGCGCGCGGTGCTGCATGATCGCGCGCACGTTCTCCTCGTGCCCCACGTGCTGCAGGATCGTCGTGCCGAGCCGGTCGGCCACGAGCTGCTCCACGAAGACGTCGCCCGGCGCGCGGCCCTCGTCGAGCGCGATCGCGGCGATCGTGCGCCCGACGCGGTCGCCCAGCGCCGGGTTCTGCACCCCGCTGATCTCGATGGTGTCCCACTCGGCCACGCAGCCGTGGCAGCCGTCGGTGCCCACGTGCTCCAGCTCGAACAGGATGCGCTCGCGGTCCGCCGGGTCCGCCAGGCGTGCGAGGAGCGCGTCCGGCCCGCCGGAGAACGACCAGCTCGGCAGGATCGCGCTGAGCGTCGTCGACCCCGGCAGGTACGGGTACGTGTCGAGGGTGACGTCGACGCCGTCGTCCAGCGCGGCGTCGATCAGGACGAGGAGCTCGCTCGCCCGCCCCTTGTTGGGCGCGAAGTTCATCGTCGCGTGCGTGAGGTGCAGCGCGCAGCCCGTCACGCGCGACAGGTCGATCATCTCCGCGTACGCCTCGAGCGCGCCCTTCCCGTACGACCGGTGGTGCGGGCTGTAGTACCCGTCGTGCGCGGCGACGACGCGCAGCAGGGCCGCGAGCTCGTCGTCGTCCGCGTACATGCCGGGCGTGTAGGTGAGGCCGCTGCTCATCCCCAGCGCGCCCTCGCGCATCCCCTGGGCGAGCAGCTCGCCCATCCGGGCGACCTCCGCGGGCGTGGCCGGCCGCTCGTCCGGGCCGACGACGAGGTGCCGCAGCGTGCCCTGCGGCACCAGGTAGGCGGCGTGGCACGCGATCCCCCGGTCCAGGCGGTCCAGGTAGCCGGCCACCGACTCCCAGTCCCACGCGAACCCCGGCGGGTCGTCGTTCCAGCCCGCGATCTGGGCGCGGATCGCCGTCCGCGTGCGCTCGTCCACGGGCGCGAACGACAGCCCGTCCTGGCCCAGCACCTCGAGCGTGACGCCCTGGCTGACCTTTGCCGTGTGGTCCGGCTTCGCGAGGATCTGCACGTCGGAGTGCGCGTGCATGTCGATGAAGCCCGGGGTCAGCGCGCGACCCTGCGCGTCCACCGTGCGGCGGGCTCCCTCGGCGCGGGCCTCGGAGCGCCCCGGGTCGACGGCGGTGACCACCCCGTCGGCGACCGCGACGTCGGCGACGACGCCCGCGGCGCCCGTGCCGTCGAGGACCATGGCGTCACGGATCAGCCAGTCGGCGGCCATCCCCGCCCCCTCAGAACCAGGTCCGCACGAGGTCGACGACGACCGGGTCGGCCGCGTCGGCGTCGTCGACCACCGGCACCAGCGTCCACTTGTCCATCGCCGTGCACGGGTGCGACAGCCCCAGGCGCAGCTCGTCGCCGATGCCGAGGTCCACGCCGGCGTCCCCCGCGTCCCACCGGAGGAAGCCGTGCTGGTCGTTCAGCGCCGTGACCTGCACGCCCGCCACGCGGGCCGGCTCCTCCCCCGGCGTGCGCGGACGGCGGAGCTGCACCTCCGGCAGGCCCTCGTCGAACGGCAGGTCGCGCTTGCCGGCGTCGAACAGCGCGAGGCCCGGCTCGGGCTGCGAGGTCACGCGGACCCAGCCGTGCATCGCGCTGCGGAACCCCGGCCCGGCGCTGCGCGGCTCCTCGCCCAGGGGCGAGATGTGCCGGTAGAACCCGTCGTCGTGCACCACGTACGCGCCGCTGCGCAGCACCACGCGCGTGCCCGTCGCGACCAGGGGCGACATGACCTCGTCGACGACGTCGAAGTACGCGCTGCCGCCCGCCGTCACGACCGGCACCTCGACCTCGTACCGCCCGTCCGCCACGAGCCGCTCGTGCACCTCGACCATGTCGCGCAGATAGCCGCGCACCACGTCCCGGCTGTGGGCGTCGGAGTCGTGCGCCAGCGCCCCCTCGTACCCGCCGACCCCCGCCAGCCGCAGGTGGGGCGACGCCGCCACGCGCTCCGCCGTCGCCAGCGCCGTGTCCAGGTCGCGCGCGCCCGTCCGGCCGCCCGCGCCGCCGCGCTCGACGAGCACGTCGATCGGCGGGCGGGAGCCCGAGGCCCCCACGTGCGCCGCGAGCGCGTCGTGCATGAGGTCCACCGTGACCGGCGAGTCCGCCCAGACCAGCACCCGCAGGTCCCGGTCGGCGGCCAGCTCGTCGGCGATCCAGCGCAGGGCGAGCGGCGAGATCACGCTGTTCGCGACCATGACGCGGCCCACGCCGAAGTCGAGGGCCACGGCCAGCTGGAAGGGGTTGGCGACCGTGATCGCCCAGGCGCCCGCGTCGACCTGCTCGGCCCACAGCTGCGGCGCCATCGTCGTCTTGCCGTGCGGGGCCAGGTCGAGGCCGCGCTCGCGGCACCAGTCCGCCATCACGCGCAGGTTGGTGTCCAGCGCCGCGCGGGAGAGCGTGAGCAGCGGGGTCGGCAGCTGCGACAGGCGGGGGCGGCGCTCGCGGACCTCGGCCACGGTCAGCCCCCACAGCTCCGGCGGGATCGCCTTGTGCCGCCGGTCGACGCGCTCGCCGTCGCGCGCGGCGACCTTGTCGCGATCGATCCGACAGGTCTCCTCGGCTCCGGTACCGTCCATCGTCAGGCCCTCCTCGTTCCCCCGTCGACGGTGCGACGATGCCGCACCGGCCGCGAAAATGCACACCGGGTCCAGAGCGGCCGTACCACCCCCCGAAAGGACGAGCACATGGCTGAGCAGACCTCGAAGAAGACCGCGATCTCCACCGATCAGGCCCCCGCCCCGGCGCACACGTTCCACCAGGGCGTGCGGGTCGGCAACCTGCTGCAGGTCTCCGGGCAGGGGCCCGTGGACCCGGCGACCAACGAGTACCTCCACCCCGGCGACGTCGCCGCGCAGACCACCCGCACGCTGCAGAACGTCGAGGCGATCGTGCGGGCCGGCGGCGGCACGATGGCGGACGTCGTCATGCTGCGCGTCTACCTCACGACGCGCGACGACTTCGCCGCCATGAACGAGGCGTACGGCGCGTTCCTCACCGAGCGGCTCGGCCCGGACGCCGTGCTGCCGTCGCGCACCACCGTCATGGTCGGCCTCCCCCGCGAGGAGATGCTCGTCGAGATCGACGCGCTCGCCTACCTCGACTGACGCCCGTCGCGTCCGTCCCTGGCCGTGGTCAGCGTGCGGGTCGTCCGGCCGCGTGCTCCGCGGTGAGCGCCGGCCGGGCGAGGTCCGGGGCGGGCAGGAAGGTCACCGGCACCTCCGGCACGACGTCGCGCAGCCAGTCGGCGAAGAGCGCCATCCCCGCCTGCTCGGCGGGCACGTGCCCGGCCACGACCAGGCCCTTCGGCGCCCCGCGGCCGGTCGCGCCGAGGTGCGCGGCGTCGGACGCGTACGACTGGGTCTCCCACTCGTGCGCCTCCCCCACCACGACGGCGTCCACGTCGTCCCGGCGCAGCAGCGCGCGGTTGCTCGCGAAGCCGCGGAACCCGAGATCCAGGCCGACGCGGCGCACCGGCTGGTCCGGGTCGCCGACGTAGCGCGCCGTGCGGGCGTCGAGCGCCGTCGCCACGTGCGCGGCCAGGGCGGCGAGCGTGGTCGGCCCGACGTCGCACACCGACGCGCCG
>Ga0180221_1001077_pt1 | contig 19798 bp, 20 predicted proteins | sample eDN5th37CKraftMG_FD_151339 | JGI IMG/M metagenome (GOLD analysis project Ga0180221, IMG submission 151339) | Enriched Miracle-Growth compost microbial communities from Emeryville, California, USA - eDNA 5th pass 37_C Kraft MG (version 2) (version 2) ...
AGGACGTATCCCGCATCAGCGCGGCTGCAATCGGCATTTCAGTGACCATCGGCCTGATTCGAGCGAGGGACGGCGTCACGCTGGCGCAGCTTCTCGAAGAAGCCGACACAGCGCTTTATGCAGGAAAGAATCAGGGACGCGATTGCGTCGTGATCGGCGAAGTTCAGGTCGCCGAAGCGCTCAACTCTCAGGATAATAGCTGTCGGGATCAGCCGACGTCGTTATCGAGCCAGTGCGTGACTTCCGAAATCGGCCAGCCCGTGGCATCGATCTCCACCTTGAACCCCGATGCCTTTACGCGACCTTCGAATATGGTGGAAGAGGTCGCTTCGGGCCGATCGCGTCTCGATCATCGCAAAGCGTAAATACGCTTCAAGCCACATCTGTTTTGACTTGGGTATGGCACGCACTCGCTTCGCCATGAAAGCATCAATGATCTACAAGGCCACGGGAAACCTGCGCGCCATGCAGAATCAGCCTTTCGTTGGAAAGGCAGACATTATTCGAGCGAATGAAATAACTGCATTCAGGGCGGGGGGATTCCATGAAGAGATTCGCACATTCAGTCGAAGGGCACGGGGGCGTGGATCTCAAGAAGAGCTTCCTTCAAACGACAATTCCAGTTGCGAGGATTGAAACGAAGGACGCCAGGCGGCGTGCCTCTCAGCGCGCAGGAACGACGCGATGCGCTGTCCGGTAATTTCATGGACTTCGTCATGCGCCTCCAGCTTGCGAGTCGATCCGGGGTTTGGCCAGCAAACAGGTGCTGGCGGGTCGGGCCTACGATGCCGACAGCGTGTGTGATCTCATCGCCGAACAAGGCGGCGAACCCGTTATTCCGCCGTGGGTTAAGTTCGGGTAAGTGGTATCATAGTCCGCGTGTCGGGGTTCAAGCCCCGCCTCCGCTACCATCTGCATTATCCATGGCTTGGAAGATGGTGCCCGAAAATCGGCACACCACGCTGTATTTTACAGATATTTAGGACAGGCTCGCTAACCCTTGACCGCGATGGGGGCGCATCGGAAATCCAGGTCACTTGGGGGCAGGGCGGGGGAGTCGCAACTGGATGCGGCGATAGCGTGGACGACGCGCCTCGCGCCGTTGCATGTCTGGGCGATAACGCTGTCGGCGATCGTCGTGACGGGGTGTGCGGATTATGCGGATGAATCCGCCGTCTGGTACGGGCCGATCTATCTCCTGATAACCTGTCTGCCGGCCTGGGCAGTCGGCTGGCGTTCGGCCCATCTGGCCGGCTTGCTGTGCGTCGGCATGTCGCTATTCGCGAACGGGCTCAGCGTCTATCCGCACGGACCGGCGGCGTTCGCGTCGAACCTTGCGATGCGGCTGCTGACCGTCAGCATCATCGTGTTCCTCGTCGCGGGATTCCGGCGGTCCTATGATCGCGAATGGCGCCGCGCGCGCCGCGATGAACTGACCGGTGCGTTGAACAAGCAGGCATTTTACGAGCAGACGGCGAGGCTGCGCGACAGCACCGCCTGGGGCCTGCTCGCCTATCTCGATCTGGACGGGTTCAAGTCGATCAACGATCGGCATGGCCATGCCGCCGGCGATTCGATTCTGTGCGTTTTTGCGGACACCGTGCGCGATCATATCCGGGCCCGGGATGCCTTTGCCCGGATCGGCGGCGACGAGTTTCTGCTGTTCCTGACCGCCGACAGCGAAGCCGAAGGCCGTCGCGCCGCGGGGCAGCTCCATGCAAGGATGAATGCGATACTCGAGGATATGCCGCATCCGGTGAGTTGCAGCATGGGCGTACTGCTGCTCGCCCCTGGCATAGGCGGCGTGACCGCGGCGGATGTCGAGCTTGCCGATCGGCTGATGTATCAGGCCAAGCGGCTCGGCTCGGGCTTGCGGATCGTCACCAGAAGCGGGTTGGGCGACGATGTGATAACGGTCGTGACGGAGCCGCAGGCAGAGACCGTGAAGCCACCCATGTCAGCCCAGAAGCGCGCTTAGATGTGATTGTCTCTTGTCTCCGGCATTCTTCTATCCGCCATTCCCGTGTAGACGGGAATCCACAGGCACCCCCAATGGAGCCAAACGCGGCGTTTATGGATCCCGCTTGCGTCCGCCGGGGTGACATGGGCGAGCCCGCTTAGCCCTCGATAAAATCGAGATAGGCGACCACGTCATTGCTGGTCTGGAGGAAAAGGCCGGCCTGCACCTCGGCGGGCTGAGCAGCGGCGAGGGCGAGGGCCTGGGCGAGGCTGCCGTAGAGCAAGGTGGAGGCGCCGCCGCCGACTTCTTCGCCGAGATGATAGAGCCTTACCGGCACATCTTCTGAAATGGTGCGCATAGCTGGAAAGCGGAACGAGGGCGCGCCGGAAGCGTCAGGCGCGCGCCACCGCCGCCGGTGCGTCCGCCTGTTCGCGCAAGATGTCGAACGCCGCGCTCGCCACCTCATTCAGGCCGACATCACCTTTTTCGAGCGCGCCGAACATGCGGGCGATCATCCGCGGTTCCCAGAATTTCTTGATATGCGTCGCGGTCGCCTCGGCGGCCCTATCGGGCTCTTGCGCCGCCAGGTTGAGCGCGATCTTGTTCGCCGTGTAAACGAGCCGTTCGGCGTTGCTCATCAGGCCGGGCTGGCTCATTCGGCAGGCTCCAGTTCGGTGGCGATACGCCGGTTGCGGCGGCTGAACTCGGCATACTCCTCCTGCCACTGCGACGGGCCGTTGGCGGGCGACACCTGCACCGCCGTCACCTTATATTCGGGGCAATCGGTCGCCCAGTCGGTGTAGTCGGTGGTGACGACGTTCGCCAGAACCTCCGGGTGGTGGAAGGTCGTGTAAACGACGCCCGGCGCGACGCGATCGGTGATTTTCGCGCGCAGGCTCGTCTCGCCGGTACGGCTCTTGAGCGCGACGAGATCACCCTCGCGTATCCCGCGATTTTCAGCATCGAGCGGATGGATTTCCAGCACGTCCTCCGGATGCCAGGCGGTATTGCCCGTGCGCCGCGTCTGCGCGCCGACATTATACTGGCTGAGGATACGCCCCGTCGTCAGCAGTAGCGGGAAGCGCGGGCCGCTCTTCTCGTCGGTCGCGATATATTCGGTGACGACGAACTTGCCCTTGCCGCGCGCGAAGGTGTCGACGTGCATGATTGGCATGCCTTCGGGGTTGGCTTCGGTCGCCGGCCACTGGATCGAGCCCAGCCGATCCAGCGCCTCGAACGAGATTTTCGCGAAGGTCGGCGTCAGCCGGGCGATCTCGTCCATCACCTGTGAGGGATGGGTGTAGGTCCAGCCGAGCCCCATCGCATTGGCGATGAGCTGCACGATCTCCCAGTCGGCATAGCCGTTCTTGGGGCTCATCACCTGCCGCACGAGCTGGACGCGCCGTTCGGCGTTGGTGAAGGTGCCGTCCTTTTCGAGGAAGGTCGAGCCGGGCAGGAAGACGTGTGCGAAATTCGCGGTTTCGTTCAGGAACAGGTCCTGCACGACGATACATTCCATCGCCCTCAGACCCTCGGCGACATGCTGCGAATTGGGATCGGACTGGACGACGTCCTCGGCCTGGACGAACAGCCCCTTGAAGCCGCCCTCGATCGCCTCGTCGAACATGTTGTTGATGCGCAGGCCGGGCTCGGGATCGAGCGCGACGCCCCAATCCTTTTCGAACGCCTGCCGCGTCGCATCGTCCGAAACGTGGCGGTAGCCCGAAAATTCGTGCGGGAAGCTGCCCATATCGCACGAGCCCTGCACGTTGTTCTGACCGCGCAGCGGGTTAAGGCCGACGCCCTCGCGCCCGACATTGCCCGTCGCCATGGCGAGGTTCGCGATCGCGATCACCGCCGAGGAGCCCTGGCTGTGCTCGGTGATGCCGAGGCCGTAATAGATGGCCGCGTTGCCCCCGGTCGCGTAGAGGCGGGCGGCGGCGCGCAGATCGGCGGCAGGCACCTTGCACAGCGCCTCGATCGCCTCGGGCGAGCGGCTGGGATCGGAGACGAAGCGCGCCCAATCCTCGAACGCGTCCCATTCGCAGCGCTCGCGGACGAACGCCTCGTCCACCAGCCCTTCGGTGACGATCACATGCGCCATGGCGGTGAGCACCGCGACGTTGGTGCCCGGCGTCAGGGGCAGGTGATAATCGGCCTTGATATGGGGCGAGAGAACGAGATCGATCCGGCGCGGATCGGCGACAATCAGCTTCGCGCCCTGCCGCAGCCGGCGCTTCATCATCGATCCGAAGACGGGATGCGCGTCGGTCGGGTTCGCGCCGATCACGAAGATCACGTCGGCATGCATCACGCTGTCGAACGTCTGCGTACCCGCCGACGTGCCGAGCGTGGTGCCGAGGCCATAGCCCGTGGGGCTGTGGCAGACACGCGCGCAAGTATCGACATTATTGTTGCCGAAGCCCTGGCGGACGAGCTTCTGGACGAGGAACGCCTCCTCATTGGTGCAGCGCGACGAGGCGATCCCGCCGATCGAGCGGGGGCCGTATTTCGCCTGGATGCGCTTGAACTCGCTGGCGGTATAGGCGATCGCCTCTTCCCACGACACCTCGCGCCACGGCTCGTCGATCGACGTGCGGATCATCGGGTTCAGGATGCGATCCTGATGGTTGGCATAGCCCCAGGCGAAACGCCCCTTGACGCAGCTATGCCCGTGATTGGCCTTGCCGTCCTTCCACGGCACCATGCGCACCAGTTCCTCACCGCGCATTTCGGCGCGGAAGGTGCAGCCGACGCCGCAATAGGCGCAGGTGGTGACGATCGCATGTTCGGGCGTGCCCTTCTCGACCACCGTCCGCTCGATCAGCGAGGCGGTGGGGCAGGCCTGGACACAGGCGCCGCACGACACGCATTCGGAACCCAGGAAATCCTCATTCTGGCTGGCCGAGACTTTCGAATCGAAGCCGCGCCCCTGGATGGTCAGTGCCAGCGTGCCCTGCACCTCGTCGCAGGCGCGCACGCACCGCGAACAGACGATACATTTGGAGGGATCGAAATCGAAATAGGGGTTCGACAGGTCCTTGGGCTGACCCATATTGGTCGCGCCGTCATAGCCGTAGCGCACGTCGCGCAGGCCCACCGCGCCCGCCATGTCCTGCAACTCGCAATCGCCGTTCGCGCCGCAGGTCAGGCAGTCGAGCGGGTGATCGGAGATGTACAACTCCATCACCCCGCGACGAAGCTGCGTCAGCCGGTCGGTCTGGGTGCGCACCACCATTCCCTCCGCCACCGGCGTCGTGCAGGAGGCGGGATAGCCCGCGCGCCCGTCGATCTCGACGAGGCATAGGCGGCAGGAGCCGAAGCTCTCCATATTGTCGGTCGCGCAGAGCTTCGGGATGCTCGTGCCCATCAGGGCGGCGGCGCGCATGATCGACGTGCCTTCGGGCACGCGGGCTTCCTGTCCGTCGATCGTCAACGTCACCATCTTGTCCGTCACCAGCGCCGGAGCGGGGGTGCCGAGGTCAATTTCGCCGGTCCAGGCCATCCTACTTACTCCGCGGCATTGGCGAGCGGTGCGGGCTCGCCGCCGAAATCTTCGGGAAAGAAGTCCATCGCACTCAGCACGGGATATGGGGTGAACCCGCCCAAAGCGCAAAGAGAACCATATTTCATCGTATCGCACAGGTCGCGCACGATCGCCGTCTCCGCCTCGAGGCTGGTCAGCTGGCGGGTGGGCGCGCGCGAATAGAGCGCCTTGGCGAGCCCGGGCGAAACCGTTTCCGGCGCAGGCGCGCGGCCGGCGTCGCGCGCCGCGATCAGCCGGTCGATCGTCTCGACTCCGCGCGTCGAGCCGATCCGGCAGGGCGTGCACTTGCCGCAGCTTTCGACCGCGCAGAACTCCATCGCGAACCGCGCCATATGCGCCATGTCGACGGTATCGTCGAACACGGTGATGCCGGCATGGCCGATCAGCCCGCCCTTCGCGGCGAAGGTTTCATAATCGAACGGCATGTCGAACATAGATGGGGGGAAATAGGCGCCCAACGGGCCACCCACCTGCACCGCGCGCACCGGCCGGCCGCTTGCGGTGCCGCCGCCAATCTCGTGGACGAGCTGGGCGAGGGTGATGCCGAAGCCCACCTCATAGAGGCCGCCATTGCGGACATTGCCCGCGATCTGGATCGGCATCGTGCCGCGCGACCGGCCGAAGCCGACCGCCGCATAGGCCTCCGCACCCTCGCTCAGGACGAAGGGGACGGCGGCGAGCGAGAGGACGTTGTTAATGACGGTCGGCCGCCCGAACAGGCCGACATGCGCGGGGAGCGGGGGCTTGGCGCGCACCTGGCCGCGCTTGCCCTCGATCGAATCGAGCAGCGCCGTCTCCTCGCCGCAGACATAGGCGCCAGCGCCGACGCGCACCTCCAGCGTGAAGGGGGCGACGATCGCCGCCGACCGCTCGATCGCGCGCTGCATAACGTCGATCGCCAGCGGATATTCGGAGCGGATGTAGATATAGCCGTGCCCCGCGCCGACGGCGTGGCCGGCGATCGCCATGCCCTCGATCAGGCAATAGGGATCACCCTCCATCAGCATGCGATCGGCAAAGGTGCCGCTGTCGCCCTCGTCTGCGTTGCAGACAATGAACTTCTCGGGCGCGCTCGTATCGAGCACCGTCTGCCATTTGATCCCGGTCGGGAAGCCCGCGCCGCCACGGCCGCGTAGCCCTGAATCCTTGACCGCGCTCACCACCTCCTGCGGGCTCATCGCGCGGGCGGCCTTCAGGCCCTTCCAGCCGCCGTGCGTCTCATAGTCGGAGAGGCTCAGCGGGTCGGTGATCCCGCAGCGCGCAAAGGTGAAGCGCTGCTGATCGACGAAGAAGGGCAGGGCGGCGACGTCACCCAGCCGGTTGGGATGGCTGCCGTCGAGGACCGCCGCGACATCGTCGGGGCCGACGGGACCGTAGCCGATGCGCCCTTCATCGGCCTCGATCTCGACCAGCGGCTCGATCGCGAACAGGCCGCGGCTGCCGGTGCGCACGACATCGCAGCCGCGCGCGACGAGGGCGGCTGCCACGGCATCCGCGCCGAGCGCCACCGAGGCCATATCGGCGGAGACATAAGCGCGGGTCATGCCGCCACCTCGCTCGCGATACGGTCCAGCGCCGCGGCGTCGACCTTCGCCACCGGCCTGCCGTCGACCATCGCATTGGGGCCGATCGCGCATAGGCCGAGACAATAGACCGGCTCCAGCGTCACGCGCCCGTCGGCGCGTGTGGTGCCCATCGGCGTGCCCAGCCGCTCGGCTGCCGCCGTCTCGATCGCGGCGCCGCCACGCGACTGGCAGGCCTCCGCACGGCAGATCTTGACGATGTGCCGCCCCGCCGGCGCGCGGCGATAATCATGATAGAAGGTGATGACGCCATGCACCTCCGCGCGCGTGACGTTGAGCGCCTTCGCAATCATCGGCACCGCGGCGTCGGGCACATAGCCGACCGCGTCCTGCACCGCATGGAGCAGCGGCAGCAGCGCGCCGCGCTCATCCTTATGGCGCTGGATCGCCTTTTCGATTGCGGCAATCTCCCCCGCCGTGAGGGGGGCGTCGGCCGCCAAGGTCTCGCTCATTCCTGATCCGTCTTTCTGACCGCGTCCGGCGCGGTGCTTCTTCCTTAGCCTCTACTCCCGGCAGGTGAGGCGTCAAATATGCAAAGCCTATAAACGATAGATATGGTCTATCAGGGAGGCCCGAGCAAGCGCTCCTCCGCCAGCATCGTGGCGACCCGGCAAGCCGCGCGGGCAAGTGCGGAGCGAGGCTCCCGATCGAGCACGACGAGGCCGATCATATTGGGCGGAGCGGGATCGATAAATTCTATCAAGCGGATCGGCGCCCCCGCTGGCACCAGCGCCGCATAGCTGTGCGGCAGGATCGAGGAGAGCCCACCCGCCTCGACCAGCGAGAGCAAGGTGACATAGGAATCGGCGGTCGCGCGCGGCTCGATCACCAGGTCCAGCGAGGCGAGATGCGCGTCGAGGATGCGCCGGTTCTGCATGTTGGGATGAAGCAGGCAGAGCGGCTCGCCCGCCACCTCGCGCCACGTGACGCGGCCGCGCTCGCCCAGCGAGGCGTCGGCGCGCGTGGCGAACATATAATGCTCCTCGTAGAGCGGCACGCTCAACACCTGCGCGGGCGGCTCGTTCGAAAGATAGGTGAGGCCGGCGTCCAGCTCATATTCGATCAACGCCTGCTCGATCTGCCGCGAGGTGAGCGAGCGGATATTGGCGCGGACATGCGGATGCGCCGCGACGATCGCGCGCACCAGATGGCCGACTGCCGGCATCGCCGCCGGAATCACACCCAGCCGCAACACGCCCCTGAGTGGCCCGCCCTCGTCGGCGACCGCGTGGCGCAACCCGTCATAATCGGCGAGCAACCGTTGCGCCCAGGGAAGCAGCGCGTGGCCTTCCGCCGTCAGCCCGACGAAGCGCCGGTCGCGCATGATCAGCCGCTTGCCGAGCTGCGCCTCGAGCGCGGCGATTCCCGAGGAGAGAGTCGGCTGGGCGACGTTGCACGCCTCCGCCGCGCGCGCGAAATGCTTGGCCTGGGCCAGCGCGACGAAATAATCGAGAAAGCGTATCTGCATCGGCGGTGCGCGGTCCCTTCGCGGAAGCGGTCTGTCTCACGCCCGGCGAGGGCGTTCAAGAGGCCCTTGCAAAGTAGGAAAAGACACGGCACAGTTCGCTATCTGTTCCACCTTCGGCAAGGATATGATGGATAGCCTAGCGCCCCTGTTGCTCTGTCTCGCGATGCTTGCCGTGGGGATCGGCGCAGGATGGGCCTTGTGGGGACGTACGCTGGCCGCCGCGCAACGTGAGCGGACGCGGCTGGATGAACGCGTGCGCGCCGGCGAAGCCGCCCTGAGCCTTGCGGAGGAACGTGCGCGCGAGCTGCCGCCGCTGCGCCTGATGCTCGACGGGATTCGCGACGAACGCGACGCCGCCCAGCGCGATCTCGCCGCCGCGCGGGCAAGTGCGGCCCGCGTGCCGGTGCTGGAGGAGGCGCTGGCGGCCGAACGGCGCACGGCGGCCGAACTTGCGGCGGCCAAGGCGGCGTTTGAACGCGGTGAAGAGGAGCGCGCACGGGCGCATGATGCGCAGATCGCCCAGCTCAAGGAGATGGAAGCCAAGCTGGAGGCGCGCTTCGGCGAACTGGCGGGCAAGGCGCTGACCGAAGCACAGGGTCATTTCCTCAAGCGCGCCGAGGAGCGCTTTGCGCAGGCGGGCAAGGAGGGCGAAGACAAGCTCAAGCTATTGCTCGCGCCGGTCGAGACGACGCTCAAGCGCTATGAAGAGGGGCTGGCGAAGGTCGAGAAGGAGCGCGTGGGCAGCTATGCCGAACTGCGCGAGGCGGTGACGCAACTCACCCAGGGCAACGAACATGTACGGCGCGAGGCGTCGCGGCTCGCGAACGTCCTGCGATCGAGCCCCAAGGCGCGCGGGCGTTGGGGCGAGGAACAGTTACGCACAATTCTCGAATCGGCGGGGCTGGCCGAGAATGTCGATTTCGCACTGCAATCCTCGGTTAGCGATGGCGAGCGGCAGTTGCGCCCAGACTGCGTCATCAACCTGCCCGGGGGACGCTGCATCGTCGTCGACGTCAAATGTCCGCTGGTTGCCTTCGAACAGGCCTATGACGAGGAGGATGAGACACGTCGGGCGGAGCTGCTGCTCCAGCACGCCAATGCGATGAAGAGCTATGCCGCCGATCTGGCGCGCAAGGGCTATTGGCGGCAGTTCGATCTTTCGCCCGATTTCGTCATCATGTTCATTCCGGGCGAGCATTTTCTCGCCGCCGCCGCCGAACGCGCGCCCGACCTGATCGAGACGGCCTATCGCGGCGGCGTCATCATCGCCTCGACCATCAACATGCTGGCCCTCGCCAAGGTAATGGCGGGCATGTGGCGGCAGGAGGCGCTGCACGAGCAGGCGCAGGCGATCGGCGCGCTCGGCAAGGAACTCTATGCCCGCCTCGCGACGATGGGCAATCATGTCCAGAAGCTCGGCCGCAACCTTGGGCAGGCGACGAGCGCCTATAATGATTTCGTCGGCAGCCTCGAAAGTCAGGTGCTGACGCAGGCAAAGCGTTTTGAGGCGCTCAAGGTCGAAACGAGCGGCAAGTCGATCGAACCGCTGCCGATCGTGGATGCCGCGGTGCGGCCGCTGACGAAGCTGGCGATCACCGACGATACGGCCGAAGCGGCGGAATAGGGCGAGGTGTCCTGAGACTTAGGCATAATTGTAGCCTGTCTGTCTGAAGTGGGCGCCGTGGCTCTCCAAATCTCCTTTGTCATTCCCGCGAATACGGGAATTCATAAGTACTTGGTTGCGCGTATTTTATACAAACGGCGTAAATGGATTCCCGTATTCGCGGGAATGATAGGGTTTCAGCGAAGACTGCATCTGCACCGTCATTCCAACGAAAGTCGGAATCCATCGATGCGGTGGGGCTGATAAGAAGGTGAACCGTGTCCGTGGACCCGGCTTTTGCCAGGGTGACGGGTCGGGGTGGTTTGGTGCGCGTGCCGCTTCGTCGTCCTTTTTATGAAGGCGACAATGCACGCAGGCTCCGTTGCCACTTCCCTTTCAGAAGTGGCGCATAGGGTCAGAAAGGGACGCATGGGGATTGTCGCCATCGCGGCATGCGCGAGAGACAGGCTGGGGCTGTCCGAATCTTCCCCAGCAGCCCGGCTAGCTCTTGCCGAACAGGCCCTTCGCCATGCCGGCGATGTCGTTGAGCGGGTTGCCGTCACCGTCCTTGTCGAGGCCGCTGAGAAGGCCGCCCGCGCCGCCGAGTTTCGACAGCAACCCTTCGACGCCGCCGTCGCCGAATTGTGCGGCAAGGGCGGGAAGGAGCGCCTGGAGCTTGTCGACGGACAGCCCGGTTTCGGCGGCGGCATCGGCCGCCGCGCTGGCCGCGTCCTGGCCGCCGCCGGCCAGTCGCGACAGCAGCGCCTCGCCGCCGGTTCTCACCTCGTCATGCGAGAGGCCGATCTGTGAGGCGAGCGCGCCCAGATCGATCTTGTCAGCCTGTCCCAGCAATCCGTCGAGAATGCCCATTGCTGTCCCTTTCGATCACCGCGCCGGCGAAGACCGGCGGCGGCGAAACGATATCAGCAAGCGGGCGGTGCGCGGAAGCGCTCAGGCGGCCTTGGGCGCCGCCTCGCGCACGCTTTCGTCGACATGGTCGGCGAACTGCGCGAAATTAGCGATGAACTGGTCCACCAGCTTGCGCGCGGTCGCGTCGTAAGCGTCCTTGTCCTCCCACGTCTGGCGCGGATCGAGGATCTTCGAGTCGACGCCGGCGACCGCGACGGGCACCTGGAAACCGAAATTCGGATCGGTGCGGAATTCGGCGGCGTTGAGGCTGCCGTCGAGCGCGGCATTGAGCAGCGCGCGGGTCGCCTTGATCGGCATGCGCGAGCCGGTGCCATATTGCCCGCCCGTCCAGCCGGTGTTGACCAGCCAGCAATCGACATTGCCCTCAGCGATCCGCTTCTTCAGCAGATTGCCGTAGACTGACGGGTGGCGCGGCATGAAGGGCGCGCCGAAGCAGGTGGAGAAGGTCGCTTCCGGCTCGGTCACGCCCATTTCGGTGCCCGCGACGCGTGCGGTATAGCCCGAAAGGAAATGGTACATCGCCTGATCGGGCGTCAGCTTCGCGATCGGCGGCAGCACGCCATAGGCGTCGGCGGTCAGCATGATGAGGTTGCGCGGCACGGGCCCCATATTGTCGGCCGACGCATTGGGGATGAAATTAATCGGATAGGAGCCGCGGCTGTTCTCGGCCAGGCTCGGATCGTCGAGGTCGATCTCCCGCGTTTCGGGATCGATCACGACATTCTCGAGCACGGTGCCGAAACGTTTCGTCGTCGCGTATATCTCCGGCTCGGCCTCGGCCGACAGGCGGATCATCTTGGCGTAGCAGCCGCCCTCGAAATTGAAGACCGCGGTGTCGGACCAGCCATGCTCGTCATCGCCGATCAGCGTGCGGCTGGCGTCGGCCGACAGCGTCGTCTTGCCAGTGCCCGACAGGCCGAAAAAGATCGCGGTGTCGCCCTTCGACCCGATATTGGCCGAGCAGTGCATCGGCATGATACCCGCCACCGGCAGCTTGTAGTTAAGAATGCCGAATACCGATTTCTTCATCTCGCCGGCATATTCGGTGCCGCCGATCAGGATCAGCTTTTCGGTGAGGTTCACGGCAATCACCGTCTCGCTGCGGCAGCCGTGGCGCGCCGGATCGGCGCGGAAGCTCGGCTGGTTGATGATCGTATATTCGGGCTTGAAGCCGGGCAGCGCATCCGCCTCCGGCCGCACGAGGAGCGTGCGGATGAAAAGGCTGTGCCACGCATATTCGGTGACAACGCGCACCTGGACGCGATGCTCGGGCTGCGAACCGCCATAGAGATCCTGGACGAAGAGCGTGTCCTTCTCAGCCAGCGCGCGGAGGAAATCGGCCTTGAGCGTCGCGAACTGCTCCGGCGTGATGCTCTTGTTCGTATTGCCCCACCAGACCGTGTCCTCGGTCTCCGCATCGCGCACGAAAAACTTGTCCTTGGCGGCGCGGCCCGTGTGCTTGCCGGTCGCGACGACGAGCGGACCGTCCTTCGCGAGGAGCCCTTCCTTGCGGCGCACCGACTCTTCGACAAGCGGGGCTTCGAGCAGATTCCAATGCAGCGACGCCTTCACGTCGAAGCCCTGAGCAGCAAGGTCATAGGTGGGAGCGCGGTGGGACACGGAATTCTCCTCGTCGAATCTCAAACAGGAACATGGCCGTCGCGGGGAATGCGTCGTCCTTGTACTCCATCGCGCGCATATAGGCTAAGCACCGGAGCCGTCAAAGGCTGGTTGCGGTATCAACGGAACGGTTGCCGCGCGCCCGCGATTCCGCTAATCCGTCTCGACACTTAAGGAGCCTCCAGGACCATGACGGCTTCGATCGCGCTCGTCGATGACGATCGCAACATTCTCACATCGGTTTCGATCGCGCTACAGTCCGAGGGCTTTGCGGTGCGCGTTTATTCGGACAGCGAAACGGCGCTCAAGGCACTGCTTGAAAATCCCCCCGATCTGGCCGTGCTCGACATCAAGATGCCGCGCATGGACGGGATCGAGCTGCTGCGCCGGCTGCGTGAGAAAAGCGCGATTCCAACGATATTCCTGACGTCCAAGGACGATGAGCTGGACGAGGCGCTGGGCCTCGCGATGGGCGCGGATGATTATATCACCAAGCCCTTCTCGCAACGGCTGCTGATCGCCCGCATCCGCGCGATCCTGCGCCGGACCGAAGCGCGCGCCGCGCCCGAGCCGCAACCCGACGAGCCGCCCGCCGAGCGAATCGTGCGCGGACGGCTGGAGATGGACCCCGCGCGCCATCGCGTGCAATGGGCGGGACAGGAGGTGACGCTGACCGTCACCGAATTCATGATCCTGGAGGCGCTGGCGCAGCGGCCCGGCTTCGTCAAATCGCGCGATCAATTGATGGACACCGCCTATCAGGACGATGTCTATGTCGACGATCGCACGATCGACAGCCACATCAAGCGGCTGCGGCGCAAGTTCCGCGCGGTCGATCCCGAATTCCGGGCGATCGAGACGCTCTATGGGGTGGGTTACCGCTTTGCGGAGGAGTGATCGCCCTGAATTCGGGCTGCGCTGGTCGCTCACCAGCCGCATCCTCGCGGTCAATATCTTCGCGCTCGCGCTGTTGGCGGGGGGATTCTTCTATCTCGACAGCTATCGCGCGCGGCTGATCGACGCGCGGCTCGCCGAATCGGGAACGCAGGTGGAGCTGATCGCCGACGCGCTGACGGTCGCGCCGCCCGAACGGCGTCCGCGCCTCGCCGCCCGAATGGGGGCGACGACGGGGATGCGGCTGCGCGTCTATCGGCCGGGCGAGGGGCCGCCGCTGATCGATAGCTGGCGCGAAGGCCCCGCCACCTATGACCTGCGCGATCCGCGACTCGAACCATGGCAGCGCAAGGCCGCGCGCTTCCTGGATCGCATGATCGATACCGTGGCCGGCGCCGACAAGCCCGAGCTTTATGAAGAGCCCGCGCAGGACCGGTTCGGTGCGTGGCCCGAGGTGGTGGCCGCCGGGAAAACCGAACGCGCGCAGCTTCTCTATCGCCGCGCGCCCGATCGCACGCCGATGATCTCCGCCGCGCTGCCGCTTTCGGACGACAGCCGACAGGTGATCCTCGCTACCGCGAATGCACGCGACATCGTCCATACCGTCCGGGCGGAGCGGTTTCGCCTCGGCGTCGTCCTTGCGCTGGTGGTCTCGGCATCGATCCTGCTCTCGCTCTTCCTCGCGCGCACGATCGCACGACCGCTGCGGCGTCTCGCGCGTGCGGCGCACCGCGTTCGCCTCGGCCGCGCGCGCGAGGTGGTGGTGCCGCGCCTCCCGTCGCGCCGCGACGAGATCGGGTTGCTCGCCCGCGCGCTGTCGGACATGAGCACCACGCTCCGCCAGCGGATCGACGCGACCGAGGCGTTCGCGGCCGACGTGACCCACGAGTTGAAAAACCCGCTCGCTTCGCTGCGGTCGGCGGTCGAGAGCCTCGGGCGGATCAGTGATCCCGCGCTCCAGGCACGGCTGCTCGACGTGGTGCGTGACGATGTGCGCCGGCTCGACCGGCTGATCACCGATATCGCCGAGGCCTCACGGCTCGATGCCGAGCTGTCGCGCGCGCGCTTCGAAACGATCGATCTCGGTGCGATGATCGAGGGGCTGATCGCACATCGTGACGCGCGCCTTGCCAGCGACGACGTTCGCCTTGCCTTTGCGCGGCCGCACGCCGGCATCGCGGTGGTTCTGGGGGATGGGTCGCGCCTCACCCGGATGATCGAAAATCTGGTGGACAACGCCATCTCCTTCTCGCCGCCGGGCGGGCTCGTCCAGATCGCGGCGACGCGCGACGGCGATCAGGTGGTGGTGCGGATCGACGACGAAGGCCCCGGCGTGCCCCCCGAGGCTCGCGAGGCGATCTTCCGCCGCTTCCACAGCATCCGGCCGGAGGGCGAGGCGTTCGGGCGGCACAGCGGGCTTGGCCTCGCTATCGCCAAGGCGATCGTCGAGGCGCATAATGGCACGATCAGTGTCGAGGGTCGCGACGATGCGCCCTCGGGCGCGCGCTTCGTGATCCGCCTGCCGGCCGCGGAGCCATGAGCATGGCCGATCCCCAGTCCGAAACCGTCCATGCGACCGCCGTCGCAATCGACGCGGCAGGCGAAGTACGGGCGGTCCTCCTCCAGGGCCGCCCTGGCGCGGGCAAGTCGGACCTCGCGTTGCGCCTGATCGATCGCGGCGCGCGGCTCGTCAGCGACGACTATACGATGTTGCGGCGCAGCGGAGATCGCCTGCTGGCAAGCGCGCCGGCCACTATCGCCGGACGGATCGAAGTGCGCGGCATCGGTATCCTCGCTTTCCCCGCGTTGGCCGAAGCGCCGGTCGCGCTGACGGTCCTGCTCGACAAGGAAGCGCCGCGCATGCCCGACGATCCCTGGCCGACGCGGTCTTTCGTCGGTATCGACGTGCCGGCGCTCGCGCTCGCCGCGCACGAGGCATCGGCGCCGATCAAGGTGGAGCTGGCGCTGCGTGCGCTCGCCGGGGAGGTCGAACGGTCATGACGACGCGCAGCCGGCCGAAACGCATCCTGATCGTCACCGGCCTGTCGGGCGCGGGCAAGTCGACCGCGCTCAACACGTTCGAGGATATGGGCTGGGAGGTCGTCGACAACCTGCCCTTGTCGCTGCTCGACCGGTTGCTCGGCACCGCACCCGCCGAAGGAGCGCCGGACGACGATCGTCCGCTTGCGCTCGGCATAGACAGCCGGACGCGCGGCTTCGACGCCGCCTCGATCGTCCAGCGCATCCGCCCGCCGCATGCGCGAGGCGGGCAGGTGATCGAGATATTGTTCCTCGATTGCGATACCGCCGAGTTGCTGCGCCGTTATTCGGAGACGCGCCGCCGCCATCCGCTCGCGCTCGACCGGCCGGCGATCGACGGGATCGCGCGCGAGCGCGAATTGATGGCGCCGCTGCGCCACGCGGCCAATCATCTGATCGACACCAGCGATAGCAACACCAATACCTTGCGCTACGATCTGCGCGCCCGCTTCAGCGCGGTGGTGGACGATCGGCCAACGCTCTCCGTCATGTCTTTCGGCTATGCGCGGGGCGTGCCGCGCGGCGCTGATCTCGTCTTCGACATGCGGTTCCTGCGCAATCCGCATTGGGAGGATTCGCTGCGCCCGCTCACGGGCCTCGATCCGCGCGTCGGCGCCTATGTCGCGGCTGATCCTGCTTATGAGGAGGCGGTGTCGCGGATTGAGGATCTGCTGCTCCTGCTGCTCCCCCGCTATGCGGCGGAGGGCAAGAGCTATGTCACCGTCGCCTTCGGCTGCACCGGCGGCCGGCATCGTTCGGTGCACATTGCCGAGCGGGTCGCCGCCCGGTTGCGCAAAGCAGCATTTTCGCCCAGGGTCCTTCACCGGGACCTCGCCACGCCCCCTTCTGACTCGCTGGAAGGGGCGCAACCGGGTGCGGGCAGGGAGCTTCGGGTGGAGTGATGATTGGATTGGTGCTGGTGACTCATGGCCGGCTCGCGGCTGAGTTCGTGGTCGCGATGGAGCATGTCGTGGGTCCGCAGGAGGCGATCGAGGCGATCTGTATCGGCCCCGACGACGATATGGAGGCGCGCCGCGCGGACATCGCCCAGGCGGTCGCCGGCGTCGATCGCGGCGCGGGCGTCATCCTGCTCACCGATCTGTTCGGCGGCACCCCATCCAACCTCGCCATCTCGCTGATGGAGCCCGGCCGGGTCGAGGTGATTGCGGGGGTCAACCTGCCGATGCTCATACGTCTGGAGGGGGCACGCAAGATGATGAAGGTGAAAGCCGCCGTCGCCGCCGCGCGTGATGCGGGGCGCAAATATATCTCGGTCGCCTCCGAAGTGCTCGGGGAGAGCGCGTGAGCGGGGGCGCGGTGCAACGCGAGGTGCGGATCACCAACAAGCGCGGACTGCACGCGCGCGCCAGCGCACGCTTCGTCACGCTTGCGAGCGGTCAGGCCGCCGAGATCGAGGTGGAGAAGGACGGCACGCGCGTCGCGGGCACGTCGATCATGGGGCTGATGATGCTTGGCGCGGCGATGGGCGACAGCATTACGATCCACGCCTCGGGCCAGGAAGCGGAGAGCGCGCTCACGCTGCTGTGCGAGCTGGTGGAGACGAAGTTCGGCGAGGATTGAGCGTCGCCATGCCCCGCCTCATCACCGCTTTCTCCAATCCGCTCGTCAAGCGCGTCCGCTCCTTACGCGAAAAGCGCTATCGCCGCGAGGAAGGGCTGTTCCTCGCCGAGGGGCTGCGCATCCTCACCGAAGCGCGCGAGGCGGGGCGGCTGCCCGAATATCTCTTCTTCGCCGCCGAATCGGCACGTCATCCGCTCGTCCTCGCGCTGGTCGAGGCGGTCGAGGCGGCGGGAGGTGAGGCGATCGAGACGAGCCGCGACATCCTCCACAAGCTATCGGGCAAGGACAATCCGCAGGCGGTGATCGGGGTTTATCGCGAGTTCGCGACCGCGCTCGACGCGCTCGACCGCGGCGACGCGTCGATCTGGATCGTCGCGCAGAGCCTGCGCGATCCGGGCAATCTCGGCACGATATTGCGGACCGGCGACGCGGTCGGCGCAGGCGGATTGCTCCTTGTCGACGAGTGCGTCGATCCTTTCTCGGTCGAGGCGGTGCGCGCGAGCATGGGGGCGCTCTTCACCCAGAAGATCGCGCTTGCCCGCTGGGAGGAGTTCCTGCCTTGGCTGCGCGGCGGCCCCGGCCAACTCGTCGGTCTCAGCCTCGACACCGATATCGATTATCAGACGCCGCGCTATGAGGCGCCGACCTTCCTCCTCGTCGGCAATGAGGCGCAGGGACTGCCGAAGGCTTATGCGGATGCCTGTGATCTGCTAGTCAAGATGCCGATGTGCGGCAAGGCCGACAGCCTCAACGCCGCGGTCGCGACGGCGGTGATGGCCTATGAAGTGCTGAACCAGCGGCGGCGCTGAAAATCACCATTCTTCGTTCTTCCAGCTTTGCGGCACCTTTACATAGTCGGACCGGGGAATTGCCAAACGCGCGATGGCAATGGAAGCGGATTGAACGCGGACCTTGGGCGGCACGGACTAGGCGGCGTGGACAAATTTGAGCCAGTATCTGGTAGTGGCGAGGTGGACCATGCCGAGAGAAGCTGCTGGCGAGCTGGCCATACCGGGCGGCGATGGCATGATTGATCTTGAGATGGCCGAACATGCGCTCGATGCGGTTGCGCTGCTTGTAGAGCGCCCGGTCATGCTCGATCTTCACCCGACGGTTTGATCGAGCGGGGATGACGGATTCGATGTTCCGCTTCGCAAGGTCGGTACGGATGGCGTTGGCATCGTAGCCCTTAAGGCACCGGGCGCACGCTCCGGCAGGCCGATCAGGACACCATAGACTCGCCGTGCCGAGGGTTAAGGCCACCGACCCCTCGCCATCACAACATCGGGCCAGCAGCGGGGACGGATACTCCTTTCCGCCTGACGCTGCCAGCACCCTGCGCCCTCCCGGGCGTGGGGTGCTGCTATGAGCGCTAGAGCGGCTAGAAATACGCTAGAAGTCTTACATGGCTGCGCGTTGCGCTGCGTTTGACCTTCTTTAAGTGCTTGGTTTTGCTGGTAAAAATTGGTGGACGCACTAGGGCTCGAACCTAGGACCCGCTGATTAAGAGTTTCACTAAGTATCTGATTATACTGTATTATTCTGTTCGATCTTGTAGCGTAACGCATTGGCAATGCGAATCTTCGGCGTAGTGATGCGTTCGGATCGATTTCATCCTGTTTCATTCAATTTCATGCATCTGATGCCCTAAAAATGCCCCGCTTGGATAGCTGCAAAGCGAGGGCTTGGGAGTGAAACATCGATGGTTACCACAAACGCACATTTGCGGTAATGTGGGGATCGAGCAATATGCGAGGTTTCCCATGAGTCGCCTGACCATAGATATTACCGACCAGCAGCACCAAAGCCTGAAAGCCATGGCGGCACTGCAAGGCAAGACGATCAAGCAATATGCCATTGAGCGGCTTTTTTCTGCCGATGTGGGGGAAGATACCGCATGGCAGGAATTGAAAACTCTGCTGGGGAAGCGGATTGCCGAAGGCTTGGCGGGCGGAGTGTCCACCAAGAGCATTGATGCCATCGTTGACGAGGAACTAGGCAGGGATAGCCGCGCTTGACCGCCACCTATGTCCTGGCGTCGGCGGCGGAAGCCGACCTGCGCGACGTTATCCGCTATACACGCAAGCAATGGGGCGATGCGCAGACCCATAGCTATGTGGCCAAGCTGCGAGCTGGCATGGAAAGCGTTGCGACGGGAGAGGGCTTTTTCAAGGACATGTCTGCGCTCCATCCGGGCTTGCGAATGGTCCGTTGCGAGCATCACTATGTCTTCTGCCTTCCGCGTGACGACGCGCCCGCCCTCGTGGTGGCGATTTTTCACGAGCGCATGGACCTGATGGTGCGACTGGCTGACCGGCTGGAATAGATGCCTCGCGCTCAATCTCCCATAGTGGGCAAGCGGCGCCTGCGGTTTGAAGCCGCTCCCTCGGGAAGGCGAGACATCTTTTGCGTCGTCGGTTAGGAAGTTGGGATCGGGGGACGAATTGACGTGCTCCCCTTTTCTCCTCCACTCATAAGTAGAGTCCGGGGTTGCCAGGATGCCCTGGCGGGTGGTGTTGCGCAACCAGCCTGGCAGCATCGGCGGGCGTCAGCCCGCCTATCCCGCTATGCG
>Ga0180221_1001083_pt1 | contig 19750 bp, 15 predicted proteins | sample eDN5th37CKraftMG_FD_151339 | JGI IMG/M metagenome (GOLD analysis project Ga0180221, IMG submission 151339) | Enriched Miracle-Growth compost microbial communities from Emeryville, California, USA - eDNA 5th pass 37_C Kraft MG (version 2) (version 2) ...
GATCTGGAGGGCGAGCCGGACGCGGGGGAGCGGGCGCCGTCGTCGGGGTACGGGCTGCGCGGGATGCGCGAGCGGGTCGAGGCCGCGAGCGGCGTCGTGCGGGCGGGGGCCCGCGAGGACGGACGGCGCGGCTTCGAGGTCGACGCGCGGGTCCCCCTCGCCGCCTCGCCGGGCTTGTCAGAAGCTGGCCAGACCCTGCTCCCGCGAGCTTCTGACAAGCCGCCGGCCCCCTCGGGCTTGTCAGAAGCTGACGGCACCCTGCTGCCGCGAGCTTCTGACAGCTCGGGAGGGGAGGGCGCATGAGCGGGGGTGCGAGCGTGCCCGACGACGGCGCGATCCGGGTGCTGCTGGCCGACGACCAGGTGCTCGTCCGCGGCGGGTTCCGCGCGCTGGTCGACTCGGAGCCCGACATGACGGTCGTCGGCGAGGCGTCGACCGGCGACGACGCGGTCCGGCTCACGCACGACCTGCGGCCCGACGTCGTGCTCATGGACATCCGGATGCCCGGGCTCGACGGGCTCGAGGCGACCCGCCGGATCGTGGCCGACCCGGCGGCGTCGGGCACGCACGTGGTGGTCGTGACGACGTTCGAGCTCGACGAGTACGTCGCGGAGGCGATCCGGTCGGGCGCGAGCGGGTTCCTCGTCAAGGACACCGAGCCCGCCGACCTCGTCCGGGCCGTGCGCGTGGCCGCCCACGGCGACGCGCTCCTCTCGCCGACGGTGACGCGGCGCCTCCTCGCGCGCGTCGCTGACGCGACCCGGCCCGTCGCACCACCGCCCGGGCTCGACGACCTCACGCCGCGCGAGCGCGAGGTGCTCGTCGAGGTGGCGCGGGGGCTGTCGAACGACGAGATCGCGCGGACGCTCTACCTGTCCGAGTCGACGGTCAAGACGCACGTGTCGCGCACGATGACGAAGGTCGGAGCCCGGGACCGCGCACAGCTCGTCGTGCTGGCGTACGAGGCGGGGCTCGTCCGGCCGGGGTGGGCGGACTGACCGTCCGGCCCGAGGCGGCACCAGCGCGGTACCCGGTCGCCAACCCTCGGGGGACGACCCGACCACCCCCGGCGGGCGACGGTGAGGGTGCGGCTGAAGCGGCCGTCGTCGGGACCGGGGAGCGGTGCCGGCGTGACGGAGGAGGTCATCATGCTCAGCGCACTCGTCCCGGCCACGACGACCGTGGTCGCGCACCCCTACTGGAACGGCGGCGGTCCCGGCTTCGGCTGGTGGTTCGTCTTCCCGCTGCTGTGGTTCCTGCTCTTCGCCACGATCGTGTTCCTCGTGGCGCGCGGCGCCCGCCGCCGCTGGCAGTCCGGAGGCGCCTACGGGCCGCCCTGGGCGCGGGGGAACCAGACGGCGATCTCCGTCCTCGGCGAGCGGTATGCGCGCGGCGAGATCGACGAGGCCGAGTACCGCGCCCGGCTCGAGGTGCTCACGCGTCAGCAGTGAGCCCGGTCGCCACGAGTTGTCAGAAGCTCGCTAGAGCAGAGTCCGGCGACGTTCTGACACGCGGGAACCGTGCTCGGGCTGTCAGAAGCTCGCTGGAGCAGGGTCCAGCGAGCTTCTGACAAGTCGGCGAGGGTGCGGTCGGGGCGACGGGGAACGGAGGGTCAGCGGCGCGCCGCCCCCGGACGCTCGGAGGGGTCCCACCCGCGGCGGGGTGCGCGCGCGGCGACGGCGGCGTCGCGCGCCCGGTAGACGATGTACGGCCGGAACAGGTAGGGCACGGGCGCGGAGAACGCGTGCACGAGCCGAGTGAACGGCCACAGGCAGAACAGGGCGAGCGCGGCGAGGATGTGGAGCTGGAACGCGGCGGGCACGCCGGTCATGAGGGACGGGTCGGGCTGGAGGTACCAGAGCGACCGGAACCACGGCGAGATGGTCTCGCGGTAGTCGTACCCGCCGCTGCCCTCCAAGAGCTGCGTCGCCACCGTCGCCCACGCACCGAGCAACGCGGACGCGGCGAGGAAGACGTACATCGTCTTGTCCATCGTCGTGGTCGCGAGGAACACGGGCCCGGTGGTCCGGCGGCGGTAGATCAGGATGACGAGCCCCACGACGAGCGCGAGCGCCCCGACCGAGCCGAGGTACGTCGCGAGCGCGTGGTAGACGGTCTCGTTGACACCGACCGCCTCGGTCCACGACTTCGGGATCACGAGCCCCACGACGTGTCCGACGATCACCGCGAGCAGGCCGAAGTGGAACAGCGGCGACCCGAGGCGCAGCAGCCGGTTCTCGTACAGCTCGGACGACCGGGTGGTCCAGCCGAACTTGTCGTACCGGTAGCGCCAGACCGACCCGACGACGAACACCGCGAACGTCACGTACGGGAAGACGACCCACAGGAGCACCTGGGCGGTGGTCGCGTCGCTCATCGGAGATCTCCTCCCGGGGCACCGGACAGCACGTCGGACGCGGTGGGCGCGTAGGGCTCGAGGGGGCCGAGGGCGGTGAGTCCGACCATCTCGGTCGGGGGGCCGTCGGTGACGAGCGCGGCGTACCGGGCCTCGGTCTCGGGGTCGAGGGGCGGCAGGGTGAGGCACACGGCCTCGACGACGTCGTCCCACGGCTGCGTCCCGGCGAGCGCGGACCGCAGCACCTCGATGCCCTCGCGGTGGGCGCCGAGGAGCCCGGCGGCGATGCGGGCGTCGTCGCCGGAGGTCCGCGCGGACAGCTCGAGCACGGTCGGCAGGTAGTCGGGCAGCTCCTCGCTGCCGAGCTCCCACCCGGCGGCGCGGTACGCCTCGACGAACCGGACGAGCGCGACACCGCGCCGCCGGGTGTCGCCGGCCACGTAGTACGTGAGGTACATCGAGCAGCGGCGCTTGAGGTCGAAGGTCGCGACGTACCGCGTCTCGAGGGCCGTCGCGGCTTCCTCGTCGGCGTCCCCGAGGGTCGCGCACGCGCGTCCCAGGCGTGCCGCCACGGGTCCGGGCAGCCCGACGACGGCGTCCGCGAGCTCGCGCGCGGCCTCCCGCGTCCCGGCGTCCGGGTAGGCGAGCAGCACGGACGCGGCGAGGTGGGCGAGGCGCCGCTGGCGGTCGTCGAGGGGGACGGGTGCGAGCGGGTCGAGCCTCGGGGTGCGCTTCGAGAGCGTGAGGAACGAGCGCATCACGCACCCCCGCCCGTGCCCGGCCCGGCACCCGGCCCCCCGCTCGCGCCGTCGCCCGCGGCGCCGTCGTCGTGCCCGGGCGGGAAGAGCCCGGCGGGCCGGCCGTTGCCGTCCCAGTTGAGCAGGTTGACCCGGCCGGGCGTCGACGGCCCGTACGGGGAGTCGGCGGTCTGCCGCGTCTGCAGCACGTGGAAGTTCTCCACCGCGACCGGGGCCGGGCGGCCCGACGACGTCCCGAACGGCCCGGCACCGCCCATCCCCGGGCCGCCGTCGTAGTCGAGCGAGCAGCTCAGCTCGTCGAGCTCGCGGGCGATCTCGGTGTGCGCGGCCGGGATGACGTACCGGTCCTCGTACTTGGCCACGGCGAGCAGCCGGTACATCTCCTTGACCTGCTCGCCCGTCATGCCGACGGCGCTCGCGGTCTCCTCGCGGGGGTCATTGCCGAGGTTCACGTCGCGCATGTAGGAGCGCATCGCGGCGAGGCGGCGCAGCACCTTCTCGACGGGCGCGGTGTCGCCCGCGGTGAAGAGCCCGGCGAGGTACTCGAGCGGGATCCGCAGCCGCGAGATCGCCGCGAACAGGGTGCGCGCGTCCTCGCCGTCGTTGCCCGAGCTCGACACCACGTCGACCACGGGCGACAGCGGCGGGACGTACCAGACCATCGGGAGGGTCCGGTACTCGGGGTGCAGGGGGAGCGCGAGCTCGTACCTGCTGATGAGCGCCCAGACGGGGGAGCGCTGCGCGGCCTCGATCCAGTCGTCGGGGATGCCCTCGGCCCGAGCGCCGGCGATCACCTCGGGGTCGTGCGGGTCGAGGAACACGGACCGCTGCGCGGCGAGGAGGTCGTGCTCGTCCTCGATCGCGGCGGCCTCGGACACCTTGTCGGCGTCGTACAGGACGAGGCCCAGGTAGCGCAGCCGCCCGACGCACGTCTCGGAGCACACCGTCGGCAGCCCGACCTCGATGCGCGGGTAGCAGAGCGTGCACTTCTCGGCCTTGCCGGTCTTGTGGTTGAAGTAGACCTTCTTGTACGGGCAGCCGGTCACGCACATGCGCCAGCCGCGGCACTGGTCCTGGTCCACCAGGACGATGCCGTCCTCCGCGCGCTTGTACATGGCGCCCGACGGGCAGGACGCGACGCACGCCGGGTTGAGGCAGTGCTCGCAGATGCGCGGCAGGTAGAACATGAACGTCTGCTCGAACTCGGTCGCCACGTGCTCGCTCATGTGCCGCAGGACGGGGTCGTCCTGCATGGTGGCCGTCGAGCCCGCGAGGTCGTCGTCCCAGTTCGCCGACCACTCGATCTTCATGTCGTCGCCCGTCAGCAGCGACTTCGGGCGGGCGACCGGGGTCTGCTTGCCCTGCGGCGACGACAGCAGCATGTCGTACTCGTACGTCCACGGCTCGTAGTAGTCGTGGATCGACGGGAGCTTGGGGTTGGAGAAGATCGTCGCGAGCTTCTTGAGCCGGCCGCCCGCGCGGAGCTTGAGGCGGCCCCGCTTGGTGCGGACCCAGCCGCCCTGCCAGCGCTCCTGGTCCTCGTGGGTGCGCGGGTAGCCCAAGCCCGGGCGCGTCTCGACGTTGTTGAACCACACGTACTCGACGCCCGTGCGGTTCGTCCACGCCTGCTTGCACGTGACCGAGCACGTGTGGCACCCGATGCACTTGTCGAGGTTCATCACCATCGACATCTGCGCCATCACTCGCATGAGAACCGCACCCCCTCAGTACTCGACCGACTGCGACCGGCGCCGGATGGTCGTGACCTCGTCGCGCTGGTTGCCCGTCGGGCCGAGGTAGTTGAACGCGAAGCTCAGCTGCGCGTAGCCGCCGATGAGGTGGCTGGGCTTGAGCAGGATCCGGGTCAGCGAGTTGTGGATGCCGCCACGCAGGCCCGACGTCTCCGCGACCGGGACGTCGACCGTGCGGTCCGTCGCGTGGTGCATGTAGACCGTGCCCTCGGGCATCCGGTGGCTCACCACCGCGCGCGCCACGACGACGCCGTTGCGGTTCACCGCCTCGATCCACTCGTTGTCCGTGACGCCGATCTTGTCCGCGTCCTTCGGGGACATCCAGATGTTGGGGCCGCCCCGGGACAGCGACAGCATGAAGAGGTTGTCCTGGTACTCGGAGTGGATGGACCACTTCGAGTGCGGCGTCAGGTAGCGGACCGCGACGCTTGCCTCACCGGGCGTGGTTGCGTCCGCGGCGGTGGTTGCGTCCGCGGCGGCGGGGGCAGCGGCGGTGCTCGGCCTACCATCCGCCTCCCTCGTTCCTCGGTCGGCTCCCGCCAGGCCCCCCACGGCCTTCGCATCCGCCGCCGCCCCCGCCGCCGCTCCGGCGTCCGGGTCGCCTTGGGTGTTCGAGTCGCCATTCGTGCCCGACGACGGCGTTCCGCGTCCCGCCCGCACCTCGCCGACGCGCGGCGAGTCCGGGAAGAGGCGGTGCAGGTCGAGGGGCGGCCGGAACACGGGGAGCTGCTCACCGAGCTCGGCCATCCAGTCGTGGTCGAGGTAGAAGTGCTGGCGCCCCGTGAGCGTGTGCCACGGCTTGAGCCGCTCGACGTTGATCGCGAACGCCGTGTACCGGCGGCCGCCGTGCTCGGAGCCGGACCACTCCGGCGAGGTGATGACCGGCGTCGGGCGGGACTGGACGTCCGCGAACGTGACGTGCTTGCCCTCCTCGTCGCGCGCGAGGTCCGCCAGCGGGGTCCCGGTCCGCTTCTCGACGTTCTCGAATCCCTGGACGGCGAGACGGCCGTTGGTCGTGCCGGAGAGCGCGAGGATCGTCTCGCACGCGAACGTGTCGCGGTCGAGGCGCGGGCGCCCCGCCGCCGGGCCGTCGGGGACGAGCCCGTTGCGCTCGCCCAGCGCCTTGACCTCGACGTCGGGCGTGAAGGCGACGCCCTTGGTCGCCATCCCCGCGCCCTCGACGAGCGGGCCCAGCGCGGCCATCCGCGCGGCGAAGGCCGGGTAGTCCCGCTCGACGACGACCAGCTTGGGCATCGTCTTGCCCGGGATCAGGTCGCGGTCGGCGAGCGGGGTGTCCCAGTCGGTCGGCGAGCCGTGCGCGACGGCGAGCTCGTCGGGAGTGTCGTGCAGGAGGGGCGCCGCGACCAGGTCCTCGCGCACACCTAGGTGCACGACGGACATCGCCGCGACCTGCTGCGCGAGCAGGTGGAACGTGTCGAAGTCCGTCTTCGTCTGCCACGGCGGCGCGATGGCGGGGTTGAACGAGTGCACGAACGGGTGCATGTCGGTGCTCGACAGGTCGTGCTTCTCGTACCAGGTCGCGGCGGGCAGGACGACGTCGGAGAACAGCGTCGTGGACGTCATCCGGAAGTCGAGCGTCGTGAGGAGGTCGAGCTTGCCGCGCGCGGCCTCGTCGTGCCACACCATCTGGGCGGGCCGGCGCTCCGGGCCCGCCTCCTCGGCGAGCACCGCGGAGTCAGTGCCGAGCAAGTGCTTGAGGAAGTACTCGTTCCCCTTGCCCGACGACCCGAGGATGTTCGCGCGCCAGACCGTGAGCACGCGCGGGAAGTTCTCGGGGGAGTCCGGGTCCTCGGCCGCGAACCGCAGCGCCCCGGCCTTGAGCTGCTCGACGACGTGGTCCGCCGGTTCCTTGCCGGCGGCCCGGGCCTCGTCCACGAGGTCGAGGGGGTTGCGCGAGAACGTCGGGTAGCTGGGCATCCAGCCGCGCCTCGCCGACTCGACGAGGCAGTCGGCGGTCGTCCGGCCCTCGAACACGCCGGGCCCGGTGGGCGACGAGAGCGCCGCCGCCGGGAGCCCGTCGTAGCGCCACTGGTCGGTCGCGAGGTAGAACCAGCCGGTCCCGATCATCTGCCGTGGCGGACGCGACCAGTCGAGGCCGCCGGCGTACTGCGCCCAGCCCGTGATGGGGCGGCACTTCTCCTGACCGACGTAGTGCGCCCAGCCGCCGCCGTTCACTCCCTGGCAGCCGGTCATCGTCGTGAGGGCGAGGAACGCGCGGTAGATCGTGTCGGAGTGGAACCAGTGGTTCGTGCCGGCGCCCATGATGATCATCGAGCGGCCGCCCGAGTCCTCGGCGTTCTGCGCGAACTCCCGTCCGATCCGCTCGGCGGCCGCGGCCGGCACGCCCGTGAGCTGCTCTTGCCACGCGGGGGTCGCGGGCGTGGACGCGTCGTCGTAGCCGGTCGGCCACTCTCCGGGGAGGTCCAGCTCGGACCGGTCCACCCCGTACGCCGCGAGCATGAGGTCGAAGACCGTGGTGACGAGGCGGTCGCCCACGCGTGTGGTCGGCACCCCGCGCACCACGACGCCCGAGCCGCCCTGGTGCTCCTGTCCGGGCTCGGGGACGACGTCGAACCGGGGGAGCAGGACGGTCGCCGTGCCGCGCTCGAGGAGCGGGGCGGCGGACACGCCCGCGAGGTCGGCGATCGTCAGCAGCGGGTCGGTGTCGCCGAGGTCGAGGTTCCAGCGGCCGGCGTCGGCGTCGCCGTAGCGGTGCCCGAGCGTCCCGTTCGGGACGGTCGGGGTGCCGCGGGAGTCGAGCAGGACGGTCTTGAACGCGGCGTTCGGCTCGGCCGCGTGCTCCGGGAGGTCCGCGGCGGTGAGGAACTTGCCGGGGACGCGGGCGGCGTCGTCGGGCAGGCCGGACGCCGCCGCGACCCCGGTGGGCGCCGGGTCGAGCGAGACGAGGAACGGCCCGTCCGTGTACCGCTTCAGGTAGTCGACGAAGCGCGGGGTGCGGCGCTCGACGAGGAACTCCTTGAGCACGACGTGCCCCATCGCGAGGGCCAGCGCGCCGTCGGTGCCGGGCTGGGGGGCGAGCCACTCGTCGGCGAACTTCGTGTTGTCCGCGTAGTCGGGCGACACGACGACCACCTTCTGCCCGCGGTAGCGCGCCTCGGTCATGAAGTGCGCGTCGGGCGTGCGGGTCACGGGGATGTTGGAGCCCCACATGATGCAGTACGTCGAGTTGAACCAGTCCGCCGACTCGGGGACGTCGGTCTGGTCGCCGAAGACCTGCGGCGAGGCGACCGGCAGGTCCGCGTACCAGTCGTAGAAGCTCAGCATCGTCCCGCCGAGGAGCTGCACGAACCGCGCGCCCACGCCGTGCGAGACCATCGACATCGCCGGGATCGGCGAGAAGCCCGCCACCCGGTCGGGCCCGAACCGCTTGATCGTGTGGACGTGCGCGGCGGCGACGATCTCCGCGGCCTCGTCCCAGCTCGACCGGACCAGCCCGCCCTTGCCGCGCGCCCGCTTGTACCGGGCGGAGGCCTCCGGGTCCGAGGTCAGCACCTCCCACGCGAGGACCGGGTCCCCGCCGACGCGCTCCTTCGCCGCCCGGTACTCCCGCAGCAGCGCGCCGCGCACGTAGGGGTAGCGCACGCGCGTCGGCGAGTAGGTGTACCAGGAGAACGCGGCGCCGCGGGGGCAGCCGCGCGGCTCGTACTCGGGCGAGTCCGCGCCGACGCTCGGGTAGTCGGTCTGCTGGGTCTCCCACGTGATGATGCCGTCCTTGACGTACACCTTCCACGAGCACGAGCCGGTGCAGTTCACGCCGTGCGTGGACCGGACGACCTTGTCGTGCGACCAGCGGTCCCGGTAGAAGACGTCGCCCTGGCGGCCGCCCGTCAGGAAGACCTGGCGCAGGTCCTCGGACACCTGGCCCTTGTGCAGGTGCTTCCCGAAGCGGATCAGGCCGTCCTCGAGCGGGTCGTCGAGCGTCGTCATGCTGTCGGGCCTCCCGCGGCTTCCGCCGCCGTCTGCTGGGCCCGGCGCCGCACCGGGCCGAGGGTGAAGAGCATGGTGAGGAGCGCGATGACCGCGAGCAGGATGAAGCCGAGGTCGTAGTCGCCCTGCGCGCCGTAGACCGCGCCCATGATGAGCGGCGGGATGAAGCCGCCCAGGCCGCCGGCAGCCCCGACGAGGCCGGTGACGGCGCCCACCTTCCCGGGCGGGGCGACCTTCGCGACGAGCGCGAACGTCGCGCCCGATGACGCCCCGAGCACCGCGGCGAGCCCGAGGAACCCGACGGTGCCCCACAGGTCGAGCGACGGCTGGAACGACTCGACGAACGCGAGCACCGCCGCGGCACCGAAGCACACGACGGACACGGGCACGCCCCCGAAGCGGTCGGACAGCCACCCGCCGACGGGCCGCGCGATCACCGCGAGGATGACGAAGCCCGCGGTCCGGTTGGCGGCGTCGGACGTGGACAGGCCGTAGGCGTTGTGGAGGTCGGTCGGCAGGTAGACGCTGAACGCCACGAACCCGCCGAACCCGATCGCGTACAGCCACGAGAGCTGGAGCGTCGCGGGCAGCCTGAACGTCGACCACGTCCGGCTCCAGAACCCCTCTGCGGCCGTCGACGGCGACGGCGCCTTGGCGTCCCGCAGCAGGAACCAGGACAGGACCGCGAACGCGGCCAGCACGATCGCCACGATGACGAACGGCGCCTTGTCCCCGTGCGCGTCCGCGATCTTGACGGTCGTGAAGGCCGAGATGGCCGTGCCGCCCATCCCCATGCCGAAGATCCCGATCGCGGTGCCACGCCGCTCGGGCGCGTACCAGGTGTTGACGAACGGCACCCCGATCGCGAACGTCGTCCCGCCGAGGCCGAGGAAGAACCCGCCCAGCAGCATGAGCGGGTACGAGTCCGAGGCCAGGAAGCCGATGAAGAGGACCGGCACGATCGTCGCCGCCGTGACCAGCGGGAACATGAGCTTGCCGCCGTAGCGGTCCGTCAGCGCGCCGACCGGGATGCGGCCCAGCGACCCGACGATGACGGGCACCGCCACCAGCACGGACTGCTGGAAGTCCGAGAGCCCGAGCGTCTCCTTGTAGTGCGCGCCCAGCGGGCTGATGAGCGCCCACGCCCAGAAGTTGATCGCGAAGCCGATGGTCGCGAGGGCCAGCATGAAGCCGGCGCGCGCAGCAGGGGACGGCGGTGGGTTGGGCGGGACGCCCCGCGACGAGGCGGCTGTCGTCCCCGCGGCGCCTTCGCCGGCGGTCTGCTCTGACATCGACATCGGTGCTCCCCCTGGATCCCGCCCCACGAGGCGGAGAAGTGCCGTCGGGCTCGCGCATCACGCTAACGGGCGGGTCGGAGCTCTGCCCGCCGGGCCATGTTCGCGCTACCTCGCGCGCACCCGACCGGTGCGTAGGGTCGCAGGGTGATCGACTCCGCCCCGGACGAGCCCGAGATCCTGCTGCCCGGCGGCGACGTGACGGTCGGGGTCGTGCGGGTCGGTGCGACGGTGCGCCGTCCGACGAACCCGAACTCTCCGTACGTGCACGCGCTCCTGCGCCACCTCGAGGACGTCGGGTTCGACGGCGCGCCCCGCTTCCTCGGGCTCGACGCGCAGGGGCGCGAGACGCTGACGTTCGTCGACGGGGAGGTCGCGGGCCGGCCGCGGCCGGCCTGGATCGCTGACGAGGACCGTCTCGCCTCCCTGGCGGGGCTCGTGCGCCGCTACGACGACGCGACGGCGTCGTTCACTCCACCCGACGGCGTCCGGTCCGACCGCGGGATCGCGGAGGACCCGCCGGGCACGCCGCCCGAGCCCGCGGGCGAGCCGGAGATCGTCGGGCATCTCGACATCACGCCGGAGAACGTGGTCTTCCGGGACGGCCGGGCGGTCGCGCTCATCGACTTCGACCTCGCGGGGCCGGCGACCCGCACGGACGAGCTGTTCAACCTGCTGCTGTGGTGGGCGCCGCTCTTCGACCCGGCGGACCGTGACCCGCTGCTGCGCGACGTCGACGTGATGGCCCGCGTGCGGCTCGCGCTCGACGCCTACGCGGCGTCGGACGCCGACCGCGCGCGCGTCGTCGACGTCGCCCTGGCCCGGACGGCGCGCTCGTGGCACCTCATGCGCCACCGTGCGGTCACCCTCGGAGGCGGCTGGGCCCGGATGTGGGACGAGGGCGTCGGGGACGTGATCCTGCGCCGTCGGGCGTGGCTGGACGAGAACGGCGACGCGCTGTGCGCGGCGTGCGCCCGCTGACGCACGCCGCGCGCGGGGCTCACCAGCCGAGCTCGCCGGCGTCCTCCTGGAAGGTGCCGGTCGGGCCGTCGGGGCCGATGGTCGCGAGGCGCGCCACGACCGCGGCGCTCTCGGCGGCGGGGCGGCCGGGGTGGTTCTCCGCCCCGGCCCCGCCCAGCTCGGTCGCGGTGATGCCCGGCTCGACGGCGTTGAACTTCACCTCGGGGATGGCCTTGGAGTACTGCACGGTGATCATGGAGACCGCGGCCTTGCTCGACCCGTAGACGATCGACGGGAAGCGTGACGCCGGGCGCGACGGCTCGTGCACGGCCCAGAACGACCCGAGCGCGCTCGAGACGTTCACGACCACAGGGTTCGCGGACCGGCGCAGCAGCGGCAGCGCCGCCTCGGTCACCCGGATGATCCCCGCGGCGTTCGTGTCGAAGACCGCGAGGACGCTCGGGCCGTCGAGCGCCTCGGAGCCGCCGTCACCCGTGCGCAGCGCGATGCCCGCGTTGTTGACGAGGACGTCGAGCCCGTCGCCGTCCGCCTCGATCTGCTCGAGGGCGGCCGCGACGGAGGCGTCGTCGGTCACGTCGAGCTGGACGAAGCGGGCGCCGAGCTCGTCGGCGGTGGCGCGGCCGCGGGCCTCGTCCCGCGAGCCGACGTAGACGGTGTGGCCCGCGGCGACGAGCAGGCGGGCGGTCTCCTTGCCGAGGCCCTTGTTGGCCCCCGTGATGAGTGTCGTTGTCATGTCCTCCAGCGTGGTCGGCGCGCCGTCGGACAGGCAGTCGTCCCCTTGTCGTAGGACTGCCAGGGCCAGGATCGCCACCCCGCAGGCAGGCTGCATCCGTGCAGACTGGAGGACATGGAGGCGCGCGGCGTGCAGGCATGGGACTTCGGTACGGCAGTGCGCCGGTGGCGTGACCGGGCCGCCCCCGAGTCGGTGGGTGTGCCCGCCGGGCAACGGCGCCGGGCGGCGGGGCTGCGGCGCGAGGAGCTCGCCGCGCTGGCCGGGATCTCGGTCGACTACCTGACCCGGCTCGAGCAGGGGCGCGCCGTGTCGCCGTCGGGCCAGGTCGTCGAGGCGCTCGCGCGGGCGCTGCGGCTGTCGGACGGCGAACGGGACGTGCTGTTCGAGCTCGCGGGGCTCGCCGCCCCCGGCTCGGGGCTCGTGCCCGGCCGGATCACGCCCAGCGTCCAGCGCCTGCTCGACCGCCTCGACCACACGCCCGTCATCGTGCAGGACGCCGCCTTCAACTTCGTCACCGCCAACGCGCCCTACGACGCGCTCATGGGCGACACCTCCGCGTGGCGCGGCAACGAGCGCAACGGCGTCTGGCGCAACCTCGTCGGCCCCGGGACGCGCGCGGTCCACACGCCCGACGAGCGCCTCGCCTTCGAGGCCAGGATGGTCGCCGCGCTCCGGCTGACCGCGAGCCGCTACCCGGCCGACCCTGCGCTGCGGAAGCTCGTGAGCGAGCTCGCCGAGGCGAGCCCCCGGTTCCGCGAGCTCTGGGACACCGCCGAGCCCGGCGACCCCCTCGACCCCTCCCGCCACAAGGTCATCGACCACCCGGCGGTCGGGCTCATCACGCTCGACTGCGACAACCTCAGCATCGCGCGCGACGACCTGCTCATCACCGTCTACACCGCCGAGCCCGGGACCGAGGACGCCGAGCGGCTGGCGCTCGCGATCGTCCTCGGCACCCAGCGCGTCGCCGGCTGACCGGTCAGGCGTCGCGCGCGGTCGCGCCCAGCCGGCCGAGCCCGGCGAGTCGGTCTGCCAGGAACGCGCGCTCGGCGTCGTTGGCGGTGAGGGCGAGCGCCTCGCGGTAGGCCGTGGCGGCGTCGGCGGGGCGGTCGAGCCGGCGAAGGAGGTCGGCCCGGAGGGCGGGAAGGTACGGGTACCGGTCGAGCCGCGGGTCGCGGGCGAGCCGGTCGACCTCGGCGAGCGCCACGGCCGGGCCGTGTGCCTCCGCGAGCGGCACGGCCCGGTTGAGCGCGACCACGGGCGACGGCCACAGCACGAGCAGCCGGTCGTAGAGCGCCACGAGCTGCGGCCAGTCGGTCTCCGCGTACGTCGGGGCGTCGGCGTAGAGCGACGCGATCGCGGCCTGCAGCGCGTACCGGCCCGCGCGGCCGGAGCGGAGCGCCGCGACGACGAGCGCGTCGGCCTCGGCGAGCGCGTCGCGGTCCCAGCGCGAACGGTCCTGGTCCTCGAGCCGGACGAGGCGGCCGGCGTCGTCGACGCGGGTCGCACGCCGCGCGTCCACGGCGAGGAGCAGGGCCAGCAACCCGCCGACCTCGGGCTCGTCGGGCATGAGGCGGTGCAGCCGGCGCGCGAGGGCGAGCGCGCGGTCGGCGACGTCCCCGCGGACGAGCGCCGGCCCCGACGGTGCGGTGTGCCCCGCGGTGAACAGCAGGTGGACGACGCCGAGCACGGCCGGCATTCGTTCGGGCAGCTCGGCCCCGCGCGGGGTGCGGAACGGGATGCGGGCCGCCGCGATCTTCTTCTTGGCCCGCGTGATCCGCGCCGCCATGGTCGGCTCGGACACGAGCAGCGTCCGCGCGACATCGGGGGTCGCCAGCCCGCAGACGAGCCGCAACGTGAGCGCGAGCTGCGCCTCCTGGGCCAGCGCCGGGTGGCAGCACAGGAAGACCAGCCGGAGCACGTCGTCCGGGGTGCCCGTCGGGTCCAGGAGGGCGGGCGGCTCTGCCGTCAGGAGCGCGGCCGGGTCGTCGGGATCGTCGGCGCCCGACGGCTCGACGAGCAGCGGCAGCCGAGCTCGGAACGCCTGCTCGCGACGGATCGCGTCGAGCGCCCGACGGCGCGCGACCGTCGTCAGCCACGCGGCCGGGTTGCGCGGGACGCCGTCGCGCGGCCAGCCCGTGAGCGCCGCGGCGTACGCCTCCTGGACGCACTCCTCGGCGAGGTCGAGGTCCCGGGCGGTCCGCACGGTCGACGCGAGCACCGCGGCCCAGTCGTCGCGGTGCGCCCGGCCGACGGCGGCGCGTGCGTCAGCGTCGGACCCGCCCGCCGGCGGGGTGCGGGCGCCCGGGACGTCGCTCACCGCGCGGCGGAGGTGATGCTGCCGCCGACGGGCCGGACCTCGAGGCCGCCCCGCCCCCACGCGACCGCGGGGTTGGCCCGCGCGAGGTCGAGGGCGGCGTCGAGGTCGGGAGCCTCGACGACGTAGAAGCCGGCGACGACCTCCTTGGTGTCGACGAACGGCCCGTCGGTCACCAGGTCGCTCCGCAGCGACGTCGCGGTGTCGGCGCCCCGCAGCGCGAACGCCGTGACCATCGCTCCCGAGGCGACCAGCTCGTCGGCGTACCGCTCGCTCGCCTCCTGCTGCTCGGGCGTGTAGTCGCCGGCGGCCGGCTCGTCGAAGATCAGGATCGCGTACTGGGCCATGGTGTCAGTCTCCTCGGTCGGTTCGGATGTCCCTGCACCTTGTCGTCGGACGGGGACGGGCGGAATCGACAGCGGGGTGAAGATGGACCGCATGAGCAACCCTCCCCAGAACCGTCCGACCCCCCGACCGATCTCGACCACGCGCGGCAGCGTCGCGATCACCAACGCCTACGTCGTCCCCGTCGCGTCGCCCCCGATCGAGGGCGGGACCGTCCTCGTGACCGACGGCGTCATCGAGGCCGTGGGGACGGCGTCCGAGGTCACCGTGCCCGACGGCGTCCGCGTGGTCGACGCGGGCGGCCGCTGGGTGCTCCCGGGCTTCGTCGAGGCGCACGGCCACGTCGGCGTCCACGAGGAGGGCGAAGGCTGGGCCGGCAACGACACCAACGAGATGACCGACCCGAACGGGTCGCACCTGCGCGCTCTCGACGGCATCAACGTCGAGGAGGAGGGCTTCCGGGACGCGCTCGCGGGCGGCGTCACGACCGTCGTCGTGAAGCCCGGTTCGGGCAACCCGATCGGCGGCCAGACCGTCGCCATCAAGACGTGGGGCGGCCGGACCGTCGACGAGCAGATCGTGTCCGACGCCGTGTCCGTGAAGTCGGCCCTCGGTGAGAACCCCAAGCGTGTCTACGGCGACCAGAAGAAGACGCCCGCCACCCGCCTCGGCGTCGCCGCCGTGATCCGCAAGGCGTTCGTCGACGCGCAGAACTACGCCGCCAAGCGCGACGCCGCCGAGCAGAAGGGCGAGCCGTTCGACCGCGACCTGGGCAAGGAGACGCTCGTCCGTGTCCTGCAGGGCGAGCTCGCCTGGGACCAGCACACCCACCGTGCCGACGACATCGCGACGGCCCTGCGCCTCGCCGACGAGTTCGGGTACCGGCTCGTGATCAACCACGGCACCGAGGGTGCCGAGCTCGCGGACGTGCTCGCGGAGCGCGACGTGCCCGTGATCTTCGGCCCGATGTTCACGAGCCGCTCCAAGGTCGAGCTGCGGCAGCGCGCGATCGCGAACCTCGGGCGCCTCGCCCGCGCCGGCGTCCGCGTCGCCATCACGACCGACCACCCCGTCGTGCCGATCAACTTCCTCGTCCACCAGGCGTCGCTCGCGGTCAAGGAGGGGCTCGACCGGGACGTGGCGCTGCAGGCGCTGACCGTGAACCCGGCCTCGTTCCTGCGGCTCGACGAGCGCGTGGGTGCGCTCGCGCCCGGGCTCGACGGCGACGTCGTGGTGTGGTCGGGCGACCCGCTCGACGTGAACAGCCGCGCCGAGCAGGTGTTCCTCACCGGAACCGAGGTGTACCGCTGGGACGCCGACGCGAACGGCGGCCGGGGAGCCGGCGTCGTCACGGAGCGCTCGGAGCGCTTCGCGAGCTGATCGTCCGCCGACGGTGACGTTCGGTTCGCCGAGGGTGACGGGCTCGGGCGGGAGGGGCGGGAGGGGTGCGCGCGGTCTTCCATCCGGCCGCTCGTCCCTCGCGGCCTCCCGCCCACCCCACCACGACCGCGCGCACCCCTCCCGCCCCACCCCTTCGCGGTGACGTCACCTCCAGAGGCGCCCGCCTGCCAAGAGTCCGCCGACGGTGACGCTGGCTTCGCCGACGGTGACGCTGGCTTCGCCGAGGGTGACGCTGGGTTCACCGACGGTGACGCTGGGTTCACCGAGGGTGACGCTCCGCCGTCGACCACAGCCCACCGCACCCGCCCGCGAACCCGACCACCGCGCACAACGTCACCGTCGGCGAACCGGACGTCACCCTCGGCGAACCGGACGTCACCCTCGGCGAACGCAACGTCACCGTCGGCGAACCCCTTGTCGTGGGAGCGCTCCCATGACAGGCTCGCCGAGTGACCACCGCCGCTCCGACCTCCGCGCCGACGCGGGCCCACGTGACTCTGCGCCCCTACCGCCCGTCCGACGCCGACGACCTCTACGACGTGTGCGTCCGCACGGCCGACGCGGGCGGGGACGCCCGCGGCCAGTACGCGTCCGACCGGCTGATGGGCGACCTGTTCGCCCTCCCGTACGCGACGCTCGAGCCGGACCTGGCGTTCGTCGTCGACGACGGCACCCGGGTCGTGGGCTACGTCGTGGGGACGGCGGACACGCCCCGGTTCGTGGAGCGCTATCGCGACGAGTGGATCCCGGCGCTCGACGGCCGGTACCCGCCGGCCCCGCCGGTGCTCACCGACGACGCCACCCCCGACGACGTCATGCACTACCTCCACGAGCACCCGGAGCGCCTGCTCGTGCCGGAGGTCACGCCCTACCCGGCGCACCTCCACATCGACCTGCTGCCGGGGTTCCAGGGCCAGGGCCTCGGCCGGCGGTTGCTCGAGACCTTCGCCGCGGCCGCCGCCGACGCGGGTGCGGACGCCGTCCACGTCGGGATGGTCACGGCCAACACCGGCGCGCGTCCGTTCTACGACGCGCTCGGGTTCCACGTCATCGACGTGCCCGACGCCGGCCCGCTCACTTATCTGGGCCGCGCCACGCGTCCCTGACGGACCGGGCCGGGAACGCGCGAGGGCGACGCGACCAGGTCGCGTCGCCCTCGGCGTGTGGTGCGGGGGATGCCCGACGACGTCAGCGCGCCGAGCCCACCAGCTCGCCCTCGTCCTCGGCCGCCTTCGCCACGGTGGCGGGCGCCTCGGCGGCCGGAGCCTCCGCGACGGGCGCGTCGGCGTCGTCGTCGGTGAACAGGTCCTCGGCCGTCGCGGCGTCGTACTGCGCGGTGTCGAGGATGCCCTCGCGCTTCGCGACGACGACCGGGACGAGGACCTGGCCGGCGACGTTGGTCGCGGTGCGGCCCATGTCGAGGATCGGGTCGATCGCGAGGAGCAGCCCGACGCCCGCGAGCGGGAGGCCCAGCGTCGAGACGGTGAGCGTCAGCATGACGAGCGCGCCGGTGAGGCCCGCGGTCGCGGCGGACCCGACCACGGAGACGAACGCGATGAGGATGTAGTCCGTGATCGACAGGTGGATGCCGAAGAGCTGTGCGATGAAGATCGCGGCGACCGCCGGGTAGATCGAGGCGCAGCCGTCCATCTTCGTGGTGGCGCCGAGCGGCACGGCGAACGACGCGTACTCGCGCGGCACGCCGAGGTTGCGCTCGGTCACGCGCTCGGTGACGGGCAGCGTGCCGATCGAGGACCGCGACACGAACGCGAGCTGGATCGCGGGCCAGGCGCCGCGGAAGTACCTCGAGACCTTGAGCCCGTTGCTGCGCAGGATCACCGGGTAGACGACGAACAGCACGAGCGCGAGGCCCACGTAGATCGCGATCGCGAAGCGCGCGAGCGGGGACAGCAGGTCCCAGCCGTAGGAGGCGACGGCGTTGCCGATGAGGCCGAGCGTGCCGAGCGGCGCGAGGCGGATGATCCACCACAGCACCTTCTGGACGATCGCGAGCGCCGAGCGGCTGAACGTGATGAACGGGTCGGCCTTCGTGCCGGACTTGTACGCGGCGATCCCGACGACGATCGCGATGACGACGATCTGCAGGACGTTGAAGCTCACGTTCGTCTCGGCCGCGCCGTCGGTGATGTCCGTCGAGGCGCCGAGGCCGAGGAAGTTGCCCGGGATGAGGCCGGTCAGGAAGTCGATCCACGTGCCGGTGTGGCTGGGGGCCGCGCCCTGGGAGATGTCGAGCGACGTGTGCTTGCCGGGCTGGAAGATCAGCCCCATCCCGATGCCGATGGCCACGGCGACCAGCGAGGTGATCGCAAACCACAGCAGCGTCTTCCAGGCGAGGCGGGCCGCGTTGGCGACGCCCTTGAGGTTGGCGATCGAGACGACGATCGCGAGGAAGACGAGCGGCGGGACGACGGCCTTGAGCAGGGTCACGAAGTCGGAGCCGATGGTGCCGAGGGTCGTGGTCAGCCAGTTCGGCGTCTCGTGACCCGCCGGGCCGACCTCGCCCATGGCGCGGGCGACCCACCCGAGGAGGAGGCCGAGCACGAGGCCCGCGATGATCTGGACGCTGAACGAGGGCCAGCGCAGGCCGCGCTTGCGCTGGGGGACGTCGGGTGCCACGGCGGCGTCGGGCCGCGTGGCGGGGGAGGACGTGGACGCAGGGGTTCCTTGTCTGTGGTGACGGAGTCGTGCTGCTGCGGGGTGTGCGGGCGCACGCACGCGGAGGTGCGGGGTGCTGCACGGGTGCCGGCACGCCGCACGACGACGGCCGCGTGGGGTACGCGGCATCGGGGGTGGGGCGGGGCCGGGGTGAGCGGGGGGCGCTCGGTGCAGCCGGCGTCGGCGCCGGCGGCGGGGTGCTCGCGGAGAGCGCTACCTGTTCAGCGACACAGCGCGCTGGCGACGCGTCGGAAGTCGACGTCGCGGCGCGCGGTGAACAGGCGCTGGAGCACGGGGTCTCTCCTGAGAAGTGGAGGCGGGTACCGGTTGGTACGAGGAGCGAGCGTAACAGCAGGTCCACGCCTCGGACAACAGTCCCGAACCATGAGACGAAACGTTCCGAGAGTAGGCGACAGGTGTTGCCTAAGCTCGCTCTGAAGGCTTACGCTCGAAGCGTCGTCAGGGAGGTGGTGTCGTGGACCGTCGAACCGTCCGCACGCGCGCGGCCCTCCGCGCCGCGATCCTCGAGCTCGCCGCGCAGGAGGACGTGTCGGAGCTGTCCGTCGTCGAGGTCGCACGGCGCGCGGGGATCAACCGCGTCACGTTCTACGACCACGCCACGAGCCCCGCGGCCCTCCTGGTCGCCGTCCTCGCCGACGAGCTCGACCAGATCCGTGCCGCGCTCCTGGACCCCGAGGCCGCCGGCTCCCGCACGTCCGCCTCGGGCGCGACGCCCGACCCGCTCGAGCTCGTCGACCGGGTCGCCCGCGCGGTCGCGAGCCACGTCGAGCGGCACGCCGCGATCTACGAGCGCGCCCTCGTCCGCGCGAGCGACGACCTGCCGGCGGCCGACCCGCACGACGACGCGACCGCCGTCGGCGCGACGCTCGGGGCGCCCCTGTCCACGCTGCTCGCCGACCACTTCACGCGCACCCTCGAGACCTTCCTGACCGGGCACCCGTGGCTGCGGCCACCGGCGGCGCTCCGCCCGACGGCGCCCGGTGTCGCCCCCGGCGCGACCGGCCACCCCGACCCCGGGCGACCCGCGGGGCAGGTGGGCGGACCCGCGGAGGCGAGCGGCGCCGTCGGGCCGGCAGAGGCGCGCGAGGTGCGCGCGTACGCGCGGTACGTCGCGCTCGGGTCGGTCGGCGCGCTCGAGACCTGGCTC
>Ga0180221_1001084_pt1 | contig 19718 bp, 17 predicted proteins | sample eDN5th37CKraftMG_FD_151339 | JGI IMG/M metagenome (GOLD analysis project Ga0180221, IMG submission 151339) | Enriched Miracle-Growth compost microbial communities from Emeryville, California, USA - eDNA 5th pass 37_C Kraft MG (version 2) (version 2) ...
ATGCCGAACGCGCCAGGCTCGCATCAGCGCGTCAATACGCGCTCGCCGATCCATACGCAGGCGTATCCGATCAATATCGGACACATCGTGCTGTTCGGCTCGGACTTCGCGGCGATGCGCGCGTTCTATACCGAGAAGCTCGGCTTCTCGATCAGCGACGAATATCCCAACCACGGCGTGTTCATGCGCTGCCAGCGCGTCGGCGATCATCACAACACCTTCGTGCTCAACCGTCCGGGCAAGCCCGGCATCAACCACGTCGCCTTCACCGTCACCGACATCCATGAGCTGATCGGCGGCGGCATCGCGATGAGCAAGAAGGGCTGGAAGACCGAGATCGGTCCGGGCCGGCATCCGATCTCGTCTGCCTATTTCTGGTACTTCGAAAATCCGCTCGCCGCGCCGCTTGAATATTATGCAGATGAGGACTTCTGCACCGAGGACTGGAAGCCGCAGACCTTCGAGCGCAAGCCGGAGCTGTTCGCCGAATGGGCGATCGTCGGCGGCATCGACGGAAACACGCGGCGTCAGGCGGCCGGCTTCGACAAGAGCGGCCGCGGGCATCCTTGAGGCTAACGATGAGCCCGGACCTGCGCCGCATCATCGCTGTCGAGGCACACCGGCGTCGGTGCGGCCGCTATCCGCTGCGGGTGCATTCGCTCGGCACCGGTGAGACCTACGACATCGCGCCGGCCGAGGGCGGGTTTTGCGACCTCGCCACCGGGCTCGTCGCGCGGTTCGACGGCCGGCAGATCGTGTTGTCGGACGGGCGAGGCCCGATCGAGCTTGCGATGACGGATGATGTCCGTTTCGACGGCGTCGTTCGTGGTGGCGAGCCGTTCACCGGGCGGGCTGGCGGCGGTGCGTCGGTGACGCTCTACGAGCAGGGCAGCGAAAACTATTTCCAGTTTGCGGTCGGCACCGAGGCTGACGGGATCTGAAGGGAAGCGCCGCGATGACCGCACGATTTTCCGGAAAATGCATCGTCGTCACCGGCTCCGGCCGGGGCCTAGGTTTTGCCTTTGCCGAGCGGCTTTGCCGCGAGGGCGCGTCGGTGATCGTCGCCGAGATCGACGCCGGGCTCGGCGCTGCGGCGGAAGCCCGGCTGAAGGCTGCCGGTCACGACGCGCGCTTCGTGCAAACCGACATCTCGTCCGAACAGTCGGTCGCCGCGATGGCGGCGGAAGCCGCCAAAGGCTGCGATGGCATTCACGGCGTCGTCGCCAATGCCGGCTGGGCGAACAATGTCGGTGGCAAGCGCTACGACGAGATCACGGCCGAGGTCTGGGACCGCATGATGGCGATCAATGTGCGCGGCACCTGGCTGACCATCCGTGCGCTCGGGCCCTTGATGCGCAGCGGCGGCGCGGTCGTCACGGTGTCGTCGGACACGATCTACTGGGGACCGCCCAGGCTGCTGCATTACGTCACCAGCAAGTCGGCGCTAGTCGGAATGACGCGCGCGCTGGCGCGCGAGCTGGGCGAGCGGATGATCCGCGTCAATTGCCTGCTGCCTGGCCTGACCATGGGCGAGGCGACCAAGGACATTCCGCAGGACCGCTGGAACGATTATGCATCGCGCACCATCCTGAGGCGGACGCAACAGCCGGACGACCTCGACGGCGTCGTCGCCTTCCTCCTCTCGGACGATGCGAAATTCATCACCGCGCAGACGCTGGCCGTCGACGGCGGTTTTTCCATGCACTAGGCGATCGGGCGCAGGCGTCACATGAAAATCGGAATCAACGGCGGCGGCATCGGCGGTCTGGCTTCGGCGATATCGCTGCGGGCCGCCGGGCACGACGTCGAGGTCTACGAGCAGGCGGCGGACTACCGGCGCGTCGGCGCGGACATCAACCTGACGCCGAACGCCGTGCGGGCGCTCAAGAGCCTCGGCGTGTTCGAGGCGCTGGTCGAAAAGGGTGCGCAGCCGACCCATCGCATCAGCCGGATGTGGGATACCGGCGAGGAGACCTCGCGTCTCGCCATGGCCGGCGAAGCGGAGCGCAAATACGGCGCGCCGCAACTCACCATCCACCGGGCCGATCTGCTGGATGCGTTGCGCAGCCGGATTCCGGAGGGCGCGATGCTGCTCGGCCATCGGGCCATCGGCATCGAGACCGGCGATGCGCCGCGCGTGCGTTTCGCGAACGGCGAGGAGCGCTCGGTCGATGTGCTGGTCGGCGCCGACGGCATCCATTCGCCGACCCGCGAGGCACTGTTCGGTCCCGAGCATCCGCAGTTCACCGGGCTGGTGTCCTATCGGTCCGTGGTCGATCGCGCCAAGCTCGACGTGCCCAACCTCGACGCCTTCACCAAATGGTGGGGCCCGACGCCGGACCGGCAGATCGTGACATTTCCGCTCAATCGCGGCCGCGAGACCTTCGTCTTCGCCACTACCGCGCAGAACGACTGGCGTCACGAGTCCTGGACCATGCCCGGCGATGCCGATGAATTGCGCGAGGCCTATGCCGATTTTCACGCGGAGGCCCGCGCCTTGCTCGACGCCTGCGACACGGTGATGAAATCCGCGCTTTATGTGCGCGATCCGCTGCCGGCGTGGTCGGCCGGTCACGTCACGCTGCTCGGCGACGCCTGCCATCCGATGACGCCGTTCATGGCGCAGGGCGCCTGCATGGCGATCGAGGACGCGGTGGTGCTCGGCCGCGCGCTCAAGGGTGTCTCGCGCGACGGCGTTCCGGCGGCGCTCAAGCGCTACGAGAACGCGCGCAAAGAGCGCACCGCGCGCGTGCAACTCGGCTCGCGTGGCAACGAGTGGCTCAAGCAGGGCGGCAATGCCGACTGGGTGTATGGCTATGTCGCGAGCGAGGCGCCGCTCGATCCGGCATGACCGTTCGCGATCTTCAACCCCGGGACAATCTGCCGGGACCGCTCGTCATTAAAATCAAGGATTTAGCGCGTCCGCCTCGCTTGCAATTCCGCGGTCACGATGCAGAATGTCTAGGATCGTGAACATTTCGGAAGGGCCCGATCATGACGGCGGTCGATGTTGGAGCGCGGCTCCGTTTCATTCGCATGCAGCGCGGCATGTCGCAGCGTGAACTCGCGCGGCGCGCGGGCGTCACCAACGCCACGGTGTCCCTGATCGAGTCGAACCGCATGAACCCCTCGGTCGGCGCGCTCAAGCGCGTGCTGGATGGCGTTCCGATCGGGCTGTCCGAATTCTTCGCGCTCACGCCGAACAAGGACGACAAGCTGTTCTGGCGTTCCGAGGAACTGGTCCAGATCGGGCAGGGGCCGATCTCCTATCTGCAGGTCGGCACCAATCTGGTCGAGCACCAGCATCAGCTTCAGATTCTCAAGGAACGATACGAGCCGGGTGCCGATACCGGCCGGGTCCTGCTGACACATGACGGCGAGGAAGGCGGCATCATCGTGAGCGGGCGGCTGGAGGTGACGGTCGACAGCCAGCGCCGCGTGCTCTCGCCGGGCGACGCCTATTTTTTTGCCAGCCGCCGGCCGCATCGCTTCCGCAATGTCGGCGAGGGGCCGTGCGAACTAATCAGCGCCTGCACGCCGCCGACGTTCTGACGCCGCCTCTTTTATTGAAAGAAACAATAATGCTCGCGCGCCGCGACACCGCGCCGCACGACAAATTGCGGTTCGCGCCGGCCTGCTCCGGTTGTTTAGGATCGTGAACGAGAGGCCTTCTCATACCATGGAAATCAATGGGTTAGAGCCGGAAACAAATAGGCTGTTCAAAGCAGCGGAGGCACTCCAGTCTTTCGTCGCAGGCGAGCGGCGCAGGGCCGGCAAGCAGGAACAACCAATACAAAGGCAACTGCCCCGATCTCGATTCCGCGGCGATAGAACGGCGGAATCCGTCGAGGGCAGGCGGAGCGCGGATCGCGCTTAAACCAAAAAAAGGACAGAGGGGACTTCAGATGACCATCGTGATGAAAGCCGCCGCGACGGCGGCCGTGAAGGCGACCCTGGCGGCTGGCGCGCTCGCAATCGCGTTCGCGACTGCGGCGCAGGCGCGGCCGCAGGGCACGCTGAACTACGGCACCGTGATCCAGCTCAACAACTGGAACCCGCTGGTTAAGCCGAACCAGACCTATACCGGCATCGTCTATGAAGGCCTGGTGCGGGCCGCGCCCGATGGCTACACGCTGCAGCCGAGCCTTGCGACGCAATGGAAGCTGTCGGCCGACAAGCTCGAGCTGACGCTGCGCTCCGGCGTCGTGTTCCATGACGGCACGCCGTTCAATGCCGAGGCGGTCAAGAAGAACATCGAATGGATCAAGGCTTCCGGCACCCAGTGGGCGGTCGGCTTTGCCCCGGTCAGCAATATCGAGATCAAGGACGACACCCATCTCACGCTGCACCTGTCGGAGCCGTCGCCGACCCTGCTGCAGCGGCTCGCTTCCCGCGGCGCTTTCATGGTCTCGCCGGCGGCGATCGAGAAAAAGGACTGGTCCACCGCCTCCGGCACCGGCCCGTGGACCTATGATGCCGCCGCCTCGCAGCTTGGCACCAAGGAAGTCTTCCGTCTGTTCGACCGCTACTGGAACAAGGACAATGTCGGCGTCGAGTCGATCGTCGTCCACGTCCTGCAGGATCCGAGCGTCGCGCTGAATGCGCTGATCTCAGGTTACGTGCAGGTCACCGAGCTCGACCCGTCGCAGTTTCCGGCCGCGACCGCGCAGGGCCTGAAGACGACCGGAACGCCGGTGCTGGTGCAGCACATCCTGTTCCTCGACCGCCGCAACACCTTCGCCGACGAAAACGTGCGCAAGGCGATCTGCTCGGCGGTCGACATGGATGCGGTGGTGAAGGCCGGCTACAACGGCCAGGCGACGGCGGTCTCGCAGAAGATGCGCAAGGGCCTGCCGGGCTATAATCCGGAGCTGACGGGCTACAAGCACGACATCGAAGCCGCGAAGAAATACATGGCGGCGGCCGGCAACCCGAAGATCTCCTTCACGTTGCCGATGTTCGCCAACAACCACACCGCGGTTCTGCTGATGGCCCAGCAGATGAAGCAGATCGGCATCGACGCCAAGCCGCAGCTGATGACCACCGGCCAGTACTTCAGCTTCTACCAGACCGATAAATATCCGATGCAGGTGAACTCGAGCTCGACCGAGGACATCGGCCCGCTCGACTATTACCAGTTCCGCTTCAGCCCGAAGGGCATCGGCAATCCGTATCGTGTCGACGTGCCCGAGCTCGATGCGCTGGCAAAGAAGGCGCTGCAGGCGGAGAGCGAGCAGGACCAGAACAAGGGCTGGCAGGCGGTGATGAAGTACATCCAGGATCACGCCCTCGATTGCGGGTTCCATGAGGTGTTCACGAGCTGGGCCTATGATCCGAAGAAGATCGCCCATGTGCCGACCACGGTGTTGCGGGCCTCGGCCCTGCGCTATGACGAGGTGAAACTCCTCAAATAAGGCGGGCTTCCCCGACATTCCGCTTCGCGACACAAAGAGCCGGCAAGGAACAGGCGCACGATGCTGCAGCTGATTGCGTTGCGCGTTGCAATGTCCGTGGTGTCGCTGTTCCTCGCCGCCGCCTTTGCGTTCAGCCTCGTCCACCTGTCGCCGACCGATCCGGTGGTGCTGGCGCTCGGCGACGGCGCGACGGCGCAGCAGAAGCTCGCGCTGGCGCGCGAGCTGGGACTCGACCAGCCGATCCTGATGCAGTTGTGGAACTGGGGGACGCGGCTCCTGGGCGGCGATCTCGGCCAGTCGATCTTCGCCCACAAGCCGGTGCTCGACATGATCGGTGAGGCGATGCCGGTGACGGTATTCCTGCTCGCCGGCGCGAGCGTGCTCGCCGTCGTCATCGGCGTGCTGATCGGCTCGTTCGCCGGCCTGCGCCCCGGCTCCTGGGCGGACCGGCTGCTGAACACCGGCGTGTCGGTCGCGCTCGCGACGCCGAGCTTCTGGCTTGCGCTGCTGCTCGGCTTTCTGTTCGCGGTGAAGCTGCGGCTGGTGCCGGTCGCGGGCTATACGCCCTTTGTCGACGATCCGGTGGCCTGGGCGGTCGGGCTCATCTTGCCGTGCTTCGCGCTGTCGGTGCATGGCGCGGCGGTGATCTCGCGGCACATGCGCGGCGCGGTGATCGACGTGATGGACTCCGCCTATATCACCGCGGCGCGCGCGCGCGGCACGCCGGCGCGGCTGATCGCCCGTCGTTACATGCTGAAGAACGCGCTGGTGCCGATCGTGCCGGTGATCGGCATCCAGGTCGCGGTGCTGCTGGCGATCAGCCCCGTCATCGAGAAGGTCTTCGTGCTGCCCGGCCTCGGCACCCTGATGGTCAATGCCGTGGTCACCAGCGACTTTCCGTTGTTGCAGGGCGCCATCCTCGTCATCGCGACGATCCTGATCGTCGTCAACTTCTTCGTCGATGTCGCGCTCGGCGTGCTCGACCCGCGGATCAGGCCCCAATGAGTCTCGCCACCGACCGCGTGGAGAACGACGTTGGCGAACCGGTCGCCGCGCGTCCGTCCGACAGCGCGCATTCGTTCGCCGCGATCCTGCGGCGTCCGCTGACCATCGTCTGCCTCGCCGGTACGGTTCTGCTGCTGGCGGTCGGGCTGTTCGCGCCGCTGCTCGCGCCCTACGATCCGAACGACGCCAACGTGCTGCATCGCCTGCAGGGACCGTCGGCGCTCTATTGGCTCGGCACCGACGCGCTCGGCCGCGATACGCTGTCGCGGCTCTTGTACGGTACGACCACCGCGGTCGAGACTTCGTTCGAGGCGGTCGGCCTCGCGATCCTGCTCGGCGTACCGATCGGGCTGGTGATCGGCTATTTCGGCGGCTGGTGGGATCGCGTGGTGATGCGGATCACCGACATCGCGCAGTCGATCCCGTCATTGATTTTCGCCTTCGCGGTGATCGCCATCCTCGGCCGCGGCACCGGGCAGACCGCGATCGCGGTCGCGATCGTGTTCGGCATCATTCTGCTGCGCATCGCGCGCGGTCTCGTGCTGCGCGAGCGCGAGCTGCTTTACGTCGATGCCGCGCGGGTCGGCGGCCTGTCGACGCCGCATATCCTGTTCCGCGAGATTTTGCCGAACGTGGTCGGCCCGCTGATCGTCGAATCCGCGCTGATGCTCGGCTCCGCGATCATGCTGGTGACGATGCTGAGCTTCCTCGGCCTCGGCCTCGATGCCGAGACGCCAGACTGGGGCAGCATGCTCGACGACGCCCGCAAATATCAGATGGTCAACCCGTTCATGACGCTGCCGCCCGGCCTCGCGATCATGTTCGCGGTGCTGCTGTTCAATTTTTCCGGCGATACGCTGCGCGACGCCCTGATGGGTCGCCGGCGGGCGGTGCGCCGGCAGCCGCGCGAGGCGCGGACCGCCGCCGCGAGCACCGTCAAGCCCGCGGTTGACGACAACACCGTGCTGATCGCCGACCATCTCACCGTCGGTTACGCGACCGACAGCGGCCGGTTGTTCGATGTGCTGTCCGATGTTTCCATCCATCTCCGTCGTGGCGAGACGGTCGGCCTAGTCGGTGAATCCGGCAGCGGCAAATCGACCACCGGCATGGCGATGATCGGCCTGCTGCCGCCTGTCGCCCGCCGCAGCGGTCAGGTCTGGCTCGGCGATTGCGATCTGATGGCGGCCCCGACCGAGGTGGTGGCGCGCAAGCGCGGTTCGGACATCGCCATGGTGTTTCAGGACCCGGTCGGCGCGTTCTCGCCGGTGCATACCATCGGCCAGCAGATCATCGAGCCGCTGCAGACCCACCGGGGTCTCAGCCGCGAGGAGGCGACGCGCCGTGCGGTGGAACTGCTCGACATGGTCGGCATTCCCGATGCCGCCAAACGCATCAACGACTATCCGCACCAGTTCTCCGGCGGCATGGCGCAGCGCGCCACGATCGCGATGGCGTTGAGCTGCGAGCCGAAAGTGCTGATTGCCGACGAACCGACCAGCGCGCTCGATGTCACCGTGCAGGCGCAGGTGCTGAAGCTGATCGAGCGCTTGTCGTCGGACACCGACACTGCGGTGCTGCTCATCACCCACGATCTCGGCGTCGTCGCGGAAGCCTGTGACCGCGTTGTGGTGATGTATGCCGGCGAGATCGTCGAGGAGGGGCGGGTCGCCGACATCCTGCGCCGGCCGCGGCATCCTTATACGCAGGCGCTGCTGAAGGCGACGCCACGCAACGAGGCGCCGTCCGGCCGGCTGCCGACCATTCCCGGCGCGGTGCCGCCGCCGTGGGAATGGCCGTCCGGCTGCCGGTTTGCGCCGCGCTGCGGCTTCGCGACCGAGCGATGCAGGGCCGCGAAAATCCATCTTGTCGACGGCGTGCGCTGCATCCGCGCCGATGAACTGCAACTGGCGCTTGAACCATGACCGCCGGCCCGCTGCTTCAGGTTCGCGATCTCGCCATCACCTATCGGGGTGGCCGCGGCATTATTCCGGGCCGCCGGCGCAGCTTCGAGGCGGTCAAGGGCGTGTCGTTCGACATCGCGGCCGGGCAGGGTTTCGCCCTCGTCGGCGAATCCGGCTCCGGCAAGACCACGATCGGCCGCGCCATCCTGCGCCTGCTGATGCCGAGCCGCGGCTCCATCGTGTTCGACGGGCAGGATATTATGGCGTTCGGCCGCCGCACGCCTTTGAGCTACCGCCGCGACGTGCAGGTAGTGTTCCAGGACCCGCGCTCTTCGCTCAACCCGCGCCGCACCGTGCGCGATACGCTGACGCAGGTGCTCAAGCGGCACTTCGGCATGGCCGGGGCGGAGGCGACCAGACAGGCGACGGAACTGCTCGCTCAGGTCGGCCTGCCGTCCTATCACCTGAACCGCTATCCCGGCGAATTGTCCGGCGGGCAGCAGCAGCGCGTCGCCATTGCGCGCGCGCTGGCGCCGAAGCCGCGGCTGCTGGTCTGCGACGAGCCGGTCAGCGCGCTCGACGTGTCGACGCAGAGCCAGATCCTGAACCTGCTGGCGGACCTGCGGCGCGATCTCAATCTCGCCTGCCTGTTCATCTCGCACGATCTGGCGGTGGTGCGTCAGGTGGCCGACGTGGTCGCGGTGATGAACCGCGGCACCATTGTCGAATCCGGGCCGACCGAGACGCTCTATACGCGTCCACAGGCCGACTACACCAAGATATTGCTGGCGTCGGTGCCCTCGCTCGCGCCGCGCCGCCGCGCGAAAGACGAAATACCTGGAGTACAGCCATGAGCAAAATTCTCTTCAAGAACGGCTTCGTGATGTCGTGCAACGACAAGCTCGGCGACATCGACGCCGACGTGCTGGTCGACGGCGCCAAGATCGCCAAGGTCGGCGCCAATCTCGCGGCGGACGGCGCGGAGGTGGTGGATGCCAGCGGTATGATCGTAATGCCCGGCATGGCCGACACCCACACCCATATGTGGGAAACGCCGTTCAAGGGCCGCATCTTCGACGCTTGGGGCATGGAGTATTTCACCAACATCCATCCGCTGGTCAGCTACACCGAGGCGGAGGACGTCTATGCCGGCATCTATGCCGGTGCGGTGGAATCGCTCTCGGCCGGCGTCACCTCGATCTTCGACTACAGCCACTGCATCCGCAGCAGCGAGCATGCCGACGCCGCGATGGCGGCGCTGAAAGATGCCGGCATCCGCGCGACCTTCGGCTATGACCTGCGCGGCACCGATCACAGCGGCAAGCAGGCGCTCAAGCCGTCGGAGGGGCGCTTCTCCGACATCGAGCGGGTCAAGAGCAAGGTCGACAACGGCGCGGAAAGCCTGCTGCGGCTCGCGATCTGCCTGTCCGAGGTCACGCCGGCATCGGCTGACATGATCGAGCGGGAGATCCGATTCGCGCGCGGGCTCGGCTGCCGGGTGTCGTGGCATTGCAACAAGGCCGGCGAGATCACTCATCTGCACAAGCGCGGGCTGATGGGCGCCGACCTGATGCCGGCGCACGGAAATTACATGACCGACGAGGATATCGACATTCTCGGCGGCGTCGGCGGCTTCCTCACAACGCAGCCGGAGGCCGAAACCTATGCCGGCCGCCGCTCGATGAGCATGGTCGCCCGCTGCCATCGCCGCGGCGTCAAGATCGGCCTCGGCATCGACGTGCCGGTCATCATGAATTACGGCCTGATCGCGCAGATGCGGCTGCTGTTCTTCCTCCAGCGCTACATGGACGGCATCGTCGAGCGCCACGAGGGCCAGTTCCCGATCACGCGGCGAGAAGGTGTGCCGACGCTGTCGCCGCGCGACATCCTGCGCTTCGTCACCACCAATGGCGCCGAGGCAAACGGCGTCGGTCATGTGGTCGGGCAGATCGCGCCCGGCTTCCAGGCCGACATCGTGCTGCTCGACACCCGCGATTTCGGTCGCGGCGAGGGCGACCCGGCCGGCCACGTCGTCACCAACAGCTCGCTCGGCGACATTCACTCGGTGATGGTCGCGGGAGCGTTCCGCAAGCGCGACCGCAAGATGGTCGGTGTCGACATGCAGAAAATGCTGTCGGAGCGCATCGCCGCGCGCGACCGCATCTACCGGCGCGCCGGCGCTCAGCCGGGCCAGTACAACAAGACCTACTGGAACTGGGGTGCGGAGGCGGCGAACTAGGGGAGCCGCGCAGCCGTGCCGCAGAGTCGTTCAGCTGCCGCGGCCGCGCGGTTTGCGATGTTCACGACTCTGCACAGCGGCCTTGTCCGCCTGAGCGAAATCAACCGCTTAAGAGCCGCAAGAAATAGACTGTTCAGCGTGAAATTCGGCATGCGACCGTCATTTGCAATCCTCTCACCGCGATCCGCCGGGACGTCATCATGAGCACCAGCCTGAAAAACGAACTCGATCTTGCCGCCTACTGGATGCCGTTCACGGCCAACCGGCAGTTCAAGGCAGCACCACGCCTGTTCAGCGGCGCGAGTGGGGTGTTCTACCGCACGGTCGACGGCCGTGACGTGATCGACGGTTCCGCCGGACTGTGGTGCGTGAACGCCGGTCACGGCCGCCGCGAAATCACCGATGCCGTCGCGCAGCAGCTTCACGAGCTCGACTACGCGCCGTCGTTTCAGATGGGTCATCCGAAAGCGTTCGAATTCGCTTCGCGGCTCGCCAAGCTCGCGCCGGCCGGATTGAACCGCGTATTTTACACGAACTCGGGATCGGAATCGGTCGACACTGCGCTGAAAATCGCGCTCGCCTATCACCGCGCGCGCGGCGAGGGGCACCGCACCCGCCTGATCGGCCGCGAGCGCGGCTATCACGGCGTCGGCTTCGGCGGCACTTCGGTCGGCGGCATGGTCAACAACCGCCGCGCCTTCGGAACGCTGCTCGCCGGCGTCGATCACCTGCCGCATACCCATAACCTCGAAGCGAACGCCTTCTCGCGCGGTCAGCCAGCCTGGGGCGCCCATCTCGCCGATGCGCTGCTCGATCTCATCGCGCTGCACGGCGCCGACACGATCGCCGCCGTGATCGTCGAGCCGGTCGCGGGTTCAACCGGCGTACTGGTGCCGCCGGTCGGCTATCTCGAGGCGCTGCGCGCGATCTGCGACAAACACGGCATTCTCCTGATCTTCGACGAGGTGATCACCGGCTTCGGCCGGCTCGGCCAGCCGTTCGCGTCGCAGTATTTCGGGGTGACGCCGGACATGATCACCACCGCGAAGGGCATCACCAACGGCGCCGTGCCGATGGGCGCGGTGTTCGCGCGCGACAGCATCTACGAGGCCTTCATGAAGGGGCCGGAACAGATCATCGAGCTGTTCCACGGCTACACCTATTCCGGCCATCCGATCGCCTGCGCGGCGGGCCTTGCGACGCTCGACATCTACGACCGCGAGCAATTGCTGACCCGCGCCAATTCCATCGCCGATGCCTGGGCCGACGCGCTGCATGCGCTGCGCGATCTGCCGAACGTGATCGACATCCGCAATCTCGGCCTGGTCGGCGCCGTCGAGCTGGCGAGCCGCCCCGGTGCGCCGGGCGCGCGCGGCTACGACGCGCTTGTCGCCGCGTTCAACAGCGGTCTTTATTTCCGCACCGCGGGCGACGTCATCGCGCTGTCGCCGCCGCTCACCATCACGGTCGAGCAGATCGGGCAGCTCGCGGACGTCCTGCGAAAGGTCCTGCTGGGCGTGAAGTAGGGCGCTTTTCCGCGCCGGCGTCAGCGGCCGCCGGCGGCCTGAATGCGCTCGGCAAGTCTCGTCGGCTCGCGTCCGGTCAGCGACCGGACCAGTCCGGTCTTGATGCTGGACACATGCTCGCGCATGAGTGCCTCGGCCCGTGCGGCGTCGCGCGCGAGAATGGCATCGTAAATCTTGTGATGGTCGTCGTGCCGGTCGACGATGTTGATGAACTCGAACGCGACGACGTTGTTGAGCGACGACTGCGGCACCCGCTCGCACAACCGGAGCATCTCGCCCAGCATGCGGCTGCGGGCGGCATCGTGAATCCGATCGTGAATGATGACATTGATCTCGCCGAATTCGATCCGGTCGAGATCGGTGAGCAGCGATTTGGTCAATAGCCGGTCGCCGCGCAGCAGCGCCGTCTCAATGTTGCGCCGATGCTCGTCACTCAGTCCGCGCTCGGCGGCGAATTTCGCCGTCATCGCTTCGAGATTGGCGCGGATGTCGTAAGCGTCGACGATCTCCGAGATCTGAAAGGTCCGCACCGCATAGCCGCGGTTCGGCGCGTAATCGAGCAGCCCTTCGCTTGCCAGCGTCTGCAGCGCCGAACGGATGGGGGTGCGCGACACGCCGAGCAGTTCGCTGAGCCGCATCTCATGAAGCCGGGCGCCCGGCGCGAAGTCGCCGGACAGCACGGCGGAGCGGATACGGTCCGCGACGGAAATGGACCGGGTCGGCGCGCGTCCGCCGGCGAGCTCCTGCGGCTCCATGAAAGTGCGGTTCATCGGCGCATAATGTATACAAAAACTTGACTGATGGAAAGATTGTATTCAGTCTCGACGCATTGGAATACGGAGACCAGACATGGCGGGCTTTGCTGACGGCGCGATCGAGACCATCACCGAGAACCGGCTGCCTCATTACGAGCCTTACGGCTGGCACCATTGGCCCGAACATCCCTGGCTCGCCTACCAGTTCCGCCGTGGGCTGGGTGAAACCCAGGAGGGCGGCGGCACGGTCTCGGAGATTTTCCTTGCCGCCTCGCGGATGGAGCCGGGCAGCCTCGAAAGCTGGCACACCGAATGGAAGCGGATCGCTGACCAGAACTGGCAGCGTGGACTCGTGGAGGAGAAGCTCGGCCATATCCGCACCGCGATGAACTGTTTCCTGCGCGCCGCGGACTATTACCGCCAGGCGGAATTCCATCTCGAGCCGAACGATCCACGCCGCCTGCCGACCTTCGAGGCGATGGAAGCCTGCTCGAAGAAATTTATCAGCTATCTCAACCCGCCCGGCGAGGCCGTCGACATTCCCTATGAGAACGGCAAGCCGATCTGCGCTTACTTTGTCCGCGCGCCGTTTCCCGGCAAGAAGCTGCCGGTGCTCATCTGTATGGGCGGCCTCGATTCCATCAAGGACGAGATGTGGTTCATGCAGGCGCATGGCTGCCTGCAGCGCGGCATTTCGGTGCTGATGATCGATGGCCCGGGGCAGGGCGGCACACTTCGCCGCCACAAAGTGCACAGCCGTCACGATTCCGAGGCGGCGATCAGCAAATGCATCGACTGGCTGGAACAGAGGCCGGATGTCGACGCCTCGCGCATCGCGCTGTGCGGCTCGTCGCTCGGCGGCTACTACGCGGCCCGCGCCGGCTGCTACGAACACCGGCTGGCGGCCTGCATTTCCCACGGCGCGATCTGGGACGTGCATGAGATGTGGGGCGACAAGGGCGAGGACTTCGGCCTCGCCATGCACATCAAGTGGGTGATGGGCGCAAAATCGATGAAGGAAGCGATGGAGAAGGCGAAAGCCTTCACGCTGGACGGCCATCTGCAGAAGATGAAGTGCCCCTATCTCATCGTCCACGGCGGCTACGACGTGCTCACCGTGTCGGCGGCGACCAAGGCGCGCGACTATGCGCTCAAGCACGGCGTCGACGTGACATTCCGTCTGGTGCAGCCCGACGAAACCGGCGCCGAGCACTGCCAGCACGACAATCCGACCATCGGGCAGGAGATCTTGGCTGACTGGCTAGCGGACAAGTTCGGCATCGACCAGCGCGCCTTGCTGAAGACGAGCTTCAACCCGCTAGTCTAGCGCATGATCCCGAAAAGCGGGAACTGGTTTTCGCTAACGCGAACCTGCTGTTCGGGTAAGATCATGCGCGATCAAAAAGATGGACGACGAGTCTGATTCAACGATGTTGAATCAGACTCTGGCGAGATACCGGCTTCAACGCCGCCGCGGATGCCATATGGTTTCACGTCGTGCCGAGATAGGCGGCGCGGACGCGAGGATTGTTGAGCACGGTGTCCGGGTCGCCCTCTGCGATGGTGCGGCCGTAATCGAGCACGTGGATGCGGTCGGCGAGGTCGGCGATCATCTGCATGTCGTGCTCGATCCAGATCATCGGCAATTTCAATTCGTGCTTGATGCGCAGGATATAGCGGGCGAGGTCCTCGCGCTCCTCGCGGTTGAGGCCCGCCGACGGCTCGTCCAGCAGCACCAGCGCCGGGTCGAGCGCCAGCGCGCGGGCGAAGCCGACGATCTTCTGGGTGCCGAACGGCAGCGAGCTGACCGGGGCGTGGCGGTGGCGCTCGAGGTCGACGATGTCGATGATGCGCTCGACCGCGGCGCGATGCGCGATCTCGGCGCGGCGCACCGACGGCAGGAACAGCATCTCGGCGAGCGGGTTGGTCCTGATCCGGGTGTGGCGGCCGGTCAGCAGGTTGTCGAGCACGCTCATCTGGCCGAACAGCTCGCCGTGCTGGAAGGTGCGGGCGAGGCCCCGCGCGGCGATGACATGCGGCGCGAGCCCGTTGATGCTGTCGCCGCGAAAGCGGATCGTGCCGTCGCCGCGATAGATACCGCTGACGCAGTTGAGCGCCGAGGTCTTGCCGGCGCCGTTCGGCCCGATCAGGGCGAACAGCTCGCCCGGCCGCACCTCGAACGAGATGTCGTCGAGGACGGTGAGGCCGCCGAAGCGCAGGCTCAGATGCTCGACGACGAGCTCAGCCATACCACCTCCGCGACCGGCGGTATTGCTTGACGTCGCGATAGCTGCGCCGCTCGCCGCCACCGCCGCCGAGATAGAACTCCTGCACGTCCTTGTGGCCGGTCAGCCGCGCGCGGTCGCCGTCGAGCACGACGCGGCCGTTCTCCATCACATAGGCATAGTCGGCGATCTCGAGCGCGACCGCCGCACTCTGCTCGACCAGCAAAATCGAAATGCCGAGCTCGTCGCGGATCGCGGCGAGGCGCTGCTTGAGGTCGCCGACCACGATGGGGGCGAGGCCGAGCGACAGTTCGTCGATCAGCAGGATCTTCGGCTGGCACATCAGCGCCGAGGCGATGGCGAGCATCTGCCGTTCGCCGCCGGACAACAACCCGCCGACCCGGGCGCGCAGCTCGGCGAGGTGCGGGAAGAAGTGATAGACGCGCTCTTCCTGCCGGCGGGCGCTGACGCCGCCGCGGCCGACCGGGGCGATCAGGTTTTCCGCGACGGTGAGGTTCGCAAACACCTTCTCGCGCTCCGGCACCAGCACGACGCCCCTGTTGGCGATCTCATGCGGCGGCCGGTTGTCGAGCCGCTCGCCGCCGAACGAGATGCTGCCTTCGGTGACGCGGGCGTCGTCGAGGCCGAGGAAGCCGGAAATCGCCCGCAGCGTCGTGGTCTTTCCAGCGCCATTGGTGCCGAGCAAAGCGACGATCTGGCGTTCGCCGACCGACAACGTGACGCCTTGCACCGCGGTGATGACGCGCTTGTAGACGACCTCGATCTTCTCGACCTGCAGCAGCGGCGCGCTCATTTGCGGCCTCCCGCCAGCGGGCGCTGCTTGAACGGCCAGAGCAGGAAATAGTTCTGCACGCGGTGCCAGATGCCGACCAGGCCGAGCGGCTCGAAGATCAGGAACAGGATCATCGCCACGCCGAACGAGGCATAGTTGACCGCGAAGATATCGCCGGCGAGCCGCTGCACGTTCGGCAACAGATGCAGCAGCGCCTCGATGACGTAAGGGAACACGACGACGAAGGCGGCGCCGAGGATGGCGCCGAGCAGCGAGCCCATGCCGCCGATGATGATCATCGCCACGTATTGGATCGACAGGAACAGGTCGAACGCCTCGATCGAGACGAAGCCGCGATAATAGGCGAACAGGCAGCCGGCGACCGAGGTCATCGCCGAGGAGATGACGAAGGCCAGCAGCTTGTAGCGGGCGACGTGAATGCCGAGCGCCTCGGCGACCGTCTCGCGGGTGTGGATGGCGAGCCAGGCGCGGCCGCTGCGGCTGCGCAACAGGTTGATGCAGATCAGCAGGCAGGCGGCGGTCGCGGCGAGCAGCACGAAATACCAGGCGCGGCCGTCACGCAGCGCGACGCCGAACAGGCTCGGCGGATCGACCACGATGCCGGTCGAGAAGCCGCGCTTGGTTTCGTATTCGCCGCCGAGATAGATGACGATGAAGTGCAGCGCGAGCGTGCTGACCGCGAGATAAAGCCCGCGCAGCCGCAGCGAGGGCAGGCCGAAGATGAAGCCGAGCACCACGCCGGTCAGCGCCGAGGCCGGCAGGGTGAGCCAGAACGGCGCGTGGATCTCGCGCGCCAGAATGCCGGTGGTGAAGGCGCCGGCGGCGATCAGGCCGGCATGGCCGAGCGAGATCTGCCCGGCATAGCCGGTCAACAGCATCAGCGACAGCGCGCCGATCGAGGCGAGCAGCACCTGGCAGGCGAGGTCGAGCAGGAACGGCCCGACGGCGAAGGGCAGGACGGCGAGCGCGACCAGGAACAACACAAGGCTCGCCTTTTCGGTGCACGTCTGCACCAGCGCGGCGTCCTGCGCATAGGCGGTGCGGAAATAGCCGCTCGCCCGCGGCGCCGGCCTAAACACGGTCGAGCTCCTCGCGGGTGCCGAACAGGCCCCATGGCCGCACGATCAGCATCGCGATCAGCACGATGAAGGGAACGACGTCCGACAGCAGCGGGTCGACGTAATAGATCAGCAGCACCTCGGCGCCGGCGACGATCAGCGCGCCGATCAGCGCGCCGGCGAGGCTGTCGAGGCCGCCGACCAGCGCGGCCGGAAAGGCTTTCAGCCCGATGATCGGCATCGCCTGCGTGATGCCGGAATCGAGCGCCATCAGGATGCCGGCGGCCGCGCCGGTCAGCGTCGACAGCCCCCAGGCCAGCGCGTAGACGCCGTGCAGGTTGATGCCGCGCTGGGCGGCGAGCAGCGGGTTCTGTCCGGCGGCGCGCATCCGCGTGCCCCAGCGGCCGAAGCGCAGGAAGACGAACAGCGCGCCGTAAGTGAGCGCGGTAACGCCGACCAGCACGGCCGACCATAGCGAGATATGCGCGCCGGCAATGGCGAGCGAGGGGTTCGGCACGCCAAGCGCCTGCGCGGGATACTGCTGCTGCGCCGACCAGATCAGCACCACGACGCCCTTGATGAGGATGCCGAGCGCGACGGTGGTGAGAATGGCGGCGAGCACCATCTCGCCGGTCATCTTGCGCATCAGGAAGACATAGACGAGGCCGCCGGCGACGAGGCTCAGCAGCACCGCCATGCCGAGTGCGAGCGCCGGATGGTTATTGAACAGCGAGGCGGTCGCCAGCACCAGATAGGCGCCGAGCATCATCAATTCGCCATGCGCGAGATTGAGCACGCGGCTGACGCGGTAGATCAGCACATAGCCGCACGCGATCAGGGCGTAGATCGACGCCAGCACGATGATGTTGACGATCAGTTGCACGTCGGTCCGCCGGAATTGCCGTGGGAAACAAGACCCGGCGGCGACGCTGCGCCGCCGCCGGGCAGGAAGGAGCGGCGCGTTACTTCACCGGGTAGGACTTCCAGTCCTGCACCTGCGCGATGGCCGACTTCCCGCTGTCCCAGCGGTAGACGCGGTAGTCGAGCTTGGTGCGGAAGTGGTTGTCCTTGGTCCATTCGATCGGACTGCCGCGCAGGCCCTTGGTGTCGAGCTTGAGGCTCTCCATCGCGGTGCGGACCTTGGCGGCGTCGGCCGGCCAGCCGGCGGCCTTCAGCGCGGCCTCGATCGCCATGCCGCCGATCCAGCCTTCGGTCATCATGGTCGGCGGATATTTCGAGCCGGCTTTCTTGACGGCTTCCGCGATCTCCTTGTGGACCGGCAGGTTGTCCTGGAACAGCGCATTGGCGCCGATCACGAAGAAGCGGTCGTCCTTCAGGCGCGGCAGCTCCGCCTCGGACTCCAGATGGGCCCAGGCGATCATGTCGTCCTTCCAGCCGAGCTTGCGCAGCGCCTCGAAGGTGCGCACCTGCGTGACCCACGGCGCCCAGGAATAGACCCAGGTCGGGCCGGCGTCCTTCAGCTTGGTGGCGAAGGGCGTGTAGTCGGCGGTCGGCGGCGGGATCACCTCCTTGTCGACCGGCGTCATGCCCATGGTCTTGGACAGGCTTTCGGCGTGATCGATCTCGCCGCGCGAGAGCGGGATCGCCATCGCGGAGAAGCCGATCTTCACCGGGCCTTTGGCCTGCGATTTGACGAAATCGAGCGCGGCCTGGCTGTCGTAGTTCGCGGCATAGCCCGTGGTGCAGAACTGCAGCGGGTCGGCCGGCGGGTAGACGCTCTTCGGGCAGACGCCGCTGGCGAACAGGAGCGGCACGCCGGCGTTCTTGCTCTCCGCGATCATCGGCGCGTAGGTCGAGGACAGGCTCGCATTCACGAGCAGCACGGCCTTGTCCTGCGTGACGAGCTTCTTGGCGTTGGCGGCGGCCTTGGAGGGCTGCGCGCCGTCGTCCTCAAGGATGAGATTGATCTTCTTGCCGTTGACGCCGCCGGCGGCGTTGACGCGGTCGATATAGATGCGCAGACCCTCGACCGCCGGCGCGTAAGTGCTCGACGGCGGGCCGGTCAGCGCGCCGGTCAGGCCGACCACATAGGCGTCCTGCGCGGCGGCCGGCATGGTGGTCGGCATGGCGAGAGCGCAGGCGGTCGCGGCCCCCAGCAGCAATATCTTGATCATGGTCTTGCTCACGGCTTCCTCCCTCGTTTCAGTCCGTTGACTGCGGTTCTGGTGTTGTCCCGATGCGTGTCACGGCGCGAGCGCGCCGCCGGCTCCCGCGGTGATGAGGCGCTCCTCGCGGTCGTCATACATCGCGTCGACCAACTCGCGGAACCGCTCATACATCAGCTTGCGCTTGACCTTGCGGGTCGGCGTCACCGGCTCGCCTTCCTCCTCCGGATCGAGCGCCTTCGGCAGGATGCGGAACGCCTTGATCTGCTCGACGCGGGCAAGGTCGGCATTGACGCTGTCGATCGCGCTCTGGATCAGGCCGGCGACGCGCGGCTGCGCGGTGAGGCTGGTGAAGCCGGTATAGGCGACGTCATTGGCGCGCGCCCAGTCGGCCACGGTATCGAAGTCGATCTCGATCACGGCGGTGAGATATTTGCGGCCGTGGCCGAACACCACGGCCTCGGCGATATAGGGGCTTGCGCGCAGCGCGTTCTCGATGAAGGAGGGCGAGATGGTCTTGCCGCCAGCGGTGACGATGAAGTCGCGGGCGCGGTCGATCAATCGGAGCGATCCCTCGACCCATTCGCCGACATCGCCGGTGCGCAGCCAGCCGTCGGCGCCCTTGACCTCGCGGGTCGCCTCGTCGTTGTTC
>Ga0180221_1001087_pt1 | contig 19695 bp, 18 predicted proteins | sample eDN5th37CKraftMG_FD_151339 | JGI IMG/M metagenome (GOLD analysis project Ga0180221, IMG submission 151339) | Enriched Miracle-Growth compost microbial communities from Emeryville, California, USA - eDNA 5th pass 37_C Kraft MG (version 2) (version 2) ...
CATGACGACCGGAACGGCCGAACCGCCCGAGATCATCGGCATTTCAGCCGGCGGCATGGGGGCGGGCAGGGGGATGGGCGCGGCCTGCGTCGTCACCGTGACGGTCGAGGGCGCACAGGCTGTCACGGTCTTCACGACCTTGCGCTTCACCGTGCGGACCGCATAGCGTTTCTTGGGCGCGGCTTTGACGCTCTTGGTGCTGTGCACCACCGCCGGACGCGCGCTTTCCGCGACATGGACGGCTCCCCCGCCAATGATCGCTCCGCCGCAAGTGCAGGCGCATAATTTTGCCAATGCCATCCGTACCGACATAGGTTTGCTCTTTTCCTTTATCCCCTGGTCCCCCCGTCGCTGGCATGGCCCAGTGAAGGGCGCGGCGGGGTTTCCCCTATGGGCAGGAACGCAAAATAAAGCGTTAACTGCAACGCCGTTAACCCTGATTGTCGTCCTGGAGTCGAGGAGATTTACGCATTTGCATGGGCGGATATGGTTAACGTCCCACTATGGAACAGGACGATGGCGTGAAATTAATCCAGGGTCCCCATCCTGGTCTTCGAGAGACTCGGCGCATCCTTTTTCCCCGCGGGGAAATGGACAGGCGAAGGGCGGTAAGGAACGGAGAATGTTCGCTTGTGTCGCTTGACGCCGATGGTTATTAGGGCGCCCAATCATAAGGAATGGCCGCCCGGTCCTTTCAGCGCCGGGGCCAATCGAGTCGGAGAGCCAGATGGCATCGGTTTTGAATTCCGATAAAGACGGCGACAAGCCGCCGAAATCGGCTGTAACACTCCCCCCCGACTATCGTCCTTCTCCGGACGAGGACTTCATGAACCCGCTGCAACTGGAATATTTCCGGCAGCGCCTGTGGGACTGGAAGAAGCAGATCCTCACGGAGGCGGAAGGAACGCTCGCCGTTCTCCAGAATGAGCCGCTGCGCGAACCGGACCTCAACGACCGCGCGTCGAGCGAGACGGACTGGTCGATCGAACTGCGCACCCGCGACCGTCAGCGCAAGCTCATTTCCAAGATCGACGCCGCGCTGCGCCGTATCGACGAGGGCGAATATGGCTATTGCGAAGTGACCGGCGAGCCGATCTCGCTGGGCCGTCTGGAGGCCCGACCGATCGCGACCATGACGGTGGAAGCGCAGGAACGCCATGAGCGGCAGGAAAAGATTTCGCGCGACGACTGACGATTAACGCTTTGTCCATGTGCCGCTGGCAATGATCCGGCCCCTCAACGGATATATGTGGCGGGTCGGTCGATGGACAGGGATCAGGACGGTTTGGAGCGCGGCCCGGCCAGGACGTCGCCGCGCGACAGCCTTTTTCTGCTGACGAATCTTGTCAGGGACGATGGCGTGCCGCTTTGCCAGGCGCGGGTCCGCAACCTGTCTGCCACCGGGCTGATGGCCGAGTGCGAACGGCGGGTTACGGCGGAAACCCGCCTGATCCTGGAATTGCGGGGCCTGGGCCGCGTGGCCGGGCAGGTCGCCTGGTCCCATGGCGAAAGAATCGGCATCGCTTTCGACAAGCCGATCGACCCCCATCTGGTCCGGCGACCGGTGTCCCATGGCGAAAGGCATGTGATCCCCGATTATCTGCGCAGCTATCCCATGCGCGCCTGCTGAGACGCGGTTGGCTTTTAAGGCCTTCGGTCTGTCGGCGGCTGCTTTCCACCCTTACCTGCCCATCAGCGCAGGTGCGCAAGCCGCATAATCGCAAATAAAAAGCCCCGTGCGAACGGGGCTTTATCTGGCCGGGCTTCATCTCCATCCGATGAAGCCCGCCATGATCGACGGCTGCGCTCAGTGTTGCGCCGCCATCTCCTCCTTCAACCGTAATTTCTGCTTCTTGAGCGAAGCGACGAGCGAACTGTCCGGCATCGGGCGACTCGTCTCGGCCTTGATTCGTGCTTCAAGACCGGCATGCTTGGCTGAAAGAGCGGAAACGTGGCTGTTTTCCATGACATTCTCCTGACGAGGGTGATGGATGACGAAGTAGATCATGAATCGCCCCGCTTGTCTCGGGGGTATCGAGGCTTTGCGATGGGACGCGCGGAAATTTGCGATGGCCCGCATGGGCGCGGCAGGCTATCAACGGGCGGCTGTTGCGGAAGGGGTTCGGGAAAGCGGGTGCGGTGAGCCGGGAAGACATCATGCGTCGATTGGAAATCCTTCGCGTCGAGCATCGCGATCTCGACGGCGCGATTTCCGCACTGGTCGATTCGGGGGCGGGCGATCAGATGCAGGTCGCCCGGCTGAAGAAGCGCAAGCTGCGGCTGCGCGATGAAATGACGCTGCTGGAAGATGCGCTAGTGCCGGATATCATCGCCTGAACCGACCGCCCCTGAATGGGACAGCGGTTCCACGGCGCGCGCGCGGGCCTGACAAAGCGCGAAGACTATGCCAGCTAGGCGATATGGGAAAAGCAGCATCGCTTGATCGGGGATTGCACCGGCGTCTGGTGGACGGCCTCTATCTGGAAGCCATGGTGATGGCGGATGAGGCGCGTTCCTATTTCGATTCCAGCGCATTGCCCGAAGACCTGACGGATGATCCGTTGCAGCGCGTGGCTTTCGCCTGTGAATCGCTCAAGGTGACGACGCGCCTGATGCACATCATCGCCTGGCTGCTGAGCCAGCGGGCGTGGCAGCGGGGCGAGATCGGAGACGGAGAGTTGGGGGAGGAGAAATATCGTCTGGGCGTGGCGGCGCAAAGCGATGCGGACCTGTCCGCCGCCTTTCCGTTCGCGGCGCGGTCGCTGGTCGATGCGAGCCAGGAACTCTATGACCGCGTGGCGCGGCTTCAGGAGCGGATCGACCTGATGCTGCGTCTGGACGGCGGGGAACGGGAAAGTCCCGCGCGCGCGCTGATGGAACGGCTCAGCACGTCTTTCTGAAAGGTGCGCGGCTGTGATGAACGATGTTTCCGGCGCGCTTCTGGCTGGCATTGTGCACCGCATCTGGTCTAGATCAGGCGCATGACCAACGGCTTGCGGACCCGTCGCCGCCATTCAGGTTGCCCGCATGCCGCACGGCTTGCCCTCGCGCCGCTGCTGCTGGTCGCGCCTTGCGCCGTTCACGCGCAAAGCGCGCCTCCGCCCGTGCAGGAGGAGGCGCCCGCGCTTGATCCCATGCCTGATATCGGCATCGACTGGCCCGACATGGGACAGCCCGATACGGTCGAGCCTCTGCCTGCCGATCCCCGCGCCGAGGCCGCCGTTCCGGAAGGGGACGCCATGGTCGAAGCGCCGGAGACGGAAGATGCCGCCGAGCAGAATCCCGTCTTCACCGACACGGGCGAGGAGCGGCGCTACAAGGTGTCGCTGAGCGGCCTGGACGGCATCGCCGACGAACAGTTCGACATGCGCTTCAAGGAATTGTCCACCCTGTCGCAGGGCGAACGCCGTCGCGCGAACCTTGCGCAGATCAACCGGCGGGTGAAGGAGGATGGCGAGCTTCTGGACCAGTTGCTGCGCGCCAAGGGCTATTATGCCGCGCGCATCCGCGGGTCCGTGTCGCCGCCGCCCGCCGGAACCGACCGCCTTCAGGTGCGGTTCGATGTCGTGCCGGGGACGCAATATCTGCTGTCCTCCGTCGACCTCATCGGTTTGGCGGAGACGGGACCGCGCGAACCCAGGCTGCGGGAGGCTTTTCCGGTGAAGGCGGGCGATCCGGTGGACGCGGACCGGATATTGGCGGGGCGTGATTCGCTGTCCACGGCGCTGGCCGAAAGCGGCTTCCCCTTCGCCAAGGTCGACGAGCCGGAAGTGCGGATCGACCATGAGGAGCGCAAGGGCGAACTGGACATCGTCGTGACCCCGGGCGGCTATCGCACCTTCGGCAATATCATCCTCAACGACAACACGCTGTTCAAGGCCCCGCATCTCTATGAAATCGCGCGATTCGACCGGGACGACATCTATATGGCGTCGGACGTGGAGGATCTGCGCCGCGCCATCGTGGCGACGGGCCTTGTCTCCACCGTGACGCTGACCCCGAAGGAAGCGGGCGATGGCGAGCATGTCGACCTGGACGTGCAGGTGCGTCCCGCACCGCTCCGCACCGTTGCGGGCGAACTGGGCTACGGCACGGGCGAAGGCTATCGCGCAGAGGTGAGCTGGCAGCATCGCAACCTGTTTCCACCCGAAGGCGCGGTGACGCTGCGGGGCGTCGTCGGCACGCAGGAGCAGACGGCAAGTGTGCTCTATCGCCGCAACAATTTCCATCGCCGGGACAATGTGCTCACCGGGCTGCTGTCGGTCAGCAACATCAAGCGCGACGCCTATGATGCGCGCACCATCACCGTGGCGGGCGGGCTGGAGCGGCAGACGAACATCCTGTTCCAGAAGAAGTGGGTGTGGCGCATCGGCGCGGAAATCATCGCGTCGGACGAGGCGGATTTCTTCAGCGGCGGGAACCGGCGCACCTTCTTCATCGGGGCGGTGCCATTGAGCCTCACCTATGACGGCAGCGACGACCTGCTGAACCCGACCAAGGGCTTCCGGCTGGGGGGGCGGTTCAGCCCGGAACTGTCCTTCCAGAGCGGCACCTTCGGTTATGCGCGGGTGCAACTGGACGGCAGCGCCTATCAGCCGGTCGGCGAGCGGGTGGTGCTGGCGGCACGGACGCGGCTGGGCACCATATTGGGATCGACGGTGGACCGGATCGCGCCGTCGCGGCGTTTCTATGCGGGCGGCGGCGCGTCGGTGCGCGGTTATGGCTATCAGAAGATCGGGCCACGCTATGGCCCTGACGACGATCCGGTGGGCGGCAAGAGCCTCGCCGAATTCTCGCTGGAGGCGCGGGTGCGCTTCGGCAATTTCGGGGTCGTGCCCTTTATCGACGCGGGCAATATCTCGACCAGTTTCGTGCCGCGCTTCCGCGACCTGCGGATCGGGGCGGGCATGGGCGTGCGCTACTACAGCAGCTTCGGGCCGATCCGCGTCGACGTCGGCACGCCGATCAACCCGCAGAGCGGCGATCCGAAGATCGCGGTTTATGTGTCGCTGGGGCAGGCTTTCTGATGGCCGACGATCAGCCCGCGGAAGCAATCCCGCCGCCCCGGCCCCGCCGGGCGTGGGACGGACGGTGGCAGCGCTGGGCGACCGCCATCCTCGCGGCGCTGCTGCTGATCGTCGTGGGTGCGCTGGCGTGGCTGGACACGTCTTCGGGGCATCGTTTCCTCGTGTCGCGTATCGCCGCCATCAGCCCGCCTTCGGGCCTGCGCATCCGGGTCGAGCGGATCGACGGCAGCATCTATCGCCGGGCGGTGCTGCACGGGTTGGAGCTTTCCGACCCCAAGGGACGCTTCTTCGATGCGCCCCGCGTGGAGCTGGACTGGTGGCCCTTCGCCTGGCTCTCCAATCGGCTGGATATCGACCGGCTGGCGATTCCGCGCGCCACGCTGCACAAATTGCCCAGGCTCAACCCCGGCAAGCGCGAGGGGCCGATATTGCCGGGCTTCGACATCCGCCTGATGCAGTTGTCGGTCGGCCGATTGGCGATAGACCCTTCCATCACGGGCCGGGCGCAGGAAGCGACGCTGAACGGCGACGCGGACATGCGCGGCGGGCGCGCGGTCATCGACCTGTCCGCCCGCGTGCTGAACGGGGACGATGCGCTCAACGTCGCGCTCGACAGCCGCCCGGACGACGACAGGTTCGACCTGGAAGTCACGATGAACGCGCCCAGGGGCGGCGTGCTGGCGGCGATGGCGGGCTTGAAGCAGGACGCCAATCTGCGCGTTCACGGCAAGGGAAGCTGGACGCGCTGGGACGGGCAGCTTGCCGGAACGCTGGACGGCCAGCCGGTGATCGACCTTGCCTTGACGGCGCGCAAGGGGCGCTATGGCGCGACCGGCTCCATCCAGGGGCCTGCGCTGGCGGGCAACGGCCTGTTCGAAAGATTGGCCACCCCGCGCCTTGCGGTGAAGGTGGACGGCAGCATGGAGGATCGGGTGATCGACGGCACGCTGTCGTTGCGCTCCGCCGCCATCGACTTCCATGCGGACGGCGCCATCGACCTGCGGAACAACGCGCTCGACAATATGCTGGTGGACATGAAGCTGGCGCGGCCCGAAGCGCTGCTGCGGAACATGCGGGGACGCGACGTGGCGGCGCGTATCCGTCTGGACGGCCCCTTCGCCACTCCCGGCTATGAATATCTGCTGACGGCGCGGCAGTTGGCGTTCGACAAGACCGTTATCAGCGACCTGCGCGCCGATGGGAAGGGGCGCAAGGCGGCGAAGGGGCCGGCGCTGATCCCCGTGCGCCTGCGGGCGCGGCGGCTGGACGGGCAGGGGGAACTGGTCGAAGGCATCTTCCGCAACTTCGCGCTGGACGGCGTGCTGCAATTGAAGGGGCAGCAGATCGTCAGCAATCCCATGCAGATCCGCTCCGACCGGCTGCGCGGGCGGCTGGTGATGGTGGCGGACCTCAAGAGCGGGCGTTACGATTTCGGGCTGGACGGGCAGATCAACGGGCTGCTGATCCGTGGGCTGGGGCTGATCGACCTGACGTCGAAGCTGCGCGCCGTGCCGGGACCGAAGGGCGCCTTCAGCCTCGGCGGTCATGCGCTGGCGCGGATGCGGCGGCTGGACAACAGCTTTCTTCGCACGCTGGGCGGCGGCCTGCCGACGGTACGGAGCGCGCTTGCGCTGGGACCGGACGGGCAGTTGCGTTTCAGCGCGCTGCGCCTGGAATCGCCGCTGCTGACGCTGAATGCCGACGGCTATCGCCGCCGCGACGGGACGTTCCACTTCGAAGGAGGCGGGCGGCACGGCCAATATGGGCCGCTCGATCTCGTGCTGGATGGCAAGATCGACCGGCCGGCGGTGGACCTGCTGCTGCATCGCCCCATGGATGCGCTGGGCCTGCGGGCGGTGAAGGCGCGCTTCGATCCCGACGAGACGGGCTATGCCTTCACGGCGGAAGGCGGATCGACGCTGGGACGGTTCACCGGCAACGGCGCGATCCTGCTGCCCCCTAATGGACAGGCGGTCGTGCGCGTGGCCCGGCTCGCCGTTTCGGGCGCGACGGCCGGCGGCGATATCCGCCCCGTAACCGGCGGGCTGGACGGACAGCTTGTGGTGGCGGGGCCGGTGACGGGCACGGTCGGCTTCCGGCCCGTGAACGGAGTCCAGCAGTTGCTGCTGCACCTTGCCGCCAACCGCGCGAGCTTCGACGGGCCGACCGCTATCGCGGTAGGGCGGGGCAAGCTGGATGCGGCCATATTGCTCGACCCGAACGGCACGTCCATCGACGCGACGGTGCAGGCGCAGGGCTTGCGCATGGGCGGAATATTGCTGGGCCGCATGGCGGGCACGGCAAAGCTGGTGGATGGCAGGGGCACGGTGCGCGGCAGTCTTTCGGGGCAACGCGGACGCCTGTTCGATCTGCAAGGCGAAGCGCAGGTGGAACCGGACCGGATCCGCCTGTCCGCCAGCGGAAACATCGACCGCAAGCCGATCCGGCTGGCCCGCGCGGCCATGCTGACGCGGAGGGAGGGGGGCTGGCATCTGTCGCCCGCCACCATCCGTTATGCCGGGGGATCGTTGCAGCTTGCCGGCGACCTGGGCGGTGAGACGGTCGCCATAGAGGCGCGGATGCAGACGCTGCCGCTGTCCTTGCTGGACATCGCCTATGACAATCTGGGCCTTGGCGGCGTGGCGACCGGCACGCTCAGCTATGCCAAGCCGCGCGGCGGCATGTCCACGGGCAAGGTCGAATTGCGCGTCCGGGGGCTGTCGCGTTCCGGCCTGTCGCTCAGTTCCCGTCCGGTCGATGTGGGCGTCAACGGCGTGCTCGACCAGGATCGGCTGGCGACGCGCATGATCTTCGTGTCGGACGGGCGCGCCATCGGCCGCGCGCAGGCGTTGCTGGCTCCGCTGGGACGCGAGGGCAGCCTCGCCGAGCGGCTGAACCGCGCGCCCCTGTTCGCGCAGCTTCGCTATGCCGGCGCGGCCGATACGCTCTGGCGGCTGACGGGCGTGGAGATCGTCGACATAGCAGGGCCGGTGAGCGTGGCCGCCGACGTGAGGGGCACGCTGGGCCAGCCGGCGATCGCGGGAACGCTGTCCACCGACAATGTCGCGATCAACAGTCCCGTCACGGGAATGCGGCTGAGCGGGGTCAAGGCGCGGGGCCGCTTTTCGGGGGATCGGCTCGTCATCTCCAGCTTCGCCGCGGCGGCGCGCAACGGCGGATCGGTGGTAGGGACCGGCAGCTTCACCTTCAAGGGCGCGGCGGGCGTCGGCATGGACCTCAACTTGCAGGCGGACAATGCCACGCTGCTCGATCGCGACGATCTGGGCGCGACGGTGACGGGACCGATCACGCTGCGGTCGGACGGTTCGGGCGGCACGATTGGCGGCAACCTCAAGCTGATCAAGAGCCGCTTCACGCTGGGCCGGGCGGCTGCGGTGGCCCAGCTTCCGCAACTCAAGGTGGTGGAGATCAACCGCCGGGGCGAGGAGATCGAGCGTGTGCGCAACGATGCGCCCTGGACGCTGGCGGTCAAGGCACAGGCGCGCAATCGCCTGATGGTGACCGGCCTTGGTCTCGACAGCGAATGGCGGGCCAATCTGGATTTGGGCGGCACGGTGACGAATCCCGCCATCGCCGGGACGGCGCAACTGGTGCGCGGCGGCTATGAATTTGCGGGCCGCCGGTTCGAGCTTCGCGAAGGGCTGATCCAGTTCGACGGCCGCACGCCCGTCAATCCCACGCTCGATATCACGGCGGAGGCGGATGTGGCGGACCTCAGCGCGTCGATCCATGTCGGCGGGACCGGCCTGTCGCCGGACATCGGCTTCACCAGCGTTCCCGCCCTGCCGCAGGATGAACTGCTGTCCCGCATCCTGTTCGGCACGTCGATCACCAACCTGTCCGCGCCCGAAGCGTTGCAACTCGCTTCGGCGGTGGGGTCGCTGCAGGGCGGGGGCGGGCTTGATCCCATCAATGCGGTGCGCAGGGCGGCGGGGTTGGATCGCTTGCGTATCCTGGCCGCCGATCCGACGCAGGGACAGGGGACGTCCATCGCGGCGGGCAAATATCTGACGCGCAAGACCTATGTGGAACTGATTACCGACGGGCAGGGCTATTCCGCCACACGCATCGAATATCAGGTGACGCGGTGGCTGTCGTTGCTGGGGGCGATCTCCACGCTGGGCCGCGAAAGCGCGAATGTGCGCGTGTCGAAGGATTATTGACAGGCGCGCCGCCCGGTTCGCCTGATCCCGATTACGGAACGGTTCCACGACAGGCCGTCCCCAACTGTGGCATATGGGCCACATAAGTTGTTGTTTATCTTAGGTTCATGCAACCAACGGCGTTGCTCCGCTTTCACACTCTCACCGCCTGCGGGGCGGAAAGAATAAGGAAAACGGAGTATTTTTATGCGAAAGATAATCGTCGCAACCCTTCTCGCCGGCGGCGCGGTCGCCTCCCCGGCTCTCGCGCAGGACGTCGGCCCGACCTTCACCGGCCCGCGCGTCGAAGCGATCCTGGGCTATGACCATGTCGGCGCGGGCAGCGACGTCGACAATGACAATGGCCGCAACGACCAGTCGATCGACGGCCTGCTTTACGGTGTGGGCGCGGGTTATGACGTGAACCTCGGCAGCGCCGTGGTTGGCGTGGAAGGCGAATTCACGAATTCCACCGCCAAGAGCAGCCGCTACGACTTCACCGACGATTTCGGCTTCGGCCGCGTCAAGCAGGGCCGCGACCTTTATATCGGCGCGCGCGCCGGTATCCTGGCGGACCCGGCGACGCTGGTTTATGTGAAGGGCGGCTATACCAACAGCAAGCTGAAGGTGCTGGCGGGCGACACCGACGAGACCACCAATACCGCGTTCAAGCTGGACGGCTGGCGCATCGGCGCGGGCGTGGAGCGCGCCATCAACACCAACACCTTCGCCAAGGTGGAATATCGCTATTCCAACTATAACAAGGGCCGGATTCGCTTCGATGACGGCGCGACCAGTCGCAATTTCGATGTCGACACAGATCGTCATCAGGTTGTCGCCAGCGTCGGCTACCGCTTCTGACGAACGGGGAGGGGGCGGGTGGTTTCCGTCCCCTCCACCCCCTCCACCGGCGGTTCCTTACAGCGTCGCTTCGATTTCCCGCGCGGCCATGTCCGGATCTTCGGCAAGGCTGATCGGGCGACCCACGACGAGGATCGATGCGCCGCGATCCAATGCTTCGCGGGGCGTGACGGCGCGCTTCTGATCGCCCATTGCTCCCCCGGCGGGCCTGACGCCGGGCACCACGAAAAAGCCTTCGGGCCATGCCTGCTTGGCAAGGGCCACTTCCGCGCCTGAACAAACGATGCCGTCGAGGCCCGCGCTGCGCGCCAGATCGGCGAGGCGTGCCACCTGATCCTCCGCCTTGCCGCCCACGCCGATGTCGAGCAGGTCGCCGTCGTCGAGGCTGGTCAGGACCGTGACGGCCACGACCCTGGTGTTGACGCCGGCCGCTGCCTTGGCGTCTTCCAGCATGGCCCGGCCGCCGGCCGCATGAACCGTGAGGATCGCCGGCTCCAGCATATGCAGCGCCTGGACGGCCTTCGCCACGGTATTGGGAATGTCGTGCAATTTCAGGTCGAGGAAGATCGGCAGGCCGAATTTCATCATCTCATGCACGCCGTGATGGCCGTTGGCGCAGAAGAATTCCAGCCCCAGCTTCAATCCGCCGACATGATGGCGCACCTGCCCCGCTAATGCCTGCGCCTTTTCAAGGTTGGGCGTGTCGATGGCGACATAGATCGGGCTGCTCATGCTGTTCCTGTTGTATGGAGGGGAGAAGGGGCTGCGGACAGCGCCGCCTTATCGGTCTGCGGCGCGGGCAGGGGAGAAGCCGGGGAAGATGTCGGTGTGGCGGCGGCGGTGACGGCCGCGAGCGCGCGTTCCGTGCTTTCCAGCCTGCGCTTCATGCGCCAGCGGGTCGCACGCGCCATGATCCAGAAAGGCCCCGCCCCCAGCAGGAATGCGCCGATCAGCAATACGGGCAATTTGGTTTCCATCACCAGATCACCCCACAGCCGGACCGTGACCGGCACATAATTCGCCATGCAGAAGAAGGCGAGAGTGACGGCGACGACGACCCAGAAGGCGGTGCGTAGAAATTGCATCGGCGGTCCTTTGGCTGCTGATCCGGGGCTCAGCTTAGGCGATTTTGTCGGAAGGCGGAAGCGTCTCGTCCGGTAAAGCGGCATCGTTACGCCGGAGGCATGATTGCGCTTTTGCGCGGATGCCGCCAAATTACGGCGGCATCGCCCCATGCCGGACGTTTTGACCTCTTCCCCCCGATGCCTTTGTTGCTTAGCATGGGGGCATCATGAGCAAGACCCAGGACAATTCGCCAGAAACTGCGCCCCAAGCCGTTGAGGAGAAAGGCGCGTCAATCAATCCTCCCGCCGGAAAGGCGCCGCCGCGCAAGGGTGGCGGCAAGGGTGTCTGGGTGGGAACGGCCGCAGGCATAGGCTCAGCCGCGATCGTCGCGGCGCTGCTCTATGCGAACAAGAAGCGGACCTGACCTTTCCGGCTTCCGGCAGGAAAGGGCGATTGGGTGATTTTCAAACCTTGCCGGATGGCGGCAATGGGTGGTTTGCCGGCCGCCATCGCACAACGAGGTCTGCAAGCTCCATAATCGCAAAAAAAACGGCGCGGCCTTTCGCTCGCGCCGCCTCGATGCGACCCTTGGGAATTTCGTTCCTGCTTCGTGACAGGACTGCCTGTCGGTCGGGTCAGCCCGCGCTGCCGCTGAGGAAGGCGACGAGTTCCGGCTTGCTGACCGATGCGCTCTTGTCCGTATCCGCGGTGGTGAAGGCGCCGTCAGCCCAGGCCGTCACCTCCGCGGGCGCCAGCGTCTTTCCGGTCGCTTTCATTTCCTGATCCTTCAGCGCGACCATCCACTTGGAAAATTCCGCCTTGTCGAGCTGCCCGTCCTTGTTGGTGTCATAGGCGGGAAATTCGCTTTCCACGATGGATGCGACCGTGTTCGCCTGGCCGGAAGGCGCGGCTTCCGGTTGCGCGGCCGCGCCGGGCTGGGCGGGGGTCGCCGCTTGGGGAGCGGTCGGCGTCGTGCCTTGCTGGGGCACCGTGGCGTCCTGCGCGACCGCAGGGGCGGTAATGGCAAGAGCGGTCGAGAAAAGAAGTGTACGTAGCATATTGGTCTCCTGAATTATCATTCTCTCGATGAATCCGATCTAATCGAAGATTTGGCCGAGTAATATCCCAATACTCGATAAGGTTCCTGAATGGTCGTTCACGATCTTCCATCTGTCTTTGCAAGCTGGTCGTTTCGGCTGTAAATTCTATCGTAATTGCGGTGAATGGATGCGGATTCGATCCGCCGTCTGCCGATTTGCTCTTGGAAACGGACGCTGCTAGGCGGCGCGGCAACCCTTCATCCATCATGCAGGATTCGCCATGGTCCCTCGCTACGCCCGCCCGCACATGACCGCTCTCTGGGAACCGGAAGCCCGCTTCCGCATCTGGTTCGAGATCGAGGCGCACGCTACCGAGGCGCTGGGCGACCTTGGCGTGGTGCCCAAATCGGCGGCCAAGGCGCTGTGGGACTGGTGGGCGACCAATCCCGCCATCGACGTGTCCGCGATCGACGCGATCGAGGCCGTCACCAAGCATGACGTCATCGCCTTCCTCACCTGGGTCGCGGAGCAGGTGGGCGACGAAGCGCGCTTCATGCACCAGGGAATGACGTCGAGCGACGTGCTGGACACCTGCCTGGCGGTGCAGCTTTCGCGGGCGGCGGACATTCTGATCGACGATCTCGATAAGCTGCTGGAAGTCGTCAAGCGCCGCGCCTTCGAGCATAAGCTGACGCCGACCATCGGCCGCAGCCACGGCATCCATGCCGAGCCGGTGACGTTCGGCCTCAAGATGGCGGAAGCCTATGCCGAGTTCTCCCGCTGCAAGGCGCGCCTGATCGCGGCGCGGGCGGAAGTTGCGACCTGCGCCATTTCGGGCGCGGTCGGCACCTTCGCCAATATCGACCCGCGCGTGGAAGAGCATGTCGCGGCGAAGCTGGGCCTTGCCATCGAGCCTGTCTCCACGCAGGTCATCCCGCGCGACCGTCACGCGATGTTCTTCGCGACGCTGGGCGTCATCGCTTCGTCCATCGAGCGGCTGGCGGTGGAAGTGCGCCACCTCCAGCGGACCGAAGTGCTGGAGGCGGAGGAATATTTCTCGCCTGGGCAGAAGGGCAGCAGCGCCATGCCGCACAAGCGCAACCCGGTGCTGACGGAGAACCTGACCGGCCTTGCCCGCATGGTCCGCAGCTACGCCATGCCTGCGATGGAGAATGTGGCGCTCTGGCACGAGCGGGACATCAGCCATTCGTCGGTGGAACGCTATATCGGCCCGGATGCGACCATCACGCTGGATTTCGCGTTGGGCCGCCTGACCGGGGTGATCGACAAACTGCTCGTCTACCCTGAGCGGATGATGAAGAATCTCGACAAGATGGGCGGGCTTGTCCATTCGCAGCGGGTGCTGCTGGCGCTGACGCAGGCGGGGGTGAGCCGCGAGGACAGCTATCGTTACGTCCAGCGCAATGCGATGAAGGTGTGGGAATCGGACGGCCAGCTTTCGCTGATGGAATTGCTGAAGGCTGATCCGGACGTGTCCGCGGCGCTGACCGCGGAGCAGATCGAGGAGAAGTTCGACCTTGGCTACCACTTCCGCCGGGTCGACACGATCTTCAGGCGGGTGTTCGGCGAAGCCTGAAATCCTCAATGAAAAGAGGGTGTCCACCGGGCACCCTCTTCCCTTCGGAACCGGGCGTTGCCGCCGCCCGAAGGAATCAGTAGCCGATCGTCATCTGCGCCCTGATGTGGCGCGGCTCTTCGATTTCATTGACCAGGGCGTGAGCATAATCTTCCGCGCTGATCCGGCTTTGCCCTTCGGCATCGCTGATCAGGGTGGTCGTTCCCAGACGGTAATGCGTCGTGCGCTCGCCCGGTTCGATCGTCGCCGCAGGGCTGAAGAAGGTCCAGTCCACATCGCTGCGGCGCAGGATGTCGAGCGCCGCCAGCATGGCGCGCGGCTCCAGCAGGGTATCGGGCAGTTGGTCGATGAGCGCAGATCCATCGGGCAGGGACAGGCTGCCCGCGCCGCCGACCATGATCAGGCGTTTGCCCGATGCGCCGGCGGCTTCGACCAGAGCCATGGCGGTGGAACGCGCCTGTGCCATCGGATCGCCCTCTCCTCTGGGGCTGACGGCGCTCACGATCACATCGGCGTCCCTCGCCAGCGCGGCCAGGGCGGCGCCATCGGACACATCGCCCTTTACCGGGGTGATCGTGCCGGCGCCGGGGACGCGATCCGGATTGCGGGCGACACCCACGACATGGTGTCCGCGCGCCGCGGCCTCGACCGCGATCCGCGACCCGATCATGCCGCTGGCGCCGATCAGCAGGATGTTGCGCTTGTCGCTCATGCCGCTGCCTTGGTTTCGTTCAGGAAGAACAGCCGGCTTTGCCGCCACACGCCATTTTCGCGGCGAAATTCGTCCATATACCGGCCATAAGTAATGAAGGGCGGGCTGCTCATGTCGGTCCGGCGCAGCGCCATGGCGTAAAGCGTCCAGCGCCCCTTGGCCGTGTCGCCCTCCACATCGATCACCTCGGCGCCGACGGTGTGCCACATCCACCCCGTGACGGACGGCATGGTTTCGCAAAACAGCGTCATGATCGCATCGCGGCCCGAATGGACGTTGCCGTCCAGCAGGGTGAAGTCGATCACCGCATCCTCGGTGAACAGCGAGCGGAGGATATCCTCATCGCCCGGTTGCTTGTCGCGGATGATCCGGTCGATCGTGTCGCAATACAAGCCCTTGATCCGGCTGATGGCGCGGATGTCGGCTTCAACCGACGTTTCCAGGATAGTAGCCATTTTCAGTCTCCCATATATGTGGTTATGTTCAATACAGCTTGCCGAGCGCGCCGGGCGTGTAGGGCAGGGCGGTATCGATCCGGTCGGCCTTCGCCTTGCTCGCCCACTGCGGATCGACCAGCAGCGCCCGGCCGACGCCGACAAGATCGAATTCGTCGCGATCCAGGCGGTCGAACAGCTTTTCGATGCTGGCGGGTTTTCCGCTCGCGCCGGCCAGCGCTTCCATCAGGTCCTGATCCAGACCGACCGAGCCGACGGTGGAAGTGGGCTTGCCCGTCAGCTTCTTTGTCCAGCCGGCAAGGTTGAGGTCGCTGCCCTCGAACTCCGGTTCCCAGAAGCGGCGCTGCGAGCAATCGAAAATGTCGATGCCGGCATCGGCAAGCGGCGTGAGGAAGGCCTCCAGCGCTTCGGGTGTCTGGGCGAGCCTGGCCCCGTAATTCTGTAGCTTCCATTGAGAGAAGCGGAACATGATAGGGAAGTCCGGGGCGGTCCGCCGCCGCATCTCCGAGACCATCTCGGTCGCGAAGGCTGTGCGCGCGGCCAGGTCGCCGCCATAACCGTCTTCGCGCCGGTTCGTCTCGTCCCAGAAGAACTGATCGATCAGATAACCGTGCGCGCCATGGATCGCGATGCCGTCGAACCCCATGTCGAAGGCGGATTTGGCACCCCTGGCAAAGGCTTCGATGACATCGTCGACATCCCGCTGGGTCATCGGCCTGCCCTGGAGCGTCGGCATGACGCCGATGGTGCCCGAATAGCCTGACGGCCCGACCTGATCGTCGCGCAGCGGCTCAAGCGGTTTTTCGATGCCCGCTACCGGGGCCGCCGTGTACAGGCCGATATGCCAGAGCTGGGGGATGATTTTGCCCCCGGCCGCATGGACTTCGTCCAGCACCATCTTCCATCCCGCCAGCGCGTCTTCGCCATAAAAGCGCGGGATATTGGGGTCGTTGGACGCGCCGGGATGCTCGACCCAGGCGCCTTCGGTCACGATCAGGCCGACATCAGCCTCCGCGCGGCGGCGATAATAAGCGGCCACGTCCGGTGTCACCACGCCGCCGGGCGCGAAGTGGCGGGTCATGGGCGCCATGACCACGCGGTTGGCGAGATCGAGCGTGCCGATGCGGATGGGCGAAAACAGCTTCGCGAGGCCCGTGGGCGTAGGAGCAAGGGTTGTCATTTTTTCTCTCCTAGACATTTGCGCCGGTCGCATGTCGCGCGGCGATGAAACCGAAGGTCATGGAGGCGCCGATGCTGGCGCCCGCGCCGGGATAGGAACGGCCCATGACCGAGGCGGTCGAATTGCCGGTCGCATATAATCCCTCGATCACCGACCCGTCCGGGCGCAGGACGCGCGCAAACTCGTCCGTCATCAGGCCGCCGCAGGTGCCCACGTCGCCGGGATAGAGCCGCACCGCGTAGAAGGGCGGCTTTTCGATCGGGCCAAGATTGGGATTGGGCTTGACCGTCGGATCGCCGGCAAAGCGGTCGTAGGCGCTTTCGCCCCGGTGGAAATCCTCGTCCACGCCGCTTGCCGCAAAACCGTTGAAACGATCGACCGTTTGCCTGAGCCTGTCCGCCGGAATCCCGCATTTGGAGGCCAGTTCCTCAATCGTGTCGGCGCGGACCATATAGCCGCTGTCGATCCACTCCCTGGGCGGCTCGCCGGCGGGCCGCCCCGCCCACATATAGCGGTTGCGGTGGCGGCTGTCGGAGATCAGCCAACTGGGAACAGCCGGAACGACCTTGTCGCGCGCATACATCTGGATGCCGACCTCCATATAGGAGGTGGATTCGTTGACGTAGCGTTCGCCGCCCGTGTCGACGAGCATCGAATGGGGTTTCGATATGTCGAAGGGATGGATGAGCTTGCTGCCATCGGGCGCGACCGAAACCGACACCCACCAGCTTTGCTCCATCAGCGCGACGTCGGCGCCCAGATCGATCGCCGCCTGCTGCACCTCCCCGGTGTCGCCGGGATTGGCGTTGGTCCAGTCGGTCCCGATGGGGTGCTGCTGATATGCGTTGCGCATCTCCAGATTGTGCGAAAATCCGCCGGCATTGATCAGTACGCCCTTTTCAGCGCGCAGGCGTCGCGGCGCGCCATCGACTACGGCCTCCACTCCCACGACGCGTCGGTCTTCGGTCAGGAAGCCCCTGACCGCAGCGTTGAGCCAAATCGGGATGCCGGCGTTCAGCGCGATTTCCAGCAGACGGCCCTGAATGGCCATGCCATTGCCCACCAGATCGGCGCCCAGCTTGTTGCGCAACAGGCGCAGGCCGACCTTCACGAACGTCCGGCGGCTTTTCCAGGTGCGGCCATTATGCCCGAGGGCGCCGGCTTCATGCATCAGGATGGGCGGCGTGCCGGCGTTGCGACGCAGGCGGTCGCGCCATGCGCCCAGGCGTCTCGCGTCATAGATTTGCCCTACCAGCGAACGGCTGCGCGCGACGCCGCCGGGCTTCTGCCCTTCATGATAGTCGGAATAGCCTTCCGCATGGACGAATTGCATACCGCGATCCTGGAGGAACTGGACGACCCTGGGCGCCTCGACGAGAAAGGCGTGCCGGCGTTCGGGCGACGATGCGGGGCCGACGTCGCCGGCGCACGCATCCAGATAGGCTCTCGCCTTCTCATAACTGTCGGCGATGCCGGCAGCCTGTTGCAGAGGATTGGCCGGCATCCAGGCGACGCCGCCCGACATGGCCGTCGACCCGCCGACCTTGTCCGTCTTTTCCAGGATCAGCGGCCGCGCGCCGGCTTCCTTCGCGACCAGGGCCGCCGTGATCGACGCCGCACCGCTGCCGATGATGATGAAATCGAAATCCTCGTCGCCCGCCACATCATTCTCCTGAATCCGGACGCTTTCCGCCCTGTTCGATAGTTTCAAATGCAGTCCTTGGCGGATCAATGCATCCGATATTGTAAATTGAATGAAAATAATCTCATATGTAGGAATTAAAAATAAGCACGAAATATATCACCATGCAAAGTATATAATAATACAAAGCATGTATCCGATATATAGCGGTATCATTTGTAAAGTGAATAATTTTTAGTATCTATTTATCATAAGCAATGAATTCCAATATGAGAGGGATTGTCATGAGCCGGGAACCCGACGGTCTGGACCCGAAAGTCTATAGGCGCGAAGGCGTGGTCGATAAGGCGCATTATCTTGGCCAGGCCTTTGCCGACGCCGAAGCGGAGTATCTCTGGCCGCGCGTATGGCAGGTGGCGTGCCGGGAAGAGGAAATCCCTGCCGCGGGCAATTACATCGCCTACGACATCGTGGACGACAGCATTATCGTCACGCGCGGACAGGACGGTGAAATCCGCGCCTTCCATAATGTCTGCCCCCATCGCGGACGTCGCCTGGTCGGCCGGTCGGGCACCGCGCGCGAATTTGTCTGCGGCTATCATGGCTGGCGCTGGAACCTCGACGGCAGCAATAGCAAGGTGGTCGACCGGCATGATTGGCAGGGGTGCATCAGCGATGAGGAGATCGGCCTTCAGGCGGTCAAGGTGGCGACCTGGGGCGGCTTTGTATTCATCAACATGGATGCCGATTGCGAACCGCTGGAAACCTTCCTCGCGCCGGTGATCGAACGCTGTGATGGATTCGAGTTCGAGAATTTGCGTTTCCGCTGGTATCGCTCCGTGGAATTCCCCACCAACTGGAAGGTGATGCTGGAGGGCTTTACCGAAGCCTATCACGTCCAGCAGACTCATCCCCAATTCCTGGAGTTTCTGGAGGATTATTCGAACAGCGGCGCCTTCGGGCCGCACAGCGCCTTCTGGTATCCGCCGCTGCCCGACGGGCGCTCGCGCTTCACGGTTTCCTCGCGCCTGAGCAAGCCCGCCGATCCCGATACGCGCAAATATGTCCTCGCCTATCAGAAGGAGATGCATGAGGAACTGGGCGCCATGGTGACGCCGCGCACCTATGAAGCGGCGCAACGGCTGCTGACCGAATTGCCGGAGGGCGCGCCTTCGGGCGAGGTCCTGGCGAAATTGCGTGAATTTCAGATCGCGGCGGCGGTGGAGGATGGCGCCGGCTGGCCGAAGATCGACGCCGAATATATCATGCGTTCGTTCCAGGACTGGCATGTCTTTCCGAACCTTGTCTATCTCCACAGCGCGGTCGATGGCGTGCTCTGTTACCGGGCGCGCCCCAATGGGCGCGATCCAGACAAGTGCATTTTCGACGTCTGGTCGCTGGTCCGCTATGCGCCGGGGAAGGAGCCGCGCCTCAAGCGGGAATATTATTCCGACTATCGCGAGGTGAAATGGGGGCGCGTGCTCGAACAGGACTTCGCCAATCTCAAGGAAGTGCAGCGCGGCATGAAGTCGCGGGCCTTCAAGGGGGCGCTGACCAACCCCGTTCAGGAAAAGGCGGTCAGCAACTTCCATCGGGCGTTGAGGGAGTTCATGTCGGAAGGGGAAGGCGGCGGCTCGTCCGCCTAAAGCATCCCGCGCAAAAGCGGGCGCCGGAAATTGCGTCAGATCCGACGCCGCGCGCTTCAGGAGACGGCCGGTTTTCGCACGCCGGGTTTGCTGACGCGCGCGGATGCCGGAACGACAAGCTGGCAGGCCAGGCGCATCGTGCCGCCATGCCTGGGCTTGACCGACAGCCGATCCAGCATCTGTTGCTCGCGCAAGCTGGGGACGGGCAGGGGCATGTCCGACTCCAGAACCTCCACCGCGCACACGCCGCACTGCGCCTGACCGCCGCAGACATTGGGCCAGCGGATACCGGCGCTCTGGGCGGACG
>Ga0180221_1001090_pt1 | contig 19662 bp, 21 predicted proteins | sample eDN5th37CKraftMG_FD_151339 | JGI IMG/M metagenome (GOLD analysis project Ga0180221, IMG submission 151339) | Enriched Miracle-Growth compost microbial communities from Emeryville, California, USA - eDNA 5th pass 37_C Kraft MG (version 2) (version 2) ...
CCAGGGCTACCCGACGGCGGAGAACGTGTTCTGCCTGACGCCGAACGTCACGCACGCCCGCTCGCGCGGCACCGTGCGTCTGCGGTCGCGCGACTTCCGCGACAAGCCCCGGGTCGACCCGCGCTACTTCACCGACCCGCACGACATGCAGGTCATGGTCGAGGGCATCAAGCTCGCCCGGAAGATCGTCGCCCAGCCGGCGATGAGCGAGTGGGCGGGCCGGGAGCTCTTCCCCGGCCCGGACGTGCAGACCGACGAGGAGATCGCGGAGTACGTCGCGAAGACCCACAACACCGTGTACCACCCGACGGGCTCGGTGCGCATGGGTGCGGTCGACGACCCCGACTCGCCGCTGGACCCCCAGCTGCGCGTCAAGGGCGTCACGGGACTGCGCGTGGCCGACGCGTCCGTGATGCCGGAGATCGTGACCGTCAACCCCAACATCACGGTGATGATGATCGGCGAGCGCTGCGCCGACTTCCTCAAGGCGGACCGCGCCGCCACGGCGCGCGCCTGACGTCGTGCCGCGTGCCGGTCGGCGTCCCGCGGGCGCCGGCCGGCACGCGATACTGGGCGCCATGACTTCCCACGCGACCTCCCCCGCATGGCTCGAGTCCTGGTCCGACGACGACGGCGCGAAGCGCGTGAACGCGCTATTCGCGCAGGTCTTCGGTGCGGACGGCGGCGAACCCGACGGCGTCTGGTCCGCCCCCGGCCGGGTCAACCTCATCGGTGAGCACACCGACTACAACGGCGGCCTCGCGCTGCCGACGGCGCTGCCCCACCGGACGTACGTCGCGCTGCGGCGCCGGGACGACGACGTCGTGCGCCTCGGGTCCGCGCAGGCGTCCGGCGAGCTCTGGACGGCGCACCTGGCCGACGTCACACCGGGGGCGGTCACGGGCTGGGGCGCCTACGTCGCCGGCGTCGCGTGGGCGCTCGCGCAGGCCGGGCACGAGGTGCGCGGCTTCGACGCCGTCGTCGACTCGAGCGTGCCGTTCGGCGCGGGCCTGTCCTCCTCCGCGGCGCTCGAGTGCGCCGTCGCCGTCGCCCTCGACGAGACGGGCGGCCTCGGGCTCGCCGGCGACGACGCCGGGCGCGCGGCGCTCGTGACCGCGTGCGTGCGGGCCGAGAACGAGATCGCCGGCGCGCCGACGGGCGGCATGGACCAGGCCGCGTCGCTGCGCTGCAGCGCCGGGCACGCCCTGCTCGTCGACTCCCGGCCGGGGCTCTCCGCACTGGAGTCCGGCACGCCCGTGCCGTTCGACCTCGCCGCCGCGGACCTGACCCTGCTGGTGGTGGACACCCGCGCGGAGCATGCGCTCGTCGACGGCCAGTACGCCGAGCGACGCGCCACGTGCGAGCGGGCCGCCGGGCTGCTCGGCGTCGACACCCTCCGCGACGTGGACCCCGACCGCCTGGAGGAGACGCTCGCCGCCCTCGAGCCGCACGACGCGGACGGCGTGCTGCGCCGGCGTGTGCGGCACGTGGTCACGGAGATCGAGCGCACGGCCCGCTTCCGCGACCTCGTCGCCGCCGGCCGCGTGGACGAGGTCGGGCCCCTGATGGTCGCCTCGCACACGTCGCTGCGCGACGACTACGAGGTCTCGGCCCGCGAGCTGGACCTCGTCGTGGACGCCGCGCTGGCGGCGGGAGCGCTCGGCGCCCGCATGACCGGCGGCGGCTTCGGCGGCTCGGCGATCGCGCTGGTGCGCGCGGACGCGGTCGACACCGTCGCGGCAGCCGTGCAGGACGCCTTCGACGCGGCCGGGCTGCGGGCCCCGGGCTTCCTCCTCGCGCCGCCGTCGGCGCCCGCGGGCCGCACGGCCTGAGCCCCACCGGCGGCCGGGGGCGAGCGTGACCTGGGGCGTCGGCGCCGGGATGCCTGCGTCGCGGGCGCCTGCCTACGGTGCGAGGGCGCGGCGGCACGACGGCCGCCGTGCCCGATCGTTCGAGGAGGAGCGATGCCAGCACGCACCACCATGCGCCGCGTCGGAGCGGCGGCACTCACCGCGCTCGTCGCCGCCGGTACGGCCGTCGGCGCGACGGCCGTCGACCGGGACCGGGACCGGCCGGCGAGCGCCGCGGACCACCGCGGACACGACAAGCACGACGGCAGGCACCACGACAAGCACCCGGGCAAGAAGCACGGCAAGGACCGGGCCCGCAACGTGATCGTGCTCCAGGGCGACGGCATGGGCCTGTCCGCGCGGGAGCTGATCCGGCTCGGGACCGTGGGCAAGGACGGCCACCTCGTCATGGACACCCTGGACGAGGCCGGCTGGACCGCGACCGACTCCGCCGACCCCGAGGAGGCCGTGACCGACTCGGCCGCCGGTGCGACGGCGTTCGCGACCGGGGTGCGGACGTTCAACGGCGCCGTGGGCGTCGACGCCGACGGCAACCCGGTGCCGACGCTGCTCGAGGACGCCCGGCGCGCCGGCAAGGCGACCGGCCTCGTCTCGACCGCGCAGGTCACGGACGCGAGCCCGGCGGCGTTCGGCGCGCACGTCACCGACCGGTACGACCAGAGCGAGATCGCGCGGCAGTACCTCGAGGAGTCGCGACCCGACGTCCTGCTGGGCGGCGGGGAGGACTACTGGTACCCGGAGGGCGAGCCCGGCGCGTGGCCCGACAACCCTTCGGAGGACCCCGAGGAGCAGAGCAAGGGCACGGAGGGCAACCTCGTCGAGCGTGCCCAGCAGCTCGGCTACACGTACGTGAGCGACGCCGAGGGTCTCGCCGACGCCCGCGGTCGCAAGCTGCTCGGCCTGTTCGCGAACGAGGAGATGTTCCAGCAGGCGAACGAGGGCGAGGGGGACGTCTACGACCCCGAGGTGCCGCTGGTGGACATGGCCGCCAAGGCGCTGGACGTGCTCCAGCGTGACCGGGACGGCTTCTTCCTCTTCCTCGAGGAGGAGGCGATCGACGAGTTCGCGCACCAGAGCAACGCGACCCGCACCATCGAGGCCGGCCAGTCGCTCGACGAGACGGTCGCGCTCGTCCTCGACTTCCAGAAGAAGCACCCGGACACGCTGGTGCTGGTGGTCGGCGACCACGCCACCGGCGGCGTCGCGATCGAGAACGTCGACCCCGAGGACGAGTCGGGCGAGGGTGCCACCGCGGAGGACGGGCCGTTCCCCGTGCCCGGTACCGACCTCGAGTTCAGCGTCGACTGGACCACCGGCGGGCACACGGGCGAGGCCACCCCGATCACCGCGCAGGGGCCGGGCGCCGAGCGCCTGTCCGGGCCGCAGCTGAACACCGACGTCCACGACGCCGTGCAGCGGGCGATGTTCCCGCGCGGCCATCGCTGACCGGCTCTGAGCGCGTCTCGCGTCGTCCCACCTCGGGGCGGCGCGAGACGCGCGGCCGCGCTGACCTGGGGACGGCGCTCGGGAGGCCTACAGGTCGTAGGTCGCCACCACCGGCGCGTGGTCGGACCAGCGCTCCTCGTAGGTGGGGGCCCGGTCGACCTCCACCTTCACCGCACGCGGCGCGAGCGCGGCGTTGGCGAGCTGGTAGTCGATGCGCCAGCCGCGGTCGTTGACGTACGACTGCCCGCGCCACGACCACCAGGTGTACGGGCCGGGGCCCTCCCCGCCGTGCACCCGGCCGAGGTCGGCCCAGCCGAGCTCGTCGAGCCACCGGTCGACGTAGGCCCGCTCCTCGGGCAGGAAGCCCGCGTTCTTGAGGTTGCCCTTCCAGTTCGCGATGTCCGCGTTGCGGTGGGCGATGTTGAGGTCCCCCGCCACGACGGCGGGCCCCGGGGCGGCGGCGAGCTCGGCCAGGCGCGCCGTGACCTTGTCGAGGTGCGCGTACTTGGCGGTCATCGTGTGCTCCTGGCCGGGCCCGTTCGAGCCCGAGTGCAGGTAGGCGGAGACGGCGGTGAGCAGGCCTCCGCCGGGCAGCTCGACGTCGGCCTCCACCCAGCGCCCCGTGTCCACCGGAGGCTCCGGCTCCCCCTCCGGGCCGTGCGCCGCCAGGCCCACCCGGACGGCGTGCAGCGGCAGCCGCGACACGACGGCCACGCCCGCCCGGCCCTTGAGCTCGCTGGGCAGGTGCGCCACGTGCCAGCCCTCGAAGAAGTCGTGGACCAGCTCGTCGGGGGCGCGCACCTCCTGCAGGAGGAGCACGTCGGGCGTGCGGGCGGCGATCCAGGCGGCCATGTTGCGGCGGAAGGCGGCACGGATGCCGTTGACGTTGGCGGTGGCGACGGTCAGCACGCGGGCCATCCCATCACACCGCGCCGACACCGGGCCGCCGCCCGCGGGGCGTCCCGGCGTCGGGTGCGTCACTCCCCGCGGTAGGCGGCCTCCAGCCCGGCGACGTCGATCTTGCCCATCTGCAGCATCGCGTTCATCGCGCGCAGGTTCGCCTCGGTCGTGTAGTCACCGCACAGCTCGTCGAGCTGCCGCGGGATCACCTGCCAGGAGATGCCGAACGGGTCCTTGCACCAGCCGCAGGGGCCCGGCTCACCGCCGTCCGACGTGAGGACGTCCCAGTACCGGTCGACCTCCTCCTGCGAGTCCACCCGCAGGTAGATGCTGAACGCCTCGTTCAGCTGGAACTCCGGGCCGGCGTTCAGCCCGACCGCGGGGAGCCCCGCGACCGTGAACTCCACGACGAACGGTGCGCCGGCCTCGGCCCCGGGCACGCCCTCCGGCGCGACGAGCACGGACTCCACCGACGACCCCGGGATGTGCTCGGCGTAGAAGGCCGCCGCCTCGTGCGCACGGTTGTTCCCGAACCACAGATGCGTGCGTGCGGTCACCATGGGTGCTCTCCTTCGACGGGCACCGTCCCTCGCGGCCGGTGCGAGCATCCTTCCGACCGTCCGGGGGTCCCGGACTCATCGGTGCGACCGCGCGCCCGGTGACCCCGCCGTCGGCGGGTCAGGACGCCGCGAGGCGCGCCTTCTCGTGCTCGACGTCGAACGTCGCGGCCGGCCACCGCGGGTCGATCTCCTCGAGGGCGTCCAGCAGCAGGGCCTGCACGGCGAGGCGCGCGTACCACTTGGCGTTCGCGGGGACGACGTACCAGGGGGCGTGGTCGGTGGAGGTGCGCTCGAAGACCGTCTGGAACGCGTCCATGTAGGCGGGCCACAGCATCCGCTCGTCGACGTCGCCCGGGTGGTACTTCCAGTGCTTGTCGGGCCGCTCGAGGCGCTCGCCGAGCCGGGACTTCTGCTCCTCGCGCGAGATGTGCAGCATCACCTTGACGAGCCGCACGCCGCGCGCGACCAGCCGCTCCTCGAAGGCGTTGATCGCGCCGTACCGCCGCTCGATCTCCTCGGGCGGGGCGAGCTCGCGCACCTTGCCGATCAGCACGTCCTCGTAGTGCGAGCGGTCGAAGACCCCGATGTACCCGGCCTCGGGCACCTCCTTCTCGACGCGCCACAGGAAGTCGTGCTCCAGCTCCTGCGGGGTCGGCTTCTTGAACGCCACGAGGTGGACGCCCTGCGGGTCCGTCGCGCCGATGACGTGCCGCACGATGCCGCCCTTGCCGGCGGAGTCCATCGCCTGCAGCACGAGCAGGACGGCGGGAGCCGACGGGTCCACGCGGCTCTGCGCGTAGAGGCGCTCCTGCAGCTCGTCGAGCTCCTGCTCGCCGGCGAGCAGGTCGGCCGCGCCGTCCTTCTTCTTCCCGTCGTACCCGGGCCTGGAGTCCGGGTCGACGTCCGCGAGGCGGAAGCCCGGCCCCGCCCGCAGCAGCTCGCCCGGCTCCCCCGACCACCCACGCTGGCTCGTCGCGACCATGCGCTCATCATGCCGCCCGCGCCGGAAACCCGAACCCCCAACCGCGAGATAGAGCACTACCTCGCCGAAGTAGTGCTCTATCTCGGCGAAGTAGTGCTCTATCTCGCCGCGGCGCGCTCCGCGGCCTCGACGGCGTTGCGGAACAGCATGGCGATGGTGGTGGGGCCCACCCCGCCCACGCGGGGCGTGATCGCGCCGGCGACGTCGGCGCACGACTCGTCCACGTCGGGCAGCAGCTTGCGCCCCTCGTACCGGACGCCGCCGCCGACGACGGTCACGCCGGGCGACAGGTGCTCGGGCTGCAGGATGCCGGGGACGCCCGCGGCCGCGATGACGATGTCCGCCCGCTTGGTGTACTCCGGCCAGTCCGGCACGCCCGTGTGGACCACGGTGACGGCGGCGTTCGCCGTCGGGCGCTTCTGCGAGAGCAGCAGGGCCAGCGGCCGTCCGAGCGTCGTCCCGCGCCCGAGGATGCACACCTCGCGGCCCGCGACCGGGATCTCGTAGTGCGCGAGCAGGGCCTCGATGCCGGCCGGGGTCGCCGGCACCGGCCCGGGCATGCCCAGGGCGAGGCGCCCCATGTTCACGGGGTGCAGGCCATCGACGTCCTTGTCCGGGTCGAGCGCGAGCATCGCCGCGTCGAAGTCGATCTGCGGGGGCGGGGGGTTCTGGATGAGCACGGAGCCGACGTCGTCGGCGTCGTTCATCTCCCGGACCGCCGCGAGGACGTCCGCCTGGGTCGCGTCCTGCGGGAGGTGGATGTGCGGCGAGGTGAACCCGAGCTCGTTCGCCTTGTCCATCTTCATCCGGATGTAGCCGGCGCTCGCCGAGTCGTCCCCCACGAGGATCGTGCCCAGGCCGGGCCGACGCCCGGCTGCGACGAGGGCGTCGATCCGCGGGCCGAGGTCGGCGAAGACGGCCTCCGCGACCGGCTTGCCGGGCAGCAGCCGGGCCGTCACTGGGCCAGCCCGGGGTAGAGCGGGAAGTCCGCCGTCAGCTTCGCGACGCGCGCCGCGAGGGCGTCCACGTCGGCCGACGCGCCGTCGCGCAGGGCGACCGCGATGATGTCGGCGACCTCGGTGAACTCCTCGTCGCCGAACCCGCGGGTGGCCAGCGCCGGCGTGCCGATGCGCAGGCCGGAGGTGACGCGCGGGGGGCGCGGGTCGAAGGGCACGGCGTTGCGGTTCACGGTGATGCCGGCGTCGTGCAGGAGGTCCTCCGCCTGCTGACCGTCGAGCGCCGAGTTCCGCAGGTCCACGAGCACGAGGTGCACGTCCGTGCCGCCCGTGAGCACGGACACGCCCTGCTCGGAGACGTCGGCCTGGGACAGGCGCTCGGCGATGATCCGCGCGCCGCGCAGCGTGCGCTCCTGGCGGTCCTTGAACGCGTCGGTGCCCGCGACCTTGAAGGCCACGGCCTTGGCCGCGATCACGTGCATGAGAGGGCCGCCCTGCTGGCCCGGGAACACGGCCGAGTTGATCTTCTTGGCGTGCTCCTCCTTGCTGAGGATGAAGCCGGAGCGCGGGCCGCCGATGGTCTTGTGCACCGTGGAGGACACGACGTCGGCGTAGGGCACGGGGCTCGGGTGCAGGCCCGCGGCGACCAGGCCGGCGAAGTGCGCCATGTCCACCCACAGCTTGGCGCCGACCTCGTCCGCCACGTCCCGGAACGCCGCGAAGTCGAGCTGGCGCGGGTACGCGGACCAGCCGGCGATGATGACGTCCGGCCGGTGCTCGAGCGCACGCTTGCGGACCTCGTCCATCTCGATCCGGTAGGACTGCGGGTCCACGCCGTACGCGCCGACGTCGTAGAGCTTGCCGGAGAAGTTGATCTTCATGCCGTGCGTGAGGTGGCCGCCGTGGGCCAGCTCGAGGCCGAGGATCTTGTCGCCGGCGTTGATGAGGGCGTGCAGGACGGCCGCGTTGGCCTGCGCACCCGAGTGGGGCTGCACGTTCACGGCCTCGGCGCCGAACAGCTCCTTCGCGCGGGCGATCGCGAGGTTCTCGGCGATGTCGACCTGCTCGCAGCCGCCGTAGTAGCGGCGGCCGGGGTAGCCCTCGGCGTACTTGTTCGTCAGGACGCTGCCCTGCGCCTGCAGCACCGCGCGCGGGACGAAGTTCTCGCTCGCGATCATCTCGAGCGTGTCGCGCTGACGCGCCAGCTCCCCGTCGAGGACGGCGGCGATCTCGGGGTCGAGCTCCGCCAGGGGCGCGTTGAACGTGGGGTCGGGAGTGCTCATGCGGCGTTCTCCTGCTGTGTCGGACGGCGGTCGGACGTGCCGGGCGTGCGCTCGGCGAGATGTCGGACGACGACCGGGCCCAGGCGAACGACCCGTCGTCTGCACAGCGCGTCGCTCCCCGGTGGTGATCCACCTGTACGCCAGTCGCGACCTTCGCGATCCTAGCGGATCCCGGCACCGGGGTCTCCGCCCCGGCGCCCGCGCCCCCGCCGAGGCGGGAGGACCTCGGGCAGGCCTGGCGCCCGCTATCCACAAGAGGTCTTGTACAACATCTCTTGTGGGTCTACGGTGGCGCCATGACACCCGAACCCCAGGCCGAGGCGCGCACCGTCACCGAGGCGAAGGCGCTCGCCGCCCTCGCCCACCCGTACCGGGCGCGCCTCATGGACGCGCTCAAGGTCGACGGCCCGTCCACCGCGTCCGCGCTCGCGCGCCGCACCGGCCAGGCCGTCGGCAGCGCCAGTCACCACCTCAAGGTGCTGCACGACGCCGGCCTCGTCGCCGAGGCCCCCGAGCTCGCCCGCGACCGCCGCGAGCGCTGGTGGCGCCTCGTCGCGCCCCGGCTGCGCTGGTCGCGCCAGGAGTTCGCCGACGACGCCGCGGCCGTCACCGCCGCCCAGGCCGCCGAGGCGCTCCACCTCCAGCGCCAGTTCGACCGGGTCCGGGAGTGGCAGGCGAACGCCGGCTCGGCCCCCGAGTGGGACGAGGCCGCGTTCGCCACCGAGACGTGGGTGCACCTCTCCCCCGCCGAGCTCGCCGCGCTCGGCGAGGAGATCACGGCCGTCCTCGTGCGGTGGGCCGAGCGCCCGCACCCGGACGACGGCGTCGAGCGCGAGCCCGTGCTCGTCTTCGGCCGCGGCTTCCCCGCCCAGCCATGACCGCAGCGACCGGACGGGACGCCGCCCTCGACGTGCCCCTCGAGCGCAACCGGGGGTTCCGGCGGCTGTGGCTCGGGGAGGCGGTGAGCGTGCTGGGCAACGCCACCACGTCGGTGCTGCTGCCCCTCGTCGCCGTGCTCGAGCTCGACGCCGGAGCCGCGGTGGTCGGCCTGCTCACGGCGGCGGCGTGGCTGCCGTGGCTCGTGATCGGCCTGCCCGCGGGCGCGTGGGTGGACCGGCTCCCGGCGCGCGCCGTGATGATCACGGCCGACCTGGTCGCGGCCGCCGTGATCGGCAGCGTGCCGGTGGCCGCGGCGCTGGACACGCTGACCCTGCCGCACCTGGTCGGCGCCGCGCTCGCCGCGGGCGTCAGCACCGTCTTCTTCCGCACCGCCTACGTCGTGCTCCTCCCCCAGGTGGTGCCCGACCACCAGCTCGAGGCCGCGAACGCGCGCCTGCTCGGCACGGAGTCGGGCATGCAGGTGGCGGGGCCGGGGCTCGGCGGCGCGATGGCGCAGGCGCTGGGAGCCGCCGCCGGCCTGGTCCTGGACGCGGCGAGCTTTGTCGTCTCGGCCGCCTGCCTCTGGCGCATCAGGCCGGTGCGGCAGCCCGAGCGGCCGCCCCAGGCGCCGCTGCGGGTGCGCATCCGCGAGGGCGTGGCGTTCGTCGCCTCCGACCGCTACCTGCGCTGGTTCGTCGTCGTGGGCGGGATCTCGAACTTCGGCCTCACCGGGTACACCGCGCTGCTCGTCCTGTTCCTCGTGGACACGGTGGGGCTCGGGCCCTCGGCGCTGGGCGTGGTCATGACCGTCGGTGCGTGCGGCGGGCTGCTGGGCGCCACCCTGGCGACCGCACTCAGCCGGCGCCTCGGCAGCGCCCGCGCCACGGTGCTGCTGATCGTCGCCGGCGGACCGCCCGCGCTCCTGGTCGGGCTCGGGGGCAGCGGCGGGCGGGTCGTGTGGACCGTCGCCGGGCTCTTCCTGGTCGGGCTCGCGGTGGTCTCGGGCAACGTGCTGCGCGGGGCATGGCGGCAGCGCTACGTGCCGCAGCCGCTGATGGGTCGCGTCGTCACGACGGGCCAGTTCGTCAACTTCGGCACGATGCCGCTCGCCGGCCTGGCCGCGGGCGCCCTGGGCGAGGTGCTCGGCGTGCGCGAGACCGTGCTGCTCATGGCGGCGGTGCACTGCGCCGCGTGCCTGGCCGCGCTGCACAGCCCGTTGCGCGGCCTGCGGGAGATGCCGGCACCGCGGGAGACGCCGCCGGTCGTCACGCCGTCGCGCTGACCGGCACCCCGATCTCCTCGTTGCGCCCGGGCTGGACGGCGACGACCTTCTCCCGGCCCTCGGTGGCGTCCCCCGTGGACTCACGCCCGACGACGCGCGAGTCCGGGACGACGCGCCGGAAGGGCCGGCCGTCACCGTCGGCGATGCGCTCGACGAGCAGGTCCACCGCGGTGCGGGCGATCTGCTCCCGCCCCGGGTCCACCGAGCTGACGGTGGGCACGGAATAGCGCACGTCGTCCACGTCGTCGAAGCCGATGAGCGCGACGTCCCCCGGGACGTCGATGCGGCGGGCGTGCAGCGCGTGGAGGGCGCCGAGCGCCATGGCGTCGTTGAGGGCGAAGACGGCGTCGATCTCGACGCCGGAGTCGAGCAGCCGGCCCATCGCCTCGGAGCCGGTCGAGCGGTGCCACAGCCCGGCCTCGCCGACGAGCGCCGGGTCGTACGGCAGCCCGGCCGCCTCCAGGCCCTGCCGGTAGCCCTCGGTGCGCAGCGCGGCGGAGCCGACGACCTCGCCCTCGTGCGCGCCGACGACGGCGATGCGCGTGCGGCCCCGCGACGCCAGGTGGAGCGTGGCGGCGCGCGCCGCGGCCACGTTGTTCATGGTCACGTGGTCGGCGGGCGCGTCGAACACCCGCTCGCCGAGCACCACGAGCGGGAAGTCGACGGCGAACAGCCCGACGTTGTCCGGACCGAGCGCGAGCGGCGAGAAGATCACGCCGTCCGTGAGGTGCCGCCGGCGACCCTCCAACAGCTCGATCTCGCGGTCGCGCGTGGCCCCGGTCTGCTCGATCAGCACGGTGAGGCCCTGCTCCTCCGCGGACCGGATCACGGAGTCCGCGAGCTCCGCGAAGTACGGCAGCCGCAGCTCGGGGACGGCGAGGGTGATCATGTCGGTGCGGCGCGTGCGCAGGTTGCGGGCCGTCGTGTTGAGCCGGTAGCCGAGGTGCTCGATCGCCTCCTCGACGCGCTCGCGCGTCTCGGGCCGGATGTGCGGATAGCCGTTGACGACGTTCGAGACCGTCTTGATCGACACACCTGCACGCCGGGCCACGTCGTGCATCGTCACGCGCATCGTCACGCGCATGCCGCTCACCTCCCCGTCCGCCCCACAGCGTAGGGCCCGCGCCACCGCCCCCCGCGGCCGTGCGTGCCGCCCGCTGCCCCGGGAAAGGTGCGCCCGGCAACCGACACGCGAGCACTGCACGTCCGTGCCATCCTGCACGAACCAGTCGAGCAGCGCGCTGGTCACCACCACCCACCCGTGGGGGTTGCAATGGACGACAAGCTCAAGATCGCAGGTGTCCTTCTCGGGGGTTACCTGCTCGGCCGAACGAAGAAGCTGAAGACGGCGGTGCTCCTGGGCGCTGCCGTGGCGGGCAACCGCCTGCGTGACGAGTCCGCCCGCGGGGCGCTGATGGACAGCCTCGGCGGGCTGAAGGACTTCGCCTCCTCGCCGGAGGTCAAGCGCCTGACGGACGACATCACCGGTCGCCTCGTCGACGCCGGCAAGGGCGCGGCGCTCGCCGCGGTGACCAGCAGGGTCGACGGCCTGACCTCCCGCCTCGAGGCGGGCGCCCAGCGCGACGGCGACGACGAGGCCGCCGAGGACGAGGAGGCGCCCGAGGACGAGGCCGCCCCGGAGGAGACCGAGGACGAGGCGCCCGAGGACGACGCCGCCCCGGAGGAGACCGAGGACGAGGCGCCCGAGGACGAGGCCTCCGAGGAGCAGCCCGAGGACGAGGCCTCCGAGGAGCAGCCCGAGGACGAGGCCTCCGAGGAGGAGTCCGAGCCCGCCGCGGAGGAGACCGAGGAGGAGCCGGCCCCGAAGAAGGCGGCCCCCCGTCGCCGCAAGACCGCGGCGTCCGACCAGGGTGAGAAGAAGTCCGGGACCTCCACGCGCTCGCGGTCGACCTCGTCCCGGTCGTCCTCCGGCTCGGGCTCGAGCTCGCGGCGGTCGACGTCGTCCGGCAAGAGCTCGTCAGCCAAGAGCTCGTCCGGCAAGAGCTCGTCGAGCGGCTCGTCGAGCGGCTCGTCGAGCTCGCGGTCCTCCGGTTCCCGGTCTTCCGGCTCCCGGTCCTCCGGCTCGCGATCCTCCGGGTCGCGCAAGTCGTCCTGAACCCGAGCGGACTGGAGAGTGCGATGAGTGAGAGTGCCACGTCCCGCGCGTCGGACGCCGACTCCGGCGGGCTCGTCGGCGGGCTGAAGGATTCGTTCGGCGGCCTCGCCCGGGCCTTCGGCTCGCGCGCGGTCAGCACGGTGAGCGACAAGGTCGGCTCCGTCACGGACAAGCTGACCGACTACGCCCAGAACCCCGGTGCCTCCGCGGCGGCCGAGGGCGCCAAGTCCCTGGCCTCGGGCGACTCGCCCCTGAAGGCGGGCGCCAAGTCCGCCATGTCGGCGGTCAAGGACAAGGTGTCCGACGTCTTCGGCGGCGGCAACGGCGGCGGGGGCAGCGGCGGCGGCCACCGGTTCATCAACATCGTCGAGGCGATCGACGTCGGCGCGCCGATCGACGTCGTCTACGACACCTGGTCCGAGTACGACCGCTGGCCCGACTTCATGAAGAAGGTCGAGAAGGCGTCGCTCGACCAGGACGAGGGCAAGGTCACCTTCGAGGGCAAGGTGTGGTGGTCGCACCGGAGCTGGGAGGCGACGATCGTCGACCAGATCGCGACCCGCCGGGTCGTGTGGGAGTCCACCGGCGCCAGGGGCACGCTCAGCGGCGCGGTGACGTTCCACCCGCTGGCGGACGACCTGACCCGCATCGTCGTGGTGGTCGAGTACCGCCCCCGCGGCTTCGTGGAGAAGTTCGCCAACATCTGGCGGCCCGTCGGGCGGCGCCTGCGGCTGGAGCTGAAGTTCTTCGTGCACCACGTCATGACCGACGTCGTGCTGCACCCGGACGACCTCGAGGGGTACCGGGCGGAGATCCAGGACGAGGAGATCGTCCGCTCCCACGAGGACGTCGTCGCCGAGCAGGAGGAGCAGGAGCAGGGCGAGGACGAGGCGCCGGAGGACGAGTCGGACCAGGAGCCCGACGAGGAGGCCGACGAGGAGGCCGACGAGGAGTCCGAGGAGGAGCCTGCGGACGAGCCCGAGGCCGCGGAGGACCTCGAGGAGGAGCCGGAGGCCGACGAGGACGTCGAGGAAGAGCCCGAGGAAGGGGCCGAGGAAGGGGCCGAGGAGGAACCCGAGGAGGAGCAGGAGGAGCCCGAGGAGAAGCCGCGGAGCAGGCGCAGCAGGACGCGATGATCCCCGGTCCGCACCCGCAGCACGCAGCAGCGAGGAGGAAGCATGAGTGAGGTCGCAACCCGCCGTTCCGGTGGCGGCTACCTGGACCGTCCGCAGTCGTCGTCGCTGGCCGACGTCGTCAACATCATCCTCGACAAGGGGCTGGTGATCGACGCGTTCGTCCGGGTCTCCGTCGTCGGGATCGAGCTGATCACGATCGACGCCCGCATCGTCATCGCGAGCGTCGACACGTACCTGCGCTTCGCCGAGGCCACGAACCGGCTCGACCTGGAGCAGACCGGGGGCCGCCAGCTTCCCGAGCTCATCGACGACATCTCCCAGAGCGGCTCGCACGGCAAGACCAAGGGCATGGTCTCGGGCGCGAAGGAGGCGCTCACCGGCGGCAACGACGACGAGGAGGACGACGAGGACGAGAAGAAGCCGCAGCGCTCGCGCCGTCGGACCTCCCGCCAGGAGGCCTCGTGACGGTGCGGACCGAGGAGGGCCCCGCGGTGGGCGCGCCCGAGCTGTACCTGTACGGGCTGGTGCTGGCCGACGCCCGGCTGCCCGCCGGGCTGGCCGGGCTCGCTGGCCGTCCGGTGCGCGCGGAGTCCGTGGGCGAGCTGCAGGCGGTCGTCTCCGACGCCCCCGACGACCGCGAGGTGGGGCTGCCGGACGACGTGCGCGACCACGCGCGGGTGCTCGACGCCGTGGCCGAGGCCGTCCCCGTGCTGCCCGTGCGCTTCGGCACGCTGGCGCCCACTGGTGCGCTCGAGGACGCCGTCCCGAGGGAGCGTCAGGCCCGGCACGCCGAGGACCTGCGCTCCCTCGCGGGCGCCGTCCAGCTCACGGTGTCGGCGCGGTACCGGGAGGACGCCGTGCTGGCCGAGCTCGTGGCCGGCAACCCGGAGATCCGCCGCCTGCGCGAGATGACCCGGGGGCGCGACGAGATGGCCACGTACGACGCGAGGTTCCGCCTCGGCGAGCTCGTCGTGGCCGGGTTCGACCGTCGTCGGCCCGGCGACGCGGACCGCCTCGCCCGCACCGTGGCGCCGTTCGCCCGGGCGACCAGCGAGCACCCCGTGAGCCGGACGGGCGACGTGGCGGAGCTCGCGCTCCTCGTGGCGCCCGAGGACGTGGAGGCGCTCGAGGGCGCGCTGGAGGAGCTGGCCGAGCAGGTCGCCGACCACATGGTCGTGCGCCTGGTGGGCCCGCAGGCGCCCTACGACTTCGTCGAGGAGGTGTGACGCGTGGGGCTGCTGAGCGCGCTGGTCACCCTGCCCCTCGCCCCCGTGCGGGGCATGGTGTGGGTGGCTGAGCAGGTGCGTTCGGAGGCCGAGCGCGAGCTGTACGACCCGGGCGTGATCCGGCACAAGCTGGACGAGATCGCCCGCGCCCGCGAGGAGGGCACGATCGACGACGCCGATGCCGACGCGGCCGAACGTGAGCTGGTCGCCCGGCTGCTGGAGTCGAGCCGTCGACGCCGAGGAGGTGGAGCATGAGTCCCGCACGCAAGGCGCACGAAACCCCGACGCGTCGCCGCCGACCGCCCGCGACGCACGAGGCGGACGACGACAAGAACGGTTCGTCCGAGGAGTCGCAGGACGACTCCCAGGACGAGTCGCAGGAGGCAGACCCTCCGGAGGGCGAGGACGGCGAGGCCGTCGAGGACGAGCCCACGGACGACGAGCCGACGGACGACGAGCCGACGGACGACGAGCCGACGGACGACGAGCCGGCGGACGACGAGCCGGCGGAGGACGAGCCCGCCGACGACGAGCCCGAGGACGTCGAGGACGAACCCGAGGACGAGCCGGCCCCCGCGGAGGACGACTCGCCCGACGGCGGGCTCGACGCCCAGGGGGCGGCGCGGCGCGCCATCGAGCACCTGCGGGCGCTGTCGCACCACAGGCCCGAGGGCGTGGTGGGGATCGAGCGCGACGAGGACGGCTGGACGGTGACCGTGGAGGTCCTGGAGGACGCCCGCGTGCCCAGCACCTCGGACGTGCTCGCGGAGTACGAGGTGCGGCTCGACGCGAGCGGCGGCCTGGCGGGCGTGACCCGCCGGCGGCGCTACGTCCGCGGGCGGACGGAACAGTGACGGGCGGTCGGAGGGCGCGGCGCAGGCACCAGGAAGGGAGCAGCACAGCATGACGGTGGTTTCCGGCTCGGACGGACCGATGGAGCCACAGCGTGCCCGGGAGGGCACCCTCATGCAGGTGGTCGAGACCCTTCTCGACAAGGGCCTCGTGATCAACGCCGACATCATGGTGTCGGTCGCGGGGGTCGAGCTGCTCGGCATCCGCATCCGCGCGGCGCTGGCGTCCTTCGACACGGCGGCCCGGTACGGCCTGGAGTTCCCCGCGGGCACCGACCGGGACACCGTGGCGTGGCAGCAGGCCATCGAGCCGAAGGAGACCTGCCCGAGCTGCGGCAAGACCGCGCCCACGGCGCAGCTGCTCGAGGAGTACTGCCCGTGGTGCGGATGGCAGAGCGCGCTCGCGCAGCGCGGCGACTCCCCGCGCGAGGTCGAGGGCGCCGCGGAGGACTCGGACACCGGCTCATCCACGAGCTCGAGCAAGAGCACCGGCTCGCGGCAGGGCCGGAGCACCGGCACCGGCAAGGGCAAGAGCGGCTCCGGGGGCGGGTCGGGCCGATGACGCAGACGCTCGACCGTGCGGCGCCGACGCCCCGCGCGTCGTCGGACGCCGACGTGCCCGCCCTCCAGCCCACCCGCGACCTGCACGCCACGCTGCCGGACCTCGTGGACGCGCTGCTCAACAAGGGCGTGTACCTGGACCTCGACCTCATCATCACCGTGGCCGACATCCCGCTCATCGGGGTGAACCTGCGCGCGGCGGTCGCCGGCGTCGAGACCATGCTCGAGCACGGGATGATGCGCGGCTGGGACGAGCAGACGCGCGCGTGGGTGCGCAAGTCCCTCGCCCGGCACGTCCCGCTCGAGCCCGACGAGGAGGTCGTCGCCCGCATGGCCGGCGGACATCGCCGGGACGAGCCGCCGACCACGTGGCGGCCCGGCACCGTGTACCTCACCACCCGCCGGCTGCTGGTCTGGCGCGCGGACCCCCGCGAGCTGCTGTGGCAGACGGCGCTGGACGACGTCACCGGAGTCGAGCGACGCTCCGAGCGGACCGTGGGCGGGGAGGAGCGCGAGCGCCTGGCGGTGACGACGTCGGCGGGCACGACGCTCCTGTCCGCGGCGGCGCCGGACCGGCTCGAGACGCTGTTGCGCGCCCACGGCGACGCCGGCACCGGACGCCCGGCGTCGAAGGGGCACACCGCGGAGGTCTGGTACCGGGAGGAGCGCTCCGGCCCCTCGGTGTGGCGCGGCGGCACCGGCACCCTCGGGCCTGACGGCCTGACGTGGCAGGGGGTCGGCGACGCGCGGCCCTCTGTCCGCCTGCACGAGGTGCGCGACCTGCAGGCGCGCACGGGCCGCTCCCCCGTGGGCCGTCAGGTGCTCCTGGTCACCGGCGAGTCGGGGACCGTCCGCCTGGCCACCCGGGACGCCGCGTGGGCGCGCACCCTCGCCGCGTCCGTCCGTCCGTCGGCACGAGGAGGCGACGCATGACGCTGACGATCGACGAGCACAGCCTGAAGAACGGCATCCTCACGCTCGTGGTGACCCTGGTCGAGGTGATCCAGGAGGCCCTGGAGGGTCAGGCGATCCGCCGCCTGGAGGGCGGCGAGCTCACGGAGGAGGAGCAGGAGCGGCTCGGCCAGGCCTTGCTCGACCTCGACGACGCGCTCGAGTCCATCAAGGCCGACCACGGCCTCGTGGGGTCGGTCGCCGACCTGCGACGCGGGCTCGACGACGTGGTGGACGACGTCGTGGACCGGCTGGTCAACCCCGGCCGCTGGGTCGAGGACGGCGGGGACACGCCGCGGAGGAACGCATGACCGCCGGCACGCAGGGACCGACCACCACCCCGGGCTCGACCGCGACCGAGGGCCTGTACGTCTACGCGGTCGGCCGCGGCGAGCCCGACGACCTCGGGGCGGGTGTCGACGGCGCGCCGCTGGAGCGGGTGACGGCACACGGGCTGTGCGCCGTCGTGCACCGGCACGCCGCCGGTCCCTACGCCGGCGCTGACGACGACGTGCGCCGCCGGGTGGTGGAGCACAGCGACGTCGTGGACCGGCTGTGGCAGGCCACGGGAGCCGTGCTGCCCATGAGCTTCAACGTGATCGTGGCCGGCACCGACGACGAGCCCGCCCGCGACCGGCTCGCGGCCTGGCTGGGCGAGGCCGCCGAGCAGCTCGGCGCTCGGCTGGGGCAGCTCACCGGCCGGGGCGAGCTGCAGGTGGACATCGGCCTGGACCAGCACGAGGCGGGTGCCGACGACCCCCGCGTCGCCGCGCAGCGCGCGGAGCTCGAGTCACGGCCGCCCGGTGTGCGGCGCCTCCTGACGAAGCGGCTGGAACAGCTGGAGCGCGAGGTGGCGGACGCCCGCGCCCTCGACCTGTACCCGGAGCTCCGCCGGCGCCTCGCGGCGACCGCGGAGGAGGTCACCGAGACGCGCCGGGCCCACCCGGAGCCCGGCGTCGTCCCGGTCATCGGCCTCGCGCTGCTCGTGCCGCTCGACGAGGTCGACCGCGTGGGCCGGGAGCTCACGCGCATCCGTGCCGAGCAGCCCGCCGCACGCATCCGCTACGTCGGGCCCTGGCCGCCGTACTCGTTCGCCGACGTGCCGGACGCCGCGGCCCCGCCGAGCGTCTGACCCACGCGCCGCCGCTCAGACGGTGGCGTACCGCTTCATCACGCGCCCCACGGTCGCCCGGGAGACCTCGACGCGCTCGGCGATCTCCCGCTGGCTGAGGCCGTCGCCGGCGAGCTCGACGATGCGGCGGTCGCGGTCGGACGCCGGCACGTCGTCGGCGTCGTCGGCGGACCCCGCGTCGTCGGCCGCGACCGCGTCGGACCCCGCGCGGAGCCCGGCGTCGGGCTGCGCGCCGGCCGAGGCCGAGGTGCCGTGCGCGGTGAGGAACGCCGACCGGTGCGCCAGCGCCCCGCCCAGCGCCGGGTCCGACTCCCCGAGCAGCCCGAACACCTCGACGCGCCGGGTGTGCCCCGTCTCCGGCAGCGGCTCGCGGGTACCGGGCAGACCGGCCGCGGCGTCCACCGACAGGCGCTCCTCGTCGGGGCCGGGAGCAGGCTCCTCGGCGACGGCGGCGGGCTCAAGGACGTCGGCAGGTCCGGCGTCCACGCCGTCGTCCGGGGCCCCGGCCGGCTCGTCGGCCCAGGGCTCCCAGGCCTGGTCGTCGTCCAGGTCGACGGCCGGGTCCTCGGCCGAGACCGCCGGCGTCGCGCCGGTCAGCGCCGCCTGGAACTCGTCCGCGAAGGGTTCGGAGGCCTCGCTCGTCCCGGGGGTCCGGGTCGCGCTCGCGTCGAGCGCGGCGAGGGCGACGGCGGACGACGACGCGGCAAGGAGGGCGGACGCCGTCCGCGGGTCGGCCGTGGCGGCGCCGCGGATAACACCGCGCTCGACCGAGCTGGCGCCGATGAGGTCCAGCCGGTTGCCGTGCCGCTCGGCGGCCTCGAGCCGCTCGACCCACACCTGCATGCGCCGCTCGAAGTCCTCGACCGTCAGCAGCTTCAGGGCCGCGTCGCGGGCCGCTCGCTGGCGGCTGTGCGCCGTGCGCACCTTGCGCATGCCGCGGCGGGTGCCGCCGCTGTCCAGGCGTGCGTCGCGCCACAGCTCCAGGGCCGTGACGTACTGGTGCACGCGGTGCTCCCGGCGTCGCTCGTCGAGCGTGTGCCCGGTGACGAGGTGACGCTCGCCCACGAGCGCGAGGTGCCACATCAGTGCCGCGACCAGCGGCGGCACGAAGCGGAACGCGACCATGTACGGCGTGCTGGCGTCCGGCACGGCGATCTCGTGCAGCGCCGCAAACATGCCGGAGGTGCCGGACAGGATCCAGGTCAGCGTCAGGAGCACGCCGTACGGACGTCCCTCGAGGGCGGCGTTGCGCGCCATCAGCGCGACGGCCACGAGGCTCACCTCGAGGAACCCGGCGAGGGCGTACGCCTCGGGCCGGGACATCCCCGCCACCTCCAGGCCGAACAGCACCATGCCGCTGTAGGCCAGGGCGGTCGCGATGGTCGCGGCGACGACGACCGCGACCATCGGCAGGTGCCGCCCGCGGTAGCGCACCGTCGCCCGGGCGGGGCCCGGGGTGTCGGTCGTCGGGTCGTGCTGTGTCACGTGATTCCTCCGAATTTTCGCTGATCTGCGCATATACCAGCATTC
>Ga0180221_1001095_pt1 | contig 19587 bp, 16 predicted proteins | sample eDN5th37CKraftMG_FD_151339 | JGI IMG/M metagenome (GOLD analysis project Ga0180221, IMG submission 151339) | Enriched Miracle-Growth compost microbial communities from Emeryville, California, USA - eDNA 5th pass 37_C Kraft MG (version 2) (version 2) ...
CGCGGGCCAGTCGAACGCCGTGAACTCGACGCGGCCCGCGTTGAGGTTGACCGCGTTCGCGCCCGCCTCGTCGAGGTGCCGGTCGACGGCGTCCCAGTCGGTGCCCGGATCCGTCACGACGTCGAAGTCGACGCTGACGGAACGAACCTGGGCGGGCGCCGTCGAGGGACGCAGGTCGGGCACGGACGGCGACGCGCCGGCCGTCCCGTCGTCACCGGACCAGGGTCGCGCCAGCACGACTGCGATTGCGACGAGCACCACGAGCACGCCGGTCACGGCGACGAGCGTGGTGGCTCCTCGCCGTCGGGCGGGTCGACCAGACCCTCCACCGACACCGTTCCGGTCCGCTCCAGCTTGTTCCACCGGTTCTCCGCCCCCCGCAGCTCGAGTCGTACCGCGTCCAGGACCACCACCGACATCATCGCCGAGTACAGCGGCCACAGCGGCAGCGTCCACAGCAGCCGCAGGTCGCGTGGCTCGCGGTCGAGACCGACCGCGAGCAGCAGCAGGCCCACGGACAGCGGTAGCCCGAGGAACACGACCCACGCCCAGAACGAGGCCGGGAGCCACCCCTCACCGTCTACCAGCACCAGCACCACGAGCAGCACGAGGAACAGGACCTGGACGAACGGGACGACGAGCTGGGTGAGGGTGGACCAGACGAGGTAGAGCCCGAACGCCCCGTAGCGCGGGTTGCCGATCATCCCACGATGCAGGTCGGTGGCCTGGACGAGACCGCGCGCCCACCGGACCCGCTGGCGCCAGAGCCCGCGCAGCGTCGACGGGGACTCGGCGTGCACGAGCGCGCGGGGCGCGAACGCGACCCGATAACCGGCCTCGTAGACCCGCCAGGTCAGCTCGAGATCCTCCCCGAGCGTGTCGGTGCGGAGCGGGCCGGTCGCGGCGAGGACCTCGCGGCGGAACGCGCCGACGTTTCCCGAGACGACGGGGAGGCAGCGCAGCACGTCCATGGCGCGACGCATGAGCCCCGTCCCGACGTGGCTGATGAGAGCGAGCAGCTTGGTCTGGACCCGATCGAGGTTGACGGGCCGGTCGTTGCCGCAGACAGCCCCGATGCGCTCGTCCCGGAAGCCGCGCAGGAGCTCGCTCACCGTGTCCGGCCCGAACAGCCCGTCGGCGTCGACGAGGAGCAGCACCTCGCCCCGGGCCGCGGCGATGCCGGTGTTGAGCGCGGCCCCCTTGCCGGCGTTCTCCTGGCGGAGCGCGGTGACCTGCGGGTGCTCGGCGGCGAGCCGCAGCATGCGCGCGTAGGTGTCGTCGCTCGAACCGTCGTCGACGCACACCACGTCGAGATGCGGGTAGCTGGTGCGCAGGATCGATCTCACGCAGTTCTCGATGACCACGGCCTCCTGGTAGGCGGGCACGACGACCGTCACCCACGGCGGGCGCTCGAAGTAGCCGAGCCCGTGGGGAGAGCGACGGTGGTCTCGGCGCTCGCGAGCGTCGAACACGAGCGCGAACGGCGTCATGACGAGCCGCACGATCCCGACGACCAGGAGCATCGCCCCGAAGACGACTGCGAGCGAGGTCAGGACCGCCATGGGCGGGTCACGCCAGCCACTCGTCGAGAACGTGGTCCAGGAGCTCGGGCGCGTGCGCGGACAGCGCGCCGAAGCGGCCGTTGACCTCGAGGACGAACGGCCGGCCGGCGCGGTCGAGCCGCACGTCCATGTCCACGGGCCCGACGAGGTCGAGCGCCTCGACCGCAGCGACGGCGAGCGCCGCGACCTCGGGCACCGAGCCGTCGGGGACGCGCTCCGCGTCGGCCGCGTTGCCGACGCGTCCCTCCTTGAGGACGGTCTTGGCGAGCACGACGACGGTCGAGGCACCCGTGACGGGGGAGCGATAGACCTGTGGGGCGTACTCGGGCCCGTCGACGAAGGCCTGGACGATCCAGGACGCGTCGGTGGCGGCCCAGTCGAGGTCGGCAGCCCGCTCGACGACCCGGACCCCACGCCCGCCGCGGGACACACGCGGCTTGACGACGACGGGTCCGCCGGCGAGGGCGAGCGCGGCGTCGACGTCGGGCAGGTCCGTCGCGGGCGCGTACGCGGGTACGGCCACGCCGGCCCGTTCGAGGGTCCACATGGTGAGGAGCTTGTCGGCCGCGAGCTCCGACGCGCGGGCTCCGGCGACGACGACCCGCGCTCCCGGAGCGCCGGCGGAGGCGAGCGTGTCGGCGAGCACGGCGACCTGCGGCAGCTCGTCCTGGACCGTCGGTACGACGAGGTCGGGCCGGTTCCGTCGGACGGCCGCGAGCATCGAGGGTGCGTAGGCGGGGTCGGCGGCGGCCGCTACGGTCGCCGTGCTCGTGAAGGGGCTCTCTGCGAGCGCGTCGAGGTCGACTCCCACGGTGGTGAAGGGGCGACCGTCGCGGCCTCGGCGCCCGGCGAGCTGGCGTCCGAGGGTGGCGCCCGCGGGACCGCCCGCGCCGGTCACGAGGAAGGTCGTCATGGCGACGAGTCTGGCATCCGTCCGTTCTGTCCGCTCGCGATCGCCCGGGCGCCGTCCCGGGTCGGCCGGGTGGGACGTCAGGCGCGGGTGCGGGGGCGGCGTGCGGTCGGGCGTCGCCGGCGGACGCGGTGCACCCGGCGTGCACGGACGTGCACATCCTGGCGCGGCTCGGGCTCGAGCGGGAGGCCGGGCTGAGGCACGACGGCCTCGGTGACGAGAGACGCCTCGGCGGACGCCTCGAGCACAGCAGGGTCGACGGAGGAGGGCGCTGCGTCGGTCGCACCGGCCCGGCCGAGCTCGCGGTGACACACGACGTAGGCGGGGACGAGCAGCAGCACCGAGCCGATCCAGGCGAGCGGGTTGCTCCAGACGATCCCGGCGTAGCCGAACGCGCCGCCGAGCACGATCGCGGCGCCCACCCGCATGACCAGCTCGAGGAGGCCGGAGAGGGTCGGCACGAGGGTCCGCCCGAGCCCCTGGAGGGCGCCGCGCAGCACGAACAGCACACCGAGCGCCGCGTAGAGGGCGCCGTTGACGCGCAGGAAGTGGGCGGCCATCGACGTGACCTGCGGCTCGCCCGGTCCGACGAACAGCTCGACGAGGTCGCTGCCGAACGCCACCAGGACGGCACCGAGCGCGACCGACCCCACGACGGCCACGGCCACGGACTGCACGACGCCCGAGCGGATCCGGTCGGGGCGCCCCGCACCGTGGTTCTGCGCGGCGTACGTCGACACGGCGAGGCCGAGCGAGCCGAGGAGGGCCACCGCGAGCGAGTCCACGCGGGTCGCGGCCGTGTAGGACGCGACGGCGCTCGCGCCGAGCTCGTTGAGCTTGAGCTGCACGGTCAGGGTCCCGATCGCGATGATCGAGGCCTGCAGGCCCATGGGGACGCCGAGCCGCAGGTGGTGGCCGAGGTCGGCGGGGGTCCGGAGCGCGGCGCGCAGGTCGGACCGGCCGATGTGCAGCATCGGAACCCGACGCCGCACGTGCACGAGGCAGAGCAGCACCGAGACGGCCTGCGAGGTGATCGTCGCGAGCGCGGCGCCGCCGACGCCGAGCCCCGCGAACCCGACGAGCGCGACGACGAGCGCCCCGTTGAGCACGCAGCTCACGACGAGGAACACGAGCGGCGTCCGCGAGTCGCCGATGGCCCGGATGATCGCGGCGAGGTAGTTGAAGAACATCGTCGCGGCCGCGCCCGCGAAGCTCACGGTCGCGAAGGTCGTGGCGTCGTCGAGCAGGGCCGCGGGGGTCCGCAGCGCCTCGAGGGCGGGGCGGGCGAGCGCGACCGCGCCCACCGTGATCACGAGGCTCGACGCCGCGGTGAGGATCGCCCCGGCGGCGACGGAGCGCCGGACGGCGGCGAGGTCGCCGGCGCCGAATGCCTGGGCCGTGGGGATCGCGAAGCCCGAGGTCATGCCCCACGCGAACCCGAGGAGCAGGAACAGGAGGCTGCCGGTCGAGCCGACGGCGGCGAGCGCGTCGACGCCGAGGTGGCGGCCGACGACGAACGCGTCGGTCACCTGGTAGAGCTGCTGGACGACGTTGCCGACGAACAGCGGGATCGCGAAGACGAGGACGACACGCCACGGGCGACCGGACGTGAGGGCATGGGCCATGAAGGACGGAGCTCCTGGGGAGGGCACGGGCCGGTGGGCGCGGCGGCGGGGCCGCGGGTCGGCGGGGAAGAGGGGGAGTGCGTGCGGCGGGCGCTCGTCGTCGGGGGCGAGGCGTCCGGCCGCAGGCATCATCGTATCGTTTCGACCGGGGAGCGTCGAGCCCTTTTCGTGCGCGTGACGTGCACGTTCTCCGGACGGTCCGTCAGCGGCGCCGCGTGCCGAAGACGCTGCGGGTGATCTCGCGACCGAGGGTGGTCGCCATCGATCCGAGGAGCTTGTCGAGCGGGCTCTGCGCGGTGGACCGGCGCGTCGTGGTGGATCCGCCCGTGCGCGCCTTGGCCGCGTCGCGCTCGAGCTTGGCCTGCATCTTCGCGAGCTCGTCGGCCTGCTTCTTGGCCTGCCTCGCGGCCTCCTTCTCGGCGGCCGCCTGCTCCTTCGCCGCCGCCTCGGCCGCCGCGGCCTGGTCCGCGGCAGCCTGCTGGGCGATCACCCGCTGGGCCAGCAGCTCGTACGCCGACTCGTTGTCGACCGCGGTGCCGTACTGCGCCTGCAGCGGCGACGCGGCCACGATCCCGGCGAGCGTCGCGGAGGGTGCGGGGTCCATCGACGACTGCGGCGCGCGCACGCGCGTCCACGCGACCGGCGCGGGCGCGCCCTTCTCCGTGAGCACGGTGACGACGGCCTCGCCGGTGCCCAGCGACTGCAGGAGCTGCTCCAGGTCGTACGGGGACGTCGGGAAGGTGCGGGCCGCCGCCCGGAGCGCCGCGGCGTCGTCGGGCGTGAACGCGCGCAGCGCGTGCTGGACGCGGTTGCCGAGCTGCGCGAGGACGTCCGCGGGCACGTCCTTGGGGCTCTGGGTGATGAAGAAGACCCCGACCCCCTTGGAGCGCACGAGCCGCACGGTCTGGACGACCTGCTCGAGGAACGCCTTGGACGCCCCGCTGAACAGCAGGTGAGCCTCGTCGAAGAAGAAGACCAGCCGGGGCCTGTCCGGGTCCCCGACCTCCGGGAGGTCGTGGTAGAGGTCCGCGAGGAGCCACATGAGGAACGTCGAGAACAGCGCGGGGCGGTCCTGGACGGCCGGCAGCTCGAGGCACGAGACGACTCCGCGCCCGTCGGGAGCCGTGCGCAGCAGCGCCGCCGTGTCGAACGCGGGCTCCCCGAAGAACACGTCCGCGCCCTGCGCCTGCAGCCCCACGATCTCCCGCAGGATCACGCCCGCCGTCGCCGCCGACAGGCCGCCGATGCCCTTGAGCTCCGCCTTGCCGTCGTCCGAGGTGAGGTACGCGATGGTCGACTGCAGGTCCTTGAGGTCCAGCAGCGCGAGCCCCTGCGTGTCGGCCCAGTGGAAGATCAGCCCGAGGCTCGACTCCTGGGTGTCGTTGAGCCCCAGCACCTTGGACAGCAGGAGCGGCCCGAAGTCCGTGACGGTCGTCCGCACCGGGACGCCGTCGCCGAGCCCGCCGAGGGAGTAGAACTCCGCCGGGAACGCCGTCGGCGCCCAGTCCTGCCCGATCGACGCCGCACGCTCGGCCACCTTCGGGTTGTCGGCGCCGGCGACCGCCAGGCCCGACAGGTCGCCCTTGACGTCCGCGAGGAACACCGGCACCCCGGCCGCCGAGAGGCCCTCCGCCATACCCTGGAGCGTCCTGGTCTTGCCCGTGCCCGTCGCGCCGGCCACGAGCCCGTGCCGGTTCAGCATCGACAGCGCCAACCCGACCTGCACGCTCGCGTCCGGCGACGGGTCCGTCGTGCCGCCGTCGGTCCCGTCCGCGCTCACGAGCAGCGCGCCGAGCGGGAGGGTCCCGCCCTCGGACGCGTACGCCGCCCGCACCCGGTCGCGGTAGGCGCCGGTCTCGGGCTTCGTCGCGGGCTTCCCGGGCGCCGCGTCCGACGACGGCGCAGCGGCCGCGGGGTCCGGCTCGCCCGGGGCGTCGGCCGGCGGAGGTTCGGTGGCGGGCGCCTCGGGGGTCGCACGGGACCGCGCGAGCGCGGCGTCGAGCGCGGCCTGGGCCGCCGCCGCCTTGGCCTCCGCCGCGTCGGCGGCAGCCTGCGCCGCCGCTGCGCGGAGTGCGGCGATGTCGTCCGAGCCCGGGGCGTCGTCGGCCATGTCTCGCATCCTAAGGTGGAGGTGATGAGCCCGCTCCGTCGCCGCGTCAGCGGCCCCGTCCGTGTCGTCACCGACTCCACGGCCTCGTTCCCCGACGCCTCCGACCCGCTCCAGGACCTCGTCGAGGTCGTGCCGCTCACGGTCGTCGTCGACGGGGTCGCCGCGCGCGAGGGCCAGGACATCACCCCCGACGAGATCGCCGGCGCGCTCGGGTCGGGCGCCCGCGTCACCACCTCGCAGCCGTCCCGCGCGGCGTTCGAGGCGGCGTACGAGCGGGCGGCCGACGAGGGCGCGTCGGGCGTCGTGTCCGTCCACCTGTCCGGCCAGCTCTCGGGGACCGTCCACCAGGCGGCCGCCGCTGCGGCGACCGCGCGGCTCCCGGTGCGCGTCGTCGACTCGCGGTCCGCCGCCATGGCGCTCGGGTTCGCGGTCCGTGAGGCGGCCCGCGCGGCCCGCGACGGCGCGCCGGGCTACACGGTCGCGCGCCGCGCCATGCAGGTCGCGAGCGCGGGGCGCGCGGTCTTCCTGGTGGACTCGCTCGACCACCTCCGCCGCGGCGGGCGGCTCTCGACCCCGGCCGCCGCGCTCGGGACGGTCTTCGGGGTGCGCCCCCTCCTCACCCTGCGTGACGGGAGGATCGAGCTGGTCCAGCGCGTCCGCACCCGGCACGCCGCGATCGAGCGGATGCTCGAGGTCGCCGTCGCGTCCGTCGAGCGACGGACGGACCCGGCGCTCGCGGTCCACTACGTCGGGGTGCACGAGCCCGCCTTCGAGCTCGCGCGCGAGCTCGAGGAGCGCACGGGCCACGCCGTCCTCGTGTCGCCGGTGAGCGCCGTCCTCGGCGCGCACACCGGGCCCGGGACCCTCGCGGTCGTCGTCACGGACCTGGCCGAGACCTCGGCGCGCGCGGCCCGCGACAAGCCCTGACGGCCGACGCCCGGCCTGTGGGTCGTGGCGCCCGTCCACCGGCACTGCGGTGGGCGGGCCGTCCGGGCCGGGCCACGCCTAGCGTCGCGGCGTGCCTCGAACACCTCCGCCCGACGCCCGGGCCCGTGCGCGCCGGCTGGCGGCGCCGGACGTGCCGTGGAGCCCGGTGCGCCCCGAGCCCGGCCCGGTGCTGCCCGGCGCCGTCGACGACCGCTCCGGCGACGGCCTCTCCGTCGACGGGTCCGCCGCGCCCGAACCCGGACCGCCGCTCGCGCCCGGCCCCGCTCACGAGGACGGCGTCAGCCGGCCCGCCGACGACGACGCCGTCGCGGCCCGGTTCCGCGCCGGCGCCCTCGGAGCCGTCTCCGCGGCGTACGCGACGGCGCACGGCCACCCGGTCGGGACCGAGCTCGACCAGCCGACGGGCCGACGGCGCTGGGCCGTCCACGCCCGCTCGGCGGCCCTCGTCCTCGCCGTGCTGGTCGCCGTGGGCGCCGCGGTCGCGACCGTCGCGGTCTCCCGCGGGGCGGGTGCTCCGACCGGGCGCCTGAGCGCGGCCGTCGTCGTCCCGACGCCGCGCGCCACCGGCGGCACGGCCGCGCCGCCGTCGGCCGGCACCACCAGCGGAACCGGCACCGGCGACGTCGGCCTCGCCACCCCGGCGGCCGACGGCGGGGCTGCCGGGTCGATCCTCGTGCACGTGGTCGGGGCGGTCCGCCGGCCGGGTCTCGTCCGCCTCGCCGCGGGCGCTCGGCTCGAGGACGCCGTCGAGGCGGCGGGCGGCGCGACCGCGTCGGCCCAGCTCGACGCCGTGAACCTCGCCGGCGTGGTGTCCGACGGGGAGCAGGTCCGGGTGCCGCGTCGCGGAGAGACGCCCACGGCGGCGCCGGCGGGGGCCGCGGGCTCCGGTGCGGCGGACGGCACGGGCACCGAGGCGGCCGGCGCCGGCTCGTCGGGTGCGTCCGCCACCCCGGTCGACCTCAACACCGCCGACGTCGCGGCGCTCGACGCGCTGCCCGGGATCGGGCCGGTGCTCGCGCAGCGGATCGTGGACCGGCGCACCCAGGGCGGCCCGTTCACGAGCGTCGACCAGCTCGACGAGGTCTCCGGCATCGGCCCCACCCTGCTCGCGCGCCTGCGCGACCTGGTGCGGGTGTGAACGCGGCCGGCCGACCGCCCGTCGACCTGCGCCTCGCGCCCGCCGCGCTCGGCGTCTGGCTCGCGTGCTGGTGGGCGTGCGCGAGCGGCGCCACAGCCGTGGCGACGGCGGCCGCCGGTGCGCTCGTCGTGGGCGTCGGGACGGTCCTCGCGCTGCCGCCCGCGGTCGCTGCGGCCCGAGCACCCGGCCGCGAGCCGGGTTCGGGGCCCGCTCGGCCGCGAGGGCGAACGCGTCCGGGCTCGCGGGGTGCGGCGTCCGGGCTCGTCGCGCCGGCGGTCGCGCTCGCGGTCGGGGCCGTCGTCGTCGCGCTGAGCGCGTGCGCGGTCCAGCTCGTGGTGCGCGACCGGTCGGGCCTGGGCCGCCTCGCCGCGGACGGCCGCGTGGTGACCCTCGACGCCCGGGTGCGCGACGACCCGACACCGCTCCGGTCGACCTGGGGCGAGGGCGTCGTCCTCGCGCCGCTCGACGTCACCGCCGTCGACGACGGCTCGGGCGCCTGGCGGGCGGCCGCGCCCGTGCTGGTCCGCGGTGACCAGGCGTGGTCGGCCCTCGCCGTCGGCACCCGCGTCACGGTCACGGGCCGTCTCGGCCCCGCCGACCCCGGAGAGCGCGACGTCGCCCTGCTCGTGCCCGTCCGGGCGCCCGTCGTCCGCGCCCCGCCGCGTGGCCCGGTCGCGGTCGCGGACGCGCTGCGCTCCGGTCTCATGGCCGTGACCGACGACCTGTCGCCGCAGGCTCGCGCGCTCGTGCGCGGCGTCGCGGTCGGCGACGTGACCCGCCTGCCCGACGAGCTCGGCGCCGCGATGCGGACGGTGGGCCTCACGCACGTCACCGCCGTGTCGGGCGGGCACTTCGCGATCGTCGTCGCGACGCTCAGCGGGCTGTGCGCCGTGCTCGGGCTCGGCCGGTGGACGCGCCTCATGGTTCTCGTCCCCGCGACGGCCGGGTTCGTCCTGCTGGTGCGGCCGGACCCGAGCGTGGTCCGTTCGGCGGCGATGTGCGCCGTCGCGCTGACCGGTGCGGCGCTCGGGCGACCGTCCCGCGCGGTCCCGGCGCTCGCGGCGTCGGTCGTCGTCCTGCTCGTCGCCGACCCGTGGCTGGCGCGTGCGTTCGGGTTCGTCCTGTCGGTCGCCGCGACCGCGGGGATCGTCCTGCTCGCGGGGCCCCTGGCCCGGCGGCTGTCCGCGTGGCTGCCCCGTTCGCTCGCGCTGGTCGTCGCGGTGCCGGTGGCGGCGCAGGCGGCGTGCGGTCCGGTCCTGGTCCTGCTCTCGCCCGCGGTGTCCCTCTGGTCCGTCCCGGCGAACCTCGTGGCCGACCCGGCGCTCGCGCCCGCGACCGTGCTGGGTGTCCTGGCGACCCTCGTGGCGCCGGTGTGGCCGCCTGGGGCGCACGTCCTCGCGTGGTGCGCGGGCTGCGCCACGTGGTGGATCGCCCGGGTCGCGACGACGGCGGCCGGCCTGCCGGGCGCGAGCGTGGCATGGGTCGGCGGGCCGTTCGGCGCCGCGCTGCTCGCGGTCGCGACGACGGCCGCGGGCGTCGCCCTGTGGAACTGGCGCGCGCTCGCGGGCGCGGCCGGTCTGGCGGTGCCGTGGGCGCCGGGCGCCCGACCGTCGCTCGCTGGGTGGCCGTGGGTGGGCCGTGGCACGCTACGGGCATGCCTGCAGCGACCCGACCGGCCCGCCGCTCCGCCGGCGCCCGTCCTGCCCGCACGGGCCTCACCGCCGCCGAGCTGACCCTGGCTCCGGTGATCCTCGTGAGCGGACCCGAGAGCCTGCTCGCCGACCGCGCGGTCGAACGTGCCGTCGCGCTCGCGCGCGAGGCGGCCGGGACGGAGGGGCTCGAGCGGATCGACGTGTCCGGGCCGACGTACGAGGCGGGCCGGCTCGCGGTCGCCACCAGCCCGTCGTTGTTCGGCGAGCCGCGCATCGTCGTGGTCGACGACGCGCAGCTCGGCACCGACGCGCTGGTCGCCGACGTGAGCGAGTACGTCGCCGCGCCCGAGGCGGACGTGACGCTCGTCGTCGTGCACCGGGGCGGCCAGCGCGGCAAGCGCATGCTCGACGCGATCAAGGCGGCCGGTGCGCCGGTCGTGGGCTGCGACGCGCTCAAGCGCGACTCCGACAAGGAGGACTTCGTCCGGGCGGAGTTCCGGACGGCCGGGCGCCGCATCGACGCCGAGGCCGTCCAGGGGCTCGTCGCCGCGCTCGGGAGCGACCTGCGGGAGCTCGCGTCGGCCTGCTCGCAGCTCGTCGCGGACACCTCGGGCACCGTCACGACCGCCGTCGTCGACCGCTACTACGGCGGCCGCATGGAGGTCACGGGCTTCCGGGTCGCCGACGCCGCTGCCGCGGGGCGTGCCGCCGACGCGGTGACGCTCCTGCGGCACGCGCTCGCGTCGGGCGTCGACCCGGTGGTCGTCGTCGCGGCGCTCGCCCTCAAGCTGCGCCAGCTCGCCAAGGTCGCCGCGACCCGTGCCTCGGGCGGCCCGCGTCTGCAGGACCTGGGGCTCGCGCCCTGGCAGCTCGACCGAGCCCGCAAGGAGCTCGTCCGCTGGACGCCCGAGGGCCTCGCGACCGCGATCACCGCCGTCGCGCGCGCCGACGAGGAGGTGAAGGGCGGGGGACGGGACCCGGTGTACTCGGTCGAACGGGCCGTGCTCACGGTGGCGCGCGCCACCAGCCGGTAAACCACCCGTCGACCCCCGTCCACCGCGGGTTAGGATGCACTAGCAACGAGGACGTGCGCCCGTGGGTCCCCGTCTGCGGTCGTGCGGCGGAACATGGCAGGAAGAAGGGGGCTGCGCATGTCCCAGCTCGGCCGCGACGTCGTGCGTGTCCGCCCGCGCTCCGCCCGGGCGCTCGGGCGCGAGGCCCTGCTGGTGGTCGCGGTGTACGCGGTGTACTCGGTCATCCGCAACCTGGCCCCGCAGCGCAGCTCGCTCGCCGAGCACAACGCGTGGAACGGCCTCCGTCTCGAGGAGAGCCTGCGCATCGACGTCGAGCACGGGATCAACGACTTCGTCGTCGCCCACCCCTGGATCGCGGTCCCTGCCAACTACTTCTACGCGACCCTCTTCCTCCCCGCGGTGATCGGGACCCTCGTCTGGCTCTGGATCCGCCGCCCCCAGGTGTACTCGCACTACCGGACCGCGCTCGTCGTGATGACGCTCATCGGGCTGATCTGCTTCTGGCTCTACCCGCTCGCGCCTCCGCGCCTGCTGCCGGGGGCCGGGTTCGTCGACACGGTGCCGTACTTCCACACCTGGGGCATGGACTCGAGCGGCCCGAGCAACACCGGCGTGTCGAACCAGTACGCGGCGATGCCGTCCCTGCACTTCGGGTGGTCGCTGTGGTGCGGCACCACGCTGTGGCGCTGCGCGAGCCGCGTGTGGCAGCGCGTGGTGGGCTTCCTGTACCCGCTGCTCACGCTGCTCGTGATCCTCGCGACCGCCAACCACTACCTCCTCGACGCCGTCGCCGGCGCGATCGCGTTCCTCGCAGCCGACCGGCTCGTCACCTACGTCGAGCGCCGGCGCGTCGGCGTCCCGGAGGCTCGGCGCGGCTGATCGCCGCTCGGCTCCTCCGCTCGGTCGGTCTCCGCTCCGTTCGTCGCCTCCACCCCGTCCGCGGGGAGGTCTGCTGCGCGACGCGCTCCGCGGGAAGATCGACGCCGCGGGGTGGTCCGCCGGGCGGTCGACGTCGCGAGGCGCCCCTGCGGAAAGCACGAACGCCGCGTCCCCCGGGGGGACGCGGCGTTCGGTGTGCGGGCGCCGCCGACGAGCGGCGGCAGCGCGCGACGGGTCAGAGCGCGCCGACGGACTTGGCCAGCGCCGACTTGCGGTTCGCGGCCTGGTTCTTGTGGATGACGCCCTTCGAGACGGCCTTGTCGAGCTTGCGCGACGCGGTCGCGAGCGCGGTCGTCGCGGCGTCCTTGTCGCCCGCGGCGACGGCCTCGCGGACCCGACGCACGTACGTCTTGAGCTCCGACTTCACGGCCTTGTTGCGAAGGCGGGCCTTCTCGTTCGTGCGGATGCGCTTGAGCTGGGACTTGATGTTTGCCACGTGTGGACTCTCTGGTGTGTTTCGCCGGAGCGAGGGGACAGGTCGTAGAGGGCGACTCCGGTACCGGGACTGGGGTGGGGACCCGTGGAGAGGTTCCGGAGCTGTGCCCGCCGACCTTCGGCCCGGTCCGCACCGTGGCGGTCGTTAGAGGGCGACCACCCGGCGCGACGCCCGGAACCAGGCGGACACGCAGCCTCAGAGTCTACCAAAGGCTCGCGCGGGCCCGAAACCGGCTCCGACGCGGTCAGAGCCCGGCGACGACGGCGTCGAACGTGCGGCGGTCCATGATCGCGCCTTCCCGCCGCACCCGGGCCGGGTCGATCCGCAGCACGCGGTCCAGGCGGACCTCCGACGGCCGACCCTGCCGGTCCCACGGGCCCGCGCCGATGTCGAGCCAGCGCCGCCCCCAGCGCGCCTCGTCGGCGGCGTCGCGGCTGTGGTCCTTGCTCGTGAGCATGAGCGCGAGGAGCCACCGGCCGTCCCGCCCGACGACGAGCACCGGCCGGTCCTTGCCCTGGCTCGCGTCCTCCTCGTAGGGCACCCACGTCCAGACGATCTCGCCGGGGTCGGCGTCGCCGTCGAGCGAGGGGGAGTACTCGGGCCGGACGACGCCGGTGAAGTCGCCGGGGTAGGTGGCCCCCGCCGTGGCGGGAGCAGTCGTGCGGCCTCGCGCCGGCTTCGTCCGGGTGCGGGTGGCGGTGCCGCCGCGCGTTCCGGCGGCCGGCCGGGACGGGCCCGACGTCAGCGTGCGTCCCAGGGTCCGGAACAGGTCCGACCAGAAGCTCCTCGTCACGCGAGCCAACGTAGCGGACGACCGGGCCGCGTCACGGCACGAGCGTGCTCCCGAGGACGGCACGGAGGGCGGCGGGGTCGCCGGCGACCCGGAGGGCGTCGTCGTCGGGGGAGAGGCGACCCCAGACGAGCATCGCGAGCGCCCAGGCGGGGCCCTCGACGTGGACGTCAGGGGCGGCGTCGGGCGGGCCGATGCGCCACGACGACACGGGCGGCGCGAGGACGATCGCGGCGGACGGCCCGTGCACGTCCGTCGCGGCCAGCCCGACGGCGACCGTCGGGGCGGCGGCCCGGCCGAGCCGGACCTGGCGCGGGTGCATGACGGTGACGACCTCGTCGACGGTGTCCGCCCAGACGGCGGCCCAGACGTCGGACGTCGCCCGCCGGGGGCTCGAGCCGCCCGCGATCCGCAGGTCGACGAGGTGCACGAGCGTCTCGTGGAGCTGGCGCCGGTACCAGAACTCGGCGGTGCCCGGCCCGTCGAGCGTGAGAGCGGGGGCGTCGAGCGAGCGCTCGGTGAGCGTGGCCCGCAGGTGCGCGGACGCCCACCCGTAGATCTCGACGAGCCGGTCCTGCTCGCGCGGTGCGGTCGGGTCGTCGCCGCCGACGTCGAAGCCGAGGGCTCGTGCGGCGGCCCACCAGTGGACGCCGGCGAGGTGCAGCGCGAGGTCGGCGACGCGCCAGGTGCCGCACGTCGGGACGGGCGCCTCGGGGTCGGTCCGGCCGAGCGTGTCGAGGAACGAGTCCTGTGCGGCGGTGAGCACGCACACGGGGTCGCCGAGCGCGGCGTGGTCGCTCGGGGCAGCCGCGCCAGGGGGAGCGGCGGGCGTCGCGGGGCCGGAGTCGTGTGTCATGAGGACCTCTCGCCTGTCATGGGAGAATGGTGCACCGTGTCCCCCATCCCTTCCCAGGCCGACGCCGCGCGGATCCAGCCCGCCGCCACGGCGCCCGAGCTGCTGCGCAACTTCTGCATCATCGCGCACATCGACCACGGCAAGTCGACGCTCGCCGACCGCATGCTCCAGCTCACCGGTGTGGTCGAGGCGCGCGCCATGCGCGCCCAGTACCTCGACCGGATGGACATCGAGCGCGAGCGCGGCATCACGATCAAGTCGCAGGCCGTCCGGATGCCGTGGGCCGTGGAGCCCGCGCCCGGCGAGAAGGCCGTCCCGTACGCGCTGAACATGATCGACACGCCGGGCCACGTCGACTTCACCTACGAGGTGTCGCGGTCGCTCGCGGCGTGCGAGGGCGCCGTCCTGCTCGTCGACGCCGCGCAGGGCATCGAGGCCCAGACGCTCGCCAACCTGTACCTGGCGATGGAGAACGACCTCGAGATCATCCCGGTCCTCAACAAGATCGACCTCCCGGCCGCGCAGCCCGAGAAGTACGCGGAGGAGCTGGCCGGGCTCGTGGGCGGCGACCCCGAGGACGTGCTCAAGGTCTCCGGCAAGACGGGCGAGGGCGTCGCGGCCCTGCTCGACCGGATCGTCGAGCTCGTGCCGCCGCCGGTCGGCGACGCGGACGCGCCGGCGCGCGCCATGATCTTCGACTCCGTGTACGACACGTTCCGCGGCGTCGTGACGTACGTGCGCGTCGTCGACGGGCGGCTCAACCACCGCGAGCGCATCGCCATGATGTCGACGCGCGCGACGCACGAGCTGCTCGAGATCGGCGTCATCTCGCCCGAGCCGATCCCCACCAAGGGCCTCGGCGCGGGCGAGGTCGGCTACCTCATCACGGGCGTGAAGGACGTGCGCCAGTCGAAGGTCGGCGACACCGTCACCAACAACGCGAAGCCCGCCGCGGAGCCGCTGGGCGGCTACTCGGACCCCAAGCCCATGGTCTTCTCGGGCCTGTACCCGATCGACGGCTCGGACTACCCGCTTCTGCGCGACGCGCTCGACAAGCTCAAGCTCAACGACGCCGCGCTCGTCTACGAGCCGGAGACGTCGGTCGCGCTCGGCTTCGGGTTCCGCGTCGGCTTCCTCGGGCTGCTGCACCTCGAGATCGTCCGCGAGCGCCTCGAGCGCGAGTTCGACCTCGACCTCATCTCGACGGCCCCGAACGTCATCTACTCGGTGACCCTCGAGGACCGCACCGAGGTCACGGTGACGAACCCCAGCGAGTTCCCCGCGGGCAAGATCCGCGAGGTCCGGGAGCCGGTCGTGCGGGCGACCATCTTGACGCCGGCGGAGTTCATCGGCGCGGTCATGGAGCTCTCGCAGTCGCGTCGCGGCGACCTGCTCGGCATGGACTACCTGTCCGAGGACCGCGTCGAGATGCGCTACACGCTGCCCCTCGCGGAGATCGTGTTCGACTTCTTCGACCAGCTCAAGTCCCGCACGCGCGGCTACGCGAGCCTCGACTACGAGCCCACGGACGAGCAGACCGCGGACCTGGTGAAGGTCGACATCCTGCTGCAGGGCGAGCAGGTCGACGCGTTCAGCGCGATCGTGCACAAGGACAAGGCGTACGCGTACGGCGTCATGATGACGGCGAAGCTCAAGGAGCTCATCCCGCGCCAGCAGTTCGAGGTGCCGATCCAGGCGGCCGTCGGCTCGCGGGTCATCGCCCGCGAGACGATCCGCGCCATGCGCAAGGACGTCCTCGCGAAGTGCTACGGCGGTGACATCACCCGCAAGCGCAAGCTGCTCGAGAAGCAGAAGGAGGGCAAGAAGCGCATGAAGACCATCGGTCGCGTGGACGTGCCCCAGGAGGCGTTCATCGCCGCGCTCTCGTCCGACAGCAGCGGCGGCGGCAAGGACGCCAAGGACGCGAAGAAGAAGTGAGCCCCGCCCTGCCCGAGGGGGAGCCCGTCCCCGACGACGGCGCGCTCCCGGCCTGGGTCCGTCCGGCCGCCGAGCCGGGCGGCCCGGGAGCCGGTGGCGCGGGCGCGCGGAGCGCGGGCACCGAGCGGGCGTTCGGCGTCTACGTGCACGTGCCGTTCTGCACGGTGCGCTGCGGGTACTGCGACTTCAACACGTATACGTCGTCCGAGCTGGGCGGGGGAGCGTCCCAGGTCGCGTACGCGGACACCGCGCTGCGCGAGCTCGACCTCGCCGCCCGCGTGCTCGACGACGCCGGGCTGGGCGGCCGCGCCGTGTCCACCGTGTTCTTCGGCGGCGGGACCCCGACGGTGCTGCCCGCCGACGACCTGGCGCGGCTCCTCGGCGGCGTCCGGGACGCCTGGGGCCTCGCGGACGGGGCCGAGGTCACGACCGAGGCCAACCCGGACTCGGTGACCCCGCAGTCCCTGCGCACCCTCGTCGAGGCCGGCTTCACGCGCGTGAGCTTCGGCATGCAGTCGGCGGTGCCGGCCGTCCTCGCGACGCTCGACCGCACGCACGACCCGCTCCGCATCCCCGACGTCGTCGCCTGGGCGCGTGACGCGGGCCTCGACGTGTCGCTCGACCTCATCTACGGCACTCCCGGGGAGAGCCTGGACGACTGGCGGGCGAGCCTGGAGGCGGCGCTCGCGACCGGCGTCGACCACGTGTCCGCGTACGCGCTCGTCGTCGAGCCGGGGACGCGGATGTTCGCCCAGGTCCGGCGCGGCGAGCTGACGCTGCCGGACGAGGACGACCAGGCCGCCAAGTACGAGCTCGCGGACGCGCTCCTGTCGGGGGCGGGCCTCGAGTGGTACGAGGTGAGCAACTGGGCGCGCGGCGGGCAGCAAGGGCCGCACGCGAGCCGCCACAACATGGGCTACTGGCGGGGGGACGACTGGTGGGGCGTCGGCCCCGGCGCCCACTCGTACGTCGGCGCGCCCGGCGCGGGCCACGAGCCGGAGCCCGAGCACGCGGGCGTGCGGTGGTGGAACGTCAAGCACCCGCGCGCCTACGCGGCCGCGCTCGAGGCGGGGCGCAGCCCTGCGGCGGGCCGTGAGCTCCTCACCGCCGACGACGCCCGCCTGGAGCGGGTCATGCTCGCCGTCCGGCTGCACGACGGGCTGCCCGTCGCGGACCTCTCGGCGCGGGCACGCACCGCGGTCGCCGGGCTGGTCGCGGACGGGCTCCTGGACGGTCGGGCGGCGGTGCGCGGGCGGGTCGCGCTCACGCTGCGCGGACGGCTCCTCGCCGACGCGGTGGTCCGCGAGCTCACCGACTGACGTCGGCCGGTCCGGCGCGGTTCGTGACACGGGCGCCGTCCTACGCCATCATGGGGCCCCCGGGGCGAATGTCCCGACCTTCACGGGACCCACCCATCGATACGACGAGGACGACATGAGCGAGAACCCCTACGGCCCCGGTCAGGGCGCAGACCCGAACAACCCGCAGCAGCCGAACCAGCCGCCCGCGGGACAGCCCGCGCAGCCGGGCGCCTACCCGCCCCCGGGGCAGCCGACCGGCCAGCCCGGCTACCCGGCGCCCGGCGCCTACCCGCCGCCCGCGCCGCAGTACCCGGCGGCCGGGTACGGCGCTCCCACCGCGACGAGCAAGAACAACCTCGGCACCTGGGCGCTCGTGCTCGGCATCCTGTCGATCGTGTGCTTCGGTCTCCTGGCCGGCATCCCCGCGATCATCCTCGGCAACAAGGGCAAGGCCGCGGTCGCGCAGGGCCTCGCGACGAACCGTGGTGCCGCGCAGGCGGGCTTCATCCTCGGGATCATCGGCACCGTGTTCTCGATCATCGGGATCGCGTACCGCGTCTCCCAGTGAGACCCACCGCCCTCGGGCACGTCGCGCGCACCGGCGCCGGCTGCCCGAGGGCGGTTCTCGTGGTCCCGCCGCAGCCCAGGGCCCACGACCGTCCGCGCGTCCCCGCGACAGTGCCGCCGTCCTGCGCGATGCTGGTGGCCCGGGGCGAATGTCCCGAACTTCACGGGACCTACCCACCGACGCGACGAGGACGACATGAGCGACAACCCGAACGGCCCTGGCCCGGGTGCCGGCGCCGACCCGAACGAGCCGACCTCCCCGTACGAGCCGAACCAGCCTGCGCAGCCGGCCGAACCGGCTCAGCCGACGGAGCCGGCCCAGCCCGCGCCGCCCAGCCAGCCTGCGCAGCCCGTCCAGCCGACCGAGCCGCCGACGGCCCCGCCGGCGCAGCCCGGCGGGTACCCGCCGCCGGCGCAGCAGCAGCCGTACGGCCAGCAGCCCCCCGGCCAGCCCGGCGCGTACCCGCCGCCCGGCGGCTACCCGCCCCCCGGCCAGCAGCCGCCCGCGTACGGCCAGCAGGCGCCCGGTGGTTACCCGCCGCCCCCCGGCGGCTTCCCGACGGCACCGCCGGAGAGCGGCACGACGCAGCCCGCCTGGGCCACCGGCGCTCCGGTGACGGTCGGGCAGGCCGTCTCGTACGGCTGGAGCAAGTTCTGGTCGAACGCGGGGATCTGGATCGCGGCCGTCCTCGTGGTGGCGGTCATCGCGTTCGTCATCAACCTGATCTTCAGCGCCAGCATCCGCGCGTACTTCCAGCAGTCGTCGACCGAGGACCTCCAGCAGCGGCTGGACGACGCCCGCGGTTTCGGCAACGTCCTGCTCGCGGCGATCGGCTCGATCCTGTCGTACATCGTGCTGGCGTTCCTCGTGAGCGGCGCGCTCGCCACCACCTACAAGGGCCGCGCGGCCTTCGGCGACTTCTTCCGGCTCAGGAACTTCTGGCAGATCGTCCTGCTCGCGGTCGTCGTGGGCGTCCTGTCGTTCGTCCTCGGGTACGTCCCGGTCCTGGGCGCACTCATCCTGCTGGTCGTCGAGTTCTTCCTGACGTTCGCGCTGTACTTCGTGATCGACGCCGGGCAGGACACCTTCACCGCGATCCGGTCCAGCTTCGGCGTCGTGAGCAAGAACCCGGGCGTCGTGATCGTCCTGATCCTCGCGGTGATCGGCATCTCGATCCTCGGCGCGCTCGTCTGCGGTGTCGGGCTCCTCGCCGCCGTGCCGATCGGGCTCCTCGCCTACGCGTTCGCGTACCGCCGGCTCACCGGCGGCACGCCGGTCTGACGCACGGACGAGCCGGGGGCGCCGCGACGACCGTCGCGGCGCCCTCCGCGCGTTCAGCCGACGGTGACGAAGTCGATGAGCTCCTCGACCCGGCCCAGGAGGCTGGGCTCGAGGTCGGCGTAGCTGCGCACGGTCGACAGGATCCGCTGCCACGCGCGGCCGGTCGCCCCGGGCCCGTCGGTGGGCCAGCCGAGCTCGCGCAGGATCCCGAGCTTCCACTCGGTTCCCCGCTCGATCGTCGGCCAGGCGTCGAGGCCGATCCGCTGGGGGCGCACGGCCTGCCACACGTCGACGTAGGGGTGCCCGAGCACGAGCACCGTGCCGTTCGGGACGGTCCGCAGCGCGTCGTCGGCGATGCGCCGCTCTTTCGAGCCCGGCACGAGGTGGTCCACCAGCACCCCGACGCGGCGCTCGCGGGTGGGCGCGAAGTCGGCGAGGGCGTCGGCGAGGTTGTCGACGCCGTCGAGCAGCTCCACGACGACGCCCTCGACGCGCAGGT